>ERZ500977.159-NODE-159-length-12986-cov-6.668316_pt1 | contig 12986 bp, 13 predicted proteins | sample MGYA00248863_ERZ500977 | MGnify/ENA primary metagenome ERZ500977 (study PRJEB25958, sample SAMN03398581) | human skin metagenome | study: EMG produced TPA metagenomics assembly of the Human Skin Microbiome Metagenome (human skin metagenome) data set.
ATCCCGTCCGAAAGCAGCCCCTCAAGCGCCGAAGCCGCGTCCCCGTAGACTTTGCTCGTCATGCGTTCACCAGCCGGGCCAGACCGAGGATGTTCCGCGCCTGGGCGGCGGTTGCCACCGGGCGCTCGTACTTGTTGCAGAGATCGACGACGCGCTCGACGAGCGCGGCATTGGAGGGCGCGAGCGTCGTCTTGTCGAGCCTCAGGTTGTCCTCGAGCCCGGTGCGCGCATGGCCGCCCGAGGAGACGCACCAGTCGTTGAGCACGATCTGGTTCGGCCCGATCCCGGCGCCGCACCATTCGGACTCGGGCGAGAGGCGCTTCAGCGTCTCGATGTAGAAGTCGAAGACCGCGCGGTCGACCGGCATCGCGTTCTTCACGCCCATCACGAACTGCACATAGGCCGGCGCCTTCAGCCGCCCGTCCTTCTGCATCGCGATCGCCTGGAAGATGTGGCTGAGGTCGAAGGCCTCGATCTCGGGCTTGACGTTGTGCGCCAGCATCTCCGAGGCCAGCCAGTCGACGAGGTCGGGGCTGTTCTCGTAGACGCGGGTCGGGAAGTTGTTCGAGCCGACCGAGAGCGACGCCATGTCGGGGGCGAGGGAGAGCATCCCCCCCCGCTCGCGGCCCGAGCCCGAGCGTCCGCCGGTCGAGAGCTGCACGATCATTCCCGGGCAGTGCTTGCGCAGCCCCTCCAGCAGCCGCCCGAACTTCTCCGGGTCCGAGGTCGAGGTCTGGTCGTCGTTGCGCACATGGCAATGCGCGATCGTCGCCCCGGCCTCGAAGGCCGCCTGGGTGCTCTCGATCTGCTCGGGCACCGTGATCGGCACCGCGGGGTTGTTTTCCTTGCGCGGCAGGCTGCCGGTGATGGCGACGCAGATGATGCAGGGCTTGCTGGACAGGTCAGACATCGAGGAACACCGTCTCGTTCTCGCCCTGGAGGCGAATGTCAAAGCGATAGACGACGCCCCCGTCCCGCTCCTCGCGGGCGGCGAGGAGCGTCGGGCGGCGGATCTCCTGCTCGATCAGGTTCAGGACCGGATCCTTGGCATTGGCCTCGGTCTCGTCGCCGAAATACATCCGGGTGTTGAGGCCGATGTTGATGCCGCGGGCGACGATCCAGAGGTTCAGATGCGGCGCCATCGGCCGGCCGTTCCGGCCGGCAACGACACCGGGTTTCACCGTCTCGAAGGAGAAGAGCCCCGTCGAGAAATCGGAGATGATCCGGCCCCAGCCCCGGAACCCGTCCTCGACCTCGCCCGACCGCTTGTCGGCGGGGTGGGCATAGATGCCGGCCGCATTGGCCTGCCAGACCTCGATCAGCACATCCTTGAGCGGCGCGCCGGTGCCGTCGAAGACGGTGCCCTCGACGGTGATGCGCTCGCCGGCGGCATTGGGGCCGGCGATGTCGGTCCCGAGTTCCGTCTCGAAGATCTCGAAGCCGGCCGCGCCGGGGGCGAGGCCGATGTGGACATAGGGCCCGGCGGTCTGGGACGGGCTCTCGCGCAGATAGTTGAGCGGCTGCACCATGGCGTCAGTTCCCCTCCAGGCGGTTTTCGAAGAGCGTCGAGCGGCTGCCGCGCAGCACGATGTCGAACTTGTAGGCGAGACAGTCGAGCGGCACCGCGGCATTGAGGTCGAGCGGCGCGATCAGCCGGTCGATGGCGTCCTGGTCCGGGATGACCTTGACGATCGGGCAGTTGCGGATCAGCGGGTCGCCCTCGAAATACATCTGGGTGATGAGCCGCTGCGCGAAGCCGGAGCCGAAGACCGAGAAGTGGATATGCGCGGGCCGCCAGTTGTTCACCCAGTTGCGCCAGGGATAGGCGCCCGGCTTGATCGTGCGGAAGTAGTAATAGCCGGTCTCGTCGGTCAGGGTCCGGCCACAGCCGCCGAAGTTCGGGTCGATCGGCGCGAGGTAGGTGTCCTTCTTGTGCCGATAGCGGCCGCCGGCATTGGCCTGCCAGAATTCGACGAGCGTGTTCGGGACGGGACGGCCGTTCTCGTCCAGCACGCGGCCATGGACGATGATCCGCTCGCCGATCGGCTCGCCGCCATGCGCGTAGTTCAGGATCAGGTCGTTGTCGAGCGCGCCGATGTCGTTGTGCCCGAAGGTTGGCCCGGTGATCTCGGAGAGCGAGTTCTGCAGCGACAGAAGCGCGTAGCGCGGCGAGCGGGCGACGCTCGTCTTGTAGGTCGGTGTCAGCGCCGGCGGATGGATCGTCCGGTCGCGCTGAAAGAATTCCCCTGCCTTGGTCATGCGTTTCTCCCCATTTCCTCGTAGGTCTTCTTCACGATCTTGTAGGCGTGGTTGGCGGCCGGGACGCCCGCGTAGATGGCCACGTGCAGCAGCGCCTCGCGGATGTCCTCAGGTGTCGCGCCGGTGTTGGCGGTGGCGCGGACATGCATCGCCACCTCGTCGTCCTGGCCGAGCGCCGCAAGGAGCGCGATCGTCACCATCGAGCGTTCGCGCTTGGTCCAGTCGGGGCGCGACCAGACATGCCCCCAGGCGGCTTCGGTGATCAGTTCCTGGAAGGGCGCGTCGAAGGCGGTCTTGGCGGCTTCGGCGCGGTCGACATGGGCGTCGCCGAGCACGCTGCGCCGGGTGGCCATGCCCTCGGCATGGCGGGCGGAAATGTGGTCAGACGAAATGGGGTCAGACATGGCCGGTCTCCTTGAGGAAGTCGCCGATCAGGCGGGCGACCACGGCGGGCTGCTCGACGCCGGGGATATGGCCCGCGTCCGCGATGAGTTCGAAGCGGGCGCCCGGGATCGCATCGGCCATGGCCCGCACCAGGTCGGGCGGGGTCGAGCCGTCGGCCGCGCCGACCATGGCGAGGACGGGCAGGCGGAGGGCGGTGGTGGCGACGGTGAGGTCGGCGTCGCGGATCGCGGCGCAGGTCTCGGCATAGCCGGAGGCCGGGGTCCGCACGAGCATGCTGCGCCAGAGCGGATAGGCGGGCGCCTCGGCCCGGAACCGCGCGGTGAACCAACGTTCCAGGATCGCCTCCGCCAGCGGGGCGATGCCCCCGGCGCGGACGGCGTCGATGCGGGCGTTCCACATCTCGGCCGTGCCGATCTTCGGCGCCGTGCCGGAGAGGACGAGGGCGCGCACGAGATCGGGGCGCCGGGCGGCCAGCGACTGGGCGATGAGCCCGCCGACCGAGAGGCCGACCACCACCGCCCGCCGCACCCCGAGCGCATCGAGGACGGCGGCCAGATCGTCGGCGAGATCCTCGATCCGCCAGGGACCGGGGGCGTCGTCGCTGAGCCCGTGGCCGCGCTTGTCCGCCCGGATCAGCCGCAGCCCGGCGGGCAGCAGCGGCAGCACCGCATCCCAGACCCGGAGATCCGTGCCGAGCGAATTCGCGAAGACGAGCGCAGGCCCGGTCGGGTCGCCGTCGTCGGCGACATGGAGCGTCAGCTCCCCGCGTTTCACGCTGTTCATTGGTGTCCTCCCCTTGGAATGGAGGATCACTCTTTGAATTGGTTATGTAAAATGATATCTCATACAAAAAACATAACCGAATGTGTATGAATGAACGGGATCGGCCTCCGCCACCTGCGCGCCTTCGTCGAAGTGGCGCGCCTGTCCAGCGTCAGTCAGGCGGCCGATGCGCTGTCGGTTTCGCAGCCGGCAGTGTCGAAGACCCTGCGCGAACTGGAGGACCGGATCGGCGTGCCGCTGCTCGAGCGGGTCGGGCGGCGGCTGCGGCTGACCGAGGCCGGGCGGCTCTTCCAGCGCCATGCCGGACTGTCGATCCTTGAGCTGGAGCGCGGGGTGCGGGCGCTCCGCGCGCCCGAGGGGCGGCGGCGGCGCATCGCCGTGGGCGTGCTGCCCACGGTCGCCACCCGCATCATGCCGCGCGCCGCCCTCGCCTATGCCGCCGCGACGCCGGGGGGCAGCCTCAGCATCACCACCGGGCCGAACTGGCTGCTGCTGTCGCAGCTGCGCGAGGGGACGCTGGAACTCGTCGTCGGCCGGCTCGCCGCGCCGGAGGAGATGCGCGGCCTCGTCTTCGAGCAGCTCTATGTCGAGCCGGTGGCGGCAATCGTGCGGCCCGGCCATCCGCTGGTCGCGGCGCCGGCGCGCGGGCTCGCCGACTTCCCGCTGATCCTGCCCCCTCCCGGCGCGGTGATCCGGCCGGCGGTCGAGCAGTATTTCCTGACCCTCGGGCGGGAACCTCCCTCGGCGCTGGTCGAGACCGTCTCCCTCGCTGTCGGACGTGGCATCGTGCAGGCGTCGGATGCGGTCTGGTTCATCTCGCGCGGGGTGGTGGACGAGGAACTGGGGCTCGGGACGCTCGTCTCTCTCGACCTCGCCGGCCTGCCGACGGCGGCCGGCCCGGTCGGCCTGACCCGCCGCGCCGGAACCGAGCCGGGCCCCGAGGTGCAGCCGCTCATGCAGGCGATCCGCGCGGCGGTGCAGCCCCCGGGGGCCGCAGGCCAGGCGCCGGAGCCGGGCAGGCCAGCGGGTTTATAAAACGACATTCTAATATGGAATGCTATTCCAATTTATGGGGAGGGATGCTATCTGCATCCGGCACGGCGGATTCTCCCGACCCTGCACCCGACATGAGAGGAGGCGGCCGATGAGCGGCGTGCTCGAGAGAACGCTCGGCATTCTGGAGATCCTGAGCAGTCACCCGGCCGGCCTCCCGGTGGGTGTGATCGCCCAGCGGCTCGACCTGCCGGCCTCCGCCACCCACCGGCTGCTGAACGACCTCGCCCGCCTCGGCTATGTGCGCCAGGACCGGGCACATGGCGATTATGCCCTGACCATCCGGCTCGCGGCCCTCGGCCTCAGCTTCCTCGGCCAGAGCGGCGTGACCGACATCGCCCAGCCGATCCTCGACCGGCTCGCGGCCGAGAGCGGCGAGCTCGTGCGGCTCAGCGTCGCGGACGGCGCCAGCCTCGTCTGGGTCGCGGTCGCCCAGGGGGCGACCGGCGGCCTGCGCTATGACCCCGGCCGGGAACAGGGGGTGGTCGTGCATCTCGCCTCCTCCTCCGGCGGCCTCGCCTGGCTCTCGACGCTGAGCGACGAGGAAGCCCTCGTCGCCGTCTCGCGCCAGGGCCTGCGGCCGTCGCATCCCGGATCGGGCGGCAATGCCCCGCAGACCCCGACCGACCTCCTCGCCCGGCTGGGCGAGGCCCGGGCGCGCGGCTATGCGGTGGCGACCGACAGCTATCTCGCGGGCATGGCCGCGATGGCGACGCCGGTCCGCTGGCGTGGCACCGAGGAGGCGATCGGCTGCCTGTCGATCGCCGCGCCCTCGGTCCGGCTCGATGCCGCGCGGATGGAGACGCTCGCCCGGCCGCTCCTCGACGCCGCCGCGGAGATCGGCGCGGCCAGTGCCGCCTCGCAGTTCTTCGCCACCGCGCGCCTGGCGCGCAGCCGTGCGGAAGGCGCCCCGGCATGACCCTGCCCGCCCCCGCCTCCCCCGCGCCGCCGAACCCTGCCCCCGCTCCTGCGGCCGTCTGCGACGTCCTGGTGATCGGCTCCGGTGCCGGCGCCCTCGCCACGGCGGTGACGGCGGCCCATGCCGGGCTCTCGGTGATCGTGGTCGAGAAGGCGCCGGTCCTCGGCGGCACCACCGCCTGGTCGGGTGGCTGGCTCTGGATTCCGCGGAACCCCCTCGCCCGCGCCGCCGGCATCGACGAGGACCCCGCCGAACCGCGCCGCTATCTCGCCAGCGAGATCGGCAATGCCGCAGGCGACCCGCGGGTGGAGGTGTTCCTGCAGAACGGCCCCGAAATGGTGCAGTTCTTCGAGGACAACACCGAGGTCGCCTTCATCGACGGCAACCGGGTGCCGGATTTCCACGCCACGCCCGGCGCGGCGCGGGGCGGCCGCTCGGTGGCGGCCAAGCCCTATGACGGCCGCCGGCTCGGCCCCTGGATCGACCGGCTGCGGCCGCCGCTCGACGTCATCTCCGTCGCCGGCATGGGCATCGCCTCGGGCGCCGACCTCGCCCATTTCGTCAACGCCACGCGGGCGCCCGCCTCGGCGCTGCATGTCGCCGGGCGCTTCCTCCGCCATGGCCGCGACCTCGCGCGCCACCGCCGCGGGCTGCAGCTCGTGAACGGCAACGCGCTGGCCGCCCGGCTGCTGCGCAGCGCGCTCGACCTCGGCGTCGAGATCCGCGTCGACGCCCCTGCCGAGACGCTGCTCCGCGCGGACGGCCGCGTCACCGGCGCCCGCCTCGGCGGACCCGTTCCGGCCCGGATCCTCGCCCGGCGCGGCGTGGTGCTCGGGACCGGCGGCTTCCCGCACGACCGGGCCCGGATCGCCGCGACGTTCGACCATGCGCGCGAGGGCGGCACCCACCATTCCGCCGCCCCGCGCGAGAATACCGGCGACGGGATGCGCATGGCCGAGGCGGTCGGGGCCGAGGTCGCGACCGACCTCGTGCATCCCGGCGCCTGGGCTCCGGTCTCGCTCGTCCCCCGCAAGGACGGGACCGTGGCCCGCTTCCCCCACCTGATCGAACGCGCGAAGCCCGGCTTTCTCGCCGTGGACGCCACCGGGCGCCGCTTCGTGAACGAGGCCGACAGCTACCACGACTTCATGGCGGCGCTGTTCCGCGCCACGCCGGCGGGACAGGAACCGGCCGCCTGGCTGATCGCCGATCATCCCGCGCAGCGCCGCTGGGGGCTCGGCTGGGCCAAGCCCTTCCCCTTCCCGCTGCGGGGGCCGCTCGCCTCGGGCTACCTCAAGCGCGGCCGGACCCTGGCCGAGCTCGCCGCCGCCTGCGGCCTCGACCCCGCCACGCTCGAGGCGACCGTGGCCCGGTTCAACGACCACGCCCGCCGCGGCGCCGACCCCGATTTCGGCCGTGGCGCCTCGGACTACAACCGCGTCCAGGGCGATGCCGCCGCGACCGGCCCGAACCCCGCCCTCGGGCCGCTGGAGCGCGGACCCTTCTATGCGGTGCGCATCGTGGCCGGCAGCCTCGGCACCTTCGCCGGGCTCCGCACCGACGCCGCGGCCCGGGTGCTCGACGGCGCCGGCGCCCCGATCCCCGGGCTCTTCGCCGTCGGCAACGACATGTCGAGCATCTTCGCCGGCAACTATCCCTCCGGCGGCATCACCCTCGGGCCGGCCATGACCTTCGGCTACATCGCCGGCCGCACGCTGGCCGGCCTCCCCGTCACGGGACTTGGCGAACCGGACCCCGACCCGACGACCTGAAAGGACAGGCAATGACATTCTACGAGATCGCCACGCTGAAGACCGTGATCTTCGGCGCCGGAAAGGCTGCGCCCGGCATCGAGGCCTGGGTCGGCGCCCCCGAGGCGCGCGGCCGCCTGCTCGGCGCCTTCGGCACCGACATTGGCGCGCTGAACGAGGTGCTGCTCCTGCGCGGCTTCGACAGCCTCGAGGACCTCGCCGCCGAGCGCCAGCGCGCCCTGACCTCGGACAACCCGTTCAACTGTGTCGAGCATCTGGTGGACCTGCGCTTCGACAGCTACCGGCCGCTCGACTTCCTGCCGCCGGTCGAGCCCGGCAGCCACGGGCCGGTCTACGAGTTCCGCACCTATCGCACCCGGCTGAACGGCATCGCCCCGACGACCGAGAAGTGGCGCGCCGCGGTGCCGGGCCGCACCCCCTATTCGCCGCTCACCATCGCGATGACGGGCTTCGACGGGCCGCCGCGGCTGACCCAGATCTGGCCCTATCCGAGCCTCGCCGCCCGGGCGGAGGCGCGGGCGAAGTCGGTGGCCGAGGGCGCCTGGCCGCCCAAGGGCGGGCCGGACTGGCTCGACCCGGACATGACCTCGACCGTCGCCCTGCCGCTCGGCTTCTCGCCGCTCACCTGAGGACAGGCCCATGACCCACCGCTATTCGCTCGCCTTCCTCACCGTCTTCGAGCTCGGCCCCGTGGCGGCGGTCCGGGCGGCGGCGGCGGCGGGCTATGACCTGATCGGGCTGCGGATGCTGCCGGCGGCGCCGACCGAGGGCGCCTATCCGATCCTCACCGACGACGCGCTCCTGGCCGAGACGGCGGCGGCCCTTGCCGATACCGGCATCGGCGTCGCCGACGTCGAGATCGTCCGCCTGAAGCCCGAGACCGAGGTGGCGGCGTTCGCGCCCTTCTTCGCCCGGGCCGAGCGGCTCGGCGCGAAGAACGTGCTCGTCGCCGGCGACGACCCCGAGGAGGCCCGGCTGACCGAACGGTTCGCCGCCCTCGCGACCCTGGCCGCGGGCTTCGGCCTGACCGTCGACCTCGAGGCGATGCCCTGGACGCGCGTGCCCTCGCTCGCCGTCGCCCGGCGGATCGTCGAGGCCGCCGGCGCGCCGAACGGCGGCACCCTCATCGATGCGCTGCATTTCGACCGGGCGGGCTCGACGCTCGACGAGGTCCGCGCCCTGCCCCGGCGGCTGGTGAACTACGTCCAGTTCTGCGACGGGCCCAAACCCTACGACCCCTCCGACGCCGGCCTCATCCACATCGCCCGCGCGGCGCGGCTGATGCCGGGCGACGGCGGCATCGACCTCGCCGGCCTCGCCCGCGCCATACCGCGGGACACGGTGATCAGCGTCGAGATCCCGAACCACGCGCTGGCCGAGCGGATGGCGGCCCCCGACCGCGCGCGGCAGGCGCTGGAGAAGACCCGCGCGGTCGTCGAGGCGGCCCTCGCCCCGGCCTGAACGGCCGGCAAGACCAAGAAAATCAGGGAGGACAGACCATGCGCATTGCCGTGATCGGCGCCGGGGCCATCGGCCTCACCCATTGCTAGGCCATCGCCGCCGTCGCCGAGGCGGAGCTCGCGGGCATCGCCGATCCCTTTCCGGGCGGCGCCCGGCTCGCCGCCGATTTCGGCACGACCGCCTACCCCGACCACCGGGCGCTGATCGCGGTAGAGCGGCCGGAGGCGGCGATCCTCGCCACGCCGAACGAAACCCATCTGCCGATCGCCCTCGACTGCCTCGGCGCGGGCGTGCCGGTGCTCGTGGAAAAGCCGCTTGTGAACAGCCTCGCGGAGGCCGAGACGCTGCTCGCCGCGGCGCGGGCCGCCGGCCTGCCGGCCCTCGTCGGCCATCACCGCCGGCACCACCCCTGGATCCGGCGGGCGCGCGATCTCGTCGCCTCGGGCGCGATCGGCCGGCTCGCCGCGGTCAGCGCCACCGCCTTCCTGATGAAGCCGGACGCCTATTTCGAGCCCGAATGGCGGCGCACGCCGGGGATCGGTGGTCCCTTCCTCATCAACCTCATCCACGAGATCGACCTCATCCGCTTCGTCTGCGGCGAGATCGCCGAGGTCTCGGCCCTGGCCTCCTCGGCGCTGCGCGGCCTTGCGGTCGAGGATACCGGCGCGCTCGTCTTCCGGCTGGAGGGCGGGGCGCTGGTCTCGCTCGTCCTGTCGGATTGCGCCGCCGGGCCCTGGAGCTGGGACATGGCCGCCGGCGACAGCCCGCGCTTTCCCCCCCATGACGTCAACTCGCACCTGATCGCCGGCGACGCCGGGTCGCTCACCCTGCCCCGGCTCGAACTCTGGCGCCACGACGGCCCGCGCTCCTGGACCACGCCCATGACGATGGAACGCGACCCGGCCGAGCGCCTGGATCCCTACCAGCAGCAGATCCGCCACCTGATGGACGTCGTGCAGAGCGGGGCGCCGAGCTTCGTCAGCGCGCTCGAGGGCGCCCGCAACCTCGCGGTGATGGAGGCCGTCCGCACGGCGGTCGAGAGCGGCCGGACCACGCCGGTCGCCCGGATCAGTGGCTAGCGCCATGGCGAAACGCTGGACAATAGCCCTGCCGACGGCAACATGGCGCGACCATGCCCGGTCTCACCCTGCGCCAGGTCGAAGTCATCCGCGCCGTCATGCTGACCGGCACCATCGCCGGCGCGGCCAGCCATCTCAATGTCTCGGCCCCCGGTGTCAGCCGGCTGGTGAAACATGCCGAGGAATCGCTCCGCATCCGGCTCTTCGAGCGCCGCGGCGGGGTCTTCCTGCCCGCCCCGGAGGCGCGGGCCGTCTTCGACCAGGTCCACGAGGTCTATTCCAAGGTCGAGGGCCTCGACACCGCGATCGCGAATCTGACCTCCGGGGCGCAGGCGGCGCTGGCCTTCGGCTCGGCGCCCTCGGTCGCGCAGTTCATCATCGCCCGGGTCTGCGTCGGCATCCGCAAGCGGTTTCCCGACCTCCACATCGACCTCAACGTCCTCAAGATCGAGGAAACGGTCGACTATCTGCTGCTGGAACGGGGCGAGCTCGTCGCGATGAGCTCGGCCTTCTCGCATCCCTCGCTGGAACTGGAGGAGATCGGCCTCGGCGAACTCGTCGCCGTGGTGCCGGAGGGCCACCCGCTCGCCGCGCGCAGCCGCGTCTCGGTGCGCGACCTTGCCCGCGAGCCGCTGATCGGGGTCAGCCCGGACGATCCCTACGGGGCGATCATCGCCGCTCCCTTCCGGGCCGCGCGGGTGGACTACCGCCTGTCAATCCGGGCCCGCTTCGCCCAGACGGTGGTCAGCCTGGTGCGCCACGGGCTCGGCGTGGCGGTGATCGACGAATTCTCGGTGGCGGGCCTCTACATGCCCGGCCTTGCCCGCATCCCGCTCGAGGACCCGCCCGAGATCCGCATCTATGCCATCGCCAAGCGCGGCCGGCCGCTCTCGGCCTATGCCGAAGTGGCCAAGGCGCGGCTCCGCGACGAACTGCGCATGGCCGTCCGCAACCGTCCGTGGGAGACACAGCCCCCCGCAAGATAACATCATGTTACGATCCAAGGCGATTTGATAATCGCTTTTTCCTCGCTCTGGACGTTACTTGCTGCCAGGCGCTAGCGCCGCATGAAAATCAAAAATCACATTGGGAGAGCTCTCGTGACTGATATCGCATATCACGAGCCTGCTGGCACGCACCAGCCAAAGAAAGCTGCTGCAAGCGCCTGGATCGGATCCGCACTCGAATACTACGACTTCTTCATCTATGCGACCGCTGCTGCACTGATCTTTCCGCAGATCTTCTTCCCGTCGGAAAATCCGCAGGTCGCAATCGTCGCTTCTCTTGCGACCTACGGCGTCGGCTATGTCGCCCGTCCCATCGGCGCCTTCGTCCTCGGCCACTGGGGCGACACCCATGGCCGCAAGAACGTGCTGCTGCTCTGCATGTTCCTGATGGGCATCTCGACGCTGCTGGTCGGCCTCCTGCCCACCTATTCGCAGGTCGGCATCCTCGCCCCCATCCTTCTCGTGATCCTGCGCCTCGTGCAGGGCTTTGCCGTGGCCGGCGAGATCTCGGGCGCAAGCTCGATGGTTGTCGAGCATGCTCCCTTCGGCCGGCGCGGCTTCTTCGCGAGCTTCACCCTGCAGGGCGTGCAGGCCGGCCAGATCCTCGCCGCGGCCGTCTTCCTGCCGCTCGCGCACTTCATGCCGGAAGAGGCCTTCAACTCCTGGGGCTGGCGCATCCCCTTCCTGCTCTCCTTCATCGTGATCATCGCCGGCTGGATCATCCGGCGCGAGGTCGAGGAGACCCCCGCCTTCAAGGAAGAGGACGGTGACCAGGGCCCCGCCCGCTCGCCGATCGTCGAGGCCATCCAGACCAGCTGGCCGGACATGATCCGCGTGATCTGCATGGCGCTGATGAACACCATCCCGGTCGTCACCACCGTCTTCGGCGCCGCCTATGCCGTGCAGGCCGCCTATGGCATCGGCTTCCACAAGGACGTCTTCCTCTGGATCCCCGTGCTCGGCAACGTCATCGCCTGCATCGTCATCCCGATGGTCGGCAACCTCAGTGACCGGATCGGCCGCCGCATTCCCATCATCTTCGGCGCCCTCGGCGCGGGCCTGCTGTCCTTCGGCTACCTCTACGCCATTTCGATCCACTCGGTTTCGCTCGCGATCGTGATGTCGCTGCTGATGTGGGGCATCGTCTACCAGGGGTACAATGCGACCTTCCCGAGCTTCTTCCCCGAGCTCTTCCCGACCCGGACCCGCGTGTCCTCGATGGCGATCAGCCAGAACATCGGCACCACCATCACCGCCATGCTGCCGGCCCTCTTCGCGACCGTCGCCCCTCCGGGATCGACGAACATCCCGATGACGATCGGCGCCATCGCCTTCGCCATCACCTGCATCGCGGCGGCCGCGGCCTGGTCGGCACGCGAAACCTACCGGGTCCCGATGAACGACCTCGGCAATCCCAAGGCCAAGCCGATGGACAAGGCGACCTACGACGCCCTGCGCGCCGAAGTGATCGCCAACGCGGCCCGCGCCTGACCCGCGCGCTCCGGAGCCGGTCCCCGACGACCGGCTCCTTTTCCTTCCGTCCCCTCTGAGACAAGGATCACATGCGCACCGGCGAGGGCCGGGGCCGCGCAGGAGAGAGCACGCCATGACCACGACGCTTTCTGAAACCACCCGGCTCGGGCTGATCGGCGACAATATCGCGGACTCGAAATCCCCCCGCCTCCACGAACTCGCCGGCCAGATCCTCGGCCGCCCCACCACCTACGACCGCCTCGTCCCGAAGACGCTCGGCCTCGACTTCGACGGCGTCTTCGAGAGGGCCCGGGCCGAGGGCTACCGCGGCCTCAACATCACCTATCCCTACAAGGAGCGGGTGGTGCCGAAGCTGCGCATCGACGAGCCCCAGGTCGCCCGCCTCGGCGCCTGCAACACCGTGGTCTTCGAGGCCGACGGCCCGCGCGGCTTCAACACCGACTGGTCGGGCTTCAAGGCCGCCTATCGCGGCGCCTTCGGGGAGGCCGCGCCCGGGACGGTCTGCATGATCGGCGCCGGCGGTGTCGGCAAGGCCGTCGCCTTCGGGCTGGTCGACCTCGGCATGACCGAGCTCCGGCTCGTCGAACGCGACCTGCCCAAGGCCGAGGCCCTGGCCGAAGCCCTGCAGGGTCAGGCGCATGGGCTCGCCGGCGCCGACGGCGGCCGTGGCGTCCTGCACCTCCAGCCGCGCGGCGTCCGCGGGCGACAGGAGGTCGGGAGCGTTGCCCCAGGCGTCGTGGAGGAGGCGGGTTTC
>ERZ500977.160-NODE-160-length-12943-cov-5.663330_pt1 | contig 12943 bp, 12 predicted proteins | sample MGYA00248863_ERZ500977 | MGnify/ENA primary metagenome ERZ500977 (study PRJEB25958, sample SAMN03398581) | human skin metagenome | study: EMG produced TPA metagenomics assembly of the Human Skin Microbiome Metagenome (human skin metagenome) data set.
CCGCGGCCACGGCGCGCGCCAGCGGATGCGCGCTGTCCTCGGCCAGCGCCGCCGCCAGCGCCAGATCCTCCGGGGCAAGATCCGCGGCATTGGTCAGCGCCGGGTGGCCGGTGGTGAGCGTGCCGGTCTTGTCGAAGACGACCGCGTCGACCTCGCCCAGCCGCTCCAGGGCCGCCCCGTCCTTGAGCAGCACCCCACGCCGGAAGAGCCGCCCCGAGGCGGCGGTCAGCACCGCCGGCACCGCGAGGCCGAGCGCGCAGGGGCATGTGACGATCAGCACCGCGGCGGCGACATTCACCGCATGGCGCCAGTCCCCGGTCGTCAGCCCCCACCAGAGGAGCGCGGCGAGGCCGCAGGTATAGACGACCGGGCTGTAGAGCCGCGCCGCCCGCTCGGCGAGCGAGGCATAGCGGTTGCGCGACCGCTCGGCCGTCTCGACGAGCCGGGCGATCTGCTTCAGCAGCGTGTCTTCGCCCAGCGCCTCGACGGTGACGAGGAGCGGCCCGGAGAGGTTCATCATCCCCGCCCGCACGAGGGCACCGGCGGCGACCGCCTCGGGCATGGTCTCGCCGGTCAGCATGGCGGTGTCGATCTCCGAGCGGCCGCGCGCGACCGTCCCGTCCGCCGGGATCCGCCCGCCCGCGGCGACCGCCACCGTGTCGCCCGGGCGGAGCGCATCGACCGGCACCGTCTCGCGCGCGCCATCGGCCGTGACGCGCGTCGCCATGTGGACCTCGAGCGCTGCCAGCTCGGCCGCGGCGGACCGGGCCGAGGCGCGGGTCAGATGCGCGAGATAGCGGCCGATCAGCAGGAAGAAGGTCAGCATCAGCGCCGCGTCGAAGAAGGCATGGGCGCCCGACAGCGCCGTCTCCCACAGGCTGACGCCGATCGTCATGCAGATCGCCGTCGAGATCGGCACGTCCATGTCGAACCGCCCGGCCCGCAGCGCCCGGAGCGCGCTGCGGAAGAAGGGCACGCCGGCGAAGGCCACCGCCGGGATGGCGATCGCGGCCGAGATCCAGTGCATCAGGTCGCGCGTGCTGGCCTCGGCCCCGGACCAGACCGAGATCGACAGCAGCATGACATTCATCATCGCGAAGCCCGAGACGCCGATGCGGGCGAGAAGGTCGCGGCCCTCCGCATCGACCCGGGTCGCGGCCAGCGCCGCCGGGTCGAGGGGGCGGGCCGGATAGCCGCGGGTCTGCAGCGCGGCGATCAGCCGGTCCTCGGCGCCGGGCACGTCCTCGGCGGTCACCGCCACGCGCTTCAGCGTCAGGTTGACCCGTGCCGCGGCGACGCCGGGCTCGGCCTCGAGCGTGCGCTCGACGCCGGTGATGCAGTCGGCGCAGTAGATCTCCGGCAGCGACAGGTCAAAGCGGCGGAGCGGCGCCGGCTCGGGCGCGTGCGATCCGGGCGCGCCGGCCTCGGGCAGGGCCGCGCAGGCGCCGCAGGCCATCGGCACGGGGCGGGCTGCCGCCGCCATCAGGGCGCGACCGTGAGGTTCCGCCGCTGGCGGAAGCGGGTGCCATCCGCGGCGAGGGCGTCGATCTCGACCCGCCAGTCGCCCGGGGCCAGCGCGAGCGGCGCGCCGTAGCCCTGCGCGGTCTCGACCAGCAGCGGGCTCACGTCCCGTGGCGCGGCGGCGGGACGCCCCACCGCGATGCTGAGGCGCTGCGGCCGCACGACGCTGCCCGTGGCATCGGTGAGGGCGACATGCAGCGTATCGTCGCTGTCCGAGACGCCGAGGGTCCAGCCGAGGGCCAGCTGCGCGTCGCGGTCATGGTCGAAGGTCTGGCTCGCCACATAGCTGTTCGGCACGACGAGCCCCGAGAAGGTGCGGACGGCCTGGACGGCGAGGACGACATTGACCCCGATGATCACGGCAAAGGCGCCGACGGTGATGCCGAACACCATGCGGCCGGTCAGGGGCCGGGTGGGGGAGGCAGGGCTCACTTCGGCTTTCCTCTGAAGATGGTTTCCTCGCGGACCACCCGGCCCGTGGCCGGATCGGTCACCTGCAGGGTCAGGTCCAGCAGGTCGATGCCCGCGGCGGTGCTGGCGCTGTCTGCGGTCAGGTAGACGCGCTGGCGCAGGGTGGCATTGGCGGGCACGGTGATGTCGAGGCCCTCGCTGCCCTCCAGCCGCAGGCTGACGGGATCGGGCGAGTCGACGCTCAGGGCGATCGGCCGGGGATTGCCGGTCATGTTGCGCAGGCGCAGTTCATAGGCGTTGCGCACCGAGCCGTCCGACAGCACCACGTTGACCGGGTTGCGGACCGGCTCGACGGAGAAGGTGAGATCGGTGCGCAGGATCAGCGCGGCGATCAGCCCCACGCCCACGGCCGCCCAGAGCCCGGTGTAGAGCAGCACCCGGAAGCGCAGGATGCGCCGCCAGACCGGCATGTCCGCGCCGCCCGCCCGCTCGCGCTCGGCATCGCCGGGGGTCTTGCCGCGGCGGTCGCGATCTTTGCAGGCGCACTGGCACTGCGCCCGGGTGCGGATCAACCGTCCACGCCGGCCGCCCCGGCGCCGCAGGCGGAAGCCCCGGCCATGCCGGATTCGAAAAAGGCCGCCGGCCCCGGCGCCCCGTCATCCGAGGAGACTGCCGCGCTCTCCGGCATCACCGAGATCCGCCTGCGCCTCGGCCCCGGCTTTCCCGAGGACCGCCGCGACGCGCTCGTGGCAGCGCTGAAGGCCGCAGGGCTGGCGGGGGTTACCGTCGAGGCCGTTCCGGTCGCGGTGGCGGCATCGCGCGTCGGCTACTACCTGCCCGGCGACCGGGCGGCGGCAGAGGCCCTGGCCCGGCTCGTCGCCCCGGATCTCGGCGGCCGCAGCATCAGCGCCCGCGACTATCAGGGCCTCATGCCCTCGCCGGTGGCGGGCCGGCTGGATCTCTGGATCAGCGACTGAGGGACCGTCCGGGACTGCGGCGGCGGCGGGCCGGCGCAGGAGGAGGTGCCGGCGCAGGAGGAGGTTCGGGATCCCGGCAGGAGATCCTGCCCGCCAGCCTCCCCGATACGGGCGGGATGGGTCGGCGCACCGGGGCGCGAAAGGTCCCGTCGGACCGAGCCGGCCGGGGTTCCAGGCAGTCTCTGCGCCCCTTGAGCGACCGCACAGGCATTCTCGCGCCCTTCCGGGCGTTGGGAGGCTGTCTGCAGGTCGTGAAAGGACCCGACATGCCCACCCTTACCGTAACGGACGGCGCCACCCTGTTCTACAAGGACTGGGGCCAAGGCCAGCCGATCGTCTTTTCCCATGGATGGCCGCTCTCGGCCGACGCCTGGGACGGCCAGATGCTCGCCCTCGGCCAGAAGGGCTTCCGCGTCATCGCCCATGACCGCCGCGGCCACGGCCGCTCGTCCCAGACCTGGGACGGGAACCGGATGGACCGCTATGCCGACGATCTCGCCGAGCTGATCACGGAGCTCGACCTCCGCGACGCCGTGCTAGTCGGCCATTCCACCGGCGGCGGCGAGATCGCGCGCTATGTGGGCCGCCACGGCACCGGGCGCGTCGCCGGCCTCGTGCTCGTCGGCGCGGTGCCGCCGGTCATGGTCTCCACGCCGGAATGGCCGGACGGCCTGCCAGTCGAGACCTTCGACGAGATCCGGGCCGGGGTTGCCGGCAACAGGTCGGCCTTCTTCCGCGAGCTGCCCACGAAATTCTACAACTTCGACCGCCCCGGGGCCGAGAGTGACGAAGGGCTGATCGCGGCCTTCTGGCTCCAGGGCATGATGGGCAGCATCAAGGGCCAGTACGACTGCATCCACGAATTCTCGGAAGTCGACTATACCCCCGACCTGCGGGCCATCGACGTGCCGACGCTGATCGTCCATGGCGACGACGACCAGATCGTGCCCATCGCGCATTCGGCCGAACTCTCGGCCCGGATCATCCCGGACGCGACCCTCACGGTCTACGAGGGAGCAAGCCACGGGCTGGTCCACACCCATCAGGCGCGCCTCACCGAGGACCTGCTCGCCTTCCTGTCGAAGGTTCCGGCCGGCGCCCGCAACCGCGCCGCACAGGAGGCCTGACCGGCGCCGGGCGGGGGGAGGAGTGGCTCCGCCCCCGCCTCAGCCCCGCACCACCACCCGGCTCCGGGGCGTCCAGCGCGCGAGGATGAAGGCGAGGTCGGCGGGAGCGAAGGCGATGCAGCCGGCCGTCGGCTGGCGCGGCCGCCGCCAGGCGTGCAGGAAGATGGCGCTGCCCCGTCCCGGCACGACCGGGTGGCGGTTCCAGTCGAGGACCGCCACCCGGTCATATTGCGGGTCGGCCCGGAACAGCGCCTCGTGGCGCGGCGCGCAGGGGCGCAGCACCGGCGCGTTGTAGCCGGGATCCCCGGGATCGTCCGACCAGCCGTCCCGCGGCCCGATCGGGCCGGCGCCGGGCAAGGGCGGCGGCACGCGGTCGGCGCGGTAGAGCACCGCCTCGATCCGGTGGCACCCGACCGGGGTCATGCCATCCCCCTCCGCCCGCTTCTCTCCGATGCCTCCCCGCCCGGTGGCGCAGGGCAGGCGGCGCCCGGCGAACCAGGCCCCCCAGCGGCCGACCAGAAGATCATCCGGCCGCAGGGCCGTCACAGCAGGTGCCCGCTCTTGGCCGCCTTGGTCGCGAGATAGCCCTCGTTCAGCGGGTTGCGGCCGACCTTGAGCGGCACCCGCTCGGTCACGAGCAGCCCGCAGGACCGCATCATCGCGATCTTGGCGGGGTTGTTCGTCATCAGCCGCACGCGGGTGAAGCCCATGCGCCGCAGGATCTCCGCGCCGATGCGGAAGTCGCGCTCGTCATCCTCGAAGCCCAGCCGGTGGTTCGCCTCGACCGTGTCGAAGCCCTGGTCCTGAAGCGCATAGGCGCGCATCTTGTTGGCGAGCCCGATCCCCCGGCCCTCCTGGTTCAGGTAGAGCAGCACCCCCGCGCCCTCGGCCCCGATCTGGGCCAGCGCCGCCCGGAGCTGCGGGCCGCAGTCGCATTTCAGGCTGCCGATTATGTCCCCGGTGAAACAGGCGGAATGCAGCCGCGCCAGCACCGGCGCCGCCCGGTCCGGGGCGCCGATCTCGACCGCGTAATGCTCCTCCGTGCCGTCCGCCGGCCGGAAGACCCGCACCCGGCCCGCCGATGAGACCACGAGCGGCACCCGCGCCGCCGCCACCTCCGTCAGCTGCGGCTCCGTCCCGCCGAGCGGCACCTCGGCCGCGGGGATGACCGACAGCCCGGCCTCCGCCGCCAGCTGCCGCGCGACGCTGGGCGCGACCCGGACGACCAGCGCAGCCGGCAGCAGCCGCGCGCCCTTGGCCAGCGCCAGCGCCGCCCGCTCCAGCGCCGCGTCGCCGCCGCGTTCGGTGACGAAGGGGCCCTTCATCGGGAAATCGAGGTCGGAGGACGGGTTGGCCGTGGCCCGCACCCAACCGAGGCCGGCCTCGGCCGGCACCCGCAGCCGGGCCATGTCGCCATCATAGACCCGCGCCTTCAGCGTCGCGGCGCGGCGGTCGCTGACCACGAGCAGGACCACCCCGAGTGCCCGGAGTTCGGCAAGCCGCGCGGGCGTCGCCGTCTCCGCCGCCAGCACCAGCGCCGCGGCCTCCGGGGCCGTCACCACGGCCACGACGCCCATGCGCAGGTCGGCGCGGACCCGGGCGAGGCGCTCAAGCGGGTCTAGGGCAAGGGTCATGTCGATCTCCAGGGAGCCGGCTTCCGGCTGGACCGGAGAGTTATGCGGTTTCGTGGCTGTAACAAATCCCGCCTGCGGGACACAGTGCCGTGAGACGACCCGCCAGACCGTTGCGCCCCGGGGGCCGCCGGACCAGCCTTGGGGCGAACAAGGGGAGCAAACCCATGACGCAACTGAAGAAGATCCTGCTGGTCGACGATGATGGCGACCTGCGCGAGGCCCTGGCCGACCAGCTGGTGCTGACGGAGGAATTCGACGTCTTCGAGGCCGGGGATGGTGCCGCCGGCCTGCAGCGGGCGCAGGCCGAGCATTTCGACCTGATCCTGCTTGATGTCGGCCTGCCCGACGCCGACGGCCGGGAGATCTGCCGGCTGCTGCGCAAGAACGGCGTTCGCACCCCGGTCATCATGCTGACCGGCCATGTCAGCGACGAGGACCAGGTCAACGGGCTGGAGGCCGGCGCCAACGACTATGTCCCGAAGCCCTTCCGCCTGCCGGTCCTGCTCGCCCGCATCCGCGCGCAGCTGCGCCAGCACGAACAGTCGGAGGATGCCGTCTTCGGGATCGGCCCCTATACCTTCAAGCCGGCCGCCAAGCTCCTGCTCGACGAGGCCGCGAAGAAGATCCGCCTGACGGAAAAGGAAACCAACATCCTGAAGTTCCTCTACCGCGCCGGCAGCGCGGTGGTGGCGCGGGACGTCCTGCTGCACGAGGTCTGGGGCTACAATGCCGGCGTGACCACCCATACGCTGGAGACCCACATCTATCGCCTGCGCCAGAAGATCGAGCCCGATCCCGCCAATGCCCGGATCCTCGTGACCGAGCCGGGCGGCTACCGGCTGGTCGCCTGACCGCGGAGCGGCGGCGTCAGGCGAGCGCATCGACCAGGCGCCCCGCCCCCTGGCGGAACGGGTCCACCGCCGGCAGGCCGAGGCGCGCCTCGGTCTCGGCCAGCAGGTCCTCTGCCGCCGCCGCCCCGAGCGCGGCGGTGTTGATCGAGATGCCGGTCACCCGCACCTCCGGGTTCACGATCCGCGCGGTGGCGAGCGCGAGGTCGCGCAGCGCCTCCAGGCCCGGCAGCGGCTGGTGCGGCAGCCCGCGCATGTGGGTCCGGGTCGGCTCGTGGCAGAGGACGAGGCTGTCGGGCTGGCCGCCATGGATCAGCGCCAGCGTGACGCCCGAATAGGACGGGTGGAAGAGGCTCCCCTGCCCCTCGATCAGGTCCCAGTGCGCGGGATCGTTGCCGGGCGCCAGCACCTCGACCGCCCCGGCCATGAAATCGGCGACGACGGCATCGAGCGGCACCCCGTCGCCGGTGATGAGGATACCGGTCTGGCCGGTGGCGCGGAAGGTCGCCGCGAGGCCGCGGGCCCGCATCTCGCGCTCCATCGCGAGGGCCGTATACATCTTGCCGACCGAACAGTCGGTGCCCACGGCGAGGCAGCGCCGCCCGGGCCGCCGCGCGCCCGTGCCGATCGGATAGGCCCGCGGCGGCGTGCGGACATCGTGGAGCACGCGGCCATGGCGCGCGGCCGCGGCGGCCAGCCGGGGCTCGTCGCGCAGCAGGTTGTGGAGCCCCGAGGCGAGGTCCATCCCGGCCGCCAGCGCCGCTTCCAGCACCTCGATCCAGGCCGGGGCGATGACGCCGCCCCGGTTCGCGACCCCAACCACCACCGTGCGCACCCCGGCCGCGGCGGCCTCGGCCACGGTCATCTCCGGCAGGCCCATGTCGGCGCGGCAGCCGGGCAGGCGGAGCTGCGCCACCGCCGCCTCCGGGCGCCAGTCGCGGATGCCCTGGGCGACCTTGGCCGCGAGCGCATCGGGCGCATCGCCGAGAAAGAGCAGATAGGGGGTCTCGATCATCGCCGGTCTCCTCCGTTCCCGCTCAAGCTAGGCCGCCCGGCCGCCGGCGTCCACGCGCGCGTGCACCGGGAAACCTTGCGTTAACCCTGCCGGGCCGAGGCTCCTGCGGGATTCGCGGAGGCTTCACCCTTGTCCGGACCATCCCGACCCTTCGGCTTTTCCGAGGAAGCCCTGCGCGGCCTCGAGGACCTCGACCGGCGCGTCCCGCCGCCGTCGGCGCTGCCCGGGGGCTGGAGCCCGCCGGGGGAGGCGCCCGGCCCGGGCGGCGGCGGCGCGCAGGGCCACCGGCCGCATTACTGGGGCCACCGCCAGCGCCTGCGCGACCGCTTCCTGGCGGGCGGCCATGCCTCGATGCCGGAATACGAACTGCTGGAACTCGTCCTCTTCAATGCCATCCCGCGCATCGACGTGAAGCCGCTGGCGAAGGAGCTGCTGGCGACCTTCGGCGACCTGAACGGGGTCATCGCCGCCTCGCAGCACCGGCTGCTCAAGGTGCCCGGCACCACGGACCGGGTCTGGTACCACCTCCGGCTCCTCGAGGCGATCGCCCACCGCATGGCGCGGGCGAAGGTGATCCAGAAGCCGGTGATCGCCTCGTGGGACGCGCTGATGAGCTATTGCAAGACGGTGATGGCGCATCGCGAGACGGAACAGTTCCGCATCCTCTTCCTCGACGCCAAGAACACGATGATGGCCGACGAGGAACAGGCGCGCGGCACCGTCAACCACGTGCCCGTCTATCCGCGGGAAGTGGCGAAGCGGGCGCTGGAGCTGAACGCCAGCGCCATCATCCTCGTGCACAACCACCCCTCCGGCGACCCCACCCCGTCGCAGGCGGACATCGACATGACCGAGCAGATCGCGCTCGCCTGCGATTCCATCGGGGTGACGATCCATGACCATGTGGTGATCGGCCGCGAGAGGGACGCCTCCTTCCGCGCCCTCGGCCTGCTGTAGAGCCGGCCGAGACCTATCCCGCCGCCCCGGCCCCGCGCTCGGCCATCGCCTGCCGGTAGGCGGTGCGCAGATCCTCGCCGGCGACCCGCTCGCGCTCCAGCGTCTGCTGCACCGCCGCCAGCTCGGCCTGAAGATCGACGTTCCTCTGGCGCAGGTCGACCTCCACTTCGCGCAGCCGCGCCTCGGCGCGGTGCTGGGCCTCCTCGGCGAGATGGAGCCGGTGCGCCAGATCGGCGGTGCGGCGGGCATTGCGCGGGCCGGAGACGCCATTCGCCCGGCTGAACATCCAGTGCAGCACCCAGCCGATCAGGACCGCCCCGACGAGCGCCCCCGCCATCGCGAGAATCATCTGATCGCGATGCATGTCACCCGTCTCCTCCGCCTCCGGCCCCTGCCCCGGCCCCTGCCGCTTCCGCGGCCGGATCGACGGCCGTGATCTCGATCCGGCGATTCGCCGCGCGCCCGTCGGCCGTGGCATTGTCGGCCTTGGGGCGGGTCTCGCCATAGCCCCGAGCGGTCAGCGTCACCCCGGTTGCGCCGTCCGCGGCGAGGGCGGCCCGCACGGCCTCGGCGCGGCGCTCGCTCAGCCGCTGGTTGCCCGCGTCGCTGCCCCGGTCGTCGGTATGGCCGGCGACCTCGAAGGCCGCACCCGGGCATTTCCCGAGCGCCGCGGCAATCTCGCGAAGGAGCGCGGTGCTTTCGGGCGCGATCTCGGCCGCACCGAGCGCGAAGGCGATGCCCTTGTCCGAGAGCAGCCCGGCCACCACTGCCACGCAGGGTGCCGCCCCATCCCCGGCAGCCGCCGCCGCGACATTCGGGACGTCGACCGCCGCAGGTGCCGGAGTCGCCGCAGGGTCAGGCACCTTGGTGGCCTTCGCTTCGGCCGCCACCTTCGCCTCGGCCTCGGGGTCGCGCAGGACGATCTCGATCCGCCGGTTCCTGAGCCGCCCGTCGGGGGTGTCGTTGCTGCCGAGCGGCCGGCCGACGCCATAGCCGCGGGCGCGCAGGTCGATCAGCGGCAGGTCCTGCCCCTCCAGCGCGGCCGCGACCGCCTGGGCCCGCTCCTCGCTCAGGCGCAGGTTCGATGCCTCGTTTCCGCTCGCATCCGTATGGCCCGCCACCTCGAAGGCCGCGCCCGGGCAGCTGCGCAGCACATCCGCGATGGCCGCGATCACGCCCTGGCTGGCGGGGTCGATCTCGGCGGAGCCCGGCGCGAAGCCGATGGTCTGGGTGGCCAGGATCGCCCCGACCTCTTCGGCGCAGAGTTCCGGCGCCGGGCGTGCGGCGAGGCTCGCGGCCTCCGCGGCGGCGGCATCATAGCGCACGGCCACCTCGGTCGGCCCCACGGCCTTGGCCGCCAGCACCGCCTCCACCGCCGCTGCGGCATCGGGATCGATCGAACTTCCCTCGACACGCAGCTGGTCGGGGGTCACGGCGACCCGGCCTTCCTTGACCGCGGCCAGCGCCTCCAGCCCGGCCAGCACCCGGACCGGCCAGCCCTTGGGCGTGGCGGGATCGACCACGGTGCCGTCCTGCACCCGGTCGGCACCGAAGACCGCCGTCGCATAGCTGCCGATCGCCGCCTGCGAGGCCGGGTCACCCACCGCGCCCTGCAACCGCACCTGGCCGCTGTCGTCGCGGATCGCGGCGAATTCCGGCACGTCCTGCGCCGGCGCCCCCGCCAGCACCTTCGGCGCGACGAGGCTGAGCCCGTAGCCCCGCGGCAGCGCCGCACGCAGCGCCGCGGCGGCGGCGTCGAAGGCATCGGCGGCCACGCCCTCGGGCCCGGTGAGGACCGCCGCCGCATCGGCAAGCTCGAACCGGCCCCCGCCCAACCTCTGCACCGCCGCGATCCCCGCCTCGGCCGCCGCCGGCCAGTCGACGGTGGGCGCGCCGAGGCCGATGGCGCAGGGCGCGTCCGTCACGCCCGCCGTCGCCCGGATCGCGTCCGCCGCCGCATCGGTCTCGGCGCTGCAGGTCGCGAGGGCGGCCGTGCCGTCCGCGAGGGTGAAGGCCAGCCGGAACGGCGCGACCACCGGCTTCGGCGCCGAGATCTGCAGGTCGAGCGCCAGGCCCTGCGGGGCAGCAGCGCGCAGCCGGGAGTCGAGCGCGGCCCGGGCCGCCACCGACTCGACCACGGCCATCACCGCCACCCGGTCGGGGCTGACCGTTACCCGCGCCCGCGGCAGGCTGGCGAGGACCTGCAACCCGTAGCCGAGATTCGCCCGGAAGGCGTCCGGGGCGGGGAGGGTCGTCGTCTCCAGCATGTCGGTGATGGCGCCGCCCAGCCCCGCCTCCGCCAGCGTCCGGCGGATCAGGTCATGCCCGCCCTCCTCCGGCGCCAGCCCGATGAGCGAGACCTCGCCATCGTTGCGCAGGAACTCGACGGTGAAGGGCGGCGGCGCCAGCGGGTCGGCCGCCTGCGCGTCGGTGTGGTCGACGATCCGGCCCGGATCGAGCACCTGCCGGGCGATCGCAACCGCGCGGAACCGGCTTGCCTCGTCCGGGGCGGTGCCGGCCACGGTCACCAGCGTGCCGTCCGGGGTCACCGAGGCCCAGTCCTGCCCGGCCGCACCCAGTGCCTCCGCGACCGCGCCGGCGCTGGACCGCTCCAGCCGATGCGTCGCGGCGACCGCCAGCTGCCAGGCGCCCACGCCCGTCGCGGCAAAGGCCGCGCCTGCGAAAAGGATGGCACGTAGCCGCATGGCCTTCCCTCCCCCGGGTGCCGCCCCGACTGACCGCACGGGTGTAGGCCGGACGCCGCCCTGCTTCAAGCCGGACAACGCCTCACGATTTACGGCGCAGTGACGATCCGCCGGTCAGAGCATCGCCGCAAGGGCCAGTGCCGCGGCAAGCAGCAGCCCGGCATCGCGATTCGCCCGGAAGAGCGCAAGGCAGCCGTCCGGGTCGTCGATGTCGAGCCGGCGGAGCTGCCAGACGAGGTGCAGGCCGAAGCCCGCGACGCCGCCGAGCGCCAGCCAGAGCGCCGGTCCCGCCACCCCGGTCGCCACGACGGCGAGCCCGGCGAGCACGACGGCCGCGATCCCGAAACCCGCCAGCCAGCGCCCGGTCGCGCGGTCGAACAGCCGGGCGGTCGAATGCACGCCGATCAGCGCATCGTCGTCGCGGTCCTGATGCGCATAGATCGTGTCGTAGAAGAGCGTCCAGGCGATGCCCGCCCCATAGAGGAGCAGCGGCGGCGCCCCGAGCCCGCCCGCATGGGCCGCCCAGGCGAGCAGGACCCCCCAGTTGAAGGCGACGCCGAGAAAGACCTGCGGCCACCAGGTGAACCGCTTCGCGAAGGGATAGACCGCGACCGGCACGAGCGACAGCACGCCGAGCAGGATCGCCGGGGCGGGAAAGCTCAGCAGGATCGCACAAGCGATCAGCGCCTGCGCCACCATCCAGGCCGCCGCCCCGCGGGGCGTGACCTGCCCCGACGGCAGCGGGCGCGAGCGCGTGCGCGCGACGGCCGCGTCGAAGTCGCGGTCGGTCAGGTCGTTCCAGGTGCAGCCCGCCCCCCGCATCAGCGCCGCGCCGAGGGCGCAGCCCGCGGCGATCCAGGCATCCCCGGGACGGAAGCCGCCGCTGGCGAGCGCCGCCAGCGCCAGACCCCAGAGGCAGGGAATGAGCAGGAGCCAGGTGCCCACCGGCCGGTCGGCCCGGCTCAGGCGCAGATAGGGCCGCGCCCATGCCGGGGCGCGGCGGTCGACCCAGTTGCCGGCGACCGCATCGGCAACCCTTCCTTCGGGCGCGGCGCCCGGTATGCTGGTGTTCTCCATGGGGTGGGTTATGGCAGATCCGGGCGGAAAGATCAGGCTCTATGTGGCGTCGCCGCTGGCCGAGGGCCGTCCGGTGCCCCTGCGCGAGGACCAGGCCCATTACCTCTTCACCGTCATGCGCCAGACGACCGGCGCGCGGATCTCGGTCTTCAACGGCCGGGACGGGGAGTGGCTGGCCGAAGTCACCACCGCCGGCCGGCGCGGCGGCGAGCTGACCGCCCGCGCCCTCACCCGGCCGCAGCGGCAGCCGCCGGACCTCTGGCTCCTGTTCGCGCCGATCAAGAAGGCCCGCACCGACTTCATCATCGAGAAGGCGACCGAGCTCGGGGTCGCGCGGATCTGCCCGGTCTTCACCCGCTTCACCAATGCCGAGCGCCTGCGCCCCGACCGCCTGCTGGCCCATGCGATCGAGGCGGCCGAGCAATGCGGCGAGACCCATGTCCCCGCCCTCGACCCCGCCGCCCGGCTCGAGGCGGTGCTGGACGGCTGCGCGGCGTCACAGGGGCCCGACCGACAGGACACCTGGATCAACGGCCCGATCCGCCGCCTCTATGGCGAGTTGTTCGCCCGGGGCTTTGTCCACTCGGTCGAGTGCTGGCGCGAGGAGCGGCTGGTCGGCGGCCTGTACGGCGTGTCGCTTGGCGGCGCTTTTTTCGGAGAAAGCATGTTCA
>ERZ500977.161-NODE-161-length-12842-cov-7.094158_pt1 | contig 12842 bp, 14 predicted proteins | sample MGYA00248863_ERZ500977 | MGnify/ENA primary metagenome ERZ500977 (study PRJEB25958, sample SAMN03398581) | human skin metagenome | study: EMG produced TPA metagenomics assembly of the Human Skin Microbiome Metagenome (human skin metagenome) data set.
CGGGGCGCCGCGCGGCGCCCCGGCCCGGCTGCGGGTCAGAAATTCCCCTTCGACAGTTCCCCCGAGAGATAGTCGGCCTGGCGCAGGGCGAGGGCGACGATCGTCAGCGTCGGATTTTCGGCCGCGCCGGTGGTGAACTGGCTGCCGTCCGAGACGAAGAGGTTCGGGATGTCGTGACTCTGGCCATACCTGTTCACGACCCCGTCCCGGGGCTTCTCGCTCATCCGGTTGGTGCCGAGATTGTGCGTCGAGGGATAGGGCGGCGTCGGCAGGGTGCGCACCGCGCCCACCGCCTTGTAGAGCGCCTCGCCGCGGGCATAGGCATGGGCCCGCATCGCGAGATCGTTCGGGTGATCGTCATAATGCACGTTCGGCACGGGCTGGCCGAACTTGTCCTTGACGTCGTGGTTCAGCGTCACCCGGTTCGTCTCCTGCGGCATGTCCTCGCCGACGATCCACATGCCGGCCATCTTGTCGTAGCCGTCCATCGCCGTGGTGAACTCCCGCCCCCAGGCGCCGGGGTCGAGGAAGGCCGCCATGAACGGCAGGCCGAGGGAGAGCGTCTCGAGCTCGTAGCCGCCGACGAAGCCGCGCTCGGGATTGTGGCCCGCCTCGTCCCGGATCACGCCGGCCATGGTGGTGCCCCGCCACATCCGTACCGGCTGCTCGAAGATGCCGTAGACCGAGCCGGTGGTGTGCCGCATGTAGTTGCGCCCGACCTGCCCCGAGGAATTGGCGAGGCCGTCCGGGAACATCGGCGAGGCCGAGTTCAGCAGCAGCCGCGGGCTCTCGATCGTGTTGCCGGCCACCGCGACGATCCTGGCCTTCTGCCGCTGCTCCTTGCCGTTGCTGTCGACATAGACGACGCCCGTCACCCGGCCCCTGTCGTCATGCTCGATCCGCAGCGCCATCGCGCCGGTGCGGAGCTCGTAGTTGCCCGAATCCATCGCGCGGGGCACGTCCGTGTAGGCGGTGGACCATTTCGCGCCCCATTTGCAGCCCTGGAAGCAGAAGCCGGTCTGCTGGCAGGAGATGCGGTCGTCGTAGTCGATCGAATTGATCGCCATGTGGCCGGTGTCGACATCCTTGTAGCCGAGCTTCTTCGCCCCGGCCTCGAAGACCTTGAAGTTGTTGTTGCCGGGCAGGCCCGGCCGGTCGCCGGTGCGGGTCACGCCCATCCGGGCCTCGGCCTTGTCGTACCAGGGCGCCATCTCGGCCGCGTCGATCGGCCAGTCGAGCAGGTTCGCGCCCTGCACGGGGCCATAGGTGGTCAGCGCCTTCCACTCATGCTCCTGGAAGCGGAGGCTCGCGCCGGCGAAATGCGTCGTGGTGCCGCCAACCGCCTTGACGATCCAGGACGGCAGGTTCGGAAAGTCGCGCGCGATGCGCCAGGACCCCGAGGTCGTGCGCATGTCGAGCCAGGCGAGCTGGGCGAAGCTCTCCCATTCGTCGTTGATGAAGTCCTCGGGCTGGTAGTTGCCGCCGGCTTCCAGCGCCACGACGGGAATGCCCTTCGCGGCAAGCTCGTGGCCGAGCACGCCGCCGCCGGCGCCCGTGCCGATGATGACGACGACCTGGTCGTCGTTGAGGTCAAAGGGTGCAGCCATGATCCGCGCTCCTCACAGCCAGGCGATGTCGTCGAAGCCACGGTGGATGTAGCCACCCTTGGAGAAGCTCTCGCCCTCGTAGCCGAACAGGGGCCAGAGCTCCTTCTGGTTGTAGAGGCCGGTCACCATGCCGCCCCGCACCTTCTGGAAGAAGGCGCTCCGCTCCAGGCCTCTCAGCACGGCGACCCGCTCGCTCTCCCAGCCGATCGACAGGTAGTCCCTGTGGCCGGCGCCCGCGGCGGCGGCATTCAGGGCGGCGATGCCGGCCTCGATCCCGGCGGCCTCCGCCTCGCTGTCATAGCCCTTCATGGCGACGGCATAGAAATTGTCGCCCAGCCGGTCGTGGGGATAGATGTCGCGGGCCATCTGGATGAGCGTCGCCATCGTCTCGGGCTTCAGATGCGTGACCTCGAGGGCCCAGGCGGCATCCGGGGCGGCGACGAAGCCGCTGCCGATGGCAAGCGCGGCGCCGGCCATCGCCGCCCGCGCCAGCAGCGCGCGGCGGTTCAGCCCGCGGAGCGCGGGGTTTGCAGTCATGGTAGTCCTCCCTTGGCTTGCGTCCTGTTTCGGAGCTTGCTTGTTCTGTCCGCGGCGCCGGGGCGCCGGGTCGTGTCAGCCGAACCGTCCTCCCTTCTGGATCACCTCGATCTGGTAGCCGTCCGGGTCGGCAATGAAGAAGAAGCGGGCGAGGGTCGCGCCGTCATGCTGGAAATCGACCAGCTTGCGGGGGGCGAGCCCGGCCCCGGTCAGGCGGGCATGCTCGGCGTCGACATCCGCGACGACGACGGCGAGATGCCCGTAGCCGTCGCCGATCTGGTAAGGCTCGGTCCGGTCCTTGTTCACCGTGAGTTCCAGCTCGAACGGGGACTCCGGGGTTCTCAGGTAGATGAGCGTGAAGCCGTCGAAGTCGAGCCGGTCGGCCACCTCAAGCCCGAAGGCCTCCCGATAGAATGCAAGCGACCGTGCCTCGTCGAGGACACGAATCATCGAATGAACAATCTTGGCCACCGGCCTCTCCCTCAGTCGTTCGGGGAGAGCCTATCGCCGGCAGGGCGGACCCGGGGTAGTATCCGGATACTACATGCCCCCAATCGTCTATTCCGCCGCCAGCGCCACCGCATAGGCGGGCGTGCCCGCCCCCGCCACATGCAGCAGGCAGGCGCAGCGCAGGAGCGAGCTGAAATTCTCCAGCTCCCCCCGCTCCTTCAGCACCTCGTCATGCAGCTTCGAGATGAAGCAGGGCGTGCTCAGGCCCTGCTCGGCGGCGATCGCGTCCAGGATCCGCCAGAAGGCCGCCTCCAGCCGCAGGCTGGTGCTCTGGCCGTTGAGGCGCAGCCGCCGGGTCTCGGGGGTATAATCCGACTGGGCCTGACTGGAAAAGATGCGGCACATCCGGCGTCCTCCCTTCACGTGCTGTTTTCCGCGACTGTGGCGTCCCGGGGCAGCACAAGGCAAGCCCGCCGGCCGGAGGCGCGATGGTCCGCCTGCAACGTCCCGGACCCGCCCCTGTTCCAAAGTTAGGCGAGAGGTGCGGGCCCGGGAAGGAGCGTTCCGGACTGGCGGATAGAGAGAAACCCTCTGGCGCGCAGACCGAGCCGCCAGATCCCGGGGCGCCACGGGACGGCGACCGGAGGCAGAACCGAAGGCCGCCGCCGTGCGCCCCTCCTCAGCCGAGCGCGGCGCGCCAGCGGGCCACCTGCTCGCGGACGCGGTCCGGGGCGGTGCCGCCGTAGCTGGTGCGGCTCGCGACCGAATTGTCGACGCCGAGGACGCCGAAGACCTCGGCGGTGATGCCGGGATGGGCCGCCTGCATCGCCGCGAGCGGCAGGTCCGGCAGGTCCACGCCGCGGGTCTCGGCCTCGCGCACCAGCGCGCCCGTGACATGGTGCGCCTCGCGGAAGGGCAGCCCGAGGCTGCGGACCAGCCAGTCGGCGAGGTCGGTCGCGGTCGAGAAGCCGCTGGCGGCGGCTGCCCGGAGCGCCTCCGGCCGCGGAGCGAGGTCGCGCACCATTCCCTCCATCGCCGCCAGCGCCAGCATCAGACTGTCGGCCGCGTCGAAGACCTGTTCCTTGTCTTCCTGCATGTCCTTGGAATAGGCGAGCGGCAGGCCCTTCATGATGGTGAGCAGCGCCACCAGCGCGCCGGTGATCCGCCCGGGCTTGGCCCGGATCAGTTCGGCGGCATCGGGGTTCTTCTTCTGCGGCATGATCGAGGAGCCGGTCGAGAAGCGGTCCGACAGGGTCACGAAGCGGAACTGGGCGCTCGACCAGATCACCAGTTCCTCGGCGAAGCGCGACAGGTGGACCGCGCAGATCGCCGCCGCCGACAGGAACTCCAGCGCGAAGTCCCGGTCGCTGACCGCATCGAGGGAATTGGCCATCGGCCGGTCGAAGCCGAGGGCCGCCGCCGTCCTGTGGCGGTCGATCGGGAAGCTCGTGCCCGCGAGCGCGGCGGCACCGAGCGGGCTTTCGTTCATCCGCGCCCGCGCGTCGCGAAAGCGGCTGCGGTCGCGGGCCAGCATCTCGACATAGGCGAGCATGTGGTGGCCCAAGGTCACCGGCTGCGCGGTCTGGAGGTGGGTGAAGCCCGGCATCACCAGATCGGCGCCGGCTTCGGCCTGCGCAACGAAGGCCCCCATGAGCGCGCCCAGCGCCGCATCGACGGCATGGCACTGATCCCGCACCCAGAGCCGGAAGTCGACCGCCACCTGGTCGTTGCGGGACCGGGCGGTGTGCAGGCGGCCCGCGGGCGCGCCGATCCGCTCCTTCAGGCGGTTCTCGACATTCATGTGGATGTCCTCGAGCGCCTTCGAGAAGGGAAAGTCCCCGGCCTCGATCTCGGCCAGAACCGCCTGCAGCCCTTCCCTGATCGCCTGCGCATCGCTATCGCTGACGATGCCCGTGGCCCCGAGCATGGCGGCATGGGCGCGGCTCGCCTCGACATCCTGGGCGGCAAGACGCTTGTCGAAGTCGATCGAGGCATTGATCGCTTCCATGATCGCGTCCGGCCCCGAGGCGAAGCGGCCGCCCCACATGCTGTTCGACTTCGGTTCGGTCATTGCGCCGTCCTGCCTCTGGAAGGTGTTCTTTACATGCGGTTCCTGATTGCAGCTCTCGTCTACACCGCGGTCCTGACCGGCGCAAATGCGCAGGTTCTCACCGATGCGCAACGCGCGGAGGTTGAGGGGCTGCGCAGTGGCGACATGCGCAAGCTCGCGCTCCACGCCGAGCCCGTCGCGGTGCCGGACCTCGCCTTCACCCACCGCGACGGCAGCCCGGCCACGCTGGCGGACACGGACGGGGCGCTGCGGCTCGTCAACTTCTGGGCGACCTGGTGCGTGCCCTGCCGCCGGGAGAAGCCGTCGCTGGAAGCCGTGCAGACCGAACTGGCGCCCGAGGGGCTCAGCGTCCTGCCGATCGCCACCGGCCGCAACCCGCCCGAGGCAATCGACGCCTTCAAGGCCGAGGTCGGCCTCGTCAGCCTCGGAACAGACCTCGACCCGCGCGGCGCGCTGGCGGCGGCGATGGGCGTGCCGGGCCTGCCGGTGACGGTGATCCTGAACCGCGAGGGCGCCGAGATCGGCCGGCTGATGGGCGGGGCGGACTGGAACAGTCCGAGCGCCAGGGCGGTCCTGCGCTATCTGCTCGCCCTGCCCTGACGAGAGCCCCGTGTCTCAGAAAAAGGGCCGCCCCATGGGGCGGCCCTCGCTACTCTGGATCGGTCGCGGCGTCAGGTGCGGTCGACGACGCCCTTGACGGCATCCTTGGCATCGCCCTTGGCCTGCTGCAGCTTGCCCTTGCCTTCCTGGGCAACGCCGTTGGCTTCCATTTCCGGGTCGTCGAGGGCCCGCCCCGCGGCCTGACGCGCCTTGCCGGCAACCTCGTTGGCGGCGCCCTTGATCTTGTCGGTGGTGCTGCTCATCGTGATCCCTTTCCGTTCATAAACAGTGTGACGGCGAAACAACTTCCAGCGCGATGAAAGGTTGCATGACCGAAAGCGCATAATCCGTGCGGACCCCGCCGGCGCCGTGCAGCACGCGCGCCAGATGATCGCGATCCGCAGCCGTAGACAGTGGACGAAGCCCCGCGCTACCCTTCCGCGACGGAGCCGCACGGCAGTGACGGCACCGCATCGACACTGGATCGACACCGGGGGGATCCTGCATGGACAACAGCAACAGAACGATTCTGCTCGTCGCCGGGGCGCTCGTGGTCGGCCTCGTGCTTGGCGCCCTGTTCCGCGGCGGCGGTCCCGACATCAAGCCCGCGATCGACGAGACCCGGGCGCTCTCGGCCCGCGTCGACGCCATCGGCGCCGAGGTGAAGGGCCTCGGCGAGCGGCTCGCCACCATCGAGGGCAGCGTCACGGAGACACGCTCCGCCCAGGACAGCGCGCTCGGCGACCTGCGCGGCCAGCTGGAGGGCCTCGGCAAGTCGGTGGCGGACACCACCGGCGCCCTCGGCGGCCAGGTCTCGACGGCGGTGCAGTCCCAGCTGGAGGCGTTCCGCGGCCAGATCTCGGACCTCGTCGGACGCACGAGGGGTGACGACGCGGCGGGTGACGATGCCGCGGGCGAGACCGCCGGTGCCACGGCGCCGCAGGTGGCGACGACGGGCACCCCGCTGACGCCCGGGCGGGCGGTGACGCTGGTCGACGAGAAGCTCCGCGTCTTCCTGTCCTCCGCGGATGCGCAGTCGAACAGTGCGCGCGTTGCGATCAATGGCGTCGGCACCACGGTGCTGACGGCGGGCGAGCCCGTCGAGGTGGACGGCTGCCGCGTGGTGTTGTCGGGCTTCGACGCCTCCGGCACCGCGATGATCGACGGCGGCTGCTAGCGACAAGCGACCAGGGCTGCGCGATCAGCGATCGCGCCAGCCGTACCAGGCATAGGCCGGCGCCAGGAAACGGCGCCGCAGTCCCGGGAGCGGAAACCGGCCCGGGGGACGGGCAATGATCGGCGGCAGCGCCTCCGGCGTCATCGTCCCGGCGGCCAGATCCGCCACCCGGGCCCCGGCCCAGCTCGCCATGCTGACGCCGTTGCCGTGATAGCCGAAGGCCGCGAAGGCGCCGGGCAGGCCGGGAACCGGCCCGACATAGGCCGAGAGCGTCGGGGTGAGGCAGACGAGCCCCTGCCAGAGCCACGGCGTCTCCACCCCGGCCCAGGCGGGAAAGAGCCGGCGGAAATCCTCGCGGAGCTGCGCATGCACCGCCGCGAGCGCACGGGGCGCATCGCTGGTGCCGCCGCGCATCCCGAACAGGAACCGCCCGTCCGGCAGCAGCCGCATGTAATGCAGGAGCCGGCGGGTATCGGCCACGATCTCGGTCGCGGTCCAGCCCTGCGCGGCCTGTTCGGCTGCGGTCAGCGGGCGCGTCGCCAGGATGTTCGACAGGGCGGGAAGATAGCGCCCGGTCATCCAGTCGGGCAGTCCGTCGCTGGAATAGCCGTTGGTGGCAAGGATCACCTGCCGCGCCCGCAGCCGGCCGCGCGTCGTCCGCAGGACGAGGTCGCGCCCCTCCGGCACGATCGCCTCGACCAGGGTCTCGCCCTGGATGCGCACACCGGCGGCCCGGGCGGCCTCGGCGAGGCCGAGGACGTATTTCAGCGGATTGAGCCCGAAACCCGCCCCGAGGTGCAGGCCGCCGTGAAAGGCGGGGCTGGCGATCCCCCGCTCGGCCAGCGCCCTGGGCGGCAGGACTTCGGCCGGTCGCCCGTAGGCCGCCCGGAAGGCCGCCGCGTCCTCGGGAAAACCCGCGAAATCGCGCGGGCGATGCGCCGCGAGGATCTCGCCCGACCCGGTGCGGTCGGCGTCGATCCCGAAGCGGTCAAGGGTCTCGGCGACGAAGTCGATCGCCTCAAGCTGCGCGGCACAGAAGGCCGCGGCCCCCGCGGGACCGGTCCGGCGGCGGATCTGCGGAATGGAGAGCTTCGTGCCCCCGAGGCAGCAGAAGCCGCCGTTCCGCCCCGAGGCGCCCCAGCCCGGCCAGGCGGCATCCACCACCACAACCTCGCGCCCATGGTCGGCCGCGAGGCGGAGCGCAGCCTGCAGGCCGGTGAAGCCCGCGCCGATCACCGCCACCTCGGCGGTCCCCTCCCCGTTGGGAGGGCTGGCCGATGGTGTCGCGATGGTGGACTGCCACAGGTTGCCCGGATCTGCCCCGGGACGATAGGCGGCATCGGAATAGAGGCGTTTCATGCCCCGAGCCATAGGCGCGGACGGCCACTCCGGCAAGCCGCCCGGCAGGCGCCGCCCGGGGGTTGTCCTGTACCCCGCCACCTGTCGCCTCCCGCCAAGCAGTCAACGAATGACCTCTCCCGCCGGCCCTATCGTCGGGATTTTGTTTTGGCGCTGTCATATTTCGCCTGTAACGTCCCTGCGAACGGATCGCGCGCCCCGCCGGGACGGAGGCCGCGCCGTGACGGAACATGGGGGAAATCATGCGTCTCTTGACGACCACGGCAGTCCTGGCCCTTGGCCTCGGCGCCCCGGTGATGGCCGAGGATCTGGAAGCGCTCGCCGCTGCCGCGAAGGCGGAAGGCATGGTGACCACCATCGCCCTGCCCCATGACTGGTGCAACTACGGCGGCATCATCGAGGGCTTCAAGGCCAAGTACCCGGGCATCACCGTCAACGAGCTGAACCCGGATGCCGGCAGCGCCGACGAGCTGGAGGCGATCCGCGCCAACAAGGACAACAAGGGCCCGCAGGCGCCGGACGTGATCGACGTCGGCTTCTCCTTCGGCCCGGCGGCCAAGGCCGACGGCCTGACCCAGCCCTACAAGGTGGCGACCTGGAACGAGATCCCGGACAATGTGAAGGACGCCGACGGCCACTGGTACGGAGACTACTACGGCGTGCTGTCCTTCGCCGTGAACACCGATCTCGTGACCGACCTGCCGACCGACTGGAGCGACCTGCTGAAGCCGGAATTCGCGAATTCCGTCGCGCTCGCCGGCGACCCCCGCGCCTCGAACCAGGCGATCCTCGGCGTCTATGCCGCCGGGCTCGCCGCGGGCGGCGCCCCGGGCGAGGACGGCGGCAAGAAGGGCCTCGACTATTTCGCCGAGATGACCAAGGCGGGCAATTTCGTCCCGGTCATCGGCAAGTCCGGCACACTGGCCCAGGGCGCGACCCCGGTCGTCGTCTGGTGGGACTACAACGCCCTCTCCGGCCGCGACGCCCTCAAGGGCAACCCGCCGGTCGAGGTCGTGGTGCCGAAGTCGGGCGTGGTGGCCGGCGTCTACGTGCAGGCGATCTCCGCCTTCGCCCCGCATCCGAACGCCGCGAAGCTCTGGATGGAGTATCTCTATTCGGACGAGGGCCAGCTGAAGTGGCTCGAAGGCTACTGCCACCCGATCCGCTTCGCCGCGCTCGTCGAACAGGGCAAGGTGCCGCAGGAGCTCCTCGACCGCCTGCCGCCGGCGGCGGCCTATGACGCCGCGGTCTTCCCGACACTGGAGGAGCAGGAGGCGATGAAGGCCGCCGTCACCGGCGGCTGGGACACGGTCGTCGGCGCCAACGTCCAGTAGCGGGCGCCGATGCCCGCAGCCTCCGCCCCGACGCCGACCCGGACCCGCTCCTGGGCCTGGGTCGGACTGCTGCCCTTCCTGGCCTTCGCGGTCCTGTTCCTGATCTGGCCGACGATGTTCATCGTCGTCGGCGCCTTCCAGGACGGATCCGGGGGCGTCACCCTCGCCAATGTCGCGAATCTCTTCCAGCCGTCGATCCTGTCGGCCTTCTGGATCTCGATCCGCATCAGCCTCGCCTCGGCGCTGCTCGGCTGCCTGATCGGCTTTGCCGTCGCCTGGGCCCTCACCCTCGGCGACCTGCCCGGCTGGCTGCGCGGCCCGATGCTCACCTTCTCGGGCGTCGCCTCGAACTTCGCCGGCGTGCCGCTCGCCTTCGCCTTCCTCGCGACCCTCGGCCGGCTCGGGCTCGTCACCGTGCTGCTGCGCGACTGGTTCGGCATCAACATCTACGCGCTCGGCTTCAACCTGCTCAGCTTCTGGGGCCTGACGCTCACCTATCTCTTCTTCCAGATCCCGCTGATGATCCTCATCATCACCCCCGCCCTCGACGGCCTGCGCCGGGAATGGCGCGAGGCGGCCGAGATGCTGGGCGCCTCCGCCTTCCAGTACTGGCGGATGGTCGCGCTCCCGATCCTGTGGCCGACCCTGCTCGGCACGCTGGCCCTGCTCTTCGCCAACGCCTTCGGCGCCGTCGCCACCGCCTATGCCCTGACCGGATCCTCGCTCTCGATCGTTCCCATCCTGCTGTTCGCCCAGATCCGCGGCGACGTGCTCCAGGACCCGCACCTCGGCTACGCGCTGGCCTTCGGGATGATCGTGGTCACCGGCATCGGCAATGCCCTCTACATCTGGATGCGCAGCCGCGCGGAACGGTGGGTGAAATGACCGCCCCCCTTCCGGCCCGGCCCCATCCCGCGCCGTCCAGGCCCCCGGCGGCGTCCCGCGCCGCCCGGACACCCTGCGGCCCCGGGGCATACACCGCGCCGCCGCTCCCTGGTCTTCATACTGGCAGAAACCCTATCGGGCAGGACGGGGGCCCCGCCAACAGGCGGGGAGGATCCCCTGATCTCGCGACCCGCAGGGTCGCTCCATTGCAGGAGGGCCGCAACGGCGGCCCGACGTCAGCGCCGGCCGAAGACGCCCCGGGAACCGGGGCGCCTGAGACCGGCGCTTCCCCGGCGGGGTCCCGACAATGAGGGGCACCCGCATCTGGGCCTGGCTCGCCTTCGCCATCGGGCTCCTCTACTTCCTGCTGCCGCTCATCGGGACGATCGAATTCTCGCTGCGCATGAAGCGGGGCGAATATTCGCTGGAGGCCTACCGCGTGGTCCTCGGCGACCCGCGCTTCCAGGCGACCTTCGGCTTCTCGGCCCTCATGGCCCTGCTGACGATCCTCCTCGGCGTGCTCGTCGTCGTGCCCACCGCCTACTGGGTCCGGCTGAAGCTGCCGCGCTGGCGCCCGGTGATCGAGTTCATCACCCTGCTGCCGCTCGTCATTCCGGCGATTGTCATCGTCTTTGGCTATATCCGCCTCTACAACACCGCCTCCTGGCTGCCGCTGACCGGCACCGCCACCGGCACGAACGTCCTGCTCCTGACCGGCTACACGGTCCTGGCCCTGCCTTACATGTACCGCGCCGTCGACACCGGGCTCCGGGCGATCGATGTCACGACGCTGACCGAGGCGGCCCAGAGCCTCGGGGCGGGCTGGGTGCGGATCATGGCGGAACTGATCCTGCCGAACGTGCTCGTCGCCGTCCTCTCCGGCGCCTTCCTGACCTTCGCCATCGTCATCGGCGAATTCACCATGGCGGCCCTGCTGAACCGCCCGGCCTTCGGCCCCTATCTGCAGGTCCTGGGCGCCAACCGTGCCTACGAACCCGCGGCGCTCGCCGTCATCGCCTTCGGCGTGACCTGGGCCTGCATGGGGCTGATCCAGCTCGTCACCCGTTTCCAGAAACACACCCGAGGCAGACGCTGATGGCCTTTCTCGACATCTCCCACCTCGAGAAGGACTTCGGCAGCACGCGGGTGGTCAGGGACTTCAGCCTCGCCGTCGAGCAGGGCGAGTTCGTCTCCTTCCTCGGCCCCTCCGGCTGCGGCAAGACCACCGTCCTCCGGATGGTGGCGGGCTTCGAGACACCCACCCGGGGCAGCATCCGCATCGACGGGCGCGACATGGTGCCGCTGCGCCCGAACCAGCGCAACATCGGCATGGTCTTCCAGGCCTATGCGCTGTTCCCGAACCTCACCGTCGCCCAGAACATCGCCTTCGGCCTCAGGATCGCGGGCCTCCCGCGCGCCGAGATCGCGACCCGGGTCTCGGAGATGCTGGCGCTCATCCACCTGCCCGAACTCGGGCAGCGCTATCCCTACCAGCTTTCGGGCGGGCAGCAGCAGCGGGTGGCGCTCGCGCGCGCGCTCGCCGTCCGGCCGAAGGTCCTCCTGCTCGACGAGCCGCTCTCGGCGCTCGACGCCAAGATCCGCGTCAGCCTGCGCCAGGAGATCCGCGCCATCCAGCGGCGGCTCGGCATCACGACGATCTTCGTGACGCATGACCAGGAAGAGGCGCTGTCGATGTCGGACCGGATCGTGGTCATGAACGGCGGCGTGGCCGAGCAGGTCGGCGACCCTTTCACCGTCTACAACCACCCGGTCACGAGCTTCGTGGCGAATTTCGTCGGCACCCTCACGGTCCTCGACGCGACACTCACAGATCCGGCGGCCGGACTGGTCGACGTCGGCGGCCAGCCGGTCAGGCTCGGGCGCCCGGTGCCGGCCGCGGCCGGAACGCGCCTCCCCCTGTCACTGCGACCGGAGTCCCTCTCGCCCACGGGCAGCGGGGCCTGCGCCCTCACCGGACAGGTGGCGTCGGTGGATTTCCTCGGCTCGGTCGTCCGGGTGCGGCTGGCGATCGCGGGACAGAGCCTGTCCTTCGACATGTTCAGCGCACCGGACACCCCGCCCCCGGCACCGGGCGATTCCGTGACCGTCCGCTTCGATCCCGACCGGATTCTCCTGCCCACGACCTGAAAGACGACGGGGGTTGATCAGGATCATTGCCCCGCCCGGTCCCGCGCTTCACATCCTCCGGAAAGAGCAATCATGGAGGACACCCGAAATGTACGCAAAGATCCTGATCCCGACCGATGGGTCCGACCTGGCCAACCAGGCGGTCGTGAAGGGGCTGGAGCTTGCCCGGAGGCTGGGCGCCGAAGTCGTGATCATGACCGTGGTCGAGCCCTTCCATGTCGTCGCCTATGGCGTGGCCGGGGACGCCCACCAGCTGCAAAGCAACATGCAGGCCTATGAGGCGCAGACCGGCGCCCATGCGACCCAGGTTCTGGACGCGGCCGAAACTCTCGCGAAGGACGCGGGCGTGCCGGTCTCGACCCGGCAACTCCACTCCGACCATCCGGCCGAGGCGATCGTGCGGGAGGCGGAGGAGACCGGCGCCGACCTCATCGTCATGGCCTCCCACGGGCGGCGCGGTCTCGCGGCCCTGATGCTCGGCAGCCAGACCACCCGCGTGCTGACCCAGACCCGCATTCCTGTGCTTGTCCTGCGCTGACGGCGCCCCGGTTGCGGACCCGGCAGGATCCGCATGCCGGAGAGGCACGGGCGACACAGCCTGGCCGAAAGTATGCCGCACGGGTAATCCCCCCATTTTTAGCGGGGTGCATCCGTAGAATTCACACGGCCATCTT
>ERZ500977.162-NODE-162-length-12728-cov-6.379231_pt1 | contig 12728 bp, 11 predicted proteins | sample MGYA00248863_ERZ500977 | MGnify/ENA primary metagenome ERZ500977 (study PRJEB25958, sample SAMN03398581) | human skin metagenome | study: EMG produced TPA metagenomics assembly of the Human Skin Microbiome Metagenome (human skin metagenome) data set.
CGCCGCGGGCAGGCGCAGGCGGATCGGTGCCGGGCCGAGGCCGACCAGCGTCGCGCCCGGCGGCAGCGCGCCGGGCAGGTGGACATGGACGAGGCAGCCGGGGTCGCGCAGCTCGACCACCGGCCGGCAGTCGGCGAGCCGCCGCGAGCGGCCGGCGTCGAGGATCACGATCTCGCCGATGCGCTCGGCCTCGATCCGGGCAGGCAGCCGATAGGTGACGATCGCGCCGGCGCCGAGGCCGCAGACCGCGGCCGGCGGCATCATCGGCACGCCGAGCAGGTCGAGGAGGCTGCGGGCCGCCTCGCCGAAGGCGGTGCCGGCGCGACTGCCGAAGAGGGACGGCCCGGTGGTCAGGAACAGTTTCAGCAGGCGGCGGCGGCCCTCGTCGGACAGGCCCTCGATCAGCGAGGTGGCGTCGCCGAGGGGCGACTGCAGCCAGGCCGGGTCGATCTGCGCCGCCGGCGTCTCGCCTTGGAAGATCACGACATGCCGCCCTAGCAGCGTCTCGCCGCCCCGGCCGGTCAGGATCAGGTGGCGTTCGCCGCCCGAGTGCAGCGCAAGGCGCGTGGTGACGAAGGGGGGCTCCAGGCGCTGGCCATCGGCGCTGGCGCCGAGCCGGCCGCCATCCCCCGTGGTGCCGGCGGGTGTATCGAAGAACAGCCCGGCGACCCCTGACGCCATCGGCACGAGCGTGCCCTCGGCCAGGCGGCGGCGGCGCGTCGCGGCCAGCGGCAGGACCTGCGGTCCGGCGGGCGACAGCGTCGGCGACGGGACGGGCGGAATGTCGGCGCGTGCGTTCATGTGGGAAGAACCGTCGCTCATGCTGCGGAAAGGCGGGTCCGGGCCGGCACGCGCTCCGGCGCCGGCCCCGATGGTTCGATGGCTCCCGGGATCAGGCCAGGGAGATGAAGCGCGACGGATCGGCGACGATGTCCTCGTAGGAGGCGCCGTTCAGCATGATGCTGTCGCCCTGCCCGAAATCGATGAGCGTCCCGGCGTCGCCGAGATCCTGGGCAAAGCCCGCGACATCGTCGGCGCTCTCGAGATCCACGCCCTCGAGGCTGCGGGAGACCTGCAGCATGTCGCCGTCGCCGAAGTCCATGATGACGTCGCCGCCGCCGGAGTAGACGAAGAGGTCGTTGCCCTCGCCGCCGAACAGCATGTCGTCGCCCGCGCCGCCGTCGAGGGTGTCGTTGCCGGCCCCGCCGAAGAGCACGTCGTCCCCCGTGCCGCCGGCCATGTAGTCGTTGCCGTCACCGCCCTGCAGCACGTCGTCGCCGTCCTCGCCGAGCAGCACGTCGTCGCCGGTCCCGCCGGACAGGAGGTCGTCGCCGCTGCCGCCCCAGAGCGTGTCGTTGCCGGCATCGCCCGTCACGGTGTCGTCGCCCGCGCCGCCCTTCACCCAGTCGTCGCCGGCGCCGCCCATGGCGAGGTCATTGCCCTCGCCGCCATAGACGCTGTCGTTGCCGGTGCCGCCCGACAGGGTGTCATCCCCGGCGCCGCCGTCGACGAGGTCGTTGCCGGTGCCGCCGACGACATAGTCGGTGCCGAGGCCGCCGTAGAGGCTGTCGTTGCCGCTGCCGCCGTTCAGGGTGTCGTTGCCGCCCTCGCCATAGGCGATGTCGTCGCCGCTGCCGGCAAAGACGCTGTCATCGCCGCCGCCGGCGAGGATGTAGTCCGACGCCGAAGCGCCGAGAATGAAATCGCTGAATGCTCCGCCAGGAATTGTAGCCATTTTTCCCCTCACTTCCCTCCAGTGCGATCGCTCGCTGTCACTGGATGCGAGGAAGCAGGTAAACGAGAGGCTAATTCATCTTATGGTTGTATCTCGCATTTGCAGCAAGCGCGAATAGAATGTCCCGCATGTTTCCCCGGGACACTGTGAAACGTTTACCGGCCATATACCGCCGTGGCCGTTGAAAGGTGCATCCGGGAAGCGCGGGGGAGTGGCGTCCGGGTCCAACAAAAAGGGATGGGGTGAGACGTGGGATTTTTCAGCGGGTTCTTCGGCGGTGCAGCAGCCGGTGGCATCAGTCGCCAGGGGGGCAGCGGCAGCGACCTTCTGATCGGAAGTTTCGGCAATGACACGCTGCGCGGGGGTGCCGGCGCGGATGTGCTGATCGGCCTCGGCGGCACCGACACGCTCAAGGGCGAGGACGGGGCGGATCTGATCTGGCTCTCCGGCACCGGCGGCGCGGCCTATGGCGGCGAGGGCGCCGACGCCATCACCGGCGGCAATGGCGCGGACGGCCTCTTCGGCGGGGCCGGCGACGACATCATCGCGGGCTGGGGGGGCAACGACATCATCCATGCCGGCGGCGGCTCGAATCTCGTGTTCGGCGGCGACGGCAACGACCTGATCGACAGCCGCTATCTGACACGCACCGACGACGAGGGGCCGCTCGCGGACTGGGCGGCGGCCAAGCGGCTCGCCAGCGACGTCTTCCACGGCGAGGGCGGCAACGACACCCTCGAGGGATCCTTCGGCAACGACGTCCTCTACGGCGGCGACGGCGATGACCACCTGCGCGGGCAGGATGGCGACGACAGGCTCTACGGCGGCGACGGCGACGACTATCTGCAGGGCGATGCGGGTGCCGACCTGCTCGCGGGCGGCGCGGGCCGGGACGTGCTCTTCGGCGGCCTCGGCAACGATTCGCTCTACGGCGGCGACGGTGACGACGTGCTGAACGGGGACAATGGCGACGACCTGCTCGACGGCGGGGCCGGCAACGACATGCTGAACGGCGGTTACGGCAGCGACACGATCCAGGGGGGCACCGGCAACGACTCGGTCGAGGGCGGCGGGGGCGACGACACGATCTTCCTCGGCGACGGCAACGACCTCGTGACCGGCCGCGACGACTTCGGCCGCGGCGATGACGTGATCTGGGGGGAGGGTGGCAACGACCAGCTGCATGGCGGCCGCGGCGACGACTGGCTCGATGGGGGCGTCGGCAACGACATCCTCTCGGGCGGGTCCGGCGCCGACGTGCTGACCGGCGGGGCCGGGGCCGACACCTTTGTGGTGCGCAGCGCCTTCGGGCTGGAGACGATCACCGACTTCGGCGCCGAGGATTTCCTGCGGATCACCTCGAACGTCAACGGCATCGGGCCGCTCGACAGCGACGCGCTGATCGACCGCGTCACCGACCTCGGCGACGACAGCTGGCTCGACCTCGGCGGCGACAACGGGGTGATGTTCCTCGGCGTCGACGGCACCGAGCTGCGGAGCCTGCTCGAGACGAACGTCACCTTCATCTGACGCCATCCCCTGCGCGGCGGGCATATCCGCCGCGCAGCCGCCCGGTTCGGGGCGTCAGCCGCCGCGGCGCGTGGCCTCGTAGCGCGCCCGGTTCGCCGCATCCGGCGGATAGAGGCCGGGCAGGGACGCGCCTGCCGCGACTTCCTCCATGATCCAGGCCTCCAGCCGTTCCTGCTCCAGCGCGAGCGGGATGACCTCGGCCACCAGGGCTGCGGGGATGAGGACGGCGCCATCGCCGTCAAGGACGATCACGTCATCGGGGAAGACCGCGACACCGCCGCAGGCGACCGGCTCCTGCCAGCCGACGAAGGTGAGGCCGGCGACCGAGGGCGGTGCGGCGGCCCCGGCGCACCAGACCGGCAGCCCGGTGCCAAGTACCCCTTCGAGGTCGCGGACCACCCCGTCGGTGACGAGCGCGCTGACGCCGCGCTTCTGCATCCGTGCGCAGAGGATGTCGCCGAAGATGCCGGCATCCCCGACGCCCATGGCATCGACCACGGCGATGCAGCCCGCGGGCATGGCCTCGATCGCCGCGCGGGTGGAGGTTGGCGAGGACCAGCTTTCCGGCGTCGCGAGATCCTCGCGCGCGGGCACGAAGCGCAGGGTGAAGGCCCGGCCCACCAGCCGGGGCAGGCCCGGCGCCAGCGGCCGTGCCCCCCGCAGCCAGACGTTCCGGAGCCCCTTCTTCAGCAGGATCGTGGTCAGCGTCGCCGTCGTGACCTGCGCAAGCGCCTGGATGTCGATGGTCATGGCAAGGCTCCCTCTTTTCTCATCGGTGGCATGTCCGGGGCGGCCTCGCAAGATGCGCGCCGGACCGGAGGAGACCGGACCGGGGATCGGCGGGCGCGTCTTCTCCGGAGGGAGCCCCGACCCCGACCGCCCGGCCGGCTGGCGCGCCGGCCGCGAAACCTGCTACAGCTGTCCGGGCATCGACCAGCAGGGGAGGCGCAGCTGAAACGGCAGACGAGCCCGGCGACGCCCGGTGCCGGCGCAGGCGGGGCCCGGCGGGTGGAGATGCTGCCGGCCAAGCGGCGCGTGCTGATTCTCGACTATCTCAAGGCCAATGGCGCCTCGTCGATCCAGGAACTGTCCGACGCCATCGGCGGCTCGCTCTCGACGGTGCGCCGCGACCTCGACCAGCTGGCCGAGCGCGGCTATCTGGAGCGCACCCACGGCGGCGCCATGCTGCCCCCCCAGCAGCGCGCGACCTTCGAGGGCGAGCCCTCGGTCAATGCCGAGCTGCGCCATGCCGAAAAGGCCGCGATCGGGCGCGAGGCGGCGCGGCGCCTCAGCCCCGGCGACAGCGTGATCTTCGAGAGCAGCTCGACGGTGATGGAGGCGGTGCGGGCCGCCGCCGACCGCGACCTGCCGCTGACCGTCGTCACCAACAGCCTGCTGATCGCGCAGTTCGGCGCGGGCGTGCCGCGCTGGCGCATCATCATGCCGGGCGGCACGCTGCGGCCGGGCTCGCATGCGCTGGCCGGGGAGCCGGGCGAGAGCTTCTTCCGCGAGGTCCATGCCGATCTCTGCGTCACCAGCGCCTGGGCGGTGAACGGCACCATCCTCACCGATGCCTCCTTCGAGGTCGCGGCGATGAAGCGGGCGATGATCGCCTCGGCCCGCCGCACCCTGCTGCTCGTCGACAGCGCGAAGTTCCAGCGGTTGCCGGCCTTCTGCACCTTCTGCGAAACCTCGGCCGTCGACGAGATCATCACCGACGACGGGTTGCGGCCGGAGGACCACGAGGCCCTGTCCGGGCAGGGCACCTGCTTCACGGTGGTCGACGTTCCGAGGGGGTGAGGCCCGGCCACCTGATCCCCGACGCCTGATCCCCGCCATCTTCGCCCCGCCGCCGCCATTTCGCAGGCGCCGCAAAACCTGTCAAAAACGATCAAAAGCGAGAAGACTCTCTCAAATCCCGCTTGCAATCCGGTGCGAGTCGGCCAAGATCGCCGCAGCGGGACGAACACCGCGACAACAGGCGGCCGGCACTGAACCGGACTGCCATGGGAGGACTAGATGACCAGGATTGCCACGCGCCGCGGCTTGCGGCTTCTGTCCGGTGCAACGCTGATCGCCTGTGCAGCCGGTTTCGCGATGCCGGCCGCCGCTGCGGACGACATCCTGATCGGCCTCATCACCAAGACCGAGGCCAATCCCTTCTTCGCCAAGATGCGCGAGGGTGCGCAGATGAAGGCGGACGAACTCGGCGTGAAGCTCCAGAGCCTCGCAGGCAAGTTCGACGGCGACCATGACAGCCAGGTCGCGGCGGTCGAGAACCTGATCTCCGCCGGCGTCAGCGGCATCCTGATGGTGGCGAGCGATCCGGCCGGCATCGCCCCGATCGTCGAGCAGGCGCGCCAGCAGGGGATCCTCGTCATCGCCCTCGACACGCCCCTCGACCCGGCAAATGCCGCCGACGCGACCTTCGCCACGGACAATTTCAAGGCGGGCGAGCTGATCGGCGCCTGGGCCGCGAAGACCGTGGCGGATCCGGCGACCGCGAAGATCGGCTTCCTCGACGCGCTGGAGAACCAGCCGACGGTCGACGCGCTGCGCGATCAGGGCTTCATGAAGGGCTTCGGCATCGACATCAAGGATCCGAAACGCTACCTCGACGAGGACGACGCCCGCATCGTCGGCCATGCCTGGGGGCAGGGATCCGAGGAGGGCGGCCGTACCGGGGCCGAGAACCTGCTCCAGAAGGACCCCGATCTCAACGTCTTCTACACGATCAACGAACCGACCGCCGCGGGTGCCTACGAGGCGCTCAAGGCCGCGGGCAAGGAAACCTCGGTCGTCATGACTTCGGTCGACGGCGGCTGCCCGGGCGTCGAGAACGTGAAGGCCGGCGTCATCGGCGCCACCTCGATGCAGTATCCGCTGATGATGGCGGCCCTCGGCGTCGAGGCGATCGTCCATTACAAGAAGACCGGCGAGAAGCCGCAGCCGACCCCGGGCCTCGACTTCTACGACACCGGCGTCATGCTCGTCACCGACCATCCGGTCGAGGGCATCGAGTCGATCACTTCGGACGAGGCGATGAAGAAGTGCTGGGGCTGACCCCCGGCCGCTGAGACGAAAGCTCCGCCGGCCGCTCCCGGCACCTGCCTCCGACGCCGGGCCGTCCTGGTCCGGCGCCGCCGGCCGTGCCGGGGCTGCCCGGCCCTCGCCCTCGCTTTGACGGAGACCGCGCGTGACCGAGGCGCAGGACCCCCCCACGGACGCCGTCGCCCAGTTCGACCTGGAGAGAAAGTCCCCGCTCCGGCGGTTGCAGCACACGCTGCACCGCTATCCCACGATCGTGCCCTTCGTGGTGCTGGCCGTGGGCGTGGTGATCTTCAGCGCCGTCGTCGGCAACCGGTTCTTCCACCCGTTCAACCTGTCGCTCATCCTGCAGCAGGTGACGGTGATCGCCATCATCGGCGTGGCGCAGACGCTGGTGATCCTGACCGCCGGCATCGACCTGTCGGTCGGGGCGATCATGATCCTGTCCTCGATCGTCATGGGGCGGCTGGCGGTGGAGACCGGCGTGCCGGTGCCCCTGGCCTTCGCCCTCGGCCTGCTGGCGGGCCTCGCCTGCGGGGCGGTGAACGGCTTCATCATCACCGTCTTGCGCCTGCCGCCCTTCATCGTGACGCTCGGCACCTGGAACGTCTTCGGCGCGACCTTCCTGTGGTATTCCGGCAGCCAGACGATCCGGGCGCAGGAGGTCGCGGCGGCGGCGCCCTTCCTGCAGCTGCCCGGCACCGCCTGGCAGCTCGGCGGGGCGCGGCTCACCCTCGGCACGCTGATCGCGCTGGCGCTGGCGGCGGCGGTCTGGTTCCTGCTGAACCGCACCCCCTTCGGCCGCCATGTCTATGCGACCGGCGACGACCCCGAGGCGGCGCGCCTCTCGGGGATCAACACCCGGAAGGTGCTCTTCTCGATCTATGCGCTGGCCGGCGCGATCTGCGGCGTCGGCGCCTGGGTGCTGATCGGGCGGATCGGGGGCATCAGCCCGACCTCGGGCGGCACGACCAACCTCGATTCGATCACCGCCGCGGTGATCGGCGGCACCTCGCTCTTCGGCGGGCGCGGCTCGATCGTCGGCACGCTGATCGGGGCGCTGACGGTCGGCGTCTTCCGCAACGGCCTCGCGCTCTCGGGCCTCGACGCGCTGTGGCAGGAATTCGCGGTCGGCATCCTCATCATCGTCGCGGTCGGCCTCGACCAGTGGATCCGCCGGGTGTCGTCATGAGCCGCCCGGTCCTGGAGGCGCGGCGTCTCGTCAAGCACTACGGCCGGGTGGTGGCCATGGACGGCGTCGATTTCGAGCTGCGCGACGGCGAGATCCTGGCCGTCGTCGGCGACAACGGCGCCGGCAAGTCGACGATGATCAAGGCCCTGGCCGGCGCGCTCCGGCCCGATGCCGGCGAGATCCGCCTCGACGGACAGCCGGTCAGCTTCCGCACCCCGATGGAGGCGCGCAACGCCGGCATCGAGAGCGTCTTCCAGAACCTGGCGCTGTCGCCGGCGCTGTCCATTGCCGACAACCTGTTCCTGGGGCGGGAAATCCGCACCCGGGGGATCGGGGGGCGCATCTTCCACAACCTCGACCGCCGGGCCATGGCGGCCGAGGCGCGGCGCCAGCTGACGGCGCTGGGGCTTACCACGGTGCAGGACATCCACCAGAAGGTCGAGACCCTCTCCGGCGGCCAGCGCCAGGGCATCGCGGTCGCCCGCGCCTGCGCCTTCGGCGGGCGGGTCGTCATCATGGACGAGCCGACCGCGGCCCTCGGCGTCAAGGAAAGCCGCCGCGTGCTCGACATGATCGAGGGCGTCCGCAGCCGCGGCCTCGCGGTGATCCTCATCAGCCACAACATGCCCCATGTCTTCGAGGTGGCGGACCGGATCCACATCCACCGGCTGAGCCGCCGGCTGGCCGTGGTGCGGCCCGGCGACTGCACGATGTCCGACGTGGTGGCCTTCATGACGGGCGCGGCCGTGCCGCCGCCCGACCTTTCCGCCGCGTGAGCGGCACCGGCATTCAGGGAGCAACAGGAATGCGCACCTCCAAGACCCTCGACGAGAAGCTCGCCCGCATCCGGGCGGGGCGCTACACGGCGAAGGATTTCATCATTGCCGATGCCAAGGACGGCGACATGGCGCTCGGCGTCGGCACCGCCGGTCCCGAGCTCGATGCCGAGGGCAAGCCCACGGGCAGAATGCGTCCGCTCAAGGTCTATCGCGACGCGATGGAGACCATGGTCGCCTCCGGCGCGGTCGACGTGATGCTGACCTCGCTGTCCTCGGCCGAATACCTGACCCGCCGCGGCGTCTACGCGGATACCGCCATCACGCCGGCGGTGCGGCTGAACGACGGCAGCGACATCTGGCACTGGCGCGGGGCGGACTACAAGCACCTGCCGACCGTGCCCTTCCGCACCGCCCGTCTCGACCGGGTGAAGCCGGTCTCCGACCTCGGCCTCTACGCGGTCACCTTCTTCAACGACCTCGACCAGGACCGCCGGACGCTCGACGCCTATTCCGCCTTCCGCGACGAGGCGAGCGCCGCCGGCGTCCGCCATTTCCTCGAAGTCTTCAACCCGCAGTTCGAAGTGAAGACGGTCGGGGCCGACTTCGCCACCTACAACAACGACGCGATCGCCCGCTGCCTCGCCGGCGTGTCGGTCCAGGAGCGGCCGGAGTTCCTGAAGGTGGTCTACAACGGCCCCGCCGCCACCGAGGCGCTGGCGTCCTACGATCCCGAGAACATCATCGTCGGCATCCTCGGCGGCGCCTCCTCGACCACGCGCGACACCTTCGAGCTCATCAAGCAGGCCGAGAAATACGGGGCCCGCGTCGCCCTCTTCGGCCGCAAGATCTTCTTCGCCGAGGATGCGCAGGAGATCGTGCGCTCGATGCGCCTGCTGCTGGAGGAGGATGTCAGCCCCGAGGAGGCGGTGAAGCTCTATCACGACAAGCTCGCGAAGGCGGGCATCCGGCCGAAGCAGAGCCTGGAGAAGGATCTCGAGGTGACCGATCCCGCCTGCCGGCTCGGGCTCGGGCTCTGATGGCGGCGGATCAGGGGACGCCGCCGCGGGAGGCGCGCCGGGGCTTCCTCACCGGCGGCACCTGGTGCGCCGATCACAACAAGCTGGTCGAGTCCTGGCCGGCCGAGGATGTCGTCGTCGAGATCCTCGGCTCCAGCATCGACGGCGGTGGTTCGGGGTGCAATTTCGCGGTCGACATCCGCCGGCTCGATCCGGGGATGCCGGTCGCGACCATCGGCGTCATCGGCGACGATGCCGATGGCGCCATCCTGACCGCCACCGCGGATGCGGCGGGGATCGAGCGCAGCGGCCTGCAGGTCCTGCCGGGCGTGCGCACGAACTTCACCGATGCCTATTCCATCCGGTCGACCGGGCGGCGCGTGCACCTGTTCCAGTCGGGGTCGAGCGAGCATCTCTCGCCCGACCACTTCGACTTCTCCCGCCATTCGGCCCGGATCTTCCATCTCGGCCTTCCGGGCATTCACCGGATCATGGATGCCCCGTGGCAGGGGGAGGCGAACGGCTGGGTCGCGGTGCTGAAGGCTGCCCGCGCTGCCGGTCTCCGGACCAACATGGAGCTTCTCCAGATCGATCCGGGGCGGCTCCGTGCGCTGACCGAGCCCTGCCTTCCCCATCTCGATACGCTCGTGATCAACGACTACGAGGTGGGGGCGATCACCGGGCGGCGCACCACCGGCGGCGGCCAGACCGATGTCGCCGCCTGTCTCGAGGCGGGGGCGGCGATCATGGCGGGCTCCGCGATCGAGGTCCTGGCCATCCACTTCCCGGCCGGGGCGCTCGCCTTCGAGCGCAGCGGCACCGTCCTGCGCTGTCCCTCGGTCGCGGTGCCGCCGGAGGCGGTCAGGGGGGCGAACGGGGCCGGCGACGCCTTCGCGGCGGGCTTCATGTATGCCACGCACGAGGAGCGCCCGATCCTCGACCGGCTGCGCCTCGCCCATGCCGCCGCCGCCGCCTCGCTGCGCAGCGTCGGCACCACCGACAGCGTGGCGCCCTGGGAGGACTGCCTCGCCCTGGCCGAGGGCTGGGGCTGGCGCGATGGCGCGGGCCTTTCTGTCTGAAAACCGCGACAGCCGGGCCGTCTTCCCGTTTGCATCCGGGAAGCGGCCCGGCTATCGCTTCGCCTCCCGCTTTTCCCGGGGGGGAGATTGCCGTGACGCCACGCTCGCCTGTTTCCGACGTTCTGGAGGCTCACTACGACCTCCGCCCCTCGCTGGAGGCGGCCGAGGCCACCCGTGACATCCATGCCCGCATGGAGCGGGTCATGCCCTTCGCGGACTGGGCCCGCCATGCCCCCTATGTGCTGGCGATCAACCGGCTGAAACAGGCGCGGGGGGCGGTGATCCTCGCGCACAACTACATGACGCCGGAGATCTACCACGGCATCGCGGACGTGGTGGGCGACAGCCTGCAGCTCGCCATCGAGGCGACGAAGGTCGAGGCCGATGTCATCGTCCAGTGCGGCGTGCATTTCATGGCCGAGACCTCGAAGGTGCTGAACCCGGCCAAGACCGTGCTGATGCCCGACATGGAGGCCGGCTGCTCGCTGGCCGAGGCGATCACGCCCGCCGGCATCGCCGAGATGCGGGCGCGCTATCCCGGCGCGCCGGTGGTGAGCTATGTCAACACCACCGCCGCGGTGAAGGCGGCCTCCGACATCTGCTGCACCTCGGCCAATGCCGCGCAGATCGCGCGGGCCCTGCCCGGGGATACCGTGATCATGACGCCGGACAAGTATCTGGCGCAGAACGTCGCCCGCGCGGTCCCGGAAAAGCGCGTGGTCTGGTGGGAGGGGGCCTGCATCGTCCACGAGCGGTTCACGGCCAAGGATATCCGCGACTTCCGCGCCTACCAGCCGGAGACGACGATCATCGCCCACCCGGAATGCCCGCCCGATGTCGCCGCCGAGGCGGATTTCACCGGCTCGACGGCGGGGATCATCGACTTCCTGCGCCGGCAGCGGCCCGAGAGCGCGATGCTGCTGACCGAATGCTCGATGGCCTCGAACATTGCCGGCGAACTGCCGGAAGTGACCTTCGCCGGCCCCTGCAACATGTGCCCCTACATGAAGATGATCACGCTGGAGAAGGTGCTCTGGTCGCTGCACAGCATGACGACCCCGGTCGAGGTGGCGGCCGGCATCGCGGCGCCGGCGCGGCGGGCCGTCGAGCGGATGATCGAGCTGTCGCGCCGGGCCGTGGCGGCATGAGCCCGACGGCCGGGGAGATGGCCGTGACCGGCCGGGTGGTCGTCATCGGGGCCGGCCTTGCGGCGCTCAGCGCGGCGCTGCGGCTGGCGCCGCGCCCGGTGCTCGTGATCTCGCCCGAGGAACTCGGGGCAGGGGCCTCCTCGGCCTGGGCGCAGGGTGGCGTCGCCGCCGCGATCGGCCCGGGGGACAGCCCCGAGGACCATGCCGCCGACACGATGCGCGCCGGCGCGGGCGTCGTCGATGCCGAGGTGGCGGCGATGGTCACGGCGCGCGCCTGCGATCATATCCTCGATCTCAGCCGCCTCGGCACGCCCTTCGATCGCGATGCGGCAGGCGGCTATGTCCTGTCGCTGGAGGCCGCCCACGGCCGGCCGCGGGTGGTGCGCGTGCAGGGCGACGGGGCCGGGCGCGAGATCATGGCGGCGATCATTGCCGCCGTGCGCGAGACGCCCTCGATCCAGGTGGCCGAGGGCGTGGTTGCGACGGGGCTCGAGGTCACGGAGGGCCGCGTGACGGGGGTCCGTCTGGCGCGGGCGGACGCGCCCTCGGCCCCGCTCCTGCTGCGGGCGCCGGCGGTGCTGATGGCCGGAGGCGGGGCGGCGGGGCTCTATGCCGTCACCACCAATCCGCCGCGCATCCGCGGGCAGGCGCTCGGCATGGCGGCGCGGGCCGGGGCGGTGATCGCCGATGCCGAATTCGTGCAGTTCCACCCGACCGCGATCGACCTGCCCGAGGATCCCGCCCCGCTCGCCACCGAGGCGCTGCGGGGGGCGGGGGCGACGCTCGTCAACGCCCGGGGGGTCCGCTTCCTGCTGCCGCTCCATCCCGATGCCGAACTCGCCCCGCGCGATGTCGTGGCGCGGGCCATCCATGCCGAGACCATGGCCGGGCGGCGGCCCATGCTCGACACCCGCGCCACGATCGGCACCGCCCTCGCCGCGCGGTTTCCGGTGGTGGCCGCGGCCTGCGCCCGGGCGGGCCTCGATCCGGTGCGCGATCCGATTCCTGTAGCGGCAGCGGCGCATTACCACATGGGCGGCATCGCCACCGACCGGACCGGGCGCAGTTCGCTCCCCGGCCTCTGGGCCTGCGGCGAGGCGGCCTCGACCGGCCTGCATGGCGCGAACCGGCTGGCCTCGAACGGCCTGCTGGAGGCGCTGGTCTATGGCCGGCGGGCGGCGCGCGACATCGCGGCGGGCCT
>ERZ500977.163-NODE-163-length-12727-cov-4.611742_pt1 | contig 12727 bp, 13 predicted proteins | sample MGYA00248863_ERZ500977 | MGnify/ENA primary metagenome ERZ500977 (study PRJEB25958, sample SAMN03398581) | human skin metagenome | study: EMG produced TPA metagenomics assembly of the Human Skin Microbiome Metagenome (human skin metagenome) data set.
CGGACGGGTCAGCGACTTCTCCGGCGTCGTCCGGGTCACCTCGACGAAGTCGGCGACCGACGAGCCGCGGCGGCCCGGGGTGGTCGGCTTGTACTTGCGAATAGCCATCTTCTAAATCTCCCTGCCGGACTAGGCCGGCGCTCCGAACAGATCGATGGGCTTGCTTCCCGCGGCCAGCGTGACGATGGCGCGCTTGGTGGCCTTGCGCTGGCCGTAGCCGGTACGCGTGCGCTTGCGCTTGCCGGGCCGGTTGGCCGTGTTCACCGAATCGACCTTGACCTTGAAGATCTTCTCGATCGCAATCTTGATCTGGGTCTTGTTCGAGTCCGGGTGGACGATGAACGTATAGACGTTGTCCTCGATGAGTCCGTAGGACTTCTCGGAGATCACCGGGGACAGGATGATGTCGCGGGGATCGGTCACGGTTGCCATCAGGCCGACACCTCCTCAGTCGTCTCGGTCTTCGTGTTCGCTTCGATGTAGGCGTTCAACGCCTCGACGCTGAACACCACGTCGTCGGCCTTGAGCACGTCGTAGGTGTTGAGCTGATCGGGCGAGATCACATGCACGCCAGGCAGATTGCGCACGCTCAGCGCGCTGGTCTCGTCGGCGCGGCCGATCACCACGAGCACCTGCCGACGGTCGGTCAGCGTCGCCAGGAACGCCTTGGCGCTCTTGGTCGACGGGGTCTTACCCTCGATGACCTCGGTGACGGCGTGGATGCGGTCGTTGCGGGCCCGATCGGAGAGCGCGCTGCGCAGTGCGGCGCGGATCATCTTCTTCGGGGTCCGCTCGCTGTAGTCGCGCGGCTGCGGGCCGTGGACGACGCCGCCGCCGGTGAACTGCGGCGCACGCGTCGAGCCCTGGCGGGCGCGGCCGGTGCCCTTCTGCTTGAACGGCTTGCGACCGGCGCCGGACACCTCGTCGCCGCGCGTCTTGGTCGAGTGGGTGCCCTGGCGCTTGGCGGCCAGCTGCGCATTGACGACCTGGTGCATCAACGCGATGTTGGGCTCCACATCAAAGAGCGCTGCAGGCAGGGTGACGTTTCCGTCCTTCTTGCCTGCCGGCGTCAACACGTCAATTGTCTTGTCAGCCATTACTTCTCGCCTCGCTTGATTGCGGTGCGGACAACTACCAGACCACCGTTGCGTCCGGGGATGGCGCCCTTGATCAACAGCACGCCGTTCTCAGCGTCGACCTTGTGCACCTTGAGGTTCTGGGTCGTGACGCGGTCGTTGCCCATGCGGCCCGACATGCGCGTGCCCTTGAAGACGCGGCCCGGGGTGGCGCAGCCACCGATCGAGCCGGGCCGGCGATGCACGGCCTGTGCGCCGTGAGACGCCCCCTGGCCTTTGAAGCCGTGGCGCTTCATGGTGCCCGCGAAGCCCTTGCCCTTGCTGGTGCCGGTCACGTCGACATAGGCGCCGTCGGCGAAGATCTCCGCCGTCAGTTCCTGGCCGACCTCGTACTCGGCGGCCGCGCCCTCGTCGTCGAGCCGAAGCTCGGCGAGGTGGCGGCGGGGGTTCACACCGGCGGCGGCGTATTGCCCCGTCACCGGCTTCGTCACCTTGCGGGGGCTGATCTCGCCGTAAGCGAGCTGCACAGCGCTGTAACCGTCGCGCTCCGGGGTGCGGATGCGCGTCACGACGTTGGGCCCGGCCTTGACGACCGTCACCGGCACGACCTTGTTGTTCTCGTCGAACACCTGCGTCATGCCCAGCTTGGTGCCCAGAATGCCTTTTCTAGCCATCGTTCTGGAATTCCTTTACTGGATGTTGACGTCGACGCTGGCCGGCAGATCGATGCGCATGAGTGCGTCCACCGTCTTCGGCGTGGGGTCGAGGATGTCGATCAGCCGCTTGTGCGTGCGCATCTCGAAATGCTCCCGCGAGTCCTTGTACTTATGCGGGGACCGGATGACGCAGTACACGTTCTTCTCGGTCGGCAGCGGCACCGGGCCGACCACGCTCGCGCCCGTCCGGGTAACCGTCTCGACGATCTTGCGCGCAGAGGCGTCAATCGCCTCATGGTCGTAGGCCTTGAGCCTGATGCGGATCTTTTGTCCCGCCACGCCTTCTCCTACCTCACTACTAACGGGCCCGAATCGCTCTCGGGCCTGGCTGTGCCGCCGCTGTTTACCTGTCTGTGGTTCACCGGTCCCCGCGGTCGGGTGTGTCGCCCGTACGCGCACTCGTCCGCGTCGGAAGTTCGTCGCGATCGAGGTGGGAACCGGATGCGCCCCGCAAGGGGCGCCAGTCGCATGCCCAGCCAGGCGAACCCGGCTGAAGGCAACCCGAACAGTATGCCTCAGATCGCGGCGTGCTCCAAATCCCTGGTGGAGGCCTAGACGCCGCCGCGAACGTGCTTCCAGGGCCCGAAACTCGCCCATTTCCCGCCACCATCGCATGCTCGGCGGCCGCCGTCGAACTTACCGCCGAGTAAGGTCATCACCGTGACGAGTTCGCCGACGTATCGGGCATGGCAGCGGCTCTCTGGCATACCCGCCGGATCCAGGCTGTTTTCGCTGGCCGCAATGGCCAGGGTGCCGTATTTCGCGTCCATCCTCCCGCACGTCCGGCGCATGGAGCCCGGCATGGCCGAGGTGTCGGTCCCCAACTGGTTCTTCCTCCATAACCACCTGGGCACGGTGCACGCCATCGCGTCATGCAACGCGGCAGAAGCCGCCATGGGCATGTTGATGGAGGCGACGGTGCCGAGGTCGCACCGCTGGATTCCGAAGTCGATGACCGTCGCCTACCTGCAGAAGGCGACGACGTCACTGCGCGCGACCGCGCGGCTGGACCCCCCGGATTTCACGCAGATCACCGACGGCGTGGAGTTCGTGATCCCGGTCAGCGTCGTCGACGACCACGGCACCGAGGTCGTGCATGCCGACATCACCTGCTGGGTGACGCCGGCCTGAGCTACTGCAGGCCGTCCCAGAACTCGCACCGGTGGGTGGCGCCGAAGTCGTCGATCATGCGGCTTCCGTCGGGTTGCAGCGACATGACGCCGTCGGAGACCACGGACCAGTCGCCGCCGGGGCTTCCCGTCTTCACGAAGCTCGCCCAGTAGTCGACCATCTGGTTGCCGAGTTCGACCTGCGCGGGATCCGGCGGTGACGCGCCCCCGACGTCGAACAGGTAGCGCAGTTCCAGGGAGTGGCTGGCCCCCACGGGGAACGGCAGGGCCTTCAACGGATCGGGGGCGGGGGCGTTGCGATCGTTGAACTCGTAGAAGTAGACGTTCTCGTCAGCCGCGAGCTCGCGCGCCCAGCGCTTTCCCGGGCAGGCGAGCACTCCGTCGGTGACGGTGGCCGCGTAGGCGAGCGCCACATTCGGGAAGTCCGAGAGTGGATAGCGCTGCGCCACCGCGGCCGCGTCGGGTCCGAACGTGTCGGACAGCAGGCGCGGATACTCCTCGGGGGTGTAATCCCTGCCGTCGCGGATGCGCTGCAGCGCGACGAACAACGTCCATTCGTCCCGCGTCGTGCCCATCAGGACCGGAACCTTTGCCGCCTTGCCCTTGCCGAATGCCGCGACGGGATCGGTCGGCAGGGCGGCCGTCCCGGTCACCGGACCGCTGAGCTGGTCGTCGCCGATGCCGTAGTACCAGATCGGGGTGCGCAATCTGTTGGCCGGCAGCGCGCGTAGGCACTCGGCTGCAGATTCGGGATCGCCGCACCCGAGGTCGGCGGCGTAGGCGACGCTGCGGTCCTGCGCTGCGGGCAGCGCGAGCTGCGCCTGGCAAGGGCCGCTCATCACGACGGCTGCACCGAAAAGGCCTTCCGAACCGGGCGCCACCAGGTGGTCGCACACCGACATGCCGCCTGCGGACTCCCCCGCGACCGTGACCTTGCCTGGGTCGCCGCCGAAGTTCGCGATGTTGTCGCGCACCCAGCGCAGGGCGGCCTGCTGGTCGGCCAGCCCGTAGTTTCCGACGGCGCCGGGCGGCCCGAGCGCGGGATGGGCCAGAAATCCGAGTGCACCGAGCCGGTAGTTGAGAGTGACCACGACGACGTCACCGCGGGACACGAGGCGCCGGGAGTCGTAGATTCCGCCGCTGCCCGCCACGAACGAGCCTCCGTGGATCCACACCATGACGGGCTTGGGAGCTCCGTCCTCGGATACCGGAGGTGTCCACACGTTGAGGCTGAGGCAGTCCTCATCGGTCTGCCTGCCGAGCTCGATGTCCCCGGTGAGGTCCTGCATGCAGCGCGGCCCGAACGCGGTGGCGTCACGTACGGCGTCCCACGGCGGGGCGGGCTCCGGATCCTGCCAGCGCAGCGCACCCACCGGCGGTGCGGCATAAGGAATCCCGGCGAAAAGACGATGATCGGGCGCGACGACGCCGCGGAGGGTGCCCGAGCCGGTCTGCACGACTGCGGGGTCCGTCGACACCGACGCCGAGGTGTCGGCCTCGCGCGATCCGCCACACCCGGCGACGAGAAGAAGCGCCACCACGGCGAGCACGACGCGCACGAGTCCCGAGCTTACGGTGACTTACCCGGAGCCGCCGTTGGCGAAGTGGCGACCGTCACATAGACTGTCGGTAGTTGACACCCGTCAAATTTCCTTCAGCCCCAACGAGGAGATGGCATGACCACACCCACCATGGATGAGCACGCCAAAGTACTGGCCGACCCGACGGCATACGCCGACAACGACCGGTTGCACACGGCGCTCGCCTATCTACGGGCCAACGAGCCCGTCGCGTGGGTTGACCTCAAGCCGTACCGCCCGTTCTGGGCAATCACCAAGCACGCCGACATCATGGCCATCGAGCGCGCCAACGATCTGTGGTTGTCCGAACCTCGCCCGCTGCTCGCGACCGCGGCCGCCGACGACTACATGGCCGCCCAGATGGAAGCAGGCATGGGCCTGCGCACCCTGATCCACATGGACGACCCGCACCACCGCAAGGTGCGGGCCATCGGCGCCGACTGGTTCCGCCCGAAAGCCATGCGCGACTTGAAGATTCGCGTCGATGAGCTCGCCAAGCGCTACGTGGACCGGATGCGTGACATCGGCCCCGAGTGCGACTTCGTCACCGACATCGCGGTGCAGTTCCCGCTGTACGTGATCATGTCGCTGCTCGGCCTGCCCGAAGAGGACTACGGTCGGATGCACTCGCTGACCCAGGAGATGTTCGGGGGCGACGACGACGAGTACAAACGCGGCGTCAGTCCCGAGGAGCAAATGGCGGTTCTGCTCGACTTCTTCGCCTACTTCGCCAAGCTGACCGCATCGCGGCGCGAGAACCCCACCGACGACCTCGCGTCGGCGATCGCGAACGGCAAGATCGACGGCGAGCCGATGTCGGACATCGACACCGCGTCCTACTACGTCATCGTCGCCAGCGCCGGCCATGACACCACCAAGGACGCGATCTCAGGAGGTCTACAGGCCCTGATCGAGAACCCCGGCGAGCTGGCGCGCCTGCGCGACAACCTCGACCTGATGCCGACGGCGGTCGAGGAGATGATCCGCTGGACCACACCGGTCAAGGAGTTCATGCGCACCGCGGCCGAGGACACCGAGGTGCGGGGTGTGCCGATCGCCAAGGGCGAGTCGGTCTACCTGGCCTATGTGTCGGGCAACCGCGACGAGGAGATCTTCGACGACCCGTTCCGCTTCGACGTCGCCCGCGATCCCAACCGGCACGTGTCGTTCGGCTACGGCGTGCACTTCTGTCTCGGCGCCGCGCTGGCCCGGATGGAGATGACAAGCCTGTTCACCGAGTTGGTTCCCCGGCTGGAATCGATCGAGATGGCCGGCGACCCGGAATGGGCGGCCACCACATTCGTCGGCGGTCTCAAGCACCTTCCGGTTCGGTACTCGCTGCGCTGACCGGCCGTCGTGAGTATGTGGTGAGGAACGCATCGACCGCGGCGGCAGCGACGGCGCGGTAGTCGAAGTCGGCCAATGTGCTGACGCGACCGAACGTCAAAGGGCCGATCAGCAGCGCGAGCGCGGTGTTGAGGTCCACCGGCTCCAGTTCGGTGACCGCCTGCGGGCTTTCGAGTAGTCGGATGAACGGCGCCGAGTACTCCTCGGCGATGCGCTGTCTCAACGTCTGAACCCCGGGACTGGATCCATCGGGGATGCGCGGCATCTCGGGCCCGAACGACACCCAGGCCATCGCGGTGAGCGTGATCGGAGCCTCGGCGATCGCGTCGGCCCACCCGACGACGACGGCGAGCAGGCGGTCTCGGAGGCTGCCTTCGGCGGGCGGCATCGGCGGCGGGGAGATGAGGTTGGCGAAGGACGCCGCGACCAGGGCGTTGGCGCTGGGAAAGTGCCGGTAGAGCGTCGCCCGTGCGACGTTGGCGTGTCGCGTCACGGCGTCGACGGTGACGGCTCCGGGGCCTCCCGCTCGCAGCAGGGCGGTGGCCGCCTCGAGCAGACGGGCGCGCGAGCGCGCGGGCCTCGGATCGCCACTGGAGGCGTCCATGCGTTTCCTTCACCTCCGGACGGGGAACAAAGAGCCCAAAACTTTTGAGACTGCTAGTCTCGAAAAAACTCGGCAGGAAGAGGCGACATGGTCGACGCTCCCACGCAGTCCGACCAGGATATCGACCGCGCGCCGACGGCTGCTTCGAGTCGCCGCAGGAACTGGATCCTGTGCGTCGCCAGCGCAGACGTCCTGTTGGTCATGGCGTCGATGGTGGCGCTCAACGCCGCGCTGCCCGACATCGCACGGGAGACCTCGGCGACCCAGACCCAGCTGACATGGGTCGTCGATGGATACACCCTGGCGCTGGCATGCCTGCTGCTGCCCGCGGGAGCCATCGGCGACCGCTACGGCAGACGGGGCGCGCTCCTGGTGGGCCTGGCCATTTTCTCGGTGGCCTCGGCCGCACCGATCGTCTTCGGCAGCCCTACCGAGATCATCCTGTCGCGCGTGGTCGCCGGCGTCGGCGCGGCGTTGATCATGCCCGCCACCCTGTCTCTGTTGACCGCGGCGTTTCCGAAATCGGAGCGCAACAAGGCCGTCGGCATCTGGGCCGGCGTCGCCGGCTCCGGCGCCATCTTCGGCTTCCTCGGGACCGGCCTTCTACTCCAGCACTTCTCGTGGCAGTCAATCTTCTACGGCTTCGCCGCTGCCGGCGTGCTGATGTTCGCTGTGACCCTGACCATCGGCTCGTCGCGCGACGAGACCGCGACGCCGATCGACTGGGCGGGCGGCGCGTTGATCGGACTCGGCCTTGCCGTGTTCGTGCTCGGAGTCGTCGAGGCCCCTGTACGCGGGTGGAGTGATCCGATGGTACTGGGTTGCATCGCGCTCGGCGTGGTCCTCGTGGCGGCGTTCGCCACGCTGCAACTTCGGCGTGACCATCCGCTGCTCGACGTGCGACTGTTCCGTTCCCCCGAATTCAGCACCGGCGCAACAGGAATCACATTCCTGTTCTTCGCGATGTTCGGATTCTTCTTCATTTCCATGCAATTCATGCAGCTCGTGATGGGTTACACCGCCCTGCAGACGGCATTCGCCCTGTCTCCGCTCGCCGTGCCGATGCTGATCCTGTCGAGCACCATCCACCTCTTCCTGCCCAAGATCGGACTGCGCTTTGCGACGAGCCTCGGCCTGCTGCTCATCGCCGCCGGACTGTTCTGGATGACGTTCTTAACGGTGGACGCGACCTTCCTCGACCTGGTTGGCCCCATGCTCGTCAACGCAATGGGAGTTGGATTGTGCACGGCACCAACGACATCAGCGATCATGAACGCCGTGCCGGACGAGAAGCAGGGCGTTGCGTCGGCGGTCAACGACGCCACCCGGGAGGTCGGCGCGGCGATCGGCATCGCCGTCGCGGGATCAGTGCTGGCGGCGGTCTATCACAGCGCACTGGCACCGAAACTCGGCGCGTTCCCGGAGCAGATCCGAGACTCGGCCACCGATTCACTGGCCTACGCCCAGTCGATCTCAGAACAGATGGGACCTCAGGGCCCCCAACTCGCCGGCCTCGCGGAAGCGGCGTTCCTTCAGGCCATGGACCAGGCACTCGTCGTCATGTCGACCGTGCTCGTCGTCGGGGCGGCGTTCCTCATCATCTGGGCGCCCGGACGCGATGGCCGGCAGTGGGCATTCCTCACACGGGACTCGGGCCGGCACCGGCGATGAACTCCGCGGCGCGGTGCCCGGCCATCACGATGGTCGCGTGTGGCCCGCGACTCGGAATCTCCGGCAGGATCGAACCGTCCACCACCCAAAGATTCTGCAGGCCGTAGACACGGCACTGCCCGTCGACAACCGCACCCATCTTCGCTGTCCCGCACAAATGCTGCGATGTCGACCAGATTTCCTCGGATTGCACTGTGGTTCCTGCTAATTCGCTTGCCAACCGAGTGCCGGCACGGAGCAGCTCGACATCGGCGGGGGCGCTGTCGTAGCGCTGCTCGATGACAGGATCGGCGTCGGGATCGGGCGAGACGATCCTGACGCTGCCCCGCGACTGCGGGCGCATCAGCGTCACCCCGATGTGCGGCCGGTCGGTGGGGTCGTCGCGGCGGCCGGTCGTCATCGCTCCGAAGCCCGCCGTGTAGGGCCGGATCTCCACCCCGTCCGCCGTCGTGAGCACGGCTTCCAGTGGCGGCACCCCGTGGGTCGCCGGCCACGTCACCGGAAGCACCCATTCCGGATGGTCGATGGTGTCGACACCGACGGGAAGATCGTGCGCCACCGTCACCCCGGCGGCGCGCAGCACATGTTCCGGCCCGATCCCGGACAGCATGAGCAACTGGGCCGAGGCGATCGCACCGGCCGACACGACGATCCGATCGGCGGTCAGAGACACTGCACCGTCCGGACCGACGCAGTCCACGCCGACGGCACGGCCTCCCGAGAGCCGCAACCGCACAGCTCGGGTTTCGGTCCGCACCGTCAGGTTCGGACGTCGCAGCGCCGGCTCCAGGAATGCACCCCCCGGTCCGACACGGGTACCGCGGTCGATGTTGAGCGGCACCGCGCCCACCCCGGGGAGGAGGGGGTTCTCCGGCGTCGACCCGTTGAGATCGGCGATCCAATCGAATCCGGCCTCACGGGCGGCATCGACGAACGACGCTGTGCAGCCATCGAATTCGGCGACCCGGCGAACCCTGATCGGTCCGTCGGAGCCGTGTACAGGTCCTGCGAAGTCCAGATCGGTCTCAATGGCTGTGAAGTGCGGGAGAACGTCGGCCCACGTCCATCCGTCGATGCCCCAGCCGTCGAGGTCAGACGGAAAGGCCCGGCAGAAGTAACCACCGTTGACGGCACCGGAACCGCCGACGACCCTGCCGCGCATCAGCTGGGTGTAGCGCCGCGGCGCGTCGGTCAGTGCGCTCGGGTAGCGGCGCACCAGCGCGCTGGCGATGCCGATCGGCAGCCGCAGCGCGTCGGTGATCTGGCTGGCAACCAGGGGGTCGGCAGGACCGGGACCCGCCTCCACCACTGTGACGTTGCAAGTGTCGTCGACGGAAAGACGTTCTGCCAGGACCGAACCCGCGCTGCCCGCCCCGACGATCAGGACGTCCACTCAGGTCCGGATTTGCGGCTTGAGGGCTCCGGCGTGACGCTCGCGGACCACGCCGGTCCACAGGCCGAGGCCGTAGGCGATGTCGTCGATCCTCTTGAGCAGGATGTAGGTGAGCAGACCGACGCGCTTGGTGTCCTCGTCGGCGTTGCCGTTACGGGTGGCCCAGTCGAATACGCCGTCGAGCACGGCGGCCACCACCACGACCCGGCGGCAGCGTTTCGACAGCACTGCGGCCACCATCGCGATCGGCCAGTAGTGCCGGCAGATCGCCGACGCCAGCTGCAGCGCAGCCGACCACAGCCCGTGCGCCGCCACGACGGCGACCTCCATCGGCTCGGTGTGCACACTCGACAGCGATTTCGCGATGCGGCGCCCGGTGATCGCGGCGACGGCAACCGAGGCGACGTAGCCGATGCAGGAACCGAGGGCGACGAGCATCCACACCACCAGCGTCCAGCCCGAGATCACCAGCGGAGCCGTCTTACCGGGGTGGCGAATCGTCAGCGGTGCCGCCGAACCGCCGTAGAAAGACTTGCGCGCGAACCACTTTCGCAATTCGGTGCGGTGATCGTGGGCGACCAGGGCGATGGGTTCGTAGCGCAGCCGAGCCCCCGCCTCGTTGAGACGCCAACACAGGTCGACGTCCTCGCCGGAGGCCAGGCTCTCATCGAAACCGCCCACGTCGAGCAGGGCGCTGCGTCGACAGATGATCGCGGCGCTGGGCACATAGGACACCGTCCCGAACGGAATCACCGGGGCCTCGCGCAATCCGAGATCCAGCGACGAACGCACCGCCTCGTAGCGGGCGACCACACTGTCGGACTTCTCGAGCGCGACGATCCGCGGGGCCACCAGCGCCACGGCCGGGTCGCAGAAGTGACCGAGGAGGGCTTCCAGCCACCCGCGCCGCGGCACCACGTCCGAATCCAGGAACGCGACGAAGTCGGTGTTGCAGATCGCGAGGCCGGCATTGCGGGCCGCAGCCGGCCCCTTGCTCCTGGCGTTACGCAGGATTCGGACATCGCAGTGCATGGCCGCGAAGTCCGCTTCCCGCACCGGCCGCGCCGAGCCGTCATCGACGACGACGACCTTGAGGCCACGCAGGGCGGCCACCAACCTGATGAGTCCGGACGCGTTGTCGCGCACCGGGATAACGACGGTGACGTCGCGGTGCGACGGGCCGCTCAGCGGGCGGGGGTGCGCGACGGTGGCGTCGAGCAGGGTGCGAGCCAATTGTGCGCTGACCGCATCGTGGACCTCGAGTCTGCCGCCGTTGAGCATGGTCTGAGCGGCCGGGGCCAAGCGGAGCAGGCGGGTGGGCGATCCGCCGAGGAGCGCCGCACCTTCGCCGAGGACGCGCACGCGCCGATCGACCTGGACGGCGAACCCGTCCGGCAGTCGCGGCCCCGTCATGTCAACATCCCCTCGCGATCAGGTGCCCATCGGGCAACGCGCCCTGCGCACGCGTCCACCATTTCGGCAAAGATCTTCCTCCCCTCGTCCGCTGTCGCTGTCGTGGGGTCCCCCAAGACCCCCAGCGAACTTACGGCCGCGACACCCCCGCGCCGCATCTCTGGCAGCAGCTCCGACAACGGAGCCCGGTTTCCCGGTACCCGTTCATCTTGCCTCACCACGTTAGGCGAAATATGTAGCAATACGGATGTTTCGGTATGCCCGGCGTGGGCGTCGGCGTTGCTGGCGACACACGAGCACCACGCCGCGTCGCGACCCTCGTACCGCAGTAGGGCCACCGCTCGGCGCAGCGCCTCGACGTTTCCACCGTGTCCGTTGACGAAGACCACGCGCGACGACCACCGACATGCAGACCGGGCGAACTCAACGAGAAGTTCCGCCAGTACCGGTGTGCCAATTGACACCGTGCCGGCAAAGCCCTCGTGCTCGCCGCTCGCGCCGTAGGCGATCGCGGGGGCGATGAGCCACTTGGATTCACTCCGCGCCCGCAGCAGGGTGACAAGCGCCTCCGCAACGGCCGTCGCAATGCGTGTGTCGGTGTCCAGGGGTAGGTGAGGTCCGTGCTGTTCGGTCGATCCGACAGGGACGATCAGCGCTGCAGATGCGTCATGGAGCTGCCTCGACGTCGAGTTCCCGAGCTCGCGGGGGTAGACCACGCGACGATGGTAGGCCGAATTCACCTGGCGTGCGCCAAATGTTGGCGCATGCGTGGCTATTGATTTCCGGTGCCGGACGTGCATGCCCGCCCGGCATTCACGGCAGCCCCCTGGGCCACGCCAGTATCAGGCTCCGAGAGTGCGCGTGAACCCGTCCGGAATCAAGATGTCCTCACGGGTCAATTCGTGGATCGAGGATTTGCCAAGGCCCCGCAGGGCCGAGTCGATGCCACCGCTGAGAATGTCGAGCACGTTCTCCACGCCGGCCTGCCCGTTGGCCGCCAGACCCCACAGGTACGCCCGGCCGATCATGACCGCGCGGGCACCGAGAGCAACGGCCTTGACGACGTCGCTGCCGCGCCGAATACCGCCGTCCAGCAAAACCTCGACCTGATCGCCGACGGCATCGGCGATGGCGGGCAGGCAACGGATGGCGGCGGGGGTGCCGTCGAGGTTGTTCCCCCCGTGATTGGACACCGTGATCGCCGAAACCCCAGCATCCACAGCACGTTTGGCGTCATCGACCCGAACCATGCCTTTCAACAGGAACGGGCCACCCCACTGCTCCCGCAGCCAGGCGACGTCTTCCCAGGTCGGCGGTGGTGTACCCATCCACTCGCCGTACGCCTCGAAGAAGGTGGGCCCCGGCTCACCGGCCCTGCCCTGATTCGGAACGCGCAGGTCGGGCGGACGCAGGTGCTTGGCGAAGCTGAAGAACCAGCGCGGCTTGGTGATGACTTCCGGGCTCATCTTGATCATGGTCTTGAGATCCATCTGCTCCGGGATCTTGGGGCTGCCCCAGTCGCGGCCGTGCGAGAAGCTCCAGTCGGTGGTCAGGATCAGACCCTTGGCGCCCGCAGCCCTGGCGCGTTCCATGCGCGCGGCGATGGCGTCGCGGCTGCCCAGCCAGTAGATCTGAAAGAAGATCTTGTCGTTGACCGCGGTGACTTCTTCCATCGGCTTGCTGGCGAAGGACGACAGCCCCATGGCGGTGCCGCGGGCCGCGGCGGCGCGCGCCACGGCGACCTCGCCGTCGGGATGGACAGCCTGCACGCCCGTCGGCGAAATGATGACAGGCAGC
>ERZ500977.164-NODE-164-length-12615-cov-5.635987_pt1 | contig 12615 bp, 9 predicted proteins | sample MGYA00248863_ERZ500977 | MGnify/ENA primary metagenome ERZ500977 (study PRJEB25958, sample SAMN03398581) | human skin metagenome | study: EMG produced TPA metagenomics assembly of the Human Skin Microbiome Metagenome (human skin metagenome) data set.
GTTACCCGCTCGACTGAGGTCCGCCAGAAACGCGCCGGTCTGAGCAGGCCACGTGCTGGTGATGGCATTGCTGCGTGGCAGCGCCAGGCGAGCCGACACCCTGCGCAGCCCCGGCCGCACCGCGTGCGGTGACTGTCGCAGCGCCGGCGCCGGTCGTTGCACCGGATGCGGTCAAGGCGAGCGGGTCGACCCTAATACGGTCCCCGGACTCTCCCGATGGTGGCACTACGGCCACGTCACTGTCCCCCTTCGTGGTTCATCCAGTAATCCGGTATGCGCTGAATCTCCGCACGGTAAGCCGGGTCGGCTAGACGCTCGAGGTGCACGGCTCGCTGCTGATGATCAGCATCAGCCCAGCGTCGTGTACGAGCGACAGCCCTCTCAACCCAGTCGGTCTGGCGCGGGTCACTGATCATGTAGAGCATCGACCTCTCGCCGAAAATATTGAGCAGCTCTGGTGAACGAACGCTCAAACCGGCAATAGCCGCCTCCACACTCTCGGTGAGCAAATCTCGTCGGGCTAGGGCACGTTCCCGGATCCTCGCCTCAGATTCGATGCCCAACACGGTATTAGCCAGATGGCTCTGACCAATTCCTCTGCGCTGTTGCACGTCATACAACTCCGATGTTTCTCCGAAGTCGATGATTTCCGAACAGGAGATCCACCAGGCCCGCAACGCATGATCAGGGCACACAGGTGCGGTCGGCTCCCAATCCCACGGCCCGCCCTCCACGACCTCGCGTAACGCAAGAATTTCGGTCTCGGCCTGGTACGTAAGCGGATAAGCCCACGGGCTCGGCAGAACTATACAATCAGCGCCGATGCCCTCGTGAGCACGTGCGTGTTGCAATCGCCTGCTGGCTGCCCCGGCACGAATCTCCCGCCAATCCGGTTCAAGCGCACCACAGCGCGCATCGGCCACAATCCGGGCGAATACAGCCATGACGGATTCATTCCAGCTAGGAACGTGGGCGAAGCCAGGAATCGCAGACATCCCGGTGTCCTGGACGGCCCCCAGCCAGCTACGTGCGCTGAACTCGTCGCCCTTGCCCACCGAGACTGACTTTGCCGAGCTGGGCAACGTGTCGCCACGAAGCCCCTTCAAACTGTCCGCATCGAACTCGTCGTCGCCAGGAGGAATCATCGGCATTGGCGTTCCAAAATAGTGACGGCCACCGAGCCGAACCCGGCCACTTTCGCGCAGTACACGATGTCGGCCAAGGACGGTGACGTCGGCCGCTGCCAATGCCGAATCAGCTCAGCAATCAGCGCAGTGCGGTAGAACGCGATATACAACATGCGCGCAGTCAGCGACTGGTCCGAATCGTCCAGATCCAGCGGCCCACTCAGGTGCGGAATCGTCGCATTTCCGTCGTGCCGTTGGGCCACCTCGCTGTTGTAAGCAGCCCAGTCCACGGGAGTGCCCTGGGCGAGCTCATTGAGGAACGCCAGGTCGGCGAGCTCAGCGACTTGGTAAGGCCCGTCTGCACCGCACACCGGCTTCCCTTCGTTCCCGGTGGCCGCCACGGTTTGGGCCGCCGCCTCCACGACAGCCCGGGTGACTACTGCAGCCACAGAAACCTCAGACGGACCACCTACTATCGTTGAAATCTGTTGTGCTAGAGCAGGATCAATAACTGATAGGCGATGGTGATGTTCACCGTCGAGGGCCGGTACAGACCCCGGCGCATGAAGGATCGACCGCATTGTCACCGTCTCAAAATCCTGCCACCCCGACGGACGCGGACCTTCCGCAGTGGTCACCAACGCACTGCGCACAACCCCAGATACTCTGTCGGACAACGCATCAGCATGCCCGGACAACACATCAGCCGGGCGACGCCACCCCATATACCGATCCGCCCACCTCATCGGCAACGCCGGATCACGGGGCGCGATCCGAGCTGTCGTCGGAATGTACACCGACGCAGGAACATACACCCCACCACCAGCGCTAGAGGCAATAACAAGCTGCGGCCCAAACTGTGTACGCACCACGGAAACAGCCCAGTTCACGAATCCTGAGTCGATCGTGTTCCAGGCCGCATCCGTGCCACGAACCAGCCCGTCTATCACCTGCCGCGCCAACATCAAGTCCGCGCTCACCTCGGGCTCAGGCATGCTCGCCGCCGTCGCCGCACCCGACGTACCCGCCATCACCGGAGCCGCGCCACCCTGCTGACCTGATGGTGCAGCCGAAGCCGGCGCGGCCGCCGCCGACGCAGGAGCCGTCGGACCCGCACCGGTCGGGGTCGCCGCCGACCCACCCCCAGGCGGAACAAACGGCGCCAAGGGTCCACCACCGGAACCTCCAGCCATCATCGGCATACCACCGCCACCACCGACCATCGGCCCCGCAGCAGTGCCCGCAGCACCGCCACCGGCAGCCGCCACCGGCGGCTGCACCGGACCCTGTAAAGGGGCTGCCACCGCAGGCGCCGCACCCGGATGCTGGGCCACAAACTTCTCCAAGGGAGGCGGCGACACTGCGCCCGAAGAACCAATGCCCGACGCCAGCCCCGAATTGAAGCTCGACGCAGCACTCGTCAACGACCCGCCACTACCCAGCGAGTCTGCTGCCGCCGCAGGAGAAGTAAACGCATCCGACAGCGACTTGCCCCCGCTACCCAACGGATTGCTCGGGATCTGCGGCGGGCGCAAACCACCCACCGCCGAACCCGCCGACGGCATGCCTCCACCTGCAGAACCCGTACCCGCGCCGCTCATCGGCAGACCTGCTGCCGGCAGACTCATGGGCGCTCCGACCTCGGTATCGATCGGCGAAGCAATCTGCTTTTCGTCCTGCTTCGGTTGCCCGTTGGTAGCTGCGGTGCCGTTCGTTAGCTCTTCAACGAGTGGTTTTTCATCCGCACTATCGCTGGCCAGTCCATCTGGCTCCTCCGTCGTGTCTTCTGCGAGTTGTTTTTCGTCGTTGTTGGCCGAGTCGCCGTGACTGACTGGCTCCGCAGTGTTGTCCACTGGCACGTCTGGTGTTTCGCCGATCGGCGCTTCGGGGATGGGGAGGACGGCTGGTGTGGCGGCGATGTCTTCTAGTGCGGTGCTGTAGAGGCTGGCCGCTTCGGCCTTGAACGGGCCCATAGCCGACACTGCAGCCGAGGTGCCGCCGCTGGATTGGGCGGTGTCCCATGCTTCGGCTGCGGCGTCGGCGACGCGGCTGAGGTCGGTCTTCAATCCCAAGACGATTGCGCGGAATGAATCAGCCGCAGTCGCAGTAGATTTGAAGTGGTTGACACCACCGTCGGCGTGGTCGACCATCTTCTTCATCAACGCGATACGGGCTTCGCCACCCTGACCTACCAACAGGCTCGCACCCTTGGTCATCTCAGTCTGCACGGTATCGGCGTACCCGGACACCGCTGTGGCCATCGCTCGCTGATCATCGGCAAGCGCCTGCAAATCCGTCTCGCTGATCGACGGCCAATAAGCAAGCACAGTCAATAACGATGCCGGCCCTGAGGGCCGCTGCACATCACCCGGGTTACCGACCACCGCTGCCATGAAGCGCCTCCGGCCTACTGCTTGTCCAGGCCACAGACCGACCACACTTGGTCGTAGGCGGACTGCTCGTTGACAAGGTCGTGTGCGGGTGGTTCAGCGAGACCGCGGGCCCGGACCTCGCCGTAGGCTGCGATACGCGCGTAATACACCGATACGACATCGGCAATTGCGGCCCGTACAGAGGGACTGGCGTGGGGAGTATCGGCCAGTGCGTTCTCTAGAGCGGCTGCGGCGGGAAGAATGTCCAGCGCTCGGCGATCAGTCCGTGGCTGTGTCGTGTTTACCACTGCGTACCGGGTACAGAGAACGACGTCTTGGGCATGAATTTCTGCGGGTGATGGTGGCGCAGCCGTGCTATCCGCGGACGAATCGGTGGCAGCAGATGCTGCGTCTGTTCTTTCGGCAGTGGCACTGCCGAAGACAGAGCCGAGCGCCACACCGCTACTTAGGGCGACCACCGCGGTACCGGCCACGATGGCAGGGGTTAGCCACCGGCGTCGTGGCGGTATGGGTTGCCACGCGGCACTTGGGTATTCGGGCTCTTGTGTTCCCATGTGGGCAGCGTAAGCCGGACTACCGACAAAATCACGGTTGAATTACGCTGGTGCACAATGTGATTACGAAGTGAATCACATTGATTGATCCGTTTACTGGCGAGTCAGAACGCGTTAATGACGCCCTAAGTGGGGGGTGTGGCGTGTTTGCCGGCTGATTCTGGCTGACTCATCTGATTACTGATGAAGCATTTTCGCAGGTAGCCGGGCAAAAGATCGCCAGAAAACCGCGCGCGACCCCGGCGCGCCTTCGGCATTTCCGGCAAAGGTGTCGGCAGGATCTCCTGTTATGCCCGGATCAACTCGTCGAGGCCGCCCGTCCTTGGGGGAACGAGCCGTCATGACTGCAACACTGCCCGTCGCCGTTCTCAACGCCGCGGCCGCGGCCGCGGCCGACTACAGCATCGACAGGTCAGCTCTGCTGACCGACATCGTGTGTTTCCACTACAACCGACACGACCTCATGCGTCATCTGCCACAGCAACTCCTGTTTGAAACCCAGCCCCCTACACGTGACGCCGAAACGGATGCGATCGGACCGCACGCCAAAGTACGGCTGCCGCTACCCGTCGCACAGCTTGTCGAGCGTGACCATCAGCGACTCGGAATGCAGCGCTCCACCTACCTCGCCGACATCATCTGCCGGCACATGGGCTTCGGACATCTTGTTCGCGAACTCGACAAGGGGTCTGAGAAGGAGGTTCTGCCGCTGGCGATGTGAGCACCACGGCCCGGTGTACGCGGCCGGGCAGATGGACAAATCCATAGCGGTGCGGATTACCCCTTGACATGACGAAGGCCCCCGAAGGGGCCTCGTCTCGCCGGGATTCGATCTGAGCTCCAACTCAGGTCTGGGTCCGCACCCGTTACCCCCGAAGGGGCGATGTCTTGGACGACTCGTCTCACGGTAGCGCACTGTCTCTAACAGGTACAGGTGGCGCGCGAAACCGTGACCGATATCGTGAACTTTTACCCGCCGTTGTGCCGCGGGCGAATGCCGGGCAGCCGTGGTGTGGCTGGATCGAGCGTGTTGGGTGCACGCCGACGCGGACTCCCCGTCTGAGCTGGTTGGCCGTGTCGCTGCACTGGGCCCACTTGTCGGCGCCGCACCGTCGGCATAGGTCGTTGTTGGCGGCGGTGTGCCGGTGACTGTTCACAACGTGTCTCCGGCCGCGCCGGCGGTGGTGTGGAAGGCGTTGGCTCGGCGGCTGTCGCAGCCGGGTCGGGATCGGGTGAAGGTGTTCGACCCGGACACCAAGGAGTACCGCAAGACCCGGCGCATCACCGACACGCTGCCCACGCTGATGGCCGCGGTGTACCTGTACACCCACCGCCGGACCACGCTGCTGGCCCTGGACTTCGACAGCAAGCCTCACGGTCGGGCTCAGGTCGACACCGACTTCGGCCGCGCGTTGGGCTGGCTGACCACGTGTGGAGCACGCGTCGTGACGGACCGTTCCACCAATGGCGGTCGCCACATCTTGGTGCCGCTGGCCATCGGCACCACCGCCAGCTTCGACGAGATTCAGTCGTTGATGCGGCAGCTCAAGGCGCGGCTGCCCAGCTTTGACCCCAAACCCATGCAGAACCCCAACGAGGGTTGCATCAGTGTGCCGGGCACTCCGTGCGCCGGCGGTGGCCACCGGCTCCTCGACGGTGCACTCACTGCCGCCGTGGCAGCGCTCACCGAGCGCAGCGCCCCCACTCTGCTGCCCGAGCTCTACGCACTGCTGGGCACCCTGCCCGCCCCACCACAACAGGCCGCCCCTTTGCCCTCGGCCGCCACGAGAACGCATGCCGACCCGGATGAACGCTTGGCCGAGCACGCCTGTTGGAGCAAGCCTCTCCCCGCGGATGTCGCCGCGTTCGCCGCAGCCGGCGATACGACCCTGGTCCGCGCCCACAGCAGATGGCCCAGCCCGTCCGAGGCCCGCATGTCCGTCGTTCTCAACGCGGTACTGCGCGGCCACAGTCTCGCCGACATCCGTACACAGATCGAACCCGGCCGGCCGTGGAGTGGTCTGGGCGACTCGTACCGCACCAAGCACGGCATCCGCGCTGACGCACAACTCGCTCGCGATGTCCGTCGCGCTCTGGACTACACCGCGACACTCGCCGTAAAAGCGAATTCACCCGCACACAGGTACAAGAACTCACACGGGGGGCACCCCCGTACTGGTCCCCACGGGCGCTGGCTGGCCCACGCCCTGGCTTGGGCAGACCGCGAGTTCTCCGGAAGCCCTTTTCGATGGACGGTGCGCGATGTACTCCAGGCGCTGGCGATCAAGGCTGTGCTTGCCGGTGAACTGAGATCCGGTACTCCGATTGTCGGGGTCGGAGGTCGTGGGTTATCGCTGTCGGCAGGGTTGATGCCGGCCACCACGACCTTCGAGGTGCTGCGTCGCATACGGGACATGGTGGGTTCTCCCATTTTGTTGGTAAGGCCTGGTGTTGGACGGGAAGCAGATTTTTACGCCTTGACCATGGAGACTCCGGACTCCATCACACCGATCCCGCTGGAACGGGTGAGTGTGTCCGATGTGCACCCAGCGTGGAGTATCCTCGGCCGCCATCACCGTGCGGTGTACGAACTCATCACCCAGACGGGGATGACTCGGCCGGCCGACGTGTACGCCGCCGCGCGTATCAGTGCCCGCACAGGACAGCTGTCCATCGCTGTGCTCGCGGCCGCTGGGTTGATCACCCGTGAAGGCCGCACTGTAGTGCCGGGTCCGACGACGTTGGATGACATCGCGGCCGCGCACCGTCTCGATGAGGTCCAGGCCGACCGGATCGAGCGTTACCGTCGCGAACGCGCCGCCTGGCACGCATGGCTAGCCCACCAAGATGCCCTGAAGGGAATCACCTCGGAGGTCGCCGAACGTGTCTACGCGAGCCCGCATGGTTGTCTGGTGCCCGCTCACGAGGACGACTACCTGGCTCATGTGATGGCTCACGGGCCACCGCCGGCCGATGACGAGTACGTCGCGATCGCACTCGTGGCTGAACTGATGGGCGCACGGATAGTGGCTGAGGCCGTCCCTGCCGTGGTGTAGCGGTAGCGAGCAACACCAGCGTTCATCGGTGGTCACGGTCGCTGTTGGCTCGGGCTCCCGGCGTCGAATCAGCCACGGCTGCGTAATAGGTCGGGGTTGTCCAGGGCGCGGGTGAAGATCTGGGCGACATCTTCGCCGTTGAGTTCGCGCATGAGTTCGGGGTGGCCGACGATGGCGGCAAGTAGGTCTGCGACCCATTGGGACATCGGAATGCCGTCGGCTCCGTACTGGCCGCTGTTGGTGGCTACGGCGTCGTAGACAACCCGATCGACCCGAGGGCCAAGCTGCGCCCTATCCCCTTTGTGTGTGCTGCGAATCGCCAAAACTTGAAGGCCCTTTCAGACGGGGAGGGACGGCCCGTCCACCACGTGATGGCCCGAGCCGGGTGTGTTGCTGATCGGCGGTCATCGTGCCAGCACGGTCTTGAACCGAACTGTGTTGGTTCCGCGTCGTTGGTTCCGCGTCATCCCGTAGGCCGAGTGAAGCGGACACGTACCTCAGCGGCGGCCTGGTCCTCGGTCAGTTCCTCGCGGTCCATCCGCGCCATCAACTCCCGAAGCGAATCGGACACCGCGAACCCGGCCAGCCCGGTCGTGGCCAACGCCAACGCGCTGGCCTGTTCTGGTGTGTAACTCACGGCTGTTTCACTGTTAGTCACGCCGCCCCACCTTCATGCCTACTGCGCCCTGTTTATTGATTCGCTCGCTGTCCCAGCACTTCTGCTGTCAGCGTCAATCCCCGTTCAGCCTACCGTCTCACCTACTTTGACCTGCATCGTTGCTTTCCAGCCTGGTTTGGTCCCACACACCTCTTGCACTTAGGTCACGGTTTGGTCACGGCCCGTTCGAGGGCCGGCGGAAAGCAGCCTTGGATTCGTCGTGAGAAATCGGTGCGCTGGGCAGGTGAATGCGGGCATCCACAAGCTCACCGCTGGCTCCGGGTACTTGTACCTGGTGCGGCAGGTGGCTGCCCACGACCGCACGCATGGCCCGGAATCGTTGGGCGACTACTACTCCTCCAAGGGAGAGACACCGGGCCGCTGGGGTGGACGAGGACTGGCCGGACTGTCGGCCGGGTCAGACAACTGGACACGCACCGACGCCGGGGACCGGCTGTGGTCGGTGACGGAGGGCTCCGAGGTCACCGAGGACCAGATGAAGGCCCTGTTCGGGCTGGGAGTTCACCCGAACGCTTCGGCGTTGACCAAGCAACTCATTGCCCAAGGGGCGCGCAAGAACTCGGCGCTCACCGCGACCACCCTCGGTCGCCCGTTCCGGGTCAACGCCGGCGAAACCGAGTTACAGCAGCGCCTGGCTGAGGCGTATCGCGACCACAATCTGTCCCTCGGTGCGCACTGGAACGCCGCCATTGACGAGTCGGTACGGGCGCAGATGCGCACCGACATCGCCACCGAAATGTTCGAAGAACAACACCGCCGTGCACCCTTGGACGAGCGCGAACTGACCGGGTTCATCGCCCGCGGCACCCGCGACCAAACCACCTCGGTCGCCGGCTACGACATGACCTTCACCCCGGTCAAAAGCGTGTCCGCGCTGTACGCGCTGTGCCCCGAGCCGATCGCCAAACAGATCGAGGAATGCCACAGCAAGGCCGTCCAAGACGCCCTGGACTTCCTGCAAGATCAGGCCGCCTACACCCGCATCGGCGCCCAAGGCGTCGCCCAGGTCGACACCGAAGGGTTCATCACCGCCGAGTTTCTGCACCGCGATACCCGCGCCTCGGACCCCGGTCTGCACACCCACGTCGCGATCTCCAACAAGGTCCGCGCCCGCGGCACCGACGGCATCGCCCGCTGGTATGCCCTCGATGGCCGGCCGTTGTACGCCTCCACCGTGGCCGCCTCGGAGTTGTACAACTCGCGACTGGAGGCCTACCTGGGTCAGGTGTTGGGGATGCGGTTCGCCGCGCGCGGCGATGCCCGCGAAGGCAAACGCGAGGTCCGCGAAGTCGTCGGCGTCAGCCGCGAACTCAACGAGCTATGGTCCTCGCGCCGGGCCGCCATCGACGCCGAGTATGCGGTGCTGGCCAAGAAGTTTCAGGCCGCCCACGGCCGCGAGCCGACCACCCCGGAGTCGATCGCGATGTTCCAACAAGCCACCCTGGCCACCCGCGACGCCAAACACGAACCCCGCTCGCTGGCCGAGCAACGCGCAGAGTGGCGCACCCAAGCCGTCGGCCTGCTGGGCAGCGACGAAGCGGTCAACGCGATGATCGCCCGCTCACTGGCCGGGCGCACCACGACACCGGCCGAGGTCACCGCAGGGTGGATCAACGCTCGCGCCGCCCAGGTGATCGCCACCGTCTCCGCGGCGCGGGCCACCTGGAACCGCACCCATGTACTGGCCGAAGCATTGCGGGTGGTCCGCGTCACCGGGCACGCCGGAATCGACGGCATCGCCGAACTCATCACCGACGCCGCCCTGAGCGAACCGTTGAGCGTCCGGCACGCATCCAGTCCCGATACCGACCTCGGTGAGCCCGCGGTCTTGCGCCGCCGCGACGGGTCCAGCGTGTACCGCCAAGCCGGATCGCAGACCTACACCAGCCCCGAAATCCTGGCCGCTGAGCGGCAAATCCTGGCCGCAGCCACACTGCGCGACGGCCGCACCGTGCCCGCCGCCGATGTCGAAATCGAACTACTGGCCCAGGCCGCGCACCGACGCGAACTCAACGCCGGCCAAGCCCAACTCGTCCGCGAAATGGCGTGCCGCGGGCAGCGCGTCATGCTCGCCTTGGCCCCGGCCGGATCGGGCAAAACCACCGCCATGGCCGCACTCGCCCGGTCCTGGGAAGGTGCCGGCGGCACCGTCATCGGGTTGTCCCCCAGCGCCAGTGCCGCGCAATTGTTGCGCGAAGAAATCGACGTCGAAGTCGGTGACACCCTCGATAAGTTCAACTGGCTCACCGACAATCCCGACATCTCCCCCGGCGACCCAGCCCGGCATTGGTACGACGCGATCGATGAGAACACGCTGATCATCGTCGACGAAGCCGGCAAGGCCGGCACGCTGGCGCTGGCGTCGATGATCGCAGCAGCACTGGCGCGCGGCGCCAGCGTGCGCCTGGTCGGAGATGACAAGCAGTTGTCCTCGATCAGCGCCGGCGGTGTGCTGCGCGACCTCGCCCATGAGCACGGGGCGATCACCTTGTCCCAGGTGATGCGGTTCGCCTCAGCCTCCGAAGCCCAAGCCGGTCTCGCGCTGCGCGACGGCGACCCATCAGGGATCGCGTTCTATCTCGATGCCCAGCGCGTGCATGTCGGCACCCAAGCCGCCGCCTCCGATATGGCGTTTGAAGCATGGCAATCCGACATCGCTGAGGACAAGCACTCGCTGCTTCTGGCGCCGACCCACGAGCTGGTTTCTGAACTCAACGACCGAGCCCGGCTGCACCGGCTGACCGAACTCGGGGAGCACGCCCCCGGCATCGAAGCGGTGTTGATGGCCGGGGCCCGCGCCAGCGTCGGGGACCTCGTGTTCACCAAACACAACGATCGCACCCTGGCCCTCGGCGCAACGGATTTCGTGCGCAACGGCTACCGCTGGGAAGTCACCGAGGTCGACCCGGACGGCTCAATCACCGTCACGCACTTGGAGTCGAACGCTCACCTGCGGCTGCCCGCCGCCTACGTCCGCTCCCACGTCACCCTGGGCTACGCCCGCACCGTCGACGCCACCCAAGGCGCAACCGCCCGCTACCGCTGCCACACCGTGGGCTCCGATCAACTCACCCGCCAGCAGGTCTACACAGCACTCACCCGCGGTGTGCACGGCAACCATATCTACTTCTCCACCGCCGAACACGACCCGCACCGGGTGCTGTCCCCGAAAGCCACCCACCCCGACACCGCCGTGGACGTCTTGACCCGTGCCCTCGGCCGCGACGCCGCCCAAGTCTCGGCCACCAGCGCGGCGCGGGCCGCCACCGACCCGGCTGCCCGACTGGCCGCCGCCACCCAGATGTACGCCCACGCCGTCGGCACCGCCGCCGAATCACGCCTGAGCCCCGCCCAGCACGCCGAGCTGGATTCCCACGCCGAAAAACTCGTTCCCGGGCTGACCACCGCTACCGCCTGGCCGGTGCTACGCCAACACCTCGCGTTGATCGCGGCCGCCGGAATCCACCCGCTCAAACGGCTCGAAAAGGTGGTCGCCGCCGGCGGATTCGACAACGCCGCCGACCCGGCCGCGGTCATCGACTGGCGCCTCGATCCGACCGGTGCACACTCCGGTGGCGCTGGCCCGCTGCCCTGGCTGCCCGCCATCCCCGAACGTCTGGCCGCCGACCCGCAGTGGAACACCTACCTGTCCGCCCGCGCACAGCGCGTCACCGACCTGGCCGCCGAACTCACCGCCACCGCACGCCAGTGGAGCGCGGCGACCGCGCCGCGATGGGCACGACCGCTGGTCGGCACAGACCTCGAATTGGCTGCCGATCTTGCCGTATATCGCGCCGCGACCGCCGTCGAGGACAACGACACCCGCATCGCCGGCGCCGAGCAATACCCCGCCCGCACCCGCGCCGCCCAACGCGTACTCGAACAACGCGCAGCCGAACTCATCGGCGCTGATGCCACCACCAACCGCTACGACACCCTCATCGACTCCATCAACCCGCACATCCGCCACGACCCCTACTGGCCCCAACTGGCGCATCACCTGGCCGCGGCCGCACGCACCGGAGTCAACATCACCCAACTCGTGCGCACCGTCGCCGCTGAGCGTCCGCTGCCCGACGAATTGCCCGCCGCCGCACTGTGGTGGCGACTATGCGGCACCCTCACACCAGCGGCGCTGGAGACCGCCAACGGTGGGCTGCGCCCGGACTGGCTACCCGATCTGCACACCGTGTTCGGCACCGAACTGGCCGAAACCATCGCCGCCGATCCCGCCTTCCCCGCACTGGTGTCCGCGATCGGCAACGCCGACCCCGACCAGTGGACACCGCGCGATCTGCTGCACGTTGCCGCTGAACATCTCTATGACGCCGACGCCCACCTGACGCATCATTTACGGCCCGACGAGTACGCCCGACTGCTCACCTACTCGATCGAAGTGTTCACCACCGACGACCCCTACGACCACGACATCCCGCTACCCGAACAGCCACCGCTGACACCAGAAGAACACGAAGAACTCACCCACCTGCACCCCGACCACGACACCACAGCACCGTGGCGCCGGGACCGGTTGGAGGACGTCCTAGCCGACCCCACCAACCTTGCCGCTGCACTCGGCCTGGACGACGACGATCTCACCGAGCCCGCACCGCCCGACGAACAATTGCCCCCACCCGAGCACGCCGACGACTACTTCAACCCCGATACGGGGATCGACTTCGACAGCTTGAGCACCGTTCGGCCCAGCCCCGCCGCCGCGCTGGCCGCCCACCGCGCCGACGTCCACGCGTTACGCGCCCGCTGCGCCGACGCCGATGCCGAGCTACGAACGCTCGCTGCCCGAGT
>ERZ500977.165-NODE-165-length-12604-cov-4.938322_pt1 | contig 12604 bp, 11 predicted proteins | sample MGYA00248863_ERZ500977 | MGnify/ENA primary metagenome ERZ500977 (study PRJEB25958, sample SAMN03398581) | human skin metagenome | study: EMG produced TPA metagenomics assembly of the Human Skin Microbiome Metagenome (human skin metagenome) data set.
GGCGCCCACCCCGTCTACACGCTGTCCAAGTACGGGATGACGTTGCTGTCGCTCGGCTGGGCCGCCGAGTACGCCGACGCGGGAATCGGTTTCAGCTGCCTGTGGCCCGAGACCTACATCGCGACCTCGGCGGTCACCAACCTGGCCGAGGGGGACGCGCTGGTGAAGGCGTCTCGCAGCCCCGACATCATGGCCGACGCCGCGGTCGCGATCCTGTCGCGGCCCCCGGCCACCGTGAACGGCCAGACCTTCATCGACTCCGAGGTCCTCACCGAAACCGGCGTGACCGACCTGTCGGCGTACGGCGGCGGCGACGCCCCGATCTTGGACATCTTCGTCGACGAGCGCGCGTCATGAGCATCTCGCTGTTGTTGGAAATGGCGTGCGACGCCGGCCCTGATCGCACGGCGGTCGTCGCCGACGACGTGCGACTGACCACAGCCGAACTGAGCGCGATGGCCGACGGCGGGGCCGGCGTCATCGCCGCATCGGGGGCCCAGCATGTCGCCTACGTAGGAACCGGTGGCGCGCTGCTGCCGCTGCTACTGTTCGCCGCGGCACGTGCCGCGATACCGGTCACCCCGTTGAACTACCGACTTTCCGCCGAGGGGCTGCGCGCGCTGCTCGACCGACTGCCCACACCCCTGGTCGTCGTCGACGACGAGTACCGCGACGCCGTGGGTGACCGGTACCCGACGATGGGCTCCGCCGAATTCCTCGAGCTGGCCCGCACAGCCGAACCGGCTGCCGAGTTCGCCGACCCCGATGGTGTCGGGGTGGTGCTGTTCACCTCGGGGACGACGTCCAAACCCAAAGCCGTCGAACTCACCCACAGCAATCTGACCAGCTACATCATGGGCACCGTCGAATTCGCCTCCGCCGAACCCGACGACGCCGCGCTGATCTGTGTCCCGCCCTACCACATCGCCGGAGTCAGCGCCGCCCTCTCGAATCTCTACGCGGGACGAAAAATGGTGTACCTGACCAACTTCGACGCACAGAAATGGGTGCAGCTGGTCGCCGACGAAGGGGTCACCTCGGCGACGGTGGTCCCCACCATGCTCGACCGCATCGTCACCGTCCTCGAAAACGCCGACACCACCCTTCCGACACTGCGCACCCTGGCCTACGGCGGCTCCAAAGTTCCTCTCCCCCTCGTGCGTAAAGCACTCGAACTACTACCCGCCGTCGGGTTCGTCAACGCCTACGGCCTCACCGAGACCAGCTCGACGATCGCCGTACTCACCCCCGACGACCACCGCGCCGCGCTGACGGCCACCGACGAATCCGCGATCCGCCGCCTCGGATCGGTAGGACAACCCGTCCCGGGCATCGAAATCGAAATCCGCGCCCAGGACGGCACCGTCCTGGGACCGGGCCAGACCGGTGAACTGTTCGTGCGCGGAGAACAGGTCTCAGGCAAATACACCGACATCGGTTCGGTGCTCGACGAGAACGGCTGGTTCCCCACCAAAGACGTCGCCCACCTCGACGAGGCCGGCTACCTGTTCATCGGCGGCCGCTCCGACGACACCATCATCCGCGGCGGCGAGAACATCGCCCCCGCCGAGATCGAGGACGTCCTCGTCGAGCACCCCCACGTGCACGACTGCGCCGTCGTCGGCGCCGACGACCCCGAATGGGGCCAGATCATCGTCGCCGTCGTCGTCCCCCAGCCCGGCACCCAACCCGACATCGAAGACCTGCGTTCCTACGTCCGATCCCAACTGCGCGGATCCCGAACCCCCGACCGGGTGGTGTTCCGCGAAGAGCTGCCCACCAACGCGACCGGCAAAGTGCTGCGCCGCGAACTCGTCAACGAACTCAACGTGACCTCGAAGGAGCCCGCATGATCAAAAACGGCACCCGCCTGCAAAGCCAAGTCTGCGACACCCAGGTCATCATCGTGCGATCCTCCGACGCACTCGACGACCTACGGATCGGCGGGGCACCCGCCATCCCCGTCGGAGACCAGCCCGATACCAGCCTGTCCCTGGACGACACGCTGGCCGACGGCAACCAGATGGGCAAACGCTACGTCGACGACGACGGCGCCGAAGTCCTCGTCACCAAAGCCGGCAAAGGCACCATCAGCATCGGCACAACCCCTCTGGCACTCAAAGAAGCCAAACCCCTGCCCGCCAGCGACTGAACACAAGCGGTTTCGCGACGGCGGGTCGCCGTCGCGATGCAGGGTGCGCCCGAGACGCGCCTGATACGTTCGGCCGGTGAGGCCACCCAGCCTGCTCGTCAAGTACGCTGCCGGCCTCACGTTTGCCTACCTGCTGACCGTCGCCGAGGTCGTGGCAATCGTCGTCGCACTGGCGGGCCGCGGCGTCGTCACTCTCGGCAACGTCGTCACCCTCTCGGTGGTCGGACTGATCGGCATCACGACGGTCACCCTCGGCGCGGTGCTGATACTGCGTCCGTCGTTGCGCTGGCTCAACGCGGGCCGGCGTCCCACTCCTGCCGAAATCCGGACGACGTCACGGATCACACGACGCCAAGCCGCCATCACGCTTGCGCCGTGGCTCCTCACGGCGGCGGTCCTTGTTCCGCTGAATCTGCACGCCGAAGCCACGGTCTTCATCGTGCTGACGACAGCCCTGCTGTTCGGCGCCATCGCGACGGTGTCTACGGGATTCCTGTTCACGTTGCGGACGCTGCGGCCCGTGCTGGCTGCCGTACCCGCCGATGCCGAACGACCGCCCGCACCCGGGGTGCGAGCCCGACTGCTGATCATGTGGGTGATCTGCACGGCGCTGCCGGGATCCGCGATCGCGGTGCTCTTGGTCATGAGATACCGGGAATGGCTGCTCGACAGCTCGTCGCCCATCGAACTGGCGCTGCTGGTCCTGGCATTGGTGGCCGTCGTCCTGGGCTTGAGAGCGATGATCCTCGTGTCGATGTCCATCTCCGATCCGGTCAACCAGGTCGTCGACGCGATGGCCGATGTCGAGAAGGGAAAGATCGACCGCACCATCGAGGTCTACGAATGGTCCGAGATCGGGCGGCTGCAAAGCGGTTTCAACCGCATGGTTGCCGGCTTACGGGAACGGGACCGGGTGCGGGATCTGTTTGGACGCCACGTCGGCGAGGAGGTCGCCCGCCGGGCCGTCGACGAAACCTCCCGACAGGAAGCCACCGGTGACGAGCGCGAAGTGGCAATACTGTTCATAGACCTGGTGGGCTCGACACAGTTGGCTGTCGAGCGAGAACCCCACGAAGTGGCCGAAATCCTCAACGATTTCTTCCGGATCGTCGTCGCGGCAGTCGACGATAAGCACGGCCTGGTCAACAAGTTCCAGGGCGATGCCGCGCTGGCGGTTTTCGGTGCACCACTGCGGATCGCCGACCCGTCCTCGGCGGCGATGGCTACAGCACGGGCGCTTGCTCTCGCATTACGAAGGCTGCCGGTCGACTTCGGCATCGGCGTGTCCGCGGGGCCGGTGTTCGCAGGCAATATCGGCGCAGAGAACCGCTACGAGTACACCGTCGTCGGCGATGCGGTCAACGAGGCTGCGCGACTCGCCGACCACGCCAAGCAGTTTCCGGGCCGGACCCTGTGCTCGGGCACGGCGCACGCGCAGGCGAGCGCCCCCGAACAAGCGTGCTGGACAGCCGACGGCCAGACGATCCTGAGGGGACGCTCCAAGGCCACCTGCATCTTCACCCCCTCGAAAGGTTAGGCCGGCGCTGCGGGTGGAAATGCGCGCCTATGCGTTCCGCCGACGAGTGGCCGTTGCGACAGCTGGTGCCGGACAGTCAAGACTGAGCATCAGTCAGCCCGCGGCCACCGTCCGCACCATCACGGTCGTAAAGCGTCTGCGCCGGATCCGCCAGCCCGTGTCGGTGCGAACCAGCTCGTCGTCGTAGAACCCGGCAGCATTGACTCCAGAGGTGTTGTCCTGCGACATGATCAACGCGTCGACATACGCCTGCGCCGTCGCGGCGTCCCCGTCGACCGAGACAGCCTGATTGGTGATCCGGTGCAAGGTGTGCCCAGCCATCTCGTGCGCGGCGACCATGAACTCGACAACGGCGTCGATGCCACGCCAGTGGCCGATCTCGCCGTAGTCGAGCTCGCAGTCATCGGTGAACACCGTGCGGAACAGCGGCCAGTCGCGACGGTCGATCCCCGTGGCGTACCGGATGAGGACATCCCTGATGTCCTGGCTGTCTTCTCGGTGACTCATCAGAACTCTCCGTTTGGCTCGTCGGGTCAGCGCGCCTGCACGGTTGCGGCGTCCCTCAGCGGTCAGCAGGCGCGTAGCGCAGCATCGTGACGTCGTGGTCGGGATAGTCGAAGAACACCGGCTTGACCCTCATCCCGATCGCGACGGCCTCGGGTTCGACGTTCACGAGTTCGGTCGAGAAGCGCGGCCCCTCGTCCCATTCGACGATGGCGAGCAGTTGCGGTACCGCATCGGCGAAGTGCGGTCCGACGGGACGTCGGGCCACGGTGAACGAGTACAGGGTCCCCATTCCCGAGATCTCCCGCCACTCAAGGTCGTTCGCAAGCGTCCGCGGCGCGCGAACACGGGGATAGAACACGTACGACCCAGACGACGGCGAGTACTGGATCATCACGCGATGTTCGGACAGCGCATCCCAGAACGGCGCCGTGGTCGGTGTTTTCACGGGCATCGGCCGCTCAAGACCGGTCACGGTCAGTCCCCTTCCAGAACGAGCGTGGTCTGCTCGGACAAGATTCCACCGTTGCCCGAGACGAAAGCCCGGTGACAATCGGCGACCTGGGCGGCGCCTGCGCGCCCCATGATCTGCCTGGCCGCATCGCAGACGTGGTGCATCCCACCGGCATTGCCTGCCTGCCCGAACCCCAACTGCCCGCCGGCGGTGTTGAGCGGGAAGTCGCCGCGAAAGGTCAGATCGTGTTCGGTGACGAACTCCATCCCCTTGCCCTTCTCACAGAAGCCGGCGTCTTCGAGGCTCAACAGCACCGTGATCGTGTAGCAGTCGTAGATCGACACCATGTCCATCTGGTCGCGGGTCAGGCCGGACATCGAGAAAGCGGTGTCGGCCGCGCGCACGATCGGTGTGTGCAACAGATCCTCGGCGTAGGTGGGCGTCTTGTAGGGCACCTGCTCGCCGAATCCTTTGATCCACACCGGCCGATTTTTGGCTTTGGCGGCGACATCCGCGCCGGCCACCACGACCGCCGCGCCCCCGAGGCACGGCATCACGATCTCCAACATGTGCAACGGGTCGGCGATGACCGGGCTGGCCAGCACGTCCTCGACGGTGAGAGGCTTGTCTTTCCAGATCGCCCCCTCGGTGTGGTTGGCGTTGACACGCTGATCCACGACGATCTTGGCCATCGCCCGCTCGTCGTAGCCGTAGACCGAGGCGTAGCGTTGAGCGACCTGGCCGTACGGCCCGTTCTGACCGAGGTTCCCGTACGGGATTTCGAATTCAGCTTGCGGAGACCCGAATTGGTTGCTCGAAGCGCCGAAGTAGACGGCGTCGATGAGCGGTTTGGGCTTCTTGTCCGACGTCGGGGTGAGGTAGCGCGCCGGAATGGCACACAGCACCACGTCGCAGATGCCGAGCTCGATCGCGGCGGCCGCCCGCCACACCATGCCCACCGCGCTGGCACCTCCGAGATCGACGAGTTCGGCGAAACCGGCACGCACACCGAGATATTCGGCAACGGTCGAGGGGACGAAGATCTCGGACTCGGCGAGGTGCGAGGTGACGATGCCGTCGACCAGCTCGCCGGAGAGCCCGGCATCGTCGAGCGCCGCGGATCCGAGTTCGGCCCACTGCTCGAGCGTGAACGGCGCGATGCCCGCCTTGTTCATCCGTTCCGGCGGCAGCTCCACGTAGCCGACGATGGCGGCCTCACCGCGCAAACCCATGTGCTGCTCCTGTCACTTGCGGGGCAATCCGAGAATCATCTGGGCGATGATATTGAGCTGTATCTCTTTGGTACCGCCGCCGATCAGTTCGGCGGGCAGGTGGAAATACGGTTCGACGATGGGCGGGTCGGAGTCCTCGACGAGCGCGGACGGGGCGGTGAGCTCCAACGTGGCTTTGAAGGTGCGCCGCAGCATCACGTTCATCGCCACCTTGGCGATGCTCGAAGCGGGGCCGGCCGCCTGCCCGTCGAGGAGCCGCATCACCTCGCGCACGGCCAGTACTTTGATCGCGTTGGCATAGGCGTCGGCCTCACCGAGAGCTGCTAGCACCATGGCCCTGTCGGGCCGATCTTCCTCGGCGAGCCTGCGCAGAATGCTTGCGCGGTCGAAGTTGACGTAGCCGCTGATCGCGACCCGCTCCTGGGCCATCGTCGCGATCGCGAGATTCCAGCCGTCGGTCGGACCGCCGAGCAGCAGCTCGTCGGGGACAAAGACGTCGGAGAGAAACACCTCGTTGAAGTGCGCTTCGCCGGTGGCTTGGCGGATCGGCTGCAGTTCAATGCCTTCGGACCGCATGTCCACGATGAAGTACCCGATGCCGCGGTGCTTGGCGGCGTCCGGATCGGTGCGGGCCAACAGTGCGCCGTAGTCCGCGGTGTGTGCCGACGATGTCCAGATCTTGTGACCGTTGATACGCCAGCCGCCGTCCACCTTCGTGGCGCGTGTCGCGAGGGAGGCGAGGTCGGAACCAGCGCCCGGCTCGCTGAACAATTGACACCAACCGAGTTCACCGCGTTGCGTCGCCGGAATGAACCGCTCCTGAAGGTGTTCGGGCGCCGAGCTGATCAGCGATGGCAGAATCCACTCGGAAATCCCCAGCGACGGCCGGACGAGTTCGGGTCGCTTCGCGAACTCCTCGTCAATGATCAGCTGTTGCAGCTGGGTCGCCTCGACTCCCCAGGGTCTCGGCCAGTGCGGCGCGATCAGGCCCGCGTCGGCGATCAATGTGCGCTGCGGTCCGGTCGCGAGGTTCGGATAGTCGCCCTGCCTACCGGGCTGATCATTGCGCAGCGTGAGCGCTTCATCGAGCACAGCCGCCACATCGCGGCGGAAATCCGCATCGACATCACCGAGTTTCACCGAGACATCGCGGCTGCGGGTCCGGGTCAGATCGCCGAGCTGCTCGGCGAAACGTCCTGCGGGCCCGATCGATGCGGCCAGGCTTGTCGCCTTGCGCCAGTAGAGGTGGAGGTCGTGCTCCCACGTGTAGCCGATCGCCCCGAACATTGTGAGGGTGTCGAGGACCAGGTCGGGTGCGGGCGTGATGGCCATCAGCGCGGCACCGGACGTGGCGATCAGATACTGCGCCGGATCCTCCGACAGGGACCGCACCGCGTCCCACGCCGCTGAGACCGCGAGTTCGCTGCTGACCAGCAGCATGGCGGCCTGGTGCTGCAGGGCCTGGAAGGTGCCGATCGGTTTACCGAATTGTTCGCGGGTGCGCAGATGCTCGGTGACAGCCTGTACGCACCACCGGACGGTGCCCGCGGCAGCAGTGGCCGTCAGTGCCAGTGTCACGCTGCGCGCATGATCATCGTCGATACCCTGCAGCACAGCGTCGGTGGGACAGGTGTAACCGTCGAGGCGCACGACGCCGATATCGACAGTCTTGTCGGTGCCGTTGCCGGCTTCGACACCGAGGCCGTTCTGTGTGGTATCGAGGACCAACCACACGGTCTGGCCGTCGGTATGTGCCGCGGCGAGGATCAGCTGCGCCGAGCACGCAGCCAAGGTCGGCCCACAGGTGCCGGTGACCGACCACCCCTGCGCCGTCGGGGTTGCTCGAAAGTCATTGTGTTCGGGCAGGATAACTGCGGCCGGCGCCCCCTCGGCCAGCCGTCGGAGTAAGCGACCACGCGCTGGAGTGTCGTCGGCGAGGCCGGCTATCGCGCTCGCCGTCACGCTCTGCAGTACCGGACCGGGCAACATGGCGAGTGCCGCAGCCTCCAGTACGCACGCGGTGTCGACGAGAGTGCCGCCCTGGCCCCCGAACTCCTCGTCGAGGTGCACTGCGTGAAAACCGTTGGCCACAAAGTCGTCCCACCAAAGGGGTAACTCGCCGGCGGCCACTGCGTCGAACGACTGGCGGGTCTTGTCGATCGGAGCGTGCCGCGCGGCGAACTGTGCGACGGCGTCGGCCAACTGGAGCTGTTCGGGCATCAATCCGATCGTCATCGCACTCCCTCCGCGGCGGAATACCTCCGGGCGCTGAAAAATTGGGCGGCGGCCACGATCGCCTCTGATGTCGGTTGAGGCTGCCAGCCGAGTTCGCGCTCGGCCTTGGAGTGGTCCAGAGGCGTCATGATGTGCATGAGGCGGATGTTCAACGGCGTCAGCATCGTGTCCTTGTTCCTGATCCGCGCCACGGCAGCGCTCACGTGGCCGGCAGCCGACATCAGGCGGATGGGGATCCCGTACTTCGGCGGAGTCGCTCCAACGGCTTCACAGCCGATTCTATGGATCTCGCGGGTGCTCATGAATCGCTCCGAGACGATGTACCGCTCGCCCACCCGGCCACGTTCGCCGGCGAGAATCATGGCGCGTGCGGCGTCCTCGATTCCGACGACCTCGGCCTCATATCCGTCGATGGAGAACGGAAGCTTGCCGCGGACCGCGGCGGCGAGCATGCCTCCGTGCGGGGTGGGCAGGTAATCGCCGGGTCCGTAGGTGTTCGCCACGCACATCGCCACACCGGGCAGCGCCTTCTCAGTGCAATAGCGCATGACGAGTTGTTCGGCGGCCACTCGCGACCGGATGTACTCCCCTCCGATGTCGAGCCAATTGTGCGCGGTCGTCTCGTCGGCGAGGCCGCCCTCGGCGCGCCCGATTGTGCCGATGGAGCTGGTGAAGACGAAGCGGTCGAGGTCGGCGTCGGCGGCGACATCGAGGACGTTGCGCAGGCCGTCGACATTGGTCCGCCACAGCGGCGCCGGGTCCCGCAGCCAGGAGCGCGCGTCGACGACGCAGTAGTACACGATGTCGCATCCGGTCATGGCGGCGCGCACGGCCCCGGTGTCGAAAACGTCGCCATAGCGAATGTCCACGGGCAGCCCTTCGATTCCGCGCGTCGAGCTCGTGGTGCGCACAAGCGCGCGAACGTCGGTTTCGCCGCCGGCGACCAGTTGTTTGACAACGTGGGAGCCGAGGAAACCGCTGGCGCCGATCACCAGCTTCGTTCCCGCCATCCAGAGACCTCCAGCCTCACCTCCGCGCCTTAACGAGACGCAACGTCTCGTCTTGTGGCACACTACGGGCGATGCCCCAGCGTGTAAAGCCGGACGGGAACCCCTGATGGCCGCCGAGACCGCTGCGCCACGGCGGCGCAGCGAGCGATCACGGGTGGCCATCGTCGGTGCGACCCGAAAGCTTCTGTTGGAGCGCGGTTTCGACAAACTCACCATCGAGGCCGTTGCCGCGCGCGCAGGTGTCGGGAAACAAACGATCTACCGCTGGTGGCCCAGCCGACATGCGCTGGTCGCCGATGTCATCCTCGAAGATGCCGACAGAATCCTGCGGCCTATCACTTCCACCGACGATGTCACCGCCGATGTGTGCGCCTGGGCCATCACCCTGGCCACCGCGCTGACGACGTCACGGGGCAACGCGATGCTGCGTATCCTGACGACAGCGGGGATGGAACACCCCGACACCGCGGCGCGGCTGCGTGCGGGCTTCAGCATGCCGCTGCACGACACCGCGCGAAACCGCCTCACAGCAGCAGGATTTGATGAAGCGGCAGCTCGTGACGCTGCCGATGCGATCGTCGGCGGCATCGTCTACGCCATCCTCAGCGAAGGCCGTGCCTTCGCGCCGCACCGGGCCGAGTCCATCACCAGAACCGTCATCGCCGGGATCTCCGGGAACCAGACCCGAAACTGATCGTGATCTGGCGGTCTCCCCCGCGACCGAGTTGGATGGGGTGATGACCGACGTCAGCCGATCACGCGAGATGGCCGCAGAGCCTGCCGCTGTCTGGACGATCCTCGCCGACTTCGGCTCTTTGAGCGCATGGGCCGACGGGGTGGACCACTCCTGTCTGCTCAATGACGGCCACGGCGTAATCGGGCTGACCCGGCGCGTGCAGTCCGCTCGCGACACCTTCGTCGAGACGATCACGAGCTTCGACCCTCCTCGACTCCTCGCCTACGACATCCACGGCGTGCCGCGGCGCTTCTCGGTGTCGAACCGGTGGAATCTGCGCCCGCGCGGCGGCCATGAGACTACGGTGACGTTGACCAGCACGGTCGCCATGCAAGCGCGCATCCTGCGCCCGGTCGGCGAACGCGTCTTCGCAGAGGTGATGGCGCGCCGCTCGGAAATACTGCTGAGCTCACTGGCCCGAGCCCTCGGAGGCACACCATGACATCCGTCCGGCCCGACATCGTGATCGTGATGACCGACGAGGAACGAGCCACACCGCCGTACGAATCCGACCACGTCCGCGCCTGGCGTGACGAAACACTCACCGGCAGAAGGTGGTTCGATGAGCACGGGGTGAGCTTCGAGCGACACTACACGGGTTCACTGGCCTGTGTGCCCAGCCGTCCGACGATCTTCACCGGCCAATATCCCGATCTGCACGGCGTGACACAGACCGACGGGCTCGGCAAGGCCCACGACGATTCGCGGCTGCGGTGGCTGCGGCGTGGTGAGGTACCCACGCTGGGCAATTGGTTTCGCGCGGCCGGCTACGACACGCACTACGACGGCAAGTGGCACATCTCCCATGCCGATCTCATCGACTCCGGCACCGGAAAGTCCCTGGATACCAACGACGACAACGGAGTCATCGACCCTGCTGCTGTTCAGCGCTACCTGGACGCGGACCCGCTCAGCCCCTACGGCTTCTCGGGCTGGGTGGGCCCAGAGCCGCACGGCGCCAATCTGTCGAACGCAGGCATCCGACGCGATCCGCTGATCGCCGACCGTGTGGTCGCCTGGCTCGAGCACCGGTACGCTGCGCGCCGCGCGGGCGACCCCGCGGCGCAGCGCCCCTTCCTTCTGGTGGCCAGCTTCGTCAACCCCCACGACATCGTGCTGTTTCCCGGATGGGCCCGTCGAAATCCGTTGCGGCCCTCCCCGCTCGACCCCCCGCCGATCCCGCCTGCCCCAACCGCAGAGGAGGATCTGTCCACCAAACCCGCCGCACAGATCGCCTTTCGTGAGGCGTACTACTCCGGGTACGGGCCCGCCTGGTCCATCGAACGCACCTATCGCCGCAATGCCCAGCAGTACCGCGATCTCTACTACCGACTGCACGCCGAGGTCGACGGCCCGATCGACCGCGTCCGCCGCGCGGTCACCGACAATGTGTGTTCTACGGGCCCGCACAACACCATCCTGGTCCGCACGGCCGACCACGGGGATCTGCTCGGGGCTCACGGCGGACTGCATCAGAAGTGGTTCAACCTCTACGACGAGGCGACCCGGGTTCCGTTCGTCGTTGCACGTGTCGGCGACCGCGCCACGACTGGCCGCACGGTCGCCGCCCCGACGTCACATGTCGACCTGGTGCCCACATTGCTGTCGGCGGCGGGTGTCGACGTGGACGCGGTCGCAGCCGTGCTCTCGGAGTCGTTCACCGAGGTCCATCCCCTCCCCGGCCGTGACCTCATGCCGATCGTCGACGGCGCGCAGGCCGACGACGACCGACCGGTGTATCTGATGACTCGCGACAACGTCCTCGAAGGCGACACCGGCGCCTCAGGTCTGGCACGCATGCTGCGCCTCACCGCGAATGTGCCGCGGCCATTGAAGATCCGGATACCCGCCCATACCGCCGCGAACTTCGAGGGGCTCGTCGTGCGGGTCCCGGAGAGCGCGGCGTCAAACGGCGCCGGGCACATCTGGAAGTTGGTGCGCTCGTTCGACGACCCCGGTACATGGACCGAACCTGGCGTACGGCACCTCGCCGCTGACGGGATGGGCGGACCGTCCTACCGCAGCGATCCGCTCGACGATCAGTGGGAGCTCTACGACCTCACCGACGACCCGATCGAAACCCGGAATCGGTGGGCCGACCCCGACCTGCTGGATTTGCGCGCGCATCTGCGCGCACGGCTCAAATACGTCCGGGCGGAATCGGTTCCCGAGCGCAACGTCCCGTGGCCCTATGCTCAGCGTCGACCCCCGCACCGGCGGCGGTGGTCGCCGCTGGACGCGCTGCGCAACTTCCTGAGCTGAATCGGTGAATCAGGCTCGCGCGAACTGCTTTTCGTCGTAGAGCCGAGCCCACTCGGCGCGCGGCCGGATCGACACGTCGACGTCGGCACCCTTGACGCGCAGTGCGCCGACGGTGGCCTGATCCTTCGGGGTCAGCTTGAACGGATCCCAGCCGAAGAACCGGCACGAGTTCTCCCAGGTGATCTTGTTGATGTCGGAATCCGAAGCGCCGGCGGCGTTCAGTTCGGCCAGCACCTGCTCGGGCGCATCAGGCCAGAAGCAGTCCGAGTGGGGATAGTCGCACTCCCACGCGATGTTGTCGATGCCGATGTCATGACGCAGCTTCAGCGACGTCTTGTCGGTGACGTAGCAGGCCAGCGAGTGCTCGCGGAACACGTCGCTGGGCAGCTTGTCGCCGAAGTCGCGGCGCAGCCACTTCTGGTTGGTGTAGTGGCGATCGCTGCGGTCGAGATAGAAGGGGATCCAGCCGACTCCGCCTTCGT
>ERZ500977.166-NODE-166-length-12572-cov-6.709515_pt1 | contig 12572 bp, 11 predicted proteins | sample MGYA00248863_ERZ500977 | MGnify/ENA primary metagenome ERZ500977 (study PRJEB25958, sample SAMN03398581) | human skin metagenome | study: EMG produced TPA metagenomics assembly of the Human Skin Microbiome Metagenome (human skin metagenome) data set.
GCCCGACCTGGAGGCCGAGCTGGCGCGCGGGGCCGCCGCCACCTTCCCGCTCCGGGCCGCCGACCTGCCGCTGTCCGGCCCGGCGCTCGGGGCGGAACTCGCCCGGCTGCGCGAAGCCTGGATCCATGCGGACTTCCGGCTCGGGGCGGCGGAGCTGAAGGCCCTGCCCCGGGCCGGCTGAAAGCTGCCGCGCGGAACCGGATGGGGTGGGGAGCGCGTTGCGTCTGACCGGGGCCTGTCGCAGCCTCAGGCGACCGCACCAGACCCCTGTCCCCGAGTCGCGGACGCGAGGCGCCGGGACCCAGCCGGAGGACGTGCCGTGACGACGAAGACGACCAAGGCCACCGCGGAGTCGCTCGCCGCCCACTGCCGCAGCGGCACGGAAGCCGCGGCCCTGGAGAGCCTCTACCACCCGGATGCCGTCTCGGTGGAGCCGCGCCCGATGCCGGGCAGCAGCAGCGCCGAGACCCGGGGCCTGCCGGGCATCCTCGGCAAGCACGCCTGGTGGGAAGGGGCGATGCTGGAACACGAGCGCAGGGTCGACGGCCCGTGGTTCCATGGCCCCGACCGCTTCGCCCTCGCCTTCCACCTCGACTTCACCGAACGCCACAGCGGCCTCCGCCGGGTGATGCACGAGGTCGGGATCTACACCGTCGACGACGCGGGGCGGATCATCCGCGAGGAATTCTTCGGGACCTGACCCCGCCCGCCGTTAACCACATGCCAAGCCCCTCGGCGCGATAACGGCACCGATTGCCGGCATTGCCGGCCCCGAGAAGGCATCCCGATGTCCGAGGCGGCACGCCCCTTCCCCTCCCGTTCCCCCGCGGCCCGTCGGGGCGATGTGCTGCAACCGCTGGCGGCCGCGCTCATCGCGCTTGCCCTCGGTTTCGCGGTCCAGCCGGTCACGGGCACCCGGCCGGACTGGGACCTTGTCCTGCGCATCCTGGACAAGCTCTGGACCGTCACCCTGGTCGGCGCGATCGGGCTGGTGGCCGGGCGCCTCATCTGGCTGGCCCTCGTGGTGCGCAGCCCGCGGCCGACCCGGGATCTCGTCGGCTGGCTGCGCCGCCTCGCCCTCCCCGACGGGCCGCTGCCCGCGCTCGCGACGACGGTCGGGACCTTCTTCGTCTTCGCGATGGGCGTGGGGGTCCTGAAGGGCGCCATCGCCGTGCTCGCCCCCTTTTCCTGGGACATCGCGCTGTCCCGGCTCGACCGGGTCCTGCACTTCGGCCGGCTGCCGCATGAATGGCTGGCGCCGCTCCTTGCCTGGCCGCTCGCCCTCTCGGCGCTGAACATCCTCTACCACGTCTGGTTCTTCCTCCAGATCGGCAGCATCTTCGCCATTGCCTTTGCCGCCCGCGACCTGCGCCGGCAGTTCCTGCTCGCCTATTTCCTCACCTGGCTGGTCGGCGGCTTCCTGATCGCCATGGCCGTGTCCTCGGCCGGGCCGGTCTATGTGGCCCGCCTCGGGCTGGGGGACGCCTATGTGCCGCTGACCGACGCCCTCGCCGCAGCCGCGCGCGACTATCCGATGTGGGCGCTCGACGTGCAGGAACGCCTCTGGAGCGGCTTCACCGGCGCCAGCACCGGATCGGCCGGGATCTCGGCCTTTCCCTCGATGCATGTGGCGACCGCGACGCTGTTCGTGCTGGCCGCGCGCCGGGTCGGCCGGCCGCTCTTCCTCGCGAGCCTCGCCTTCTGGGCGACGACGCTCCTCGGCTCGATCGTGCTCGCCTGGCATTATGCGGTGGACGGCTATGCCGGCACCTTGATCGCGATGGTCATCTGGCGGGGCGTCGGCCGGCGTCAGGGCCACTTGGCGATCGGGGGCAGCGACATCAGCACCGCCTCCGGGTTGTGGCCGGTCTCGAGCCCGAACCGCGTGCCGCGGTCGTAGACGAGATTGAACTCGGCATAGCGCCCGCGCTTCACCAGCTGGATCTCGCGCTCGGCCTCGGTCCAGGGCGTGGCCATGTGGCGGCGGGTGATCGCGGGGAAGATGTCGAGGAAGGCCGTGCCCACGTCCCGGGTGAAGGCGAAATCCGCCTCCCAGTCGCCGCTGTCGAGATCGTCGTAGAAGATGCCGCCGACGCCGCGCGGCTCGTTCCAGTGGCGGATCAGGAAATAGTCGTCCGCCCAGGCCTTGAACCGCGGGTAATAGCCCGGGTCATGCCGGTCGCAGGCCCCGCGGAGCGCGGCATGGAAATCCGCCTCGTCCGTGGCGTCCGGCAGCATCGGGTTGAGGTCGGCGCCGCCGCCGAACCAGCCGGCCCCGGGGGTCCAGAACATCCGGGTGTTCATGTGCACGGCCGGCGTCCGCGGCGACTGCATATGGGCGACAAGGCTGATGCCGCTCGCCCAGAACCGCGGATCGGCCTCGAGCCCCGGGATCTCCCGGCGCGCCGTCAGGCTCCGCCGGGCCTGCGGGCCGAGCGTGCCGTGGACCGTCGAGACATTGACGCCCACCTTCTCGAAGACCCGGCCGCCGCGCATCACCGCCATCACGCCGCCGCCGGCATCCTCGCCCTCGGCGCCGGCGCGGCGGGTCTCTCGCCGCTCGAACCGGCCGGCGGGCTGCCCGGCGAAGGGACCGGACGCCTGCGCGTCCTCCAGCGCCTCGAAGGCGGCACAGATCCGGTCGCGCAGGCCCTCGAACCAGGTGCGGGCGCGGGCCTTGCGGTCCGCGTCGGGGGTGGTGCCGGGGGTGTCCATCGGGGCGGGGGCATCCTGTTCCATGGCCCGCCATAGTCCCGCGCCCCCGCTCCTGTAAAGCCGCCGTGAGACGGCTTGTGCGGGCGGCGGGAGACGCTAACCTCGGCACCGAGGCGAACGGGTGGTGTGATGGAACGACTGGGCAGCGCCGACCAGATCCCGGAAACGCCCCCGATACCCGGCGTGGTCGCCTCGGGCGTCTATCGCGACGGGCGCCGGGTTCGGGACATCCCGATCGAGGGGGCCGCCGCCTGGGCGAACCACGACGGCCATGTGGTCTGGATCGGCCTGCTGGAGCCGAGCCGCGACCTTCTGCTTCAGGTCCAGCGCGAATTCGGCCTGCACGATCTCGCGATCGAGGATGCCGAACACCCCCATGCCCGGCCCAAGATCGAGCAGTATGGCGACGCGCTCTTCATCGTCGCCCGGACGGCGCAGCTCATCGACGGCCGGGTCAACTTCGGCGAGACCCATATCTTCTTCGGCCGCGGCTTCATCGTCAGCGTCCGCCACGGCGCCTCGACCTCCTATTCCCGTGTCCGCGAGCACTGGGAAAGCTGCCCGGCGATCCTCGCCGAGGGCGAGGACTTCATCCTCTATGCCATCCTCGACTTCATCGTGGACAACTACCTCCCCGTCCTGGAGGCGATCGGCGACGAGGTGGAGACGATCGAGGACCGGGTGCTGGAGCGGCCGATGTCGCAGGCCGAGATCGAGCGGCTCTACATGCTGCGCCGCGACCTCCTGCGCCTGCGCAACGCCGCCGGCCCGCTGGTGGACGTGTGCCGCCGCCTGACCGCCCCGGACATGACCCTGATCAGCCCGGAGATGCGCTCCTATTTCCGGGACGTGACCGACCATATCCGCGGGGTCGAGGAAAAAGTCGATGCCCTGCGCGAGGTGCTGGCCTTCGCCTTCGAGACGAGCCTCCTGATGGGCCAGACGCAATCGAACACCGTGGCGAAGAAGCTCGCCTCCTGGGCCGCGATCCTCGCCGTGCCCACGGCGGTCGCCGGCATCTACGGGATGAATTTCGCCTACATGCCGGACACCCAGTCGCAATACGGGTTCTATGTGATCATCGCGATCATGGTCGCGATCTGCGGCGTGCTCTACTGGCGGTTCCGCGCGAACGACTGGCTGTGACGGAGGCGACGGGAAGACGACGATGAGCCAATCCGACGACGACCTGCCCGCCGAGAAGCAGTTCCCGATCTTCGACCCGGTCGAGCTCATCGAAGCGTCCCGCCGGGTGCGGTCCTCCCCGTCGGGGGACTGGCGGCCCGGACAGATCGCGGCGACCTTCACGGTCACGCTCTCCCGCCAGCAGGTCATCGGGCTGACCTGGGCCGGACACCGCAAGTCCCGGCGCAAGCTGACCGACGCGGAGGCGTTGCAGGAGGAGATCGACCGGGTCACGCAGAAGGCCGGAAACGAGGCCGTGAAGCTCATCCACGACCGCTTCCATCCCTGGCTGCATATGATGGCAGTGGCGCGTGTGTTGCAGAAAAAGAAGCCCAAGACGCCCGAATGACGGCCCCTTCGCCCCGGGCGTTGCTATTTCGCATGTGCAGCGTTACATGCGCGCTCAAACGCACCCGAGGCTCCCCCGAATGGATATCCGCAATATCGCGATCATCGCGCACGTCGACCATGGCAAGACCACACTGGTCGACCAGCTGCTGAAACAGTCGGGCACTTTCCGAGAGAACCAGGCGACCGTCGAGCGCGCCATGGATTCGAACGACCTGGAGCGCGAGCGCGGCATCACCATCCTCGCCAAGGCGACCTCCGTCGAGTGGGACGGGCACCGCATCAACATCGTCGACACCCCGGGCCACGCCGATTTCGGCGGCGAGGTGGAGCGCATCCTCGGCATGGTGGACGGCGTCGTCCTGCTGGTGGACGCCGCCGAGGGCCCGATGCCCCAGACGAAATTCGTCACCGCCAAGGCGCTCGCCATGGGGCTGAAGCCGATCGTCGTGCTGAACAAGGTCGACAAGCCCGATGCCGAGCCCGACCGGGCGCTGAACGAGGTCTTCGACCTGTTCGTGACGCTGGACGCCTCGGAGGAGCAGCTCGATTTCCCCGTGCTCTACGCCTCCGGCCGCTCCGGCTGGGCCGATACCGAGCTCGACGGCCCGCGCAAGGACCTGACCGCGCTCTACAAGCTCGTCCTGGAGCATGTGCCGGCCCCCGCGCAGCTTGCCCGCGTGGACGAGCCCTTCGCGATGCTCGCCGTGACGCTGGCGGCCGACCCCTTCCTCGGCCGTCTGCTGACCGGGCGGATCGAGAGCGGCACCGTGAAGTCCGGCCAGACCGTCCGGGCGCTCTCGCGCGATGGCGTCGAGATCGAGCGGTTCCGCGTCTCGAAGGTGCTGGCCTTCCGTGGCCTTGCCCGCCAGCCGATCGACGAGGCCGAGGCGGGCGACATCGTGTCGCTCGCGGGCATGTCGAAGGCGACGGTCGCCGACACCATCGCCGACCTCAGCGTCGGCACCGCCCTGCCGGCCCAGCCGATCGACCCGCCGACGATCTCCGTGACCTTCGGCATCAACGACAGCCCGCTGGCCGGGCGCGAAGGCGACAAGGTGCAGTCGCGGGTCATCCGCGACCGGCTGCTGCGCGAGGCGGAATCGAATGTCGCGATCCGCGTGACCGACACGCCGGGGGGCGATGCCTTCGAAGTGGCCGGGCGCGGCGAGCTGCAGATGGGCGTTCTCATCGAGAACATGCGGCGCGAGGGCTTCGAGCTGTCGATCTCGCGCCCCCGCGTGCTGTTCCGCGACGAGGACGGCCAGCGGCTGGAGCCGGTCGAGGAAGTGACGATCGACGTGGACGAGGATTTCTCGGGCGTCGTCGTCGACAAGCTGTCGCAGCGCAAGGGCGAGCTCGTCGAGATGCGGACCGGCGCCGGCGGCAAGACCCGCATCGTCGCCCATGTCCCCTCGCGCGGGCTGATCGGCTATCATGGCGAGTTCCTGACCGACACCCGGGGCACCGGCGTGCTCAACCGCGTCTTCCACGGCTGGACGCCCTTCCGCGGCGCCATCCCCGGGCGGCGGAACGGCGTGCTGATCTCGATGGAGGACGGCGTCTCGGTCGCCTATGCGATCTTCAACCTCGAGGACCGCGGCCGGTTCTTCATCGGTTCGGGCGAGCAGGTCTACCAGGGCATGATCCTCGGCGAGCATTCGCGCGACAACGACCTTGAGGTGAATCCGCTCAAGGGCAAGAAGCTGACCAACATCCGGGCAGCGGGAAAGGACGAGGCCGTGGTCCTGACCCCGCCGGTGCGCCTCAGCCTCGAGCAGGCCATCGCCTATATCGAGGATGACGAACTCGTGGAAGTCACACCCAAGGCGATCCGGCTGCGCAAGCGGGCGCTCGATCCCCATGAGAGGAAGCGTCTTTCGCGAAGTGCTGCATCTTAGGTTGCGGAATTCGCAGAATGCAAAGATCTTAGCATTTTCTTGCGAGGGGGCCCTTCCGGTTTTGCAACAAAGCCTGTGGCTCTCCCCCTGATTGCACCCTTTTCAAACCGCAAACGGGCCCTAAAACTCCAGATTGAGTAGGGGAGCAGGGCTTCCGCCTTTCAGGGAAAGTTGGCACGAAGCTTGCTTCGTACCCCTTGAAGGCAGCCAAGAGCGACGATGGAGTTGTGATCATGAAGCACCCGGTAGATGTCCATGTCGGCAAGCGTGTCCGCCACCGTCGCTGGATGGTCGGGATGACCCAGCAGCAGCTTGGCGACATCGTCGGCATCAAGTTCCAGCAGATCCAGAAGTACGAGACCGGCATGAACCGCATCTCGGCCTCGCGGCTCTGGGACATCGCCCAGGCGCTCGACGTCTCGATCAGCTTCTTCTTCGAGGGCTTCGAGAGCGAGGAAGTTGCCGCCGAGGCCGCGATGGCCGCGACCCAGGACACCCGCGGCGATCTGCTCGCCGACAAGGAAGCCCTGGAACTCGTCCGGTCCTACTATGCGATCCCGGAAGCCCAGCGCCGCCGGCTCTTCGACCTCGCCCGGGTCCTGAGCGACGTCGCCTGAGGCGACCCGTGGACTGTCCGCGCTGTCCTGCCGGAAAGGCAGGGGACCGGGCGCGCGTTCTGGAGGGTCCGCGCGCCCCGCATGCCCGACCGGCGCCCGGTCATCAGCGCAGGCTTGACGGCCACCTCCCCTGACCCCAAACCGGCCCGGCGGCAGTCCGCCGCAGGTCGGGAGGGTCCGCATGGGGCATGTCGAGATTACCGCCGCGCTTGAGGCGACACTCTGGGATCTGGCCGGCGCCCTTGCGGATGCCGCCCGGGACTGCACCCTGCCCCTGTTCCGGACCGGCCTCGCCGCCGACAACAAGGCCGCGAGCGGCTTCGATCCCGTCACCGAGGCCGATCGCAGCGCCGAGGCGGCGATGCGGGCCCTGCTGGAGGCCCGCCGCCCCGAGGATGCCATCCTCGGCGAGGAATACGGCGCCCGGCCCGGCAGCTCTGGCCTCACCTGGGTGCTCGATCCCGTCGATGGCACCCGCGCCTTCATGAGCGGCGCGCCCACCTGGGGCACGCTGATCGGCGTCGACCGGAGCGACACCGGCACCCTCGGCGGCCCGGTCCTCGGCGTCATCGACCAGGCCTTCACCCGTGAGCGGCTGATCGGCGGCTTCGGGCGGGCCGTCTACAGCCGGGATGGCCAGGTGGCGCGGCTCCGCACCCGGGCCTGTGCCCGGCTGGAGGACGCCATCCTCTATGCCACCCGGCCCGAGGTCGGCTCGGACGCCGAGCGGGAGGGCTTCTACGAGGTCAGCCCCCGCACCCGCCTCACCCGCTACGGCTTTGACTGCTATGGCTATGCCCTGGTCGCCATGGGCCATGCCGACATGGTGATCGAGGCGGGCCTCGGTGCTTACGACATCCAGGGGCCGCAGGCGGTGATCGAGGCGGCGGGGGGCGTCGTCACCGACTGGACGGGCGGCCCGGCCCACAACGGCGGCCGGGTGATCGCTTCGGGCGACCCCCGGCTGCACGAGGCCGCACTCGCCTATCTCTCCCGCGTGCCCGACGACCCCACCGCCTGATCCGGCGGCGTGGCGCCCTGCGGGGCCGGGCCGGCGCCAATCCGGTCGAGGAGCGCGCCGATCTCGCGCAGCACCTGTCGCCGGATCTCCGGCGCCTCCATGAACACCTCATGCCGGGCGCCGGGCAGATCCACCAGCCGGACGGACGCCACGCCCGCCACCCGCCGCCGGATCATCGCCGGGGCGACGACCGTCTCGTCGGAGCCGAGGAAGACCAGCATCGGGATGTCCGGCAGCGGTCGGCGCTGGATCCGCGCCATCTCGTCGAAGGCGGCCCGGGTCCACTGCATCGACGGCCCGCCCAGCGCCAGTTCGGGATGGGCGGTGATCTGCGCCAGCGCCAGATCGAAGCTCTCGCGGTCGCTGGTCAGGGCATTCTTCTCGAAACCGAGCGTCGGGGTCGGGACCGGCTTCGCCCCGGGCGTCAGCCGCGCCCCCTGCCCGAGCAGATGCGCAAGGCGGAAGGCGATGTTGCTCGCCTCGCGCGTGATCGTGCGGATGTGAAGCCGCCACATCGGGGCGGAGAAGACCGCCGCCTCGAAGCCGCCCTGGTCCTGCAACCGGCGCAAGCCGATGCCGCCACCCATGGAATGCGCGACGAGGATCCAGGGCCGCGGCATCGCCCGCGCCTCCAGATGGGCGAGGAAGGCATCCGCATCCCGCTGGAATTCGGCGAAGTCGCCGACATGGCCCAGCATCGGGCGCTGGCTGTCCCGGTCCGACAGTCCCTGCCCGCGCCAGTCGATGGCCGCCGCCGCGAGGCCGAGCGTCGCGAGCTCGCCCGCGAGCCGCCCGTATTTCTCCGCGAATTCCGTGCGGCCCGGAAAGATCACCGCCGTGCCGCGCGGATCCGGCGGCCCGGCCCAGGTCACGGCCCGGAGGCGCACCCCGTCCGCGGCCGTGATCCAGGCCGCCTCCACCCCCTCCCGCGCCGAGGCGACCCCGGCGTGAAAGGGCGCGGCTCCGGCGGGGCTCATCCCAGGACGCTGCCGAGCTTCATGGCGAGGCCCATGTCGCCCTCGACCTTCAGCTTGCCGGTCATGAAGGCCGCCGTCGGGCTGAGGTCGCCCGCCAGCAGGCCCTGGAAGGTCTCGGCGCTGGCGGTGATGATGCAGTCGGCCTCGCCGGCATCGGCCGAGGCGCCCGACTCGTCGATCCGCACCGATCCCTCGTCCTCGATGTCGAAACGGACCGAGCCGTCAAAACCCGCCCCGCCGAGGCGGTCGTTCAGGGCCCGCACCGCCCCTTCCACGATCTTGCTCATGTTTTTCCCATGTCGAAGGCTGCGCTTGCGCTCGCTATTCCGCACAATGCTGCTACCTTAGGGGCCATGCCCGTCCAGCACCACCCGTTCGCCGCATGCCTGGTCCTCGCCGCCGGCCTGCTCTGTGCCGGGGGGACGGCCTCCGCCCAGGATCGCCCCGCGCTGCCCGGTGCGCCCCCGCCGGGGCTGGCCACCCCCGCCCCCATGGACGCCCCCGCCCCTGACGCGCCCTCGGCGCCCTCGCCCGAGGCGCAGCTCGCCACGCTCTATGCCGAACTTGCCCAGCCGGGGCGCGAGGACTGGGAGCGGATCCAGGCCGAGATCGTCGCGATCTGGTCGCGCTCCGGCTCGCCCGCCATGGACCTGCTGCTGCGCCGGGGACAGGAGGCGCTGGAGGCCGGGGACGCCACGCTCGCGATCGAGCGGCTCGACGCGCTGACCGACCATGCCCCGGAGTTCGCCGAGGGCTGGAACGCCCGGGCGACCGCCTGGTACCTGAAGGGGGAATTCGCCCTGTCGCTGGCCGACATCGAGCACACCCTGACGCTGAACCCGCACCATTTCGGCGCGCTGGCCGGGCTCGGCGCCATCTACGAGGAGCTCGGCGACCCGGTGCGCGCCCTGGCGGCGATGAAGGCCGTCCGCGCCCTCAATCCCAACCATCCCGGGCTCGACGACGCCATCCGCCGCCTGGAGGCGGAGCGCGGCCTCGGCGAGATCTGACCGGCCGGAGATCATCGCCCCATGGACCTCGCCTCCGAGGCCCGCGTCACCGCGGTGCTCGGCCCCACCAACACCGGCAAGACCCATTACGCGATCGAGCGGATGCTCACCCATCGCACCGGGGTCATCGGCCTGCCGCTGCGCCTGCTCGCCCGCGAGATCTACGACCGGATCGTGGCGCTGCGCGGCCCCTCGGTCGTGGCGCTCGTCACCGGCGAGGAGAGGATCGTGCCGCCCCGCGCCGCCTGGTGGGTCTGCACCGTCGAGGCGATGCCGACCGGGATCGGCGCTGATTTCCTCGCCGTCGACGAGATCCAGCTCTGCGCCGATCCTGACCGGGGCCATGTCTTCACCGACCGCCTGCTGCATGCGCGCGGCACCACCGAGACGCTGTTCCTCGGCTCCGACACCATGCGCGGCCCGATCGCCCATCTCGTCCAGGGCACGACGCTGCGCCGCCGCGACCGCCTGTCGAAGCTGAGCTGGACCGGGCCGCGCAAGCTCAGCCGGATGCCGGCGCGCTCGGCCATCGTCGGCTTCTCGACCGATGACGTCTATGCCATCGCCGAGCTCATCCGCCGCCAGCGGGGCGGGGCCGCCGTGGTCATGGGCGCGCTGTCGCCGCGGACGCGGAACGCCCAGGTCGAACTCTATCAGAACGGCGATGTCGACTTCCTCGTCGCCACGGATGCGATCGGCATGGGGCTCAACCTCGACATCACCCATGTCGCCTTCTCGGGCGTGGTGAAGTTCGACGGCCGCCGCCACCGCCACCTCGCCCCGAACGAACTCGCCCAGATCGCCGGCCGCGCCGGCCGCTATACCCAGGACGGCACCTTCGGCGTCACCGGCGAGGCGCCCCCGCTCGACGCGGATGTCATCGAGGCAATCGAGAACAGCCAGTTCGCGCCGCTTCGCCGGCTGCAGTGGCGATCGAACCGGCTCGACTTCACCTCGGCCGAGGCTCTGGCCGCCAGCCTTGAGGCGCCGTCCGACCACCCGGACCTCGTGCGCGCCCGCGAGGCCGACGACCTCGCCACCCTCAAGGCCCTCGCCGCCCTGCCCGACGTGCGCCGGCGCCTCAACACCGGGGCGGACGTGCGGCTGCTCTGGGACGTCTGCCAGGTCCCGGATTTCCGCAAGGTGTCGCTGCAGGAGCATGCGAGCCTCGCGAGCCGGCTCTATGTCTTCCTGAACGCCGGGGGCCGGGTGCCGGCCGACTGGCTCGCCGCGCAGGTCTCGCGCATCGACCGGACCGACGGCGACATCGATTCGCTGTCGAAGCGGCTGGCCTATATCCGCACATGGACCTATGTGGCCCAGCGGAACGGGTGGGTGGACGATGCAGACCATTGGCGCGGGGAAACCCGTGCGGTAGAAGACCGCCTGTCGGATGCGCTCCACCTGCGCCTGACACAGCGATTTGTCGACCGGCGCACCTCGGTGCTGATGCGGCGGTTGAAGCAGAGGGAGAGCCTGGTGGCCACAGTGACCGATTCCGGCGAGGTGTCGATCGACGATCAGTTCGTGGGACGCCTCGAAGGCTTCCGCTTCCGGCTCGACCCGGCGGCGAACCCCGAGGAAAAGGGCACGCTGCGGACCGCGGGGCTCGCGGCCCTCGGCCCGGTGCTGTCGCTGCGCGCGGATCGCTTCTACAACGCGCCCGATACCGAGATCGACGTGACCGAGCAGGGCGGCCTGATGTGGGGGGAGCATGCCGTCGGCCGGCTCGCCGCCGGCAATGATGTCCTCGCCCCCCAGATCCTTCCCTTCGTGGACGAGGATGCGGCCCCCGAGATCGCCGAGAAGGTGCGGCGCCGGCTCGGCCACTGGCTCGACCGCCGGATCGCCGCGCTGTTCCAGCCGCTGCTCGCCCTGCGCGACGACGAGGCGCTGACCGGCATGGCGCGGGGCATCGCCTTCCGCCTCGTCGAGGCCATGGGCGTCCTGCCGCGCGCCGAGATCACCGATGACGTGAAGGCGCTCGACCAGGACGGCCGGGCGAGCCTGCGCAAGCACGGCGTCCGCTTCGGCCAGTACACGGTCTTCATGCCGCTGATGCTGAAGCCCGCCCCCACGCGCCTGCGGCTCGTGCTCTGGTCGCTCAAGGAAGGCTTCGACATCTTCCCCGAGGCGCCGCCGCCGGGGCTCGTCACCGTGGCCGCCGTGCCGGATGCGCCGCGCGGCTATTACCCGCGCATCGGCTATCGCCTTGCCGGTGACCGGGCGATTCGCATCGACATGCTGGAGCGGCTGGCCGACCTGATCCGGCCGCTCGACCCGCGCGGAGGCTTCGAGGCCGCGCCGGAGATGCTGTCGATCACCGGCCTGTCGCTCGACCAGTTCGCGAAGCTGATGCAGGGCCTCGGCTACGAGGCAACCCCCGGCACGCGGCCCCGGCGCAAGGCCGCCGCCGCCACCCCGGCCCCCGAGGGTGCACCGGTCGTTGCCGAAACGCCCGAGCCGGACCAGCCGGCGCCCGACGCGCCCCAGCCGGAGCTGCCGGTCCCCGGGCCCGACCTGCCGGAATCGCCGCCGCTGGAGGAGCCCGTCCCCGAGGTTCCCGATGCCCCCACCCCCGGGGGGCCGACGGAGATTCCGGAGCAGCCGGACGAGGTGCCCGCCACCCCCGACGAGGTGCCGCCCGAGCAGATCCCGGAAGATGCACCGACCATCGATCCGGTCAATCCGCCCACCGCCGAAGCCCCTGCGGAGACTGCGGAAGCCGGCGCGGAGCCGGCTGCCCCCGGCGAGGTCGAGAGCTTCTATACCTTCACCCGCAGCCCGCGCCGGCGCCC
>ERZ500977.167-NODE-167-length-12552-cov-4.140274_pt1 | contig 12552 bp, 12 predicted proteins | sample MGYA00248863_ERZ500977 | MGnify/ENA primary metagenome ERZ500977 (study PRJEB25958, sample SAMN03398581) | human skin metagenome | study: EMG produced TPA metagenomics assembly of the Human Skin Microbiome Metagenome (human skin metagenome) data set.
TGGGCCGCCGAATCAGAGAACTGCTCGATCCCTCCGCCCGCTATGTCGCACTCGCGGAGGCGGGCAGCGCCCTGATCGACGTCGGCCGCGAGATCCGGCTCCGCGCACCGCGGGCCACCGTGCTGTTCGTCGACTACCTGACGCTGCTGCCGGCCACCGGTTCCGCGCCGCCGCTGCGCGAGCCTGAGCTCACCCTCGGCAGGCACATGGCCACGACGCTGCAGCAGCTGACCGCGGACGCGGCGCGAGTCAGCGGCTGCGGCCTGGTGGAAGCCGCCGCGGCCAGCAGCGATCACCACGCCTGGTCGGCCTCACCCTGGACCACCAAGTTCGGATTCCCGCTTCCGCGGCGTCCCGCGCCCCTGCATCCCAACGCCGAGGGGATGCGCGCCGTCGCCGACCTCGTTGTGGCAGCGGCGACATGATCGAACTGGAATCTCTCACAAAGGTTTTCCGGGCGACCAACGGACCGCACCGCGCTGTCGACGGATTGACCTGCACCATCGAGCCCGGTGTCGTGACAGGATTCCTCGGCCCCAACGGGGCGGGCAAGACCACCACGATGCGGATGATCCTCGGCTTGGACCGCCCCACCTCGGGCACCGCGACCATCGGCGGCAAGACCTATCGGCAGCTGACCGATCCGCTGCGCGCGGTCGGTGCGCTTCTGGACGCCAGGCAGGTCCATCCGAACCGTGCCGTGCGCGACCATCTGCGCTGGATCGCCGCGACCAACCGCATCGACAAGGGCAGGGTCGACGACGTCCTCGACATGGTCGGGCTTGCCGCGGTCGCCGGCTCCCGCGCCGGCACCCTGTCGCTGGGTATGAGCCAGCGCCTCGGTATCGCGGCGGCACTGATCGGCGATCCTCCGGTGCTGCTGTTCGACGAACCGGTCAACGGCCTCGACCCCGAGGGCATCCACTGGGTGCGGACGCTGATGCGCACCCTCGCGGCGGAGGGCCGCACCGTGCTGGTGTCCAGCCACCTGCTCTCGGAGATGGCCAACACCGCCGACCGTCTGGTGGTCATCGGCAAGGGCAGGCTGATCGCGGCGACGTCGGTGGCGGAGTTCGTCAGCCGCTCCGGCGGTGCCGTCGTGCGGGTGCGCAGCCCGCAGCTACGTGAACTTTCCGTTGCGCTGACCGCGGCCGGTCTCACCGTGCATGAGGACGACTCGGGCCTGACAGTCAGCGACACCACGACGGAGGCGGTCGGCGAACTCGCCGCCCGGAACTCGATCGCGCTGCACGAGCTCAGTGCGCAGCAGGTGTCCCTTGAGCAGGCTTACCTGGCGTCCACCGACGACGCCACGGAGTATCGGGGGAGGTCCCGGTGATCGGCCCCGTCGTGAATGCCGAGCGCATCAAGCTGACCACGCTGCGGTCCCCGTTGTGGTCGGCGGGAGCCGCGGTGCTGCTCAGCTTCGGTCTGGCGGCCCTGCAGGCGTCGGTCGCCTACGGCTACGAGCGCATGACCGTCGCCTCGGCCTGCCTCGGCGTCGCCGTCTTCGGGGTCCCGGTATTGATGATCGTCGCCGCGATGACCGTGACGAGCGAGTACCGCAGCGGGCTGATTGCGACCACCTTCATGGCCACCCCGCACCGGACGTCGGTGATATGTGCCAAAGCGCTTGTGACCGCGTTGTTCTCGGCATTCTCGGCCGTGGTGATGGTGTTCGGCTCTGTCATGGTGGCCCGGCTGGTCGCCGAGCCCGGTGTTGCCGACGGCATGACGGTGGCCGCGACGGTGAGCTTTTCGGCCGGATTGGCGTTGTATGCGGCGCTGGCGGCCGTCCTCGGCGTCGGAGTCGCGGTGCTGCTGCGGCACACCGCGGGTGCGGTGACGGTTCTGCTGCTGTGGCCGCTGCTCGTCGAGCCGTTGATGGGCAACCTCCCGGGCCGCGGCTGGGAGATCGGCCCGTACCTGCCGTTCGCCAACGTCTTCCGGTTTCTCGAGGTCCAGTGGCTGTTCCCTGAATATGCGATGCACTGGGGTGCATGGGGTTCGCTCGGCTACTTCACCGGTATCGTCGGTGCGATCTTCGTCGCGGCACTCGTCACGGTGAACCGCCGCGACGCTTAGCATGGCTGCGATGACCGATCCACACGTGCTGACGCTGCGCGCGCCCCACCTCGACGTCGCCGCACTGTCGTGGGGTCCTCCCGACGGCCGACTTGCGCTGTGCCTGCACGGTTTCCCCGACAGTGCGTGGGGATGGCGCAAACTGGCGCCGCTGCTGGCCGACAAGGGTTTTCGTGTCGTCGCGCCGTTCGCGCGGGGATATGCGCCCACCGGGCCCGCCGCCGACGGTGACTACCACATCGGCGCACTCATGTACGACGCGCTGGCGGTGTACGAGGAGCTCGGGTCGCCCCCGGACGCTGTACTGATCGGTCACGATTGGGGCGCTTTCACGTCGAATGCCATCGCCGCGTTTCCGGATACCCCGTTCGCCGAACATATTTCGATCGCGGTGCCGCCGGTGGGGGCGATAAACCGCAGCCGCGGATCGATCGCGCGCCAGCTCCGGATGATGCCGCGTCAGTTGCGTAACAGCTGGTACATCCTGTTCTTTCAGCTGCCCGGGTTGCCCGAACGGCTGCTGTCCCGGGTGATCCCGCGGCTGTGGCGTGACTGGGGACCGGCCGGCTATGACACCGCCACCGAACTCGACGACGCGCTGGCCGCGCTGCCGAGCCCGGCCCACCGGCGGGCCGCCGTCGGCTACTACCGCGCCATGGTCCGGCCGTCGCGACCCGCCGATCGATATGCCGAACTGCAGAAGTGGTGCTTCGAGTTGCCGCAGCTACCCATTCTGCATCTGCAAGGGGAACAGGACGGCGCGATGCAGGCCGGCTATTGCGAGTCGATGCTGTCGGTCCTCCCGCCGGGCAGCCGAGTGGTCATGATTCCCGCGGCCGGGCATTTCCTCCAGATCGAGCGACCGCAGGTCACCGCCGAGGCCATCCTCGACTACCTCGGTGACCGTCAGGGGCCGCGCTAACGTGGTGGTCGTGACCCGCAGAAAACTCGTGACCGTGCTGGCTGTCGTTGCGCTGACGGTCGGCGGCTGTGGGCGCGAACCCAGCCCGGCGCCGCAACCTGCGCCTGACCCGACTGCTGCCGAGTTCGCCGACGAGTTGTCGCAGTCGGTCACCGTCGAGGCGATGATGGCGCACCTGACGAAGTTGCAAGAGATCGCCGATGCCCATGGCGGCAACCGGGCCCTCGGTCAGCCCGGCTACGACGCCAGTGTCGACTATGTGGCCAATGCTCTGCGGGACAAGGGTTTCGACGTTGACACACCCGAGTTCGAGGTCAAGATCCCGTGGTCCGACGAACCCTCGCTGACCGTCGCGGGCAGCAAGGTCGAGGCCAAACCGATGGAGTACACCATCGGTACCCCCGAGGGCGGTACGTCCGGCCCGATCGTCGTCGCCCGATCCGAGGACACCCCCGGATGCACCGCAAGCGACTATGACGGCTTACCCGTCGAGGGTGCGATCGTGCTCGTCGACCGTGGTTCGTGCCCGTTCGGCGGGAAGCAGGCAGTGGCCGCGCAACGCGGCGCGGTCGCGCTGATCGTGGCCAACAACGAGGACGGTGAGGAGATCCCCGGCGGCACCCTCGGTGAAACCACCGATGTGAAGATCCCCGTCATCAGCGTCACGAAGGCCGCAGGTGAGCAACTGCGCCGAGAGCCGGGCGCACGCGCGGAGATCAATCTCAACGCGGGTGTCCGGATCGAGCGGACCCGCAACGTCATCGCGCAGACCAAGACGGGATCGACCGCCGATGTGGTCATGGTCGGGGCGCATTTGGACAGCGTTCCGGAGGGGCCGGGCATCAACGACAACGGTTCCGGCGTCGCCGCGGTGCTGGAAACCGCACTGCAGCTGGGTAGCTCGCCGCAGGTGAACAATGCGGTCCGCTTCGGTTTCTGGGGCGCCGAAGAAACTGGGCTGCTGGGTTCGAACGACTACCTGGGGTCGCTGGACATCGAGGCGCTGCGAGACATCGCGCTCTATCTCAACTTCGACATGGTGGGTTCGCCGAACCCGGGATACTTCACCTACGACGGCGACCAGTCGGCCACGCCCGACCCCCGCCGGGGTGTGCCGCGGGTTCCTGAGGGCTCGGCCGGCATCGAACGCACCCTGACCGCCTACCTCGACCGTGCCGGAAAGCCCGGTGAGGACACCTCGTTCGACGGCAGATCGGACTACGACGGCTTCACGAGAGCGGGTATTCCTGCGGGAGGCCTGTTCTCGGGAGCCGAGGAGAAGATGTCGGCCGAGCAGGCCGAACTCTGGGGCGGACAGGCCGACGAGTCGTTCGACCCGAACTATCACAAGGCATCCGACACTCTCGAGCACATCGACGAGACGGCCATGCGGATCCACGGCAGCGGGGTCGCCTACGCGGTGGCGTTGTACGCACAGGATCAGCGCGGCCGCAACGGGATCCCGCTGCGCGAGGACCGCACCCGCCACCAGTTGACCACGCCATGATGGCTCGCCGGCTGACTACAGCGCTCGTCGCGATGAGCGCACTCGTCGCCTCCTGCTCGTCGCCGAGCGCACCGCCGCCCGAGGCACGGTGGGGTCCCGACCTTGCCGAGAAGGTGACCATCGACAGTGTCTACGGCCACCTCCTCAAGCTGCAGGACATCGCTGACGCCAACGACGGAAACCGGGCCGACGGGTCACCCGGCTATCAGGCAAGCGTGGATTACGTCGCACAGCTGTTGCGCGACAAGGGTTTCGAGGTCGAAACGCCGGAGTTCGAACGGTTGTCCGGTTCCCGGGGCGGTAGGCCGGTGCTGACCGTGGCCGGCCGCAACTTCCGCGTCGAGCAGGCTTCGCTGATGATCACCACGCCCCCCGGTGGGCTGAAGGCGATCACGTTGCGCCCCCGCCGGCCTGCAGGATGCACGGCCGCCGACTACGGCAACGTCTCGGTGGCTGAAGCGATCGCGGTGGTCGACGACACTGGCTGCTCGATCGTCGACAAGCAGAATGTCGCCCTGCGTGAGGGCGCCGTGGGGATGCTGGTGGTCAGCCAAGCCACGCCGTCGCGGCCCGTGGGTGCTCCGCCCACCCTGTTCACCCCGGGGTATTACAGCGATCTGACGGTGCCGGTCGGCATCATCGACCCGAGCGCCGACGCTGCGCTGCGTCGTACCGATTCCGAGGTGACGCTGGTCCTGGACAACGAACCCGTCATGACGACATCGAGAAACGTGATCGCGCAGACCAAGACCGGCGACACGAAAAACGTCGTGATGGTGGGCGCACATCTCGACAGCGTGCAGTCGGGAGCCGGCATCAACGACAACGGATCTGGCGTGGCCGCCGTGCTCGAGACGGCACTGCAACTCGGCGGCGACCCGGGAACGGCCAACGCAGTGCGCTTCGCATTCTGGGGAGCCGAGGAAGTCTCAATGGACGGCTCCAAGAAGTACCTCAGCTCCCTGAGCAAGGACCAGCTCGACGACATCGCGCTGTACCTCAACTTCGACATGCTTGGCTCGCCCAACGCGGGCTACTTCACCGACGACGGCGACCAGTCCACCCAGACGGGCGATTTCGCGCCTACGCCCGAAGGCAGCGCCGGCATCGAGCGCACCCTGGCCGGACGGCTCCTGCTGACAGGGGTGCGCCCGGCGGACATCCCGCTGCAGCGGGTTACCGACTACGCGCCCTTCCTGGCCGCGGGCATTCCCGTCGGCGGCCTCACCACCGGCTCGTCACAGATCAAAACCCCTGTGCAAGCGCGACTCTGGGGTGGTCGCGACGGGGTGGCGTTCGACCCGAACTACCACACGCGGCTCGACAACATCGACAACATCGACCGGGACGCGCTGGCGGTCATGGCGTCGGCGGTCGCCTACGGTGTCGGCACCTACGCGCAGTCGATCGAGGGGGTCAATGGGGTGCCTGCACGGGATCAGCGCGACCGGCGCCCGTCCTGAAGCCCAGCAGCCGCATGCCGTGATAGATGACCAGCGCGGCGATCGAGCCCAACGCGATGCCGGTGAACGTGAGACTGCCTGCACTCCATGTGAAGTCGGCGATACCGATGATCAGAGGAATCGCGGCGGTCATCTGGTTGATCGGTAGGGAGAAATCGACGTGGTTGGTCAGCCAGATCCGCACGCCGAGGATGCCGACCATGCCGTAGAGCACGACGGTCGCACCGCCGAGCACGCCGCCGGGGATCGCGGCGATGGCCGCACCCACCTTGGGGCACAACGACAACGCGAGTGCCACGCCGGCGGCAATCCAGTACGGCGCCGTGGAGTACACGCGCGTCGCAGCCATCACGCCGATGTTCTCGGCGTACGTCGTCGTCGCCGAACCGCCGCCGATTCCTGCCAGCGTCGTCGCGACGCCGTCGGCGGCCAGCGCGCGACCCATCAGAGGATCCACGTCGGTGCGGGTCATCTGGCCGACAGACTTGACGTGCCCGATGTTCTCGGCGATCAGCGCGATCACGGCGGGCAGGAACAGCGGCAGCACCGACAGCGAGAACGTCGGGGTCTGGAACTGCGGCAGTCCGATCCACGGTGCCGCAGCAATGCCCGAGGTGTCGACCTCCCCGAGGAACAGCGCCAGCACATAACCTGCGACCACGGCGATGAAGATCGCGAGCCTGCCGATCATCCCGCGGAAGAACGCGAGCACGCCGACCAACAGGACCAGCGTGACGATGCCGAGCAGCGGACCGGTCTCGAAATTCTGCTTGGCGACCGGCGCGAGGTTGAACCCGATGAGCGCGACGATCGCGCCCGTCACCACCGGCGGCAGCGTGACGTCGATCCAGTGGGTGCCGACGACATGCACGACGCCGCCGACGATGATCAGCAGAACGCCGACCGCCACGACACCGCCCAGGGCACTGCCGGTGCCCTGCGCCGCGATCGCCGCGGTGATCGGCGCGATCACCGAGAAGCTCGATCCCAGGTAACTGGGCAGGCGGTTGCCGGTGATCAGCAGGAACAGGATGGTTCCGATGCCGGAGAACAGTAGCGTGGTAGCCGGCGGGAAGCCCGTCAGCACCGGCACCAGGAACGTCGCGCCGAACATCGCCACGACGTGCTGGGCGCCCAGTCCCAGTGTGCGCGGCCAGCTCAGCCGCTCGTCGGGTGCGACGACGAAGCCCGGCTCCGCTTTCGATTCGACCAGCTTCCAGGTGAACGCCATTGCCCGACTACACACCATGACGGTGACGGCCGCTAGTCAAGTAGGCCATCATCCCGATCAGCACGACGGCGGCCCCGGCGAGGACCGAGGTCAGTGGCAGCGTGAAAGCCATTGTGAGACAGCCGATCAGACCTATCGCGGGAACGATGCGCGCGCCCAGCGACGCGGTCAACGTCCAGGCAGACGCGTTGGCGATCGCGTAGTAGAGCAGCACCCCGAACGACGAGAACCCGATCGCGGCGCGCACGTCGACCAGCGCGGCGACGACAGCCACCACGGCACCGACGGCCAGTTCGGCATGGTGCGGGGTGCCGTGCCGGGGATGGACGGCGGCCAGCGCGTGGGGAAGGTAGTGGTCGCGCGCCATCGCCAGCGTCGTGCGCGACACTCCGAGCAGCAGCGCCAACAGCGCGCCCATTGCGGCGACGGCGGCACCGACGCTCACGACCGGGCTCAACTCAGGGAAACCGGCGGCTTGCACAGCCTCCGACAGTGGTGCGGCGGCCGAACCCAGGCCGGCGCTGCCCAGCTGTGCGAGCACTGCGACAGCGACCACGGCGTATACCACCAGGGCGATGGTCAGCGCCAGGCCGACTGCGCGCGGGATCGTCCTGGCGGGATCGCGGACTTCTTCGCCGAGCGTCGCGATGCGGGCATATCCGGCGAACGCGAAGAACAGCAGGCCGGCGGCCTGCAGGACGCCGTAGGCGCTGACGTCGTCGCCGAGGGCCAGTCGGGACGTGTCGGCGCTGCCGAAACCCAGGACGACGACCACGACCGTGGCGAGCAGCGCAAGCACCAGTGCCACGATGATGCGGGTCAGCGTCGCCGACCGCTGGATCCCGGCATAACCCACGGCCGTCAGCGCGACCACGCTCGCAACGGCCACCGCGTTGGCGTATGCCGGCCACACGTAGGACCCCACGGTCAGCGCCATCGCGGCACACGACGCGGTCTTGCCGACGATGAAACTCCATCCGGCGGTATGACCCCAGAACGGGTTGAGCCGCTCACGGCCGTAGACGTAGGTGCCGCCCGATTGCGGATACAGCGCCGCGAGCCGGGCAGAGGACATCGCGTTGCACACCGCGACGACCGCGGCGACGGCCAAGCCGATGAGCATCCCGGTACCCGCAGCAGCCGCGGCGGGAGCCATCGCGACGAAGATGCCGGCCCCGATCATGGAGCCCAGGCCGAGGGTGACGGTGTCGAAGAGGCCGAGGCGACGACGCAGGACCGGCTCGTCGGGCGAGCTCACGGCGCCGGGTCGCTACCGATTACGGGCGACGTTGACTGCCATGTAGAGCCCATACGCCACGAGCCCGCCGAGGGCGAGCTTGCGCGTCTTCGGCGACGCGATGCCGAGACCGACGGCGGTCTCGATGGCGCCGTCGATGTAGATGTGCTGCCGGGTGTTCGTCGGGAAGGCGGACTTCGTCAGTCCCTCGTACACCTGCGGGACGACGAAGTGGGAGAGGCCGGTTCCGGCCAGCGCTAGACCGGCGACCGTGGCGGCACGCGAATTTTCTTTGGGCACAGGCGGATACTAGACGATCGAGTAGTCGGAGATCGGAAAGTCCTCCGCTTCGCGGATCGCGTCCTTCGTCGACATCGGGCGCAGCAGCGTCGGTTCGCCGGCCGGGTTGTAGTAGTAGGAGCGAGCCGTGGCGCAGCTGCCGTTGATGAACAGGGAGTCACCGAGAAGCTCGGTCATTCGGTCCAGGTAGCGGGTGTTGGCGTCCTCGGTGATCTCGAAAGTCGTTGCGCCGCGCCGCTTCACTTCACCGAAGAGGCGGTCCATGTGCCGCATCTGGTACTCCATCGTGTTGAAGAAGTTCAACCCGAGGAACGCGTAGGGGCTGGCCAGAGACAGATAGTTGGGGAAGTAGGGCATCGAGACGCCCTGATAGGCCTGGAATCTGGTCTCGCGCCACCACTTGCCGAGGTTGCGGCCTTCGCGTCCGATGACCTCGATGGCCGGGAAGTTGGCCTCCCACAAGTCGAATCCGGTCGCCAGTACCAGAGTGTCGATCGTGGTCTTGGTGCCGTCCTTGTTCACGATGCCGTCGGACTCTATGCGTGCGATGCCGTTGTCCTGCAGGTGAACATGAGGTTTCGTGAAGGTGCGGTAGTAGCTGTTGGAGAACGTCGGACGCTTGCAACCGAAGTCGTAATCCGGCGTCAGCTTGGCCCGCAGCTCTTTGTCGCGGATGGTCGCGAACCGGAACATCTTGGCCAGATCGCCGGCCGCGATGTTGAACCGACCGCGGGTCTGCCGGTTGTGCAGTACCGCCACCGACACCATGAGCTCGTAGATCGTGTCGGTGATGGCGCGGATGACGCGCTGCGTCAACGGGATGCGGGCGAAGAGACGCTTGGCGCGCTCGGAGAACCGGATGTCGACCTTGGGTACCACCCAGATCGGTGTGCGCTGGTAGACCGTCAGATCAGCGGCCTTCTTGGCCAGCTCAGGGATCAACTGCACGGCGGTGGCGCCGGTGCCGATGATGCCGACCTTCTCGCCGGTCGGATCGTAGGAGTTATCCCATGCGGTGGTGTGGATGACCCGGCCCTCGAACTCGGTGATGCCCGGGATGTCGGGCATGTGCGGCTGCGAGAGGAAGCCGGTGGCGGTGAGCAGGTACCGGGCGGCGATCGTCGTGCCGTCGGCGAGGCTCACCCGCCACAGCTTGGCGTCCTCGTCCCAGCGTGCGCCCTCGACCGTCACGCTGAACCGGATGTGGCGGCGCACGTCGTACTTGTCCGCGACGTCGTCGGCGTACTGCTTGATCTCGCTGCCGGTGGAGAAGAGCCGCGACCAGTTGGGGTTCGGCTCGAAGAAGTAGGAGTACGTGGTCGTGGGGACGTCGACGGCGAGCCCCGGGTAGTGATTGACGTACCAGGTGCCGCCCAGGTCGTCCTCGCGGTCGAGGATCACGAAGTTCTCGATGCCCATCCGCTTGAGCTGGATGGCAGCGCCGATTCCGGCGAACCCGGCTCCCACGATGACCGCGTCGAATTGCTCCGAAGTCATGCGAGAACGGTACCCGAGGTACCGCTATCGACGAAGTCAGCCCTTGATGGATCCGGTACGTGGCGGATCCAGGGTGGCGATGCACGTCACGAGCCGGTCGCCGTTGGCCCAGGTCTCCTCGGTGGGGTAGAGGACGTAGAGCTGCACCGAGTCGTCGAGCATCGACTGCGGCGAATAGCTGACCAGCTCGGGGCTGCATTTCTCGTGGTAGGCCTCCACCGCTGCCTGCCCCGGGAAATCACCGTCGGGCATGGTCAGCACGGCGAAGACCTCGCCGGCGTGGGGTTCGTCGCAGCTGATCGTCTTGACGGTGAGCACACGCTCACCGTCCGGAATCTCGGCCAGGCAGTCGCCGACCTTCACATCGGTCGCGGTGACGCGGTCACTGCTCACGGCGACGATGACGAAAATGAGCACGCCGACCATCCACAGCGCCGACAGCACGATGCCGGCTATCGCCATGCCGCGGCCGCTTTGATAGTCCTTGGCCTTGATCAGGCCGACCACGCCGCAGACGAGGCTGATCAGGATGCCGCCGATGATGCCGAAAATAAGGGAGACGATCGCCCACCAGTTGGTCCGCTTCGCCGGTGCGGGGAACGGCTCGCCCATGCCGCCCTGGTAGGGCTGCGGCGGCGGAGGAGGGTAGGGCTGCGAGCCGTAGGCGGGTTGGCTGTACGGGGGTTGGCCGTACTGCGGCTGCCCGTACGGGGGTGGGGGCGGCGGAGACGGCGGCCCGGGCGGCGGTGGCGGTACGGTCACGCTGCGACGATAACTCAGCCGAGCTGCTGAAGCGCCGCATCGACAGCGAGCGCGGGAACGTCCTTTTTCTTGGACCCGAGATCGTGGCGCGCGCCCGTCACTTCGACGATGGTGGTGGCGGCGTTGATCAGCGCGGCCGCCGGTCGGATTTCTTCCAGAGTGCCGAACGGGTCCGCGGTGCCGTGGGTGAACACGGTGGGCACCGTGATCCGCGGAAGGTGCTCGGTGCGTGCCCGCTCCGGCTTGCCCGGCGGGTGCAACGGATAGGAGAACAGCGTCAGGACGTCGAGTTCGAGACCGTCCGCAACCGCCATCGACGTCAGCCGCCCGCCGTAGGAGTGCCCGCCGGCGATCACGGGACCGTCGGCGAGCCTTCTTACGACCGCGACCGCTTCGACGATGCCCGCGACGTCCGTGGCCGAGGAGCCGGACGGCGGCCCCTTCGGTCGACGGCGTCGGTAGGGCAGGTTGTAGCGAACGGCGAGCCAGCCGCGGCGGGCCCACTCGTCGCACAACGCTTTGAGCATCGGTGACTCGCGGCTTCCGCCTGCGCCATGGGTGAGCGCGACGACGCCCGCGGGCGTGCCGTCGGGTTCGTGGGCGGTGCCGGCGATGTCCTCGAGCGTCATGTAGTCAATCTGAACAGAGCATTCACCGGCCCGTGGCCGTGGCCCAGCGGATAGGCGGCGCGCAGGCATTCGGTCACCCAGCGCTTCCCGAACGCGACGGCGTCGGGCACGGAGTAGCCGTGGGCCAACGCTGATGCGGTGGCGGCGGCCAGTGTGTCGCCCGCGCCGTGGTCGTGGCCGGTGTCGATGCGGGTGGTGTCGAACTCGTGGAAGTCACTCCCGTCGAAGAGCAGGTCGGGACTGTGAGCCGAGGACCGCAGATGTCCGCCTTTGACGAGTGCCCATTTCGGACCGAGCGCTTGGAGTTTCCTGGCTGCTTCGCGCTGGGTCTTCTCGTCGACGACCTCCACGTCGACCAGCAGGCGAACCTCGTCCAGGTTCGGCGTGACGAGGGTCGCGAGCGGAAACAGGCTGTCTTTCAGTGCATTCAGGGCGCTCGGATGGAGCAGCGGGTCGCCGTGCATGGAGGCGCAGACCGGGTCGACGACGAGCGGGACGGTGCCGTCGAGTCCCTGGCCGACCCAGGTTTGGGCAATCGTCTCGATGATCGCCGACGATGCGAGCATGCCGGTCTTGGCGGCCTGCAGTCCGATGTCGGAGGCCACCGCTTCGATCTGCCCGGCGACGACATCGAGGGGTATCTCGTGAAATCCCTTGACTCCTAATGAATTCTGCACAGTCACAGCGGTGACGGCGACGAGGCCGTGCAGACCGAGCAGCGCGAAGGTGCGCATGTCGGCCTGGATCCCGGCGCCACCGCCGGAATCGGAACCGGCGATGGTCAGCACGCGCAGCGGCGTCTGGCCGGGCGGGGTCAGCGGAAGGAAGGTCATGTCGTCACCACCGGTAGCTGGGATTTGTCGGCCATTGCTTGCTGCACCTCGTGGCTGATGCGCATGGAGCAGAATAGATCGGAAGA
>ERZ500977.168-NODE-168-length-12507-cov-7.632991_pt1 | contig 12507 bp, 14 predicted proteins | sample MGYA00248863_ERZ500977 | MGnify/ENA primary metagenome ERZ500977 (study PRJEB25958, sample SAMN03398581) | human skin metagenome | study: EMG produced TPA metagenomics assembly of the Human Skin Microbiome Metagenome (human skin metagenome) data set.
GGGGTGGGGCGGGGCTCCGGGGTGCTGTCATGCCGCGGCATTTCGGCGGCTGCCGGGGGCGTGGCTGCGACCGGGGTCGCCGGGGCACTGGCTGGCTGGGGTGTCGCGGCGGCCTCCGGGACTTCGGAAAGGCTGGAGAGCCGGACAAGGCCGTGCTGGCTGGTGAAGGTGAGGGTCTGGTCGCCGGACTGGGCCTGCGACACGCCGGAAATCAGGTGGTCGCCGGTGTCATAGAGGCTGACCCGGCCGCCCTGGTCGATGGCGAGGCGGCGGGTGCCGGGAAAGACCGCATAGCGCAGGTTGTTCTGCGCCCCGGTCGAACTCGGGGCGCCGAGATCGGCGGGCCACCAGGTCCCGCTCCCGCCGCCGCTGCCCCGGACGAACAGGCTGACGCCGGCCGGCCCGGTGCCCGACTGGCTCTGGGACTGGCCCAGCGACTGGCCGGAGGCCGCGCCGAAGGCTGCGGTCCGGTCGAGGAGCACCGACAGGTCGCTCGCCAGCGCGTCCACCCGGGACTTCAGGCCGTTGTTGAACATGTCGCCGATCATCAGCATCCCGCCGCGCGACCACTGGCCGAGCCCGCCGAGTTCGGGATGATTGAACTGGGCCTGTGATCCGTGCCCGGCCACCAGCGCGGCGAGCATCACCTCGGCCGCAGCGGGGCTGAACCCCTGGCGTTCGGCAATTGCTTCGAGCTCGCGCCGGCCCTCGGCGGTTAGTTGCGGCATGTGCCTGTCCCCTTGTCTATAGAAGGACAGGTAAGGGCTGGCCGGGCAGGCACAAGGGGTCAGGGCAGGGAGATGTCCACCCAGACCAGCTTATGGGCAGGGCCGGCGGCAAGCCTGCGCGCCAGCGGTCCCTCCTCGGGCCAGACCACGCCGGCCCCGGTGACGGCCAGCCGGGCGTCGGGCAGGACATAATCCATGCGGAGATTGCCCGGGCCCTTGACGTCGTCGAGGTCGGCGGTGTCGAGGGCCGCCGGGCCGTGGTGGCGGGCATTGCGCCCCAGGGTGGCGGCCGCCGCGGCGCCCCGGCTCTCGGGCTCCGGATCCTGCAGGCGGCGGTGGGCGAGCAGGCCCGCGATGCCGTCGCGGAGGCCGGCGCCGTCGGCAGGGTCGATGGCGAGATCGCCGAGCACGACGACCGGCGCCTCGGGTGCTGGCGCGGTGACGCCGGCATCGTCGGTGAGGGGAACCCCGTCGAGATAGCGCGCCCAGAGGCGGAGTTCGTCGCGGTTGCGGAGCTTGTTCGAGCGTTCCTCGCCATCGTAGAGCGGCGGCGTCGGTCCGGCGGCGAGCAGGTGCAGCCGGCCGCCGCCGCCGAGCACCACCGGCACGTCCCAGTGGCTGCGCGAGGACAGGCGCCGCGCCCCGGCCGCCTCCGGGCTCGGCCAGAGGCCGCCCGCCGCGTCGCGGGGCAGGTCGGCGCCGGGCAGCATGCTCCAGCGCAGCGTGCGGAAGCTGCGGGCGGCGGCGGTGTCGAGCGGCCAGCGCGACAGGATCGCCATGCCGCCATTGCCCGGAAACCGCCCCCAGCCATGGGCATCGCCCCAGCCCATGAGCAGGGTGTCGCCGTCGAGATCGAGGCCAGAGGCCTCGCCCGCGTTCACCGGCTCGGCGAAGCGGTGGGGATAGTCGAGGCCGGCGCTCCGGAGGCGGGCGGCGAAGGCCTCGAGCGCCCGGCCGTGCAGATCGTGGTCGAAGCCGGAGAGAAGGAGGACATCCGGCCGCGCCTCGAGAATGGCCGCGAGGGCGCCTTCGAGCTTCGGATCGGGCTTTGCCGCCGGATCCTTCAGCAGCAGCGCGAGAAGCTGGCCCGCGCCCTTCTGCGACAGCTCCACGTCATAGGTGGCGACGCGCAGCGTCTCCGCAGAGGCTGCAGGCGCGGCGAGCAGGGCAAGGAGGAGGAGGAGGGCGCGTCCCATGCGGCCGAGGCTGGCCGCATGGGGTTTAACCGCCGGTTAACCGCGCGCCGTCGGGCGTCAGCCGGCGGCGAGCCAGGGCGTGCGGCGGGCATAGCCGGCTTCGAAATCGTCGATGACCTCGGCCTTCTCCATGGTCAGGCCGATGTCGTCGAGACCGTTCAGCAGGCAATGCCGGCGGAAGGAATCGAGCTCGAAGGGGATCGTGCCGCCGTCCGGGCCCGAGATCGTCATCGTCTCCAGGTCGACGGTGACGACCGCGTTCGAGCCGCGCTCGGCATCGTCCATCAGCAGGTCGACCTGCTCCTGCGGCAGCACGATCGGCAGGATGCCGTTCTTGAAGCAGTTGTTGTAGAAGATGTCGGCAAAGGACGGCGCGATCACGCAGCGGATGCCGAAGTCGAGCAGCGCCCAGGGTGCATGCTCGCGCGACGAGCCGCAGCCGAAATTCTCGCCGGCGACAAGGATCTGCGCGCTCCGGTAGGCCGGCCGGTTCAGCACGAAATCCGGGATCTCGTTGCCGTCCCGGTCATAGCGCATCTCGTCGAAGAGGTTCTTTCCAAGACCGGAGCGCTGGATCGTCTTCAGGAACTGCTTGGGGATGATCATGTCGGTGTCGACGTTGATGAGCGGCAGGGGCGCCGCGATCCCGGTCAGCTTCGTGAACTTTTCCATCGGGCCTCTCCATCCGGCGGTGGTGCCGGGCGCCGCCCCTTAATCACGCCCCGCCCTGTCGCGCAACCCGCCGCGAAACGGGTATTGCAGGTCGGCGGAATACCCTATGCGTGTGCCTCTCAAACGGGCAGGGCTGCGCAGTGCGTCATCCCCCCGTTGACGGCCTCCAGCCTTCCGCGAGCAGGGCGGCGAGGTCGTCCACGGCCGCGGCAAGATGGGCGTCGAGCTCGGGCAGAAGCTGGGTCCAGTCGTCGTAGTGGCGCAGCGCCTCGGCCCCGTCCGAGATGCCGCGCAGGCCGATGAGCGGCACGCCGAACCGCTGGCAGGCGCGCAGCACCGCGAAGGTTTCCATGTCGACCATGTCGGCGTCGATCGCGTCATAGGCCGCCCCGGTCACGATATCCGCCCCGGTCGAGAGCCGCGCCCCGGGCAGGCCGGGGATCGGCGCGGGCAGGGCGGTCTCGCGGTCCTGGTCGAGAAAGGGCGTGATTCCCTTGGGGAAACCGAGGGGCGAGGCATCGATGTCGCGCCAGGACACCGTGGTGGCCTGATAGACGCGCCCCTGTTCCAGCCGGCGGGATCCGGCCGAGCCGAGGCAGAGCACGAGGTCGGGCAGCCCCGGGCCGGCCGCCAGCGCCTGCAGCGCGATGCCGGTCGCGAGCGCGCCCTCGACCGGGCCGACCCCGGTCAGGAGCGGGTGGATCCGCGCGCGCAGCGCGGCGCCGTATTCCGCCTCGGCCGCCATCACGGCAAGGACACGCCGGCCGCCCAGCCGGTCGGGCTGCACCTCGGTGGGATCGCGCTGCATCTGGCCTCCGCCTGTCGCTCCGGCGGACATCTTCAGGCAAATCGTGCAGGAGCTGAAGGGGGGCGGTGGCTTGCCGGACCGTCGGGGCGGGCCTAGATCGCGGACATGCAGGGAATTCGCCGCCGAATCGTTCATGTCACCTTCTACGAGATCTTCGCCATCGCGCTCAGCTCGGTGGTGATGCTCGGCACGACGCCGGCCGACCTGAAGCTCGCGACCGTCGCCTCGGTACTGGCCTCGGTCTATGCCGTGGTCTGGAACGTCACCTACAACAGCCTGTTCGAGGCCTGGGAGGCACGCCAGAGCGTGCGCGGCCGCAGCCTCTGGCGCCGCATCGGCCATGCCTTCGGCTTCGAGTTCGGCTTTCTCGTCGTGCTGGTGCCGGCCTTCGCCTGGATGCTCGGGATCAGCCTGGTCGAGGCCTTCATCCTGGAATCCGGGATGATCCTGATGTTCCTGGTCTATACCTTCGTCTACAACCTCGCCTTCGACCGCATCTTCGGCCTGCCGGCCTCGGCGCGCTGAGGCCGGGATCAGTCGGCGAAGTCGCGGGGCGCCTCGTTGCGGGCCGAGGTATACTGCTTGAACTGGATCCGGCGGGCCGTTCCCTCGGCGGCACAGAGCTGGATCAGGCAGATGGCCGTCAGCCGCCCGTCCTCGAAGATCTCGGCACAGCCGCGGAAGGAGGCCTCGGCCGGGGCCTCCACCAGGCAGCTTTCGTGATCGAGGGACAGGATCGGGAAGCGGCGGCTGCCCACGCCGAGCGCCATGCTCGGTTTCCGACGCCGGTTGACCCAGATCGTATCCCCGCTCGGACCCGCGACCGCACGCTCTTCCATCGGACCTCACAGAACGGCGAAAACTTCCGAAACTTCCGTCACTCAACACCTAACACAGTTTCGATTTCGACAAGAGCGAAGCCGCTGCCGCGGGTGAGGATCGACTGTCCGGGAAACAGAGCCGGGAACGAAGCGCGTATTGTCGCCGGGGAGGCAATCCGAAGCGGGGGAAGGGGCCGCGGATGGGCCACGGCCGCCGCCAGACTGATTCTCGCAGTCGCGGCAGGCGGCGGGCGCCGCCGCGCCCCCATGTCGGGGGCAAGGCGCAAGGCGGTGGGGCGACCCGCCCTCAGCGGGTGGGGATCACCGTCCAGTGGGTGTCGAGATGATGTTCCTCGAGGTTCACCCCGGGCCCGATCCGGTCCACGATCAGGAAGCGGGCGGCGCGGCCGAGGGGGGTCAGGACGCCGTGCCAGACCCCGCGCAGGTAGTTCACCCCCTGCTGGCCGTTGGTGAGGAAGGCGCGCGGCCGGCCGGGCTGCCCGTCCTCGTCCGGGGCGACGACCACGAGGAAGGGGTCCTCGGTCATCGGCACGAAGGCCTGGCTGCCGAGCGGATGGCGCTCCAGAAGCGCCACGCGCAGCGGCAGCGCATAGGGACGGCCGAAGCCGAGGCTGATGCCGAGGCGCCCGCCCTCGCCGGTGATCTCGGTCCGGGCCCGATCGTGGAAGCGGTCGCACATGCCGCCGTTGATCGGAAAGCTGTCCCCCCCGGTCTCCAGCACATCGCCGAAGGGCGCGAATGCCGCGGCCGTCAGCGCCTCGGTGGTGAGGGTGCGGTCGAAGCCCACCGTCGTCACCGTCACGACCCGAGCCTCAGCTTCGGATGACGGTTCACGTCCTTGTAGAGCAGGTAGCGGAAACGGCCCGGGCCGCCGGCATAGCAGCCCTGCGGGCAGAAGGCGCGCAGCCACATGAAGTCGCCCGCCTCGACCTCGACCCAGTCGCGGTTGAGCTTGTAGACGCCCTTGCCCTCCAGCACGTAGAGGCCGTGCTCCATCACGTGGGTCTCGGTGAAGGGGATCTCGGCGCCGGGCATCAGGTTCACGATGGTCACGTGCATGTCCATGCGCATGTCGTCGTGGTCGAAGAAGCGCGTCGTCGTCCAGCGGCCGTCGGTATCGGGCATCGGCGTGTTCTTCACGTTCCGCTCGTTTCCGACCACCGGATCGGGCAGGCCGAGGCCGTCCACCGGCTCATAGGCCTTGCGGATCCACTGGAAGCGCGCCGGCTCGTCGCCCTCGTTCGACAGGCTCCACTGGATCCCCGGCGGCACGAAGGCATAGCCACCCGGCTCCATCACATGGGTCTGGCCGGCGATCGTCACCTTCATCTGGCCCTGGAGCAGGAACAGGACCCCCTCCGCGCCCGGATCGAGCTCGGGGCGGTTGCTGCCGCCGCCGGGCTGCACCTCCATGATGTATTGCGAGAAGGTCTCGGAGAAGCCGGTCATCGGCCGGGCGATGATCCAGGCCCGGGTCTTTTCCCAGAAGGGCAGGGCGCTCGTCACGATGTCGGTCATCACGCCGCGCGGAATGAAGGCATAGGCCTCGGTGAAGACGGCCCGGCCGGAGAGGAGCTCGTGCTGCCCCGGCAGGCCGCCATAGGGGGCCCAGTACCGCGGCAGGGGTTTTGCGGGAGTATCCTTCATGGGAGCATGTCCTTGAGGCGGAGGAGCGCGATGCGCTCCACCTGACTGCAGGCCGTGGCAAATTCGCCCGGCCGGTCGTTGGCGATGCGGGTCTCGAAGGCGGCGAGGATATCCGACTTGTCGAGGCCGCGCACCGCGATGATGAAGGGAAAGCCGAACCGCGCGGTATAGGCGTCGTTCAGCTCGGTGAAGCGGGCCTTCTCGGCGTCGGTCAGGGCGTCGAGCCCGGCGCCGGCCTGTTCGGCGGTGCTCTCGGCCGTCAGGCGCTTGGCGGCGGCGAGCTTGCCGGCGAGGTCGGGGTGGGCGGTCAGAACGCCGAGGCGCTCCGCCTCGGAGGCCGAGCGGAACACCCGCGTCAGCGCATTGTGCAGCCCCACGGCCGTGTCATGGGCGGGGCCGAGTTCCAGGTCGAAGGCTCGGTCGGGGATCCAGGGGCTGTGCTCGAAGATGCCGCCGAAGCGCGCGACGAATTCGGCACGGGGCATCGCGGTCGGTCGCTCCCGCGGGGCGGGCGGGTGCCGGGCGGCCCAGTGTTCGGCGATCTCGATGCGCCGCGGGATCCACACCTTGTCGTGCCGGGCGACGTGGTCGAGGAAGCGGGCCAGGCCGGCGGCCCGGCCGGGACGGCCGGCGAGGCGGCAGTGGAGCCCGATCGACATCATCTTCGGCTGGCCCGCGGCCCCCTCGGCATAGAGATAGTCGAAGGTGTCGCGCAGGTAGGTGTAGTAGTCCTCGCCCGTCTGCAGCGACCCGGCCGAGAAGCGCATGTCGTTCGATTCGAGGCTGTAGGGAATGATGAGCTGCTGCCGGCCCTGATGCTCGCGCCAGTAGGGCAGGTCGTCGTCATAGGTGTCGGAGATATAGTCGAAGGCGCCGGTCTCGCTGGCGAGGTCGACGGTGTTGATCGAGGTGCGCCCGGTGTACCAGCCGCGCGGGGCCGCGCCCGTCACCTCGGTATGGAGGCGAATCGCCTCGGCGATCTGCGCGGCCTCCTCCTCGGCGGGCATGTTGCGGTGGTCGATCCAATTCAGCCCATGGCTCGCGATCTCCCAGCCGGCCTCCTGCATGGCGGCAACCTGCTCGGGCGAGCGGGCCAGCGCGGAGGCGACGCCATAGACGGTCAGCGGCAGGCCGCGGGCGACGAAGAGGTCCCGCAGGCGCCAGAACCCGGCCCGGGCGCCGTATTCATAGACCGATTCCATGTTCCAGTGCCGCTGACCCGGCCAGGGCTGTGCCCCGGGGATCTCGGACAGGAAGGCCTCGGAGGCGGCATCGCCGTGCAGAAGGCAGTTCTCCCCCCCCTCCTCGTAGTTCAGCACGAACTGGACGGCGACATGGGCGCCGGAGGGCCAGTCCGCGAAGGGGGGGCGGGGGCCGTAGCCGATCATGTCGCGGGGATAGCGGGTCATATGGGTCTCCAGTCCGTGAGCCCGAGGATAGCGCGGGCCGGGGAATGTGACCTTCTCATTCTTTTTGAAGGAGCGTCAGGCCGGAAGGGGTTGGCGGCGCAGTTTCGGGCGCCGAGGATGGCAGCCGGATCATCATGGAGGGGGCAGGCATGGCCGGGTGGCTATCGACTCACGTTCTGGACGCGGCGCGGGGCGTGCCGGCGGCGGGGATGACGGTGGAGCTGTGGCGGATAGAGGGCGACCGGCGCAGCCTCGTCCTGACCGTGACCACCAATTCCGATGGCCGCACCGACGCGCCGGTGGTCCCGAAGGGCGAACTGGTGGTCGGCGTCTACGAGCTCGTCTTCCATGCCGGGGCCTATCTGGACGCTGCCGGCATCCCCGGCGAGACCCCGCGCTTTCTCGACCAGATCCCTCTCCGCTTCGGCATCAGCGACCCTGAGGCGCATTACCATGTGCCGCTGCTGCTCGCGCCCTACAGCTACTCGACCTATCGGGGCAGCTGAGGGCGCGCCTGCCGGACTGCTCCGCGCCCGGCGGCTCCGGCGCCGCCGCGCAACGAAATTGCCCGGCCTTGCGTTCGAGGGCGCCGGCATTCTAGACTCGCGTCGTTCCATCAGACGTGAGCCATGGCCCAGAACTTCCGGCACTCCGAAATCCTGACCATCGCCCGCGAGGCGGGCAAAGTCACGGTCGAGGGCCTGGCCGCGCGGTTCAATGTCACCGCCCAGACCATCCGCCGCGACCTGGCCGAGCTGTGCGACGTCGGCCAGCTCACGCGCGTGCATGGCGGGGCGATGATCCCCTCGGGCGTGATCGCTCTCGGCTACGAGGACCGGCGCAGCCTCGCCAGCGCGGAAAAGGACGGCATGGCCCGCCTGGTGGCCGAGCAGATCCCGGACGGCGTCTCGATCTTTCTCAACATCGGCACCACGACCGAGGCGGTGGCCCGCGCATTGCTCAAGCACCGCAACCTGATGGTGGTGACGAACAACCTCAATGTCGCGAACATCCTCGCCACCAGCCCGAATTCGGAGGTGATCGTCACCGGCGGCATCCTGCGCCGGTCGGACGGGGCGCTGGTGGGCGACGTGTCGGCGGAATTCATCGGCCAGTTCAAGGTGGACTATGCGGTGATCGGCTCGGCCGCCGTCGATCCCGACGGCTCGCTGCTCGATTACGATTTCCGCGAGGTGCGGGTGGCGCAGGCGATCATCAAGAACGCCCGCAAGAGCTACCTCATCGCCGACCACACCAAGTTCAAGATGGCCGCCCCGGTCAGGATCGCGAGCCTCGCCGAGCTGGACGGTTTCTTCACCGATGTCGCGCCGCCCAAGTCCGTGGTCCGGCTCTGCGCCGACAACGACGTCTTCATCCGCACCGTCGAGGCGGCGAACCGGAGCCGCTGAGGCACCGGCGCGGACCTGTGCGAGGGTCTCAGCCCAGTCCGTAGAAGCGCAGGCCGTTCGTCTCGAAGATCCGCTGCAGCTCCTCCGCGGAAAAGATCTCGCCGAGCAGGGCCTGCGCCAGGGCCACCACCTCGTCATGGCGTGCGGCCAGCGTGCAGACCGGCCAGTCACTGCCGAAGACCAGCCGGTCGGGGCCGAAGGCTGCGGCGACGGCGGCCACGAAGGGGCGGATGCGGTCGGCGCTCCAGTCGGTGCCCGCCTCGGTGACGAGGCCCGACACCTTGCAGTGCAGGCCGGGCACCGCCGCGAGGGCGGCGATGCCCTCCAGCCAGCCGGGGTCGAGCGGCCCGGTCATGTCGGGCTTCGAGATGTGATCGAGGATCGCGTGCAGGCCCGGCGTCGCCTGCACCGCGCGCAGGATCGCGGGCAGGTGGCGGGGATGCGTCAGGATGTCGAAGGGCACGCCCCGCTGCGCCACCGCGCCGAGGGCGGCCCGGAAGCGCGGATCGTCGATCGCCTCCGGCGGATGGTCCTGCAGCATCGGGCGCAGGCCCACCCATTTCGGCTGCGCCCGGTAGTGATCGAGCCGCGCCGGAAACCCGGCCGCGGTCATGTCGAGCCAGCCGACCACCCCGGCCACGAAATCGGTCCGGGCGGCGATGCCGAGGAGGTAATCGGTCTCCGCCTCGGTCTCGGCCGCCTGGACGAGGATTGTCCGGGTGATGCCGGCCGACGCCATCAGCGGCGCCAGATCTTCGGGCCCGAAATCGCGGCGGAGGGGTCCCGGCCCCATCCACCCGTAGTCGCCCCGGGCGACCGCCCAGAAGTGCTGGTGTGCGTCGAGCATGGCCGCCGTTTCCTATCGTATGACGCCCTTCTTCACGATGATGTTGGCATAGAGCCGCCGCTCGCCGGTGGCGATCGTGGCATAGGTCGCCTTCGCCCGCTCGTAGAAGGCAAAGCGCTCGACCGGCTCCAGCGCCACCGGCCGGCCCTCGGCGGCGGCCATCGCGGCCTCGAATTCCGGGTAGATCGCCGGCCGCTCGCCCGGCGCATCCATCGCCGCCGCCGGATGGTCGACGAAATCGTCGAGCGGCATCAGGCTCAGCACGGCGGCCAGGGCCTCGGTGGCGGTGCTGCCGGGCAGGCGCACCAGCCGGCGTGCCATGGTGGCGGCGGGAAAGTTCGCGTCGACGATCGCGATCTCGTCGCCATGGCCCATGTCGGCGAGCACCTGCAGCAGGTCCCCGGTCAGGAGCGGATCAAGTCCCTTCAGCATCTCACGCCTCGCTCTTCTCGAGAACCGCGTCCAGATCCGCCCAGATCGCCTCGGGCAGGTCGGTGTCGAACCATTCGACATTCTGGCGCACCTGCGCCCCGGTCTTCGCCCCGATGACCACGCAGGTCACGGCCGGATGGCGCATGGGGAAGCGGATCGCGGCCGCGGCCAGCGCCACGCCATGGTCGTCGCAGATGCCCCGCAGGGCCTCGACGCGGGCGATGACCGCGGGATCGGCGTCGGCATAGTTGAACTTGCGCCGCCCGCCGGCAGGCGCGGCGAGGATGCCGGAATTGTAGACCCCGCCCAGGGCAAGGGCGACGCCGCGCCGTTCGGCCAGCGGCAGGAAGGTCTCGGCCGCGTCCCGGTCGAGCAGGGAGTAGCGCCCGGCCAGCATGCAGCAGTCGAGGTCGGTCTCCTCCAGCGCATCGCGGATGACCTCCCACTCGTTCACCCCGAGGCCGAAGCCCCCGATGTTTCCGGCCGCCTTCAGTTCCTGCAGCGCGCGGAAGCCGCCGCCGGTGGTCAGGGCCGCCCAGTGGTGGTCATGCAGGTCGCCATGGGTGACGCGGCCGATGTCATGGACATAGAGCAGGTCGAGCCGGTCGGTCCCGAGCCGCTGCTGGCTGTCGTCATAGCTGCGCATGATCGCGTCATAGCTGTAGTCGAACACCTCGACGAAGGGCAGCGCGTTGTGAAAGCCCGGGTCGAGCGGGTTCTTCGGCGGCGCCGGCGGCAGCTTGCGCCCGGCGCGTTCGGTCAGCATCAGCCGGCCGACCTTGGTGGAGATGACGCGCGGGCCGGTCTTCTCGCGCAGGACCTGGCCGAGCAGGTGCTCGCAGCGGGTCAGGCCGTACATGGGCGCGGTGTCGAAATAGCGCAGGCCGAGATCCCAGGCGGTGTCCAGGACCTCGACCGCCTGGGCGGCCGGGACATCGGCATAGAGGCCGCCGAGCGGCGCCGAGCCGAGGCCGAGCGCGGTCACCTCGAGCCCGGTGTCGGAGACCTTGCGGCGGGTGGTGGCAGTCAGTGTCATGGTCCTGTCTCGCAGCTGGCCCGCCGGTGCGGGCGGAATCGGGGGGGGAACTCGGGTCCGGTCCGGCCTCAGGCGGCCTCCCGGAGGATCTGGAGATAGTCGTCCCGCGTGGCCGGGCGTGGATTGGTGGCGTGGCAATGGTCGGTCAGCGCGGCGGCGGAGACGGCTTCCATCATCGCCTCTGTCACGCCCATCTCGGCGAGCCCGGCCGGCATCCCGAGACGGGCATTGAGGGCGGCGATCACCTCGTCCGGCGCGCCGCCCATGCGCTGGGCCAGGACATCCCATTTCGCGCCGAGGGCGGGACGGTTGAAGCGCAGCACCGCCGGCATCAGCACTGCGTTGAGCGTGCCGTGGTGGAGGTTCAGCGTCTGGATCGCTCCGAGCGGGTGGGTAAGGGCATGGACGGCCCCGAGCCCCTTCTGGAATGCCATCGCCCCTTCCAAGGCCGCGACCATCATCTGGCGCCGGGCCTCCGCATCCGATCCGTCGATGGTCGCCCGCTCGATCGCCCCGAGGCCCGCCTCCAGCCCGTGCAGCGCGATCGCCTCGGCCGGCGGGTTGAAGGCCGGCGCCATGTAGGTCTCCAGGCAGTGGGAGATCGCATCCATCCCGGTCGCGGCCGTCAGTCCCGGCGGCAGCCCATGGGTCAGCTCGGGGTCGCAGAGGGCGAGCGTCGGCACCAGATGCGCGGAGAGGATGCCGAGCTTGCGGCCGCCGTCGGTGATGATGACCGCGGCGCGGCCGACCTCGGACCCGGTGCCCGCCGTGGTCGGCACCGCGACCATGGGGCAGATGCGGCCGTGGATCCGCGCCACCCCGCCCGCCACCGCGGCATAGTCCGCCAGCGGTCCGTCATGGCCCGTGCAGAGGCGGACGGCCTTGGCGAGGTCAAGCGACGAGCCGCCGCCGAGCCCGATGACACCGTCGCAGCCCCCCTCGACATAGCGGGCATGGGCCGCGCGCACGGCCGCCTCGGTGGGATTGGCGGGAGTCTGGTCGAAGACGACGGTGCCGCGGGGCAGCAGGTCCACCACCCGCGCCACCAGTCCCGAGGCCACCAGCCCGGGATCGGTCGCGACAAGCGGGCGGCTGAGGCCGAGCGCCGTCAGGTGGTCGGGCAGACGCCGGATCTCGCCGTCGGCGAATTCGATCCGGGTCACGTAATTTATCGTACTCACGGCGCGGCGCTACCGCCGCGGCCAACCGCCCTTCCGGCCATGTTTCCTCCAGATGGGTCTCTGCCCGCGCCGGTCTTGGGACCGGATTTGTCTGACGATCACATGAGCCAACAGGGCGGGCCGCGTCAACGGCCTCGCGGCCAGACCGCGCGGGAAATCCTGCAGGAGAGGGCGGGCGGCTGATCCGGCCGGCTCAGGCGGCCGGATCGGCCTTGGGCCGGCGGGTCCGCTTGACCGGGGCCTTTGCCGGGGTCGGCGCGGCGCCCTCCTCCGCGGCCGCCGGCTTCGCGGCGGCCTTCC
>ERZ500977.169-NODE-169-length-12439-cov-9.418039_pt1 | contig 12439 bp, 9 predicted proteins | sample MGYA00248863_ERZ500977 | MGnify/ENA primary metagenome ERZ500977 (study PRJEB25958, sample SAMN03398581) | human skin metagenome | study: EMG produced TPA metagenomics assembly of the Human Skin Microbiome Metagenome (human skin metagenome) data set.
GCCAGGCGATCCTCGTCGGCATGGGCGTCCATGCCGGGTTCGCCGATCTGATGGTCCTCTGCGCTGGCCGCGTCCTGTTCCTCGAGTTGAAGTCACCGAAGGGTCGGCTGCGACCGGAACAGGAGGCATTCCGCGATGCTGTTCTGGCACAGGGGTTCGGCTGGGCGCTGGTCCGCAGCCTCGACAACGCGCTGGGCGCGCTCGCCGATCACGGCTTCACTACGCGCATCGCCCCTCCCCTGCGGAGGCCCGCGCCATGAGCCACGAGGCCACCAACTGGGCCATCAAGCAGCGCGGGCTGAAGCCCACGACCAAGATCGTGCTTTGGCACCTCTGCGACCGGTTCAACCCCGACTACGGCTGCTTCCCCTCGCAGGACCGGCTGGCGCATGACTGCGAGATCAGCCGGTCGACGCTGAACGATCACCTTGGCCAGCTCGAGGCGGTCGGTCTGCTGCGGCGGGTGCCGCGGCTGGATCCTGTGACCAAGCGCCAACTGCCGACCCGCTACATCCTGGGGTTCGAGCCGGGCTTTACACCTGTGGCTGTGGTCCCGTGTCCGGAAATCGGACACGGGGAGGATAAGGACACAGAAAGCGTCGACGATGCCGATGGTTGCACTGGCGATGCCATGGCCGACGACCTGCCGTGTCCGGATTTCGGACACGGGGATGAGGCGGGAGCCGTGTCCGATTTTCCGGCCGAGCCGTGTCCGGAAAATGCCGAAAGCCGTGTCCGGATTTCGGACACTAACCCTGTAAGGGAACCTCTAAGTAAACCAGTAAAGGAGGAGGAGGGCGCGCACGCGCGCGAAGGCGTATCCGATGAGGTTTTCGTGGAACTGCTGGCAGCGCTGGGCCTCGACCCCGACGCCCTGCCCGGCTGGTGGCAAGGCTGGCCGCCAAGGCTGCACGTCCAGCGCTGGCGCGACGAACTGGGGCTGACCGAGGCGGAGATCATCGCTGCCGCGGAGGCCAGTCGCCAAGAACATCCCGAACCGCCCGATGGGCCGAAGGCGCTGGACCGCGCCATGCAGCGTGCCGCCCAGCGCAAGGTCGAGAATGCGGGCCGGAAGCGCCGGAAGCCCAAAGCGGCCCCTGCCCCGGCCGCGAAGCCGATCACCGACCTGCCCGCCTTCTATGCCGATCTGGTCAACTCCGACCGCTACCTGCCGCTCAGTGCGATCAGCAACACCATGCGCGACGCCATGCTTGCTCGAGGCCTCGTGACGCCGGAGCGCCTGCGCGAACGGGGTGTGCGATGACATTCCATCGACAGATCAAGAGCTACAGCGACAGTAGGATCAAGCGCACGCTGGGCGTGCAGGCGGCGCTGGAATGGGCGTTCCGGGTAGAGAAGGCGCAGCTGGAACTGCCGCAGCCCCAGGACGTGGTAGAGGAAGGCCTTGGCTTCGGGCTGGAATACGTCCTCCTGCAACGCGCCGCACTGGGCTGCAAGATCGATGGCGGTCAGCACAAAATCGGCGGCCACACCCACGAGGATGCCGAGTTAATCGCCGCCACCGTTGCTTCGCTTTCCGACAGCCTTGGCGGCATCCGCATGGCGATCCGCGTGGCCGAGCTGGCCCGCGCCGGACTCACCCCGGACTGGATGCCTGGCGCCCTCCCGCGTTGCGTGCCGATCGACGTGAAACGCAACCAACATGGCGAACGGGCCACTACCATCGTCGTCGGCTCCGAACGCGTCCTCGCCCGCGGCAAGTGGCGGACGGTCGAGGTCCTGGCCTGTCCGGTCACGTTCTCGCCACACCCAAATCAGATCGAGGCCGCGCGCCGCGCCTACGACGACTGGTGGCAGGCGCTGGGCTGGATCCGGGACGGTCTGATCGCCTGTGGAATGCTGAGGGAGGTCCAAGTGACGGCGACGATGCCGAAGGTACGGCCATGGTCTGGCCGCTGACATCAACTGATCGGGACGCAGGTCCTAACTTGCGGACGTCGCAGTGCGCGGCACGATTTCCGATGTGAAAATTGGGCAAGCGTCCGATCGATCCTTTAACAAATTGCCGGTAATTGGGTCCTACCCAGAACTCAGTCGCCTCGTCGTGACCATCGACAGCGGAGGCGGCCTGGCATAGCCTCTGGGGATGGCGTGGTTCCAAGACCCAGGATATTGTGGCGATAAGCGAGCAGGACACAGACATGCAAGACGCCGAAGCACCCTTTAAATTCATAGATTTGTTCGCAGGAATCGGAGGCCTGCGGCGTGGCTTCGACGCGATTGGCGGCGAATGCGTATTCACTTGCGAGATGAACAAGTATTCCCAGGAGACCTACCGCGCGAACTTCGGCGCAGACCATGAGATCGCCGGGGACATCACGCAGGTTGCAGCATCGGACATTCCCGCACACGACTTGCTTCTTGCCGGCTTTCCCTGCCAGCCGTTCTCGTTGGCGGGCGTCAGCAAGAAGAACTCTCTAGGTCGAGCTCATGGTTTCGCGGACGAGACCCAAGGAACCCTGTTCTTCGACGTGGTACGGATCCTGCGCCACCACCAGCCTCGGGCCTTCCTGCTCGAAAACGTCAAAAACCTGCTGAGTCATGACAAGGGCAACACTATGCGGGTCATCCTGCATGCCTTGGACGAGCTCGGCTATGAGGTCGACTATCGGGTGATCGATGCGCGGTCGTGGGTGCCCCAGCACCGGGAACGCATTTTCATTTCCGGGTTCCGCAGGGACTATAAGACGACCTTTTCCTTCAATGACGTGACGATTCCGCCGGGGCCAAACCCAACGCTGGCAGCGATCCTCCACCCCGAGGACGGCTCCGAGGCCGCGGACGGAAGGTGCACAATCGGCAACCTCGGCCAGGTCAACGACCGCTACACACTGACCGACGGGCTTTGGTCGTATTTGCAGCGGTATGCCGAGAAGCATCGCAAGGCAGGCAACGGGTTCGGGTTCGGACTTGTCGGCCCCGAGAATGTCGCACGCACACTGAGCGCCCGGTACCACAAGGACGGATCTGAAATCCTCGTCAAGCAGCCTGACAAGAACCCGCGTCGCCTGACACCGCGGGAATGCGCGAGGCTCATGGGTTTCGACCGCCCCGGCTCCAACGATCCATGGAAGATCCCCGTGAGCGACACCCAAGCCTATCGCCAGTTCGGCAATGCCGTAGCAGCGCCTGTTTCCGTTGCGATCGCCGAGGCAATGGCACCTTGGCTGACAAACACGGTTGCCCTCCGGTCGCGAAGGGAACGAGTTGGCTGAAAAGAGGGGGCCGCTGACCAGATCACAGATGATGGCGCGTATCCGTTCGGCGGATACCAAGCCGGAGCTGGTCCTGCGCAAATCCCTTCACGCCATCGGCTACCGTTTCCGACTGCACGTCCGTTCTCTCCCGGGCTGCCCGGACATCGTGATGCGGAAACACAGGTGTGCAATCTTCGTCCACGGCTGCTTTTGGCACGGCCACGAAGGTTGCCGCAATTTTCGCATCCCAAAGACCAGACCTGAATTCTGGTCCACAAAAATCGAATCCAATCGGGATCGGGACAGGCGGGCAATCGAGGCGCTGCTGGACGCCGGTTGGCGTGTTTTGGTTGTCTGGGAATGTGCTACCCGCTCGATTCATGTGGACAATCTGGTCAGCATCATCGCCGCCTGGTTGCAGGGCCCTGAAACAAGTGCAGAATTGTCATCAGGCGGCCTGTCAACCTACAGGACCGTAAGATCCGGAAATTCGTCCGGCGAGCAGGAACCAGATAGATGAACGACCTTATCAACGACCCGAACGCCTCGCGGCTGATCTATGGCCTGCGTGACACCGGTTACAACGTCAAGACGGCAGCCGCGGACATTATCGACAACTCGATTGCTGCGGGCGCAGAGAACATCAATATCGACATCCAGCTCCTGCACGACGGGCGGAAGGTAGTCTATTTCGGTGACGACGGTCACGGGATGAACCAGGAGGAAGTGCGGAATGCCATGCGTTACGGGGCCGACAAGCGCCCTGATGCGAAGAGCCTTGGCAAATTTGGCCTCGGCCTCAAGACCGCCTCCAGCTCCGTGTGCAAACGCTACAGCGTGATTTCACGGAAGTCAGAAGACCAGGCACTGGCGAAGCTGACATGGGACTTGGAGCACGTTGAACAGCGCAACGTCTGGGAAATGCTGGCCGAGCCGGTGACGGCGGATCAGAACGAGACGTTCGACGAGCAATGCGGGCCGACCGGCACGCTTGTCATTTGGGAAAACTGCGACCGGTTGCTTTCCAAAGAATACACACCGGGCACAAAGGAACAGGCCGCCGTCAAGCGGATGTCCGAGGCCCTGAGCAAGCACCTCTCCCTCGTCTTCCATCGGTTCCTAGATGAAAATGACAGCCGGGAACGGAACGTGGTGATCCGGATCAACGGAACTCCGGTGAAGCCATGGAACCCGTTCTATCCCGAACGTTCCGAGCAAGTGCTTGCCCCGAACAAGCAGAAGGTGGTCGTCGAACTCTTCGACGGGAGCGAAGAAGTCGCCGAAATGAAGGCGTGGATACTTCCGCACCGCCGCGACATGACCAAGGAGGAGGAGGCCGAGTTCGCGCGGATTTCGAACAGGGCGCAAGGCTTCTATGTATATCGCGAGGGCCGCCTGATTCAGGACGGTGGCTGGATGGATGTGTTCGGTGCGCCGGAACCACACACCTCGCTGCTCAGAATCGAGTTCGACTTCGGCCACCAGTTGGACGAGGCCTTCCGGATCGATGTGAAGAAGTCACGGATCTTGTTCCATCCGGATCTTGAGGACGGCCTGCGCAAACTTCTTCAACCGGTCTATCGCGAGGCAGGCGCCCGCTATCGCCGCGAAAGCCGAGACGACGCCAACCAAAAGAAGACCGTCGACCACAGCAGCGCGAACAAGAATATCGCCGGCACTCCGAACACGACAAAGCCCCAGGTGACCGGCGCTGACGTTCGCACCCAGACCGCCGAGATCAGCAACAACCGGGGCGCTAAGATCAGGATCAAGGCGCCCGTCCAGAACTACGTCAGCCCCGAAAGCATCCACGTCGAAGCGGTGACGACGATCACCAATGGCCATTTGTGGGAACCGGCCTACCGGAGCGCGGGCAGCGCGGACCATGTTCCGGGTGTTCAGCTCAACAAGCACCACGACTTCTATCAGAAGATCTACCAGCGCGCCGCCGCCAACGGTTACGCGGTCGAGGGGATGGACCTTCTGCTCTACGCTTTCGCGATGGCCGAGCAGAACAATACCGATCCCGAACTCGAACCCGTTTTCGAGGATATCCGGGAAGAAATTTCGGCCAACCTCCGCAAGCTTCTGCGGCATATGCCGGATCCCGAACCCGCGGAACTGGCCGAAGACGACGAGGAGTGAGATGATCTCCGATCGGCAGGACATCATCCAAAGGGAGCTGGAGGCGGGAACCGGCGCCGCGATCGGCATGGCGGTCGACCAGAGCGGCACCAGGACCGGTCTGCGCCTCTGGTTCGCCGATCTGGACGAGCGCCACGGCCCTGTCGCGGAACTGCGTCCCTACGGGATCCGGGGATATCGGGTCGCGCTTGGTTTCGGCAAGTTTGCCGGTGAGATTGTCCGCCAGATCCGGGCCGCGGGCGAGGAGGATGTCGGCTTGGCACGCGCCTTGGTGGCGTCGATCAGCCCTGCGGTGGATCTCGACCTTTCCGGCCAAGGACGGGATGATTGGCATGTCGATTCCGGAGCTTTCAAGATCACAGCAACGGCCAGGGGGATGCCAGACGATCATGACGAGGCCGTTGCCACAGTGTGCCGGGAAGTGATCGTGCCGCTGATGGCCGCCATGGCGGAACTCATCGGCTATGACGTCATCGAGGAGGACGACGAGGACGGCGGGCATGCGCATGAGGGCGCGATCCTTGTTTCGACAATCCGGCGTCGCGAACGGAACCCGCGGAATCGCCTCCTCTGTATCCGGCTGCACGGCGAAAAGTGTGCATGTTGCGGCATGGAGCCGAGGTCGGTCTATGGTGAGGCTGGGGGGATTATCGAGGTTCATCATCTCGAAGCGCTGTCCCTTCTGGCCGCGCCCCGCCCCTACGACCCGGCCATCGATCTGGCACCGCTCTGTCCCAACTGCCACCGCGCCGTGCACACGAGGCGCCCGATACCCTTCTCCCTTTCTGAATTGCGGGCGCTCATGACACCGCACATGGACAAGGCGGCCGTCCGATGAGCGACCTCGCAGCCCTGCCTCGAGATTTCGACACGCTGCTTACAACGGTTCCTGAAGGGTTTTCGGTCTCGGAGCGGGTTGTCGAGCCAGTAGCGATCCTCTCCCGCGCTTCCGGAAAGGTGTCGGTGGCGCTGGGCGGCAAACGAACCGTCCGGGGGGAAATCCGGCTGATCGAGGCGCCTTCGATTTCGCATGCCTGGATAGCGGATGGCGCAATCCTGCGACCCTTGCCCAAGGACGCTCCGGGACTGGTCGCAAAATGTCTTGGCGAAGAAGCCCCGGACGACATTTCCTACGCTACTGCGATCAGGCTGCTGCGATCACCGCCCGAGGGCCTCGAAGTCGAAGCTGCGCCCGATTTCCTGCACTCGGGGAAGATCGCCGCCGAGGAATTGCCGCCAGAGATCGACATCCCCGGTCTGCGTGCCGACCTCTTCCCCTACCAAGCACGGGGCGTCCAATGGATGTGGGAAACGGTCAACAGGACTGGCGGTTTGATCCTTGCGGACGAGATGGGCCTCGGCAAGACGCTTCAGATCATCGCGCTCCTGCTGATGGATCCGCCGGAGAAGACCGCACCGGCCCTGATCGTTTGCCCGACCAGCCTCATCGCGAACTGGGTGCGCGAATTCGGCAAATTCGCGCCCGGCCTTTCGCTGATGGTTCACAGGGGTGCGCATCGTGCCGGAATCTATCGTGACCTCCAAGTCGCTTCGGTGGTGATCACCACCTACGAGACTATGGTGAATGACATTTCGATCTTCTCGTCCTTTGAATGGGCCTGGGTGATCTGCGACGAGGCTCAGGCCATAAAGAACCCGCACTCTAACCGTCGGCAGGCAATCGTGACGATCCCTCGCCGCAAGTCTATCCCCATGACCGGCACCCCGGTCGAGAATACTCTGATGGATCTGTGGTCGTTAGCCGATTTCGCAATCCCGGGCATGCTCGGGGACAGAACCGTCTTCGAGGTCGAGTTCCCCGACACGCTCGAGGCCGGACAGGCGCTGGGCCGGTTGACCGATCCGATCATCCTGAAAAGGCGAGTGCGGGATGTCGCCGCCGATCTTCCGGATCGCATCGACATCGATCTGCCGTTGGAGCTCGATGACAGTCTGGCCCGCCATTACGACGACGTCCGCGAGGCTACCTTGGAGAAGTATCCTGTTGCAGGCGCACTCGTCGCGACCCTTCAGCTTCAGCTGGTCTGCGCGCATCCTTGGCTCAGGATTCCGGACGCGGCGATGGTCGACTGGGACGACGCCAAGATCGTTGCCCGTGAGGACCTTCCGCTGCTTACACCGAAGCTCGACCGAACCGTCGAACTCCTTCGGGAGGCATTTGCGAATGGCCGGAAAGTCATCGTCTTCGCCCTGTTCAACCGGATCGGCGACCTGATCCGGACAGCCTGCAAGGACTTCGCCGGAACGTATTGGGGAGCGATCAACGGCTCGACCCCGCAGGAGGACCGCCAGACCATCATCGACGAATTCTCTGCCCACGATGGTGCCGCATGCCTGATCCTGAATCCGAAGGCGGCGGGGGCGGGCTTGAACATCACCGCGGCAACCGTCGTGATCCATTTCACGCCGGTCTGGAATCCAGCCCTCGAAGCACAGGCGAGCGCCAGGGCGCATCGGCGTGGCCAAACCGAACCGGTTACGGTCTACCGCCTCTTCTACAAGGACACGGTGGAGGAGGTCATGATCGAACGCTCCGCCTGGAAGCGCGACCTTGCCAACGAAACCGTCCCGGTTTCCAGCCGGGACGCACAGGACATCAGGCGCGCCCTCGCCATCAGCCCGGTAAAGCCATGACGATCAAGACTTTCATCAAGACCCTCAGCGCCAATGACGTCGGCACGACCGGTGGCCACATGGGGGGCATTCTGGTGCCGAAAGGTGATGGCGAACTTCTCGCCTTCTTGCCCAAGCTTGATCCAGCAACCTTGAACCCTTCGGCATGGATCGACTGCGAAACGCCAAGTGGTCAGGTTCTGCGCCTTCGCTTCGTGTACTACAACAACCGAATGCATGCGCCCAATGGCACCCGAAACGAATATCGGATCACCTATCTGACCAAGTTCCTCAGGGAGGAACAGGCCAACGCGGGCGATACCTTCGAGATTTCCAAGGCGGACGGGGCGGACCGCTACAAAATCCGGGTGATCCCGATCGGCGGCGCGTCCGACGCGCCAGAGGATGACGGCCCTGTCAGGATCAGACTGACGACCGGGTGGCGGCGGGTCCACTGAATGGTGCCTTCCACCGCGAGCGACGCCGAGCTAAAGGACCATAGGCGACTGGTCAGGCTCGGTTCCCAGCGCGTCGCCCTCCGCGCTCATCGCAAGGCACCCACCTGCAACGTGGAACGACCTTGGCTGCCGCCCGACTTCAATGGGACCGCATCTTGCCTGAAATCCTGATTCTGGGTGTCTCCTCATCGTCCACATAGCCCTCGTCGCGGGCGCGGCTGAGGATTTCCACGGCGAGAATGCACTGCCGCTCGGACGGCAAGCGGCGCTCCTGCTGGCTGCAGGCCTTCAAGATCCCGTCGTCTTTCATCGAGAACGAGCGACTGGAAGCAGTCCAGTCGCGCAACCTTCCCCAGAAGGCGCTGCCGAGCACGATCACCTTTGACTGCGCCTCGATCCCGGAAATCATCGCCTCTTCGCGGCGGCCGTCGCGCTCGGCAGCCTTGGCGTCCTGAGGCTCGATCAGGTAGTCTTCAAGTCCGCCATCGTAGTCGACGTCGGCCCGTGCGACGGAAGACCAGCATCCCTGTTTCTTCGCCCATTCGGTAATGTTGCGGATGCCGCTGTCCGCTGCCGTAATCACGTCGGCCGCGGACTCGCAGGCGATGATGAAGCATTGCATCAACGCTTCCGGAACGGACTGGTCATTCCAGACCCGATCGAGATCCAGCACCTTCCCGCCCTGTTCGACGTCATGGATCAGCTTGGCGATGCCATAGGTTACGATGTTAGCCCGATAACCGCCCGGGTACCACTCCTGTCGCGGAACAGCTTTCTCGAGCGTGCGGAATATGATCACCTTGGCGATGAGGCGTTTGAACCAGGTCTCGTCATATTTCCTATCGCTGGCGGCCCACGCCTCTCCGATCTCCGATGCGAAGGCCGCGAAATTCTTCTGCGCGCCCTTGCTCACGGTGTCCGGTTTGATCCGGAACGAAAGCTCGACCTTGGCCAGGTCCGTCTTGGCGAAGAGCTGGGCCTTGGGATGTTCGGCGTCGAAACGCTTTCGATCGGCCCCGCCCAGCTTCGCCTGCTCCACCTGGTATTGTCCTCTGGCCCTTTCATAGAACCACTTGGTCTGCCGGTTCATACCCGGCGCTGGAGGCGCGGAGACCCGGCGCGAATATCCTTCCATCCGCATGTGGAATGGGTGGTTCGAAAAGAAATCGGCTGCACTGACCTTGTTTTGGCTGTTCGCATATTTCGAGATGTTCGGCACGACCTGCTCCGAACTTTCCGAAGGCACCACCGTCAATTTGATCTGCACATGGACGCGGTCCAGGTTCTCGGGGCTGTGCTTCAATGCGGCATGCAGCGAAGCGGTCGTCTGCCCACCATTGACAATCTGCAGGTTTTTCGCCGAGAGGATACAGACTCCAGCCCCGTCCACCTCGGTGTCGACGGCGTCTGCTGTCGCAGACAGCCCGTTGTTATAGCTGAAGAACATCTCGGGTTCACCCTTGATGGTGTCCCGGATCCCCTCGTTTACCGACTTGCGGCGCGCCTGAATGAAGCTGCGGATGTTCGACTCCAGTAGTCGCGCGCCCCACTTGTCATAGATCTCAGCGAGTTGTTTCCCGCGAATGACGGCCAGATAGGATGGCAGTTCAGAGTCTGGCCCCGAAGCTCGCAAGGCTGGAAGGGCACCGCCGAAGTCTTCGGCAAACTTGACGACGATCTTTTCCTTGGAGCCCGTGGTTTCCACCCTGTGCAGGCGGGTCAGGTCCCAGATGTTGTAGGTTACCGGTATGTCGGAGATGTTGCCTGCAATAACGGCATCTGTCCGGGCGCTGTAGATTCCGTTTGTGACAAGGATCAGCTTGACCTTTGTTACGGAGCTCCATGCCTCGGCTATCATCGTGGCAACGCCGAATTCCGGTGACTCGATGTGCAACTGGTCGCGAAATTCCCGCCGCCGCGACGCTGCGACGAAATTAATGAGATGTCCGAAGTGCTTCTTGGTATCGGCGGCATTCAGAGTGGGCGGCTGTTCGTCTTCGAACACCTCGCAGGCAATCACGCTCAGGACACCTTCCGTTTCTCTGGGGTCGCCCCCATGTCCATCGATCCGAAGCGACTTTCCGGAGACGCCGCCGCGATAGGCGCAGCGATCAGATGTCTCGATCTCGCCTTCGGCCTCCAAGGTCTCGCAGAGCCGCGCGAATGCAACATCCTCAAGCGGCAGGTCGGTGTCCGCACATTCTTCCAGCAGCTCGGCAATGAGGTCTTGGTTGAATTCAACAAGCTGATCCAAACGGGGCCCCCAAACACAAGGCAAAGAAAATGCGGGTGTTTTTCCGACATACGCCGAAGGAGACTACGCGCAGAGGTCGCGCCCACGCAACGCCATTTCCCTGCTGAGTTGTGACCTGTCGATCATTCTGATCTCTGCTATGTCCAGATCCATGCGCCACAAGTCCGCGCCTGAAAACAGCCTGCGCTAACCAGCGCCCGCCCTTCCAACCAAGCTGCCACAATGGGAAAGCGAGCACGAAAGTCGGTCTATTCCACATGGCCTACCTGCAGGGCCGCTCCCAGCGCTGCGACCATAGGATAGTCCTTGAGCCGTCCTACAGAGGCGATCAAGGTTCCGCGGATAACGTCTCTGCTCGGATCAATGTGGAGTTGTCGGTGGCAGTTGGGACAGCAGGCGGTTGCATTGTCCGTAGTGTCCGGGCCGCCTTCTCCCAAGGGGCGGACATGATGCACTTCAAGATAGGGCTCTCCACTGGCACGCAAGAAGGGAGCGGCTTTGCCGCAAACCTCGCAGTGCCCTGCGGCCTCATTAAGCACCCATGCCATGACGTTCGGATCGCGGACGAATCGTGATGACGTACCGTTTGCCCTTGGCGGTGCCGCCTGTCCGGCCGGAGGCGACACAGTTCCATGCTTAGCGGCCGCACGAATCTGTGCCGTCGCCTTTTCGACCCGCTTCAGAAGTTCGTCCGGATCCCCTGTGGGCAACTCATTTGGCGTGGGAGCGACTGGGTGTATCGGACGAGCGAGCATGCGTTCGATGGCATCAGCAGTCATTCCTGCTGCGCGGGACCACTTCATTCGAAGGCGCATACGCTTTGTCCGATTACCCCCGTTACCGCCGTCCGTCCGGTCGAAGGCCGCCGACGCACGCCCGATTGAATGGCGCAGCTCTTGGACATCGGTTGCCGTCGACAGGGTCAGAGGCATCGAAAACCTGTCAAGGACAACACTGCGATCGCGTTCCGCCCGCTTCATGATTGGGCGGCTGGCCACCTGCAGATCCTGAAGCACCAAGCCCAGCGTACCCATCCGGGACAGATGCAACTCCAGCGCCGGAATGTACTCGCTATTCCGAGCGGCGTTCGGTCCATGATCCGATCCGCCGCGGGATTCTACGATCAGGTCGAAACCATCCGGCCGAGGCTCGACGGAGTACAGCGCATCCAGTTCACGGCCGTTATCATCAAAAGGTTTGAACATGTCTCAGGTTCTCGAATCCGATATTCTTCACCCGAGAATGCTGAATCCAACCAGCAGGTTGAAGTCCCTCCCTGCAATGCATGGAAAACTGCCGAGACGGGTATTTTGGCAGTCTGTTCGACGAGGGAGGTTGTTCGTTGAACGTCAGCAGCGAGTTCTGCTGAAGGCCGCCCCCCTTCGCTGGTTCCTCCCCGGCCCTAAACGTATGCGGGGGGGCGCAGCGCGGCGGTTCGCTAGCGTGAGGCATTTTCACCGGGGAATCCACTTGGAAGCCACCCGCCGGGCGATCTTCGGAAAACCGACTCATTATCAAAGGCTTGCGGAATCACGATCTGGACGTGCTGGATTCTTTTGCGGAATCCAGGGAATCCACTTCGGGGAAGCCAGGTGGCCGGAAGCCTCCACCGGAAGCCACCTGCGGGGACGCTGTTGAATCCGCGTCATTTTTCCGATTGACAGACCTGCCCCCGTTGACCTACCCCTTGATCATCGAAGAATTGCGCCCGGAGGAACCCCCTCGCGGGC
>ERZ500977.170-NODE-170-length-12404-cov-7.250061_pt1 | contig 12404 bp, 12 predicted proteins | sample MGYA00248863_ERZ500977 | MGnify/ENA primary metagenome ERZ500977 (study PRJEB25958, sample SAMN03398581) | human skin metagenome | study: EMG produced TPA metagenomics assembly of the Human Skin Microbiome Metagenome (human skin metagenome) data set.
GTTGGCCTGGTGGCGCAACCTGGACAGCGGTCAAGACTGGAACCTGATTCCCGGTGTCGCGGCCGCGGGTCTGGCAGTGGCGCTCCTGATTGTCGGATCGTTGGTGTGGTGGCGAGCTAAAGACTCGGTAACTGCGACGGCAATGTGGCTCTCCGGTGTGCTCATCGCTTGCCCGGCAGCAGCGGTGATGGTCACTCCTGGCTATCCCGGGGCGTGGCACCTCATGTTCGCCGCGGTCGTCACAGCGACCGTGGCGGCGGCCTTATGGCGGTTGAGTCCGGCCCCACGGATCGTGGTATCGGCCACCGTTCTCATCAGTACCGCCACAGCGGTATTGGCGGCGATCTACGCGCTGACCGGAGTCTCACTGCAGAACCTCTCGGTCGCGGTGCTGGCGGTGAACCTTTTCGTCCTCACCGGCGCACCCAAGCTGGCGGCACGGATGGCGGGTATCCCGATCCCACCATTTCCGACCGTCACCGGCAAGGACACCTTCGCCGATGCCGATGCTATTGCCGCCGAGGCGTTGGTCGCTGCGGAACATCAGGGCACACCGACCGTGGAGCAACTTCGGCGCTCGGCTGAGGCCGCGAACATCTACCTGACCGCCCTGCTGGTCACGGTCGGAGTCTTCTTTGTGGGCGGCTCGATCTGGGCAGTGATACCCGGGCAGGGACGCTGGTGGCTGGCCACGGTGTACATCGGCGTGCTGGCCGCCGTTCTGGTGATGCGAGGCCGGGCATTCGCCAGCCGGGAGCAATCGATCATTGTGGTGGCCACCGGGTTGCTGATGGTGCTCATCACGGCCGCGAACTACGCTCTCGCCGGCGAGAGCACATTCACTGTCTACATCGCGGCGGCAGTGGTGCTCGGCCTCGGTGCGGCCGGCTTGATCGCCGCAGCGGTCGTGCCCGCGAAGGTGTTCTCACCGGTCTTCCGCAAGGTCATCGAATGGATCGAGTACCTGCTCATCGTGGTCATCCCCCCGATGGCGATCTGGCTTCTGAACCTGATCTACCTGGCGAGGAACATGTGATGATCGGCCAACGCGCGGGGGTACTGGCCACCGTGGCCGTGTTGGCGGCGGCTTGGCCACTCGTCGGCGCCCCGTCGGCAACCGCCATCACACCGCCGGTTGTTGATCCGCTCGCGGTTCCGGACGGCACGCCACGACCCGACGAGCCCATGAAGCACAAGTACGACTGCATCGCCACCGGGCTGATCGCCGGTACCGACCCGGCGGCGGTACCCGGCTCGCAGGCCTTCATGAATCTGCCCCGCCTGTGGGAATCCGCCGGCCGGGGAGCAGGAGTATCGGTAGCTCTCATTGACACCGGAGTCTGGCCGAATCCTCGGCTGCCCAGACTGCGCGGCGGCGGCGACTTCATCATGGATGGCGGTGACGGTCTACAAGACTGCGACGCACACGGTACGACGGTCGCGGCTATCCTCGCGGCAAGCCCGTCCGAAGCTGACGGATTAGTCGGCGTCGCACCGGAAGTCGAGCTCATATCGATCCGTCAGTCGTCGCAAATGTTCACCCCCGTGGCCCCGTCTGCGACCTCGGAGGAGGACCGCCGGGCGGGCACGGTGAGCAGTTTGGCCAGGGCGGTGGTCGCCGCGGCCAACACCGGCGCTCGCGTGATCAACATGTCGATCGTGGCGTGCATCCCTGTGCTCAAGCCCGTCGACCAGACCACTCTCGGCGCCGCACTGCGCTACGCCGCCGTAGAAAAGGATGCCGTACTGATTGCCGCAGCAGGCAATACGTCCACTCCCGGGTGCGCACAGAACCCCAACATTGATGCCACCAGTGTCGAAGACCCACGCAACTGGAACTCAGTGGTGACGATCAGCACCCCGGCGTGGTTCTCCGACTACGTTCTGTCAGTCAGCGCCACCAACAATGAGGGTCAGCCCGCCGTCGATGACCAAGGAACGGACATCAGCGTGGGCGGGCCGTGGGTGGGTGTGGGCGCACCAGGGCTGTTCGTGGAGGGCGTCAACCAAGAGGGCAACCTGATCAATGGAACTCACGATGCGGAAACCAATTCGCTCAAACCCATGAGTGGCACGAGCTTTTCGGCGGCCTACGTCTCCGGTCTGGCAGCCCTGATCCGGGCAAAGTATCCCGATCTACCGGCCCATCAGGTGATCAACCGGATCAAGCAGACCGCTCATTCCCCGGCAGCCGTCGTGGACAACCGCCTGGGCTACGGTGCAATCGACCCGGTGGCCGCGTTGAACTACGACGTGCCGCCGATCCCGACGCCGCGGGAGAATCTGTCGCGCCCCCTTGGGCCACCACCACCTGAGCCCGAGCCGGACCGCCGTCCCATGATGATGGCGCTGGTGGGTACCGCGACACTGGCGGTGCTGCTGGGCGCGGTGCTGGCGGTCGGCGCTATGTCGAAATCGCGACGAGGCTGAAAGGGCCGATCCCGATGGTGATGTTAGACGAGCATATTCCCGGCCCCAAGGCCGGTTTGAACGAGCAAATTCGACGGTGGCGCTTGGATTTTCGACTGGTGCTGGTGGTTATTGCCGAGATCATCGCGCTGGCTGTTCTCGTCGCGATCACTCCGGTGGTGTGGTGGGCGGCGGTGCTGATCGTGATAGCTGCGCTGCTACTGGTCACGCTCAGCTATAACGGTGCCACCGCGTGGGGGTGGCTGGTCCGCGCCGGGCGCTTTCACTACTTCCGACGCAACGGGAAGGCCCGCATGCGGCGGGCCGGAATCCCTGCGGCGTTCACCGTCGACATGCCCGGGGCCGGCGCGGTAGGGATGCGGTGGGACGGGCAGTATGCAATCACCATGATTGCCCTGCACGGCAAGGCATTTGCGCCGACGGTGCTGGTGCCTGCGGGTGCAGAAACCACCAGTCTGGTTCCTGTGCAGGCTGTCATCGATCAGCTTCATCAGTTCGCCGGCCTGGAGCTGCATTCGGCGGACATCGTGTCAGCGGGCGCTCGGGTGGCCCTCGATGGGCGTTACACCCCGAAGTATGAGGAAATCATCGCCGATCGCGCCGCGGTCGGGGAGCGGCGTACCTGGCTGGTGCTACGCCTGTGCCCGCAAGCATGTCTGGCGGCAATGGTGTATCGAGGTGACGCGGCGGCCGCAGCGGCGGCGGCCACCGAGAGGGTGCGCCAGTCGGTGTTGCGCGCCGGTTGCCGAGCAATCACCTGCACTGCCGACCAGATGGATCAGGCTACAGAAGCCCTGCTCGCCGGCGCCGAACTGAACCGGATTCGTGAGGGCTGGAGTTATCTGGACACGGTGTCGGAGTACGTCACGACCTATCGGATCGCGGGCAAGGACCTCACGACCCGCGTGCTCAACGACGTCTGGACCGTGCGCTCTGATGCCACGGTGACCGCGGTCCGCCTGACAGCCGATCGGGCCGGTGTGGTCGCCGCGGGCGCGGTGGTGCGGTTTCATACGTCAGCGCCGCTGCCGCATCCGCCCCTGCTGACGTTGCGTCCCGTCGTCGGGCAATGCTTCGACTCGCTGCTGGCGAGTTTGCCGCTGGGCGACAGGGCTCTGCGTTTGGAGATGTCACCGCGGCGTCTGACCAGTCCAGCCGAGCTGAAAGTGCCGGTGGGGCCCAGTGGGCCGATGCTCGGCATGACAGTTACCGGTGTGCCGTTCCTGATGCCGCTGACCGACCCGCTGCGCGCCAGCACTATTTCGCTGTGTGCATCTCTAGACACGGTGATTCCGGTCCTGTTGAGGGCCAGCGCGGCCGGATCGGTCATCCTGATTCACACTGAGCGCCCACAGGTATGGCAGCCGCTGCTCGACAACTCTCATCGCATCAGCATCGCCAACGATCGCGAGCCTGTGCGCCCACCGAACATCATTGTCGCTGACGGCACGGGTCACGGTCTCACCGCTGGCGAGCGCGGGCACACCCTGATCACGCTCAGCGATGTCGCCGAACCGAGCGCAGATGTGACGTTGGTGCAGCACTCCGGCGACGAACTCGTGCTCGGTACACCAAGTGTGCAAGGAGTCCGCCTCAGCATCATGCGGCCGCGCAACGAGGCGCAGTTCCTCTCGCACCTGGTGGTGCGTGCATGATCAGCCAGCGGTCGTTGGACGCCCTTCGCGCGGCAATGAAGGTGATGGGGTCAGCACCCGAACGCGCAGCGCAAGTCTTCGTTCTTGCGACCCAAGACGATCCGGCGCTGGCAGATGGATGGTTGGGTCGCTACGCCACCGGAGAACGCACGGTGGCGGTGCTATCCAAGCTCTCGGAGAACGCCGAGCGACTAGGCGAGGGTTTAGGCAGGCTTCAACTTGGCCCCGCTAATCTGGGCGCGTCCTTCGACATCGAGTACGCGCGCTTTCCGATCGCTGATCAAATCACCGCGCACCTGGCCTATGCATCCGCGCTGATCGCGTCGGATCAGTTCCAGCAGGCGAGCGACATACTCGATCGCTTGCCGGCAGATCATCCCGAAACCGGATACGTGCGCGCATGTCTGGCGACCAAGACTCAGCGTTGGCCCGACGTGTTGACGGCAGTAGGGGTGTGCACTCAAAACCCACGAGACGTGTATCTGGCGCGGGCGGCAAGCCTGTTGGAGGCTTGGGCAGCAGCCAGTCTGGGGTTGATGCAGCCTGCTTTACAAGCCGCACAGCGGGTCATTGACGGGAAGCCGACCCCCACCGATGGTCTGGCGGCGCGGGGAGCACGCGTCAACGATGTATTGACACGTGATGCGCTGTTCTGTCGTGCTTTAGTGCTTCGTCACCAAGGCGAGGACGAAGAATCCGAGTCCGTGTTGACCGGAATCCGCGTGCAGTGGCCGGATTTCGAACGTGCGCACATCGCCCTCAACGATCGCACGTTCGGGTTAGAAGTCACCGATCCGGAAACGATCGCCTCCCGCACCGACAAATGGGACCCGAACACCGGCACCAGCCGCGCTGCCCGTGATCAAGCAGACCGGGACGCCACACGGCAGGAAGTGCTGGCACGCGCAGAAGAGCGGCTGGCTGCGTTCATCGGTCTTGAGGGGCCGAAGGAACAGATCGCCGTGTGGCGCACGGAGATCGAGATCGATCTTCTGCTGGCAGAACAGGGCGAGGAGGTCGGGACCGCCAACGAGAACCACATGGTGTTTGAGGGTCCGCCGGGGACCGCCAAAACGAGTTACGCGCGGATTGTCGCCGAAATCCTTTTTGGTCTAGGCAAAGTCGACCGACCGACGCCTCTGGAAGTCACTGAGGAAGATGTTGTAGTCGGCTATGTGTCGCAGACTGCGGAGAAGATGAGAGAGATCTGCGAGAAGGCCCTGGGCGGTGTTCTATTCATTGATGAGGCTTACCGGCTCGCCCCTGAGACAGATGGGCACTCGTTCGGCAAAGATGCCATCAACACCTTGCTCAAGTACATGGAGGACTACCGCGACCGTCTTGTGGTCATCGTGGCGGGGTATCCGACGGAGATGCGCCGTTTCATGGCAACCAATCCGGGCCTCGCGAGCCGGTTCCATTTCACGTTGACATTCGACAGTTACAACGCCAAGGAGATCGTCGCTATCGGCCAGGTGATCGCCAAGCAGGAAAAGATCACCGTCGCCGAAAGCGCGTGGGAACTGTTACGGCGAGAAACTGACCGTCTTCGCGCCATCCCCACAAAAGAGGGCACAGCGCTCGATGCCGCGGGTAACGGTCGCTACGCCCGCAAGGTGGTGCTCGCGTGCAAACGGGAACGCGCCCGCAGGTTGCACACGCTGGGTTCTGCGGGCCTGAGACAGCTCGCTACTGACGACCGGTCCGCCTTCGATGTCACTGACGACGATATGGCCCGTGCGCTTGCATCGGCGCTGACCCCAGAAGGCGTCAGCACGTAGACGACGAACAATACACAGCGATGTTTACTTTACGTCTTCTCGTTGACTAACTATGACTCACTGTGTCACTGTATGGTCATGTCGTTGGATGAAGCGGTCGCGTCTCTGTCCAGCATGGATGCCGCACTCGACCTTGCTCACGGTCTACTCAAGCTCGGCAAGGATGGCCTAGGTAAGCAGTCGGGAGCCACCGCCTGGGAGGTCCATGCGGTTGTGCCCTTAGCCGTGATTCTGTTCGCCGCGGGTCCATTGGGCTGCGGCGAAGGCGAGCCATGGGTGCGTGCGGCGATCGACAACGCCGATCCCGAGGACACTGTGCAGCCGGGGTGGGCACGCGCCGCACTGCTGTGCATCACCGTCCACCCACAGATGGCTCGTTCGGTAGCCCGGCTGGCCGGGCTGAGTCAGCGGCAGCGCGACTGTCTGGTGATGGCGCTACGCGTGGCGTTAGACGAGTCTCCTGGCACCCTGACCGGCACTGCGCGCATCTAAAGCGAAGGGGCGAAACACTATGTACGTCAAGCCATCCACGCCATACTGCGGATTCGGCCGCCGTGCCGGTGGCAACGAGATGTTCGTGCCGAGCAGCGCAGCACATGTGCTGGTGTCTGCACCGACCGAGACGGGCAAAAGTCGGCGCCTGCTGGCGCCGGCCGCCACGTTGTGGGGAGGCCCAGCAGTGGTCGTCTCGTCCAAGGACGATCTCATGCAGTACGTCATGGAACGCCGATGGGGACCAAAGGCGTTGCTGGACCTGCGGCCGTTGAAATCGCCGGTCTATCCAGAAGGCGTGGTTCCCAACATCTATGACCCGACTGTCACGATCGACAGTCCCTATGAAGCCCTGACCGTGGCCGAAACCATCATGCAGATGTCGACGGTCGGGTTGGGCTCGGGGGCTGATCAGGTCTCTGACGGCGGGGTATGGGAATCGCAGGCCGCCGGGCCGCTGGCGGCGTTTCTCTTCGCAGCGTCGCCGGAGGGCAACGGCAAGGGCATGGATTGGGTTCTAACGGCAGTCGACAACATCGACCCCGAGAACAGCACCCAGCCTGGGTGGGTACAGGCCGCCGCGCTGTGCCACCAGTACCCGACGTTGGCCATGGGTATGGCACGAATCATGGAAATGGACCCCCGTCAACGTGACTCGGTGGCCATCACAATGCGCAAAGCGATCACTCCCTGGCTGCGCACCTCGCTACTCGATCGTGAAGGGTTTGATCCGTTCACCCCGGATTTTCTTGATGACCCACAGGCGACCCTGTTCATCTTGGCGCCGGCTGATGGCACTGTGGCCGGTTCCGCGGTGACGCTGCTGGATTCGTTGGTGCGTCGGTGGCGCGAGAAGACGTCGACCAGGGAAACGATGCATCGGCTGCTGATGGTCATTGACGAACTTCCCAATACGGCACCGATTCCTAACCTGCGACGCATCGTGGGGGAAGGTCGTGGGCTCGGCATTAATCTGATGGTGGCCGTCCAGGCATCCTCACAGCTCGACACCGTGTATGGGGCGGTGTATGCCAACGAGTTACGCGATATCTTTCCAGCCTCGGTGATTATGTTCGGCGCTCGGGAGGAGGAACTTCTCACGGCGGCCGAGCACTGGTCGGGACTGACCAACCGACGGCCGCAAGGGTTCGGGCAGAACGACGGTGGCAAGAACCTCAACAACGATCTCGGTGCCACTCTGCGCTGGCAGGAGCTCCTGCCACCGACCCGCGAACATGCGCGGCTGCTGATCCGCGGCGGGGTGGGAACCTGCGTCGAAATACCTGACTGGTCCGTCTTTTTACAGTTTTACGATCAGACGACTCAGGCCATCCTGGCCAGAGCTCACGGCCGGGATGGGAGCGCCGGGGCCGTGGAGCAGGGGAGGCTTCGCCGCATGGTGCGGCGTGCGTGGCTGGATCGCGACAGTGCGGCGTGACCCTGAGCTTGCACGTCGGATCAACCTGCTTTTCGACGTCATGCATACGCGCACGGAGCCTCCGCTGAATTCGGCGGCCGCCGCCGCGGCCATGTCCGCCCGTGGTGGTTCTGCGGTCAGCGCGGCAGTCTTAGATCAGTTGCGATTGGGCTACAGGGGCGATGCACTCGATGCACAGCTGAGCATTGTTGCTGACTTCTTCGGTGTACCAACCGTTTATCTCACCGAGACTAGGGTTCGGACCGGCATCGACGCCCAGCTTCATCTTGTGCGTCTCATGCGTGAGATGGGGGATCGAGGGTCCGCACCTGGCCTGTCGATAGTGGGCGGCACGGAGGTGGGATTATGACGGCGCTCGCGTGGGCCGTGGGAGGTACCGGGGTGGTGTTCACGGTGTGGGAGATGGTGCGTCACTTGCGTGCGGCGGCCCAACACCTTCAGGACTGCACCAGTGCGAGCGAATCGACCGATGTGGTCGTGGGCGAGGTAGGTAGCGTCCCCGTTCGTCGGTGATGCACCGCATTCGGATCAGTAGCTTGATCCGATGGTGCTACTGGGCGTGAATGCCTGTTCTGCAACATTTTTGATTCCCACTCCTACCGCTGCGAGGGTCCAGAGGATTCCGGCTGCGTTGACTACGAGACCGATGACGATGAGTTTGGCTGAGCGCGGCATCGGACGCACGGCACCGGCGCCCAAGGGTGTGCGGTCAATCGGATCGGCTGGCTCGATGGTGCGAAACGGCGATGGTGCGGTCATATCATCGGGTAGCAGCGGCAGAGAGAGGGTCACGGTCGGCGCCGTGGGTGAGAGTGGCCACCAGTCGGTTGAACCGTCGATTGCCAACCAGCCGTTGAGAATTCCGTAGATTCCGGCGGTGAGCGCTGCTGCTGGAAGTTGTGCGAGCAGCCAGGGCGCTAGGACTGTACTAGTCAGGGTGCCCGAGGGGCGGTACAGCAGAACCAAAAGCACCCCCAGTGCCACTGCTGCCCAGAGGAATGCGGGGATTGGAAACGAGCGAAGCCGGTCAGGGATGAGCGATTCGCTGCGGTGATAGATCAGCTTGCCCAGCGGCCAACCAAGGGGAGCTAACACGGCCGCGGCGATGACGATGACGACTTCCAGCACACCCTCGACGGTCTTGACGCCTCGAGTGAGCAGTGGGTGACTGGGGTGGTCGTTGTAGGGGCTTGGTCGGGCGCCAGCGACGTCGCGGGCACGTCGGCGAATTCTTCGATTGAGCAGCTCTGCGCGACGTATCTGCATGGAGAAGATGCCCGCGTGCTCGGCGATCCATTCGCGGCGTAGTTCGTCGTATCGGTCAACACTCGATGTGAACACCATGTGTTTACGTGTTGCCTTCTATTGCGTAATCTGTCAGCATGATGGTCATGACGGACAGCGTAACGATGGGCGGTGCGATGGTCTACCCCATCGCAGCGTTTCTGGTCGCGCTCGCTGCGATTGGCCTTCTGAGCTCGCTTTTTGTGGTGCTGCTGGCGCTAGTTGTGCGCCGCCTATGCCGCCGTACGGATCGGTTCGCGGCCACGCGCTGGAGTGATTCATCGGTAAACACTGTCGGTGGTGGTTTTGCCACGGTGGGCGGATCTGCACTGTGGCCGGCCGCGCTGGTCTACCAGGTTCCTGAGCCTGAACGGACCCAGCGACCCGGACCGCGCGTCAGCCGTAGAGGCCAGCGCCGTCAGCTCAGTTCACGCAGTGCATCGACCTTGCAGCATGGCGAACGGGGACGGTAATGACCCTTACCAATGACCAGTGGTCCGACGGCTTGGCCGCTGAGGACGACGACGGCTTCGGATTCCCCCAGGCTCCGACCTTCACCCTTCCCGCAGAGGCCCAAACGGGTTACACCGATCTGGATGAGGTCGATCCTGATCCGGCCGACGAACACGCTGACCATGATTCTGGCGAGCGCGGATTCGGGGATTGCCGCGACCCTGAGGATGACTACGCTGATCCCGACGAGGGTGTAGCGGACTACGACGATTACCCGGTCGCTGGACAAGCCCTCACCGGACCTGTTGGTGGTGGCCAGACGGACGCGGCAGAACCGCGCCGGGCACGCAGATTTGACGGCAAGGTCGCTGCGGGGTTCGGTGCTGCCGGGCTGGTGGCCGTGTTGGTGGCGATCGTCGGGGCGGTCGCTGTGTACGGCTCGGATGAGCCCAAACCCACCGGCGCTCCGAACGTGGCCGACGCGATGGCTTTGCCTCCGACGCGCTCGGCGGCGCCGGCGCCCGCCCCCGCTCCTACGCTGGACCGCCCGATTTCGTTCACCGCCGATGCCCTGGGCTCGTGCGCAGAGGGGTCGACGTCGGCACAGACGATGGCCGGCACTGATCCCCACGCGGCGTTTGTGTGTGTGCGCGGCGGTGGTGACGGCCAGGTGATCGACATCGAGCTTCCAGGTACGCACTTGATCACGGCGATTTCGGGTGAGTTTGGCTGGGTAGGAACCGATGCGAGCGGGTCGAAGCCGTGGTCACAGTACCGAGTGGTTACCACGGTGCAGTACACGTTCAACGACACCGATGCCACGCTGGTGACCCAGGAAACCAAGAACGTCCACGGTGAAGCGGTGCAGCCGATTAAGCGGGTGCTGGCATCCAAGATCCGCATGTTGATCCGGGAGACGTCCCGGCCGCCGGCGCAGCCCGCAGGTGGTGCCAGCACCGCACCGACGAAGCCGAACGGACCGCTGGGCCTGGAGCTTCCGCAACTGCCGGGGGTGCTCGGCGGTGGGCAACAGAACAGCGATCCGGTCGACGCCGCGTTCGCCATCAAAAGCTTGAAGATCATCGGCCACAAGCCGGTATAGCGCCGAGGACACACGACCATGGCAATGAGCCGCATCTGGCAGCAACGGATCAGCCGCACTCAGGGTGCGCTGACGAAATACGGGAAGCCCGCAGTGCTGATTCTGGCGGCCCTGGCGGGACTGAACGTGTTGTGGCAGCTTCTTTTTGCCACAGCCCCTGACCTCACCGAGCCATCACGGGCGGTAGTGAACCGCTCTGCCGTGGTCGGTGCGTTCGCCCAGGATTTCGTCGCGGTCTGGTTGGAGGCAAACACTCAGGACGCGGCCAGCTTGAGTCAGTTCATCAGCGCCGATCCTGCATCCTTGACGCTGCCTTCCACTCCGGCAGTCGTCATCAACACCCCCACGATCGTGGCCGTGTCACTGGAGGGCCTTGCAGGTCAGGAGTCCGACGCCGAGGTGTATTCCGTGGTCGTCGGTGTGACCCAGCGGCCCTATGAGTCCGCCGCACCACACCGAGCCTTGTACCGGGTCCCCGTGCTGTGGTCGCGCTTCGGTCCCCGTGCCGCGAGTTTTCCGGCGCGCATCGGCGGACCGGGCGCGGGAGCAGACCTTCCGCTGAGCTACCCGAGCACGTTGAGTGAGGCCGACCCCGCCTACAGCACGGCGACGGGTTTCTTGAAGGCCTATCTGACCCCTGCCGGGGGTGTCGAGCAGTACGTCACCACGGACTCGATGATCGCCGGATTGGGTAATGCGTACGAAACCCTTTCCATACAGGGCGTTACCGCGCTCGGCGTTCCCTCGTCGGTGCCCGCCGACGGTGAGCTGGCTCGTGTCTTGGTCCGCGTGACCGCAGTGAACTCTCAGTTCGCTCCCTCGCCGTTGGTCTACCCCTTGACGCTTCGCGGGGTTGGTGGACGCTGGCTGGTCGCAGCGATCGACAAAGCGCCGGCGGTGTCCACCGATGACCGTCTCGTTCCGGCGGCGGTGTCCACCGACTGGAGCTCTGCCACACCGAACTGACCGGCACGTCCAACCAGCGGCCGTGCCACAAGGAAAGGGAACCGCAATGACTGAAACCACTTTGGCCGCAGGTGATCTGCTGACCGCCATCCCCTCGCTATGGGAATCGGCTCAGATACCGCTCGCGATCATCGCCATCTTCGTTGGGGGTGTTGCGGGCGCATTCGCGCTCGTGCGCGGGTTCGGCGCCGCAATGGGCAAGGTTCTCGGAGGGGTCGCAGTCGCAGCCATCATCCTCGGCGCGGTCGGCTTGGCCGTCTCACTGAAGACCACCGTGGACAAGCACGGTGGGGGCATCACCACCGGGCAGTTCGGCTAGCGCCTGCCCAGGGCGTCGAGAACGCCTGAAACCGAGCTGGTGTTGACGAGATGTTGTTGGAGGTTATGCAGTGGGTGAGAACAGCTTTCGCGGTCAGACAGCCCGCGTGTATGCCGATGTGCGCGACTTTCCTATCTATGTCTCCCACATCGATGACAACACGCGGTTGTGGTTCGCGCCGTGGCGGATCTGGGACGGCGCGACCTTCCTGATCGGTATCACCTCTACGGTCTGGGCGACCCGCAAGTGGCTTGACTCCGGGCATGCCATCGCCATCGCGCTGTTCGGCCTCGCGCTGACAGCAGCACTGACCGTCGCTGCCCGCCAGATCCCGGTATCTCGACCCAGCCCGCTCTACCGGATCGGCTGGCTGCTCGGCGGACTGTTGCACACCCAGCGCAAGGCCGGGGTCAACGGTGAGGGCGAGTCCGCTCTGTCGCCACCCAAAGAGGTGATCGGGAATCTGAGCTTCACCTCCGAGATC
>ERZ500977.171-NODE-171-length-12382-cov-4.325708_pt1 | contig 12382 bp, 10 predicted proteins | sample MGYA00248863_ERZ500977 | MGnify/ENA primary metagenome ERZ500977 (study PRJEB25958, sample SAMN03398581) | human skin metagenome | study: EMG produced TPA metagenomics assembly of the Human Skin Microbiome Metagenome (human skin metagenome) data set.
GGGGTTGCGGTCTCCGCACATCCGGTACAGCAATGCCTGCTGCGGTGAGGTGGGTACCGACAGCTCGAGGTCGGGGGCGCGATCCGGTGCTGCCGAGGACCCTGACGGCCCACGGTCGCCGCCGAACCCGCCCTCACCGCGGGCGAAGATCGACCGTTTCTGGGTCCACAGTAAAGTGCCTTCGGGGTCCTTGACCTCGGTCTCCGACCAGATGACCGCCGCCTTGCCCTTGTCCCAGATTTCGGTGAACCGGGTGACCGCGATACCTGTGCCCGCCGCCGGGATCGGACCGGGAACCGTGACGGCCTCGCTCGCGTGCAGCACCTTGCTGAGTTCGATGTCGATGCCGGGGAACCTCACCGCGGGCGGCTCGGTCATGTGAAAGCTCTGCGCCACATTGCCGAAAGTGGGCAATACCTGCGGCGTGCCGTCGGTCAGGTAACGCAGCTCTGCTTTGTCCATCGGGTCGGCACCGGCCCCGAGGCCCAGGTGATAGAGCTGGACATCGCTACTGCTCCAGGAGAATTCGACGGGAGGCAGCTCCGCGCCGATGGCCTCGTCGAGATTGATGGGCACGCCTATTCCTTCCCTGCCAGGTGAAGCGCCGCCAGATACCCGAAGGTCATCGCGGGCCCGATGGTTCCGCCCGGTCCCGGGTAGGTGTGACCCATCACCGGGGCGCTCGCATTACCCGCCGCATACAACCCGTCGATGACCGAGCCGTCATCGCGCAGCGCGCGGCCCTTGATGTCGGTGACAATGCCGCCCTTGGTTCCCAGATCGCCAGGCACCATCTTGGCGGCATAGAACGGACCGGTGGCAATCTCGCCGAGATTTGGGTTCGGCTTGTTGGTGGGGTCGCCGTAGTAGCGGTCGTACGCGCTTTCACCGCGCCTGAAATCCTCGTCGACCCCGGAGCGCGCGAAACCGTTGAACCGCTCGACCGTCGCCTTGAACTCGTCGACGGGGAGGCCGGTCTTTTTGGCCAACTCATCCAGAGTGTCTGCCTTGACGATGACGCCGGACTCCATCCACTTCTTCGGAATGCGTTGGCCCGGTTGCAATCCTGCGAAAATATAGCGGTCGCGATACTGCTGGTCGAACACCAGCCACGCCGGGATGTTCTCCCCGGGGCCGGGACCCTGGCCGTACTTGCCGCCGTACATGTGATGGCATGCCTCCACATAGGGCATGGACTCGTTCATGAACCGCTTGCCCGCCATGTTGACGATGATCGAGCCGGGGGAGTTACGCTCAGACAGCGCGAACCATGGGGCGTCTATCAGCGGGACCGTCGGGCCCCACCACGCATCCTCCATGACATCTAATGCGGCACCGAGCTTTTCGGCGGCCAGAATGCCATCGCCGGTGTTGGCCACCGCGCCGACGGTCCATTCGGTGGTGATGGGGGCGCGCTGATACTTCACCCGCATCTGCTCGTTGTGCTCAAAACCTCCGCTGCCCAGGATGACACCCCGGCGAGCCCGGATCAGCTGCGGCTCTGCGCTTTCCGGGCCCGTCATGTCGCGGACATAGATGCCCTTCACCGCGCCGTCCTCGACATAAAGATCAGTCAGCGCGGTGTTCAGCAGGACCGGAACGCCGGCCTTCTGCAGACCGATGCGCAGCGGCGCTATAAGCGCTCGGCCCATGCCCACCAGGTTCTTTCGGGTGGCGTTCGCCCACACTGACCGCACACCGACCTTGACGCTGCGGAGAAGGCCTCGCGGATGGCGCTTGAGTTGGTTGAGACGCACGTAGTCCTGCTGCATCACCACCATGTTCAGCGGCACCTTGCCGTACGGCGGCTCGAGGCCCTTCTCGTCGGGGCCGAGTTTGCGGGCGTTGAACGGCTTCGGCTCCACTGAACGGCCGGAGGGCTTGCCGCCCGGCGTCTCCGGGTAGTAGTCGGAGTAGTTGGGCACCCAGCACAGCTTGAGCGGGGAGTGCTTCAACACGAACGACAGCATCTCCGGGCCGCGTTCCAGATACGTGTCGATCTTCTCGGCGGGCACCACGTCGCCGATGATCGCGTGCAGGTACGTGCGCGCCGCCTCCGGAGTGTCTTTGACCCCGTCGCGCTGGAGCACCTCGTTGTTCGGGATCCACACACCGCCACCGGAACGGGCCGTCGAACCGCCATAGTGCGGCGCCTTCTCAACGACTACTGTCGAGAGGCCCTGGTGGGCCGCGGTGAGGGCGGCGACCATACCGGCAGCCCCGCTGCCCACCACGACGACGTCATACTCCTGCTGCGTCATGTAGAACACGTTATAGAATTGCCCGGCCGACTAACAACTGTGCCGGTCGACGAAACGAGGGGACTTCACAAATGTTGCCCGTTGAGGTGCGTGAGAAGTTGGCCGCGGATTTGGCTGAGGCTGAGCGCAGCCGGGTGCCGATCGCGCCGTTGACAGATGGTCATCCTGATATCGATGTGGTTGATGCCTATGAGATTCAGTTGATCAATATTCGTCGCCGGGTTGCTGAGGGGGCTCGGGTGATCGGGCACAAGGTGGGCCTGTCGTCGGAGGCGATGCAGAAGATGATGAACGTTGACGAACCCGATTACGGGCATCTGTTGGAGGAGATGCAGGTGTTCGAGGATCGGCCGGTGCCGTCGGGTCGTTATCTGTACCCGCGAGTGGAGGTCGAAGTCGGTTTCATCCTGTCTGATGACCTGCCGGGGGCGGGGTGTACCGAGGATGATGTGCTGGCTGCGACGGCGGCGTTCGCGCCGGCGATCGAGCTGATCGACACCCGTATTACCAATTGGCAGATCAAGTTGTGCGACACGATCGCCGATAACGCGTCGTCGGCGGGCTGGGTGCTGGGTGAGGCGCGGGTGTCGCCGAAAGATATTGATATCAAGAACATCGACGCGGTGCTCACCAACAACGGCGAGGTCGTTGCGGAGGGTCGCAGCGATGCGGTGTTGGGTAATCCGGTGACCGCGGTGGCGTGGCTGGCCCGCAAGGTGGAGAGTTTCGGCGTCCGGCTGCGCGCTGGTGACATTGTGTTGCCGGGGTCGTGCACCCGTGCGATAGATGCACCCCCGGGCAGCCATTTCGTTGCCGACTTCGCCGGGTTAGGTTCAGTACGACTGGATTTCGAATAGGAGCCTCTCTATGGCTAATAAAGCATCGGTCGCGATCGTGGGGTCGGGCAATATCAGCACCGATCTGCTGTACAAGTTGTTGCGTTCGGACTGGCTCGAGCCGCGCTGGATGATCGGCATCGACCCCGAGAGCGAAGGTTTGGCGCGGGCCCGCACGCTGGGGTTGGAGACCAGCCATGAGGGTGTGGACTGGTTGTTGGGGCAGTCGGAGAAACCGGATCTGGTGTTCGAGGCCACCAGTGCCTATGTGCATCGCGATGCCGCACCGCGGTATGCCGAGGCCGGTATTCGGGCGATCGATCTGACCCCGGCCGCGGTGGGGCCGGGGGTGATCCCGCCGGCGAATCTGCGGGAGCATCTGGATGCGCCGAATGTGAACATGGTGACCTGTGGTGGGCAGGCGACGATCCCGATCGTCTACGCGGTGAGCCGTGTGGTGGGGGTGCCCTATGCCGAGATCGTGGCGTCGGTGTCCTCGGCGTCGGCGGGGCCGGGCACGCGGGCCAACATCGACGAGTTCACCAAGACCACCAGTGCCGGTGTGCGCGATATCGGCGGCGCGGCGCGGGGTAAGGCGATCATCATCTTGAATCCGGCTGATCCACCGATGATCATGCGCGACACCATCTTCTGCGCGATCCCCGAGGACGCCGATCACGCGGCGATCACGGCGTCGATCAAGGATGTGGTGGCCGAGGTGCAGACCTACGTGCCCGGTTACCGGTTGCTCAACGAGCCGCAGTTCGATGAGCCGTCGGTGGTCAACGGCGGCAACCATCTCGTCACCACGTTCATCGAGGTGGAGGGTGCCGGGGACTACCTGCCGCCGTATGCGGGGAATCTGGACATCATGACCGCCGCGGCCACCAAGGTGGGCGAAGAGATCGCCAAAGACAGGCTCGCTGCCACTGGCGATGAGCGCTTGCGCGAAGAGCAGACTATTTCAGGAGGCCACTCATGAGTACCGACCAGATCTATTTCAATTCGATGTGGGACGTGCGGATGACCGACACGTCGTTGCGCGACGGTAGCCATCACAAGCGGCATCAGTTCACCAAGGACGAGGTCGGGGCGATCGTTGCGGCGTTGGATGCCGCCGGGGTGCCGGTTATCGAGGTCACCCATGGTGACGGGCTGGGCGGGTCGAGTTTCAACTACGGGTTTTCCAAGACCCCGGAGCAGGAGCTGATCAAGCTGGCCGCCGAGACGGCCAAAGAGTCCAAGATCGCGTTCCTGATGCTGCCCGGGGTGGGCACCAAGGAAGACATCAAAGAGGCCCAGAACAACGGCGGGTCGATCTGCCGTATCGCCACGCATTGCACCGAGGCCGATGTGTCGATTCAGCATTTCGGGCTGGCCCGCGAGCTCGGGTTGGAGACGGTGGGCTTTTTGATGATGAGCCACACCATCTCCCCGGAGAAGCTGGCCGCCCAGGCCCGCATCATGGCCGATGCGGGCTGCCAGTGCGTCTATGTCGTCGATTCGGCGGGCGCGTTGGTCCTCGAAGGAGTGGCCGATCGCGTGTCGGCCCTGGTGGCCGAACTCGGTGACGACGCCCAGGTGGGTTTCCACGGCCACGAGAACCTCGGCCTGGGGGTGGCCAACAGCATCGAGGCCGTGCGCGCCGGTGCCAAGCAGATCGACGGCTCCTGCCGGCGGTTCGGTGCCGGGGCCGGTAACGCGCCGGTCGAGGCACTGATCGGGGTGTTCGACAAGATCGGCGTCAAGACCGGGATCGACTTCTTCGACATCGCCGATGCCGCCGAAGAGGTCGTCGCCCCGGCGATGCCGGCCGAGTGCCTGTTGGACCGCAACGCGCTGATCATGGGCTACTCGGGGGTGTATTCGAGCTTTCTCAAGCACGCGATTCGCCAGTCCGAGCGCTACGGGGTGCCCGCGCACAAGCTGCTGCACCGCGCCGGACAACGCAAGCTCATCGGCGGCCAGGAAGACCAACTCATCGACATCGCCCTGGAAATCAATCGCGAACAGGAAGCCGCCTCCGCGTCCTAGCGCCGATGCCACGCTCGCGCGCGGTGAACGCGCTAGGGTCTGGAGGCGCCGCCGCGATCTGCGGGGAGCAGCCGTCGCCCCGCACGGCTCGCTGAAAGCATCGGAGACTTCCTGACCGACAGCGATCCGCCTGTAGTGCCCGGCCCGCCGGTCGACACCGTCGATCTGATCTCCACCCCCCGCGTCCGCGGATGGATCCATCTCGTGGTGGCCGTCATCGCCGTGTTCGCAGGATCGGCGCTGATCCAGAGCGCCTGGCTGGTGGGTTCACCGCATGCGTGGTGGGCGGCCTCGGTCTACGCCCTGGCGGTCGTCGTGATGTTCACCGTCAGCGCGACCTATCACCGCGTCAGCTGGGATTCGGTCACCGCTGAGAAGTGGATGATGCGCCTCGACCACTCGGCCATTTTCGCCTTCATTGCTGCCTGCTACACACCGCTGGCCGTGCTGGCACTGCCACACGCAATCGGCGGCGACGTGCTGACCATCGTGTGGTCGGGGGCTGCGGCCGGTGTCGCGCTCAAGATGTGTTGGCCGTCGGCACCCCGGTGGGTGGGGGTGCCGCTGTACCTGCTGCTCGGATACACCGCGATCTGGTTCGCCGGGGCCCTGCTCGACGGGGCGGGCATCACCGTTGTGGCGCTGCTGATCGCCGGAGGTGTGCTGTATAACGTCGGAGCGATTCTCTACGGCGCCCGATGGCCCAACCCATGGCCCACCACGTTCGGCCACCACGAGTTCTTCCATGCGTTCACCGCGGCCGCCGCGGTGTGCCATTTCATCGCAATCTGGCTCGTCGTCCACTAGGGGCATCGGGTCTGCGTCGGACGCGACGGGCACGATGGTGCCATGGTGGCGACGCGCGCTGACGCACAGGCGATCCTCGAACATTTGGCGGGCCCGGACGCCGTTCTGCGCGATGACCAGTGGACGGCCATCGAGGCGCTAGTTGTGCACCGGCGCCGGGCTCTCGTCGTGCAGCGCACGGGGTGGGGCAAGTCGGCCGTGTACTTCATCTCCGCCAAGCTCCTTCGCGCCGCGGGGCACGGGCCGACGGTCATCGTCTCGCCGTTGCTGGCTCTGATGCGAAACCAGGTCGCGGCCGCAGATCGCGCGGGGGTACACGCGGCGACGATCAACTCGAGCAACATGGCGGACTGGGCCGAAATCCATAACCGGGTCCGACGCGGTGAGCTCGACGTGCTGCTGGTCAGCCCGGAACGGTTGAACAACCCGGACTTCCGCGACGAGGTGCTGCCGGCATTGGCCGACGACGCCGGTCTCGTCGTCGTCGACGAAGCGCACTGCGTATCGGACTGGGGCCACGATTTCCGGCCCGACTACCGCAGGATCCGAACCCTGATCGCCGATCTCGGTGCCGACGTTCCAGTGCTCGCCACCACCGCGACGGCCAACGACCGCGTGGTCGCCGACGTCGCCGCGCAACTCGGTGTCGGTGGTGACACGGACACCCTCGTACTGCGTGGGGGGCTGGACCGCGAGTCGCTGCGGCTGTCCGTCGTGAAGGCGGGCAGCCCGGCCCAACGCGCGTCATGGCTTGTCGCACATCTGGATTCGCTTCCCGGTTCTGGGATCGTCTACACCCTCACGGTGGCGCAGGCCAACGATGTGGCGGCGTTGCTGGCCGAGCAGGGTCACAAGGTCGCGTCCTACACGGGCGCCACCGAGGCGGCAGAACGCGAGCAGTTGGAGGCCGATCTGCTCGCCAACCGGGTCAAGGCACTGATCGCGACGTCCGCTCTCGGCATGGGGTTCGACAAGCCCGATCTGGGCTTCGTCGTCCACTTGGGGGCGCCCTCGTCGCCCATCGCGTACTACCAGCAGGTCGGGCGTGCGGGCCGCTCGACGCCCAGCGCTGAGGTGGTGCTGCTCCCCGGTCATGAGGATCAGGATGTCTGGCGGTACTTCGCGTCGGTGGCGTTCCCGTCAGAAGCCATGGTGCGCAATGTTATTCAAGCCCTGGATGCGCAGCGTCCGCAATCGACAGCCGCTCTGGAGCCGCTCGTCGACCTCAATCGGTCACGTCTGGAAATGGTGCTGAAGGTGCTCGACGTCGACGGGGCGGTCCGCCGCGTCAAGGGTGGTTGGATCGCCACCGGGCAACCGTGGGGGTACGACGAGGAGCGCTATCGCACGCTCGACGAGGCCCGCAAGCGTGAACAACAAGCGATGCTGGACTATCAGTCCACCACCGCATGCCGGATGGCGTTCCTGCGTAGGCAGCTCGACGACCCGGAACTCGGCGACGACGAACGGTGCGGCAGGTGTGACAACTGCTCCGGCACGAGGTATTCCGCTGACGTCGACGCAGCGGTGGCCGAAGAATCCCGGCACCGGTTGATGAGGCCCGGCGTCACGCTCGCGCCGCGCAAACAGTGGCCGACGGGTCTGGGCAAGCTCGGCCTCGACCTCAGCGGGAAGATCACCGACGGGCCGCAGCCGGGACGCGTCATCGGCCGGCTCACCGACCTCGGATGGGGTGCTCGGCTACGCGCCGTGCTGGATGCCGACGATGCGGAAGTGTCCGACGACGTCGTCAAGGCCGCGGTGAACGTTCTTGCGTCATGGGATTGGGAGACGCGGCCGACGGCTGTCATGGCGGTGGACTCGGTCAGCCACCCGGTGTTGATCACCTCGCTGGCCCGCAGGCTCGCCGAAGTGGGTCGGCTCACCGACCTGGGGGTGCTGCGATACGCGTCGGATCGGCGGCCGGTGACGGCTGCGAACTCGGCATATCGGGTCGCGGCGCTCGACCGCTCGTTCGCCGCGCCCGATGCCGCCGTGATCGAGGCGGCCGGTGGACCCGTGCTGCTCGTCGACGACCTGGTTGAGAGCGGGTGGACCTTGACGATGGCCGCGCGAGTGGTGCGAGCCGCGGGTGCCCAGCAGGTGCTGCCATTCGCGCTGGCCAGTACGTCGTGACGATGGCGAGTTAGAAGACGGGTTTCTCGCCGCCCAGGTGTGCGGTGACTGCGTCGGCCGTCTCGACGACGGCGCGTGCCCGCACAGTGATCTCGTTGTCGGTCAACGCTTTTCCGATATGCATCGAGGCGACCATCACCTGGCGCCGATAGTGGTCGAAGACGGGAGCGGAGATGACGCTGATGTCGATGCGCTTGCGTCCCGGACTCTCGTCACGCAGGTACACGCGCTCGCCGATATCCGATACCAGCTCGCCCAGCAGGGCGCGCAGCTCGCCGGGCAGGGTGGTCGGCATGCCTGCCATCAGCGAGTACAACCGCCGGCCACCGGGTGTCAACCGTTCGACGAGGTAGCCATCGGCGCGGCAGAGTGCAGTCACCCGACTGAGCCGTTCCATGTCCATTCGCAACGGCAGAGTGGGTTGCATCTCAAGCCAAGTGCGTTCTGCCTCGTCGTCCCACAGCACGAACATGAGGCCCACAGGTGGCGCGAACGGGTAGCTCTGCCCCACCTCCACCCCCGGCTCGGCGCCGGCGGGCGCGACCAGGTCGAGCAGCGTGATGCGGTCGTCGACCACCGCCGACAGTGCCGCGGTGGCGTCGAACCGCGCTGAGAGTCGACGCAATTGTTCGCGTGCGGCGGGGCTGACACGCAACGACTCCTGCGCCTTGTGCCCCAACGTGATCAGTGACGGTCCGAGTCGATACGTCTTGTCAACCGGGTCGCGGACGAGATACCCCGCCTCGGCGAGTGACGTGACGATGCCGAGACAGGTCGGCTTGCTCAGCCCGATGCGGCGCGCGAGGTCGGACACCCCGAAGCGCTCGGATGGCCGGCTGGCCAGAAAATCCAGGATGCGGACCACGCGATCGGTCGGCGGCGAGGCGCGCGTGGGCTGGATGGGGGAGACCATCTCTGCAATGTAGCCTCAGTCTGTTCCAAATATGAAACATGTCGGTCGATATATTGACTCTGGATAGAACACGTTCTAGTTTCGATGCTGTGTTTGCGAAGCCGCTGGCCGACGCCATCGCCGAGGCCGAGAATCTGGTCGCCACCGCCCCGTTCATCGAAACCGAGGCAGACCTGCTGGAGGGCCTCCAGTACCTGGCCGGTTGTATCGCCGCGTGTACACACGTGGCATTCGACTACGACCGCGACCACCCGTTCCTGCACAGTGGTACCGGGCCGTTCACCAAGATGGGGCTCGACAACCCGGACACCATGTACTTCGGCACTCGCGTGCAGGCGGGCTACGAATATGTCGTGACCGGTACTCGCGGCACCACCACCGACGTCAGCTTTCAGCTTCTCGGCGGCGAGTACACCGACGAAGTCGTGCCCGACAGTGAGACCGCATTCGACGACCGCAAACTCGACATCGCCGACGACGGCACCTTCGAGTGGCGCTTCACGCCCGCCGCGCCGTCTCAACTCGTGATACGCGAGGTCTACAACGACTGGTCGGCCAAGCGTGGCTCCTTCGCGATCTGCCGCACCGACACCGCGGGCACCGCGCCGCCACCTCTGACCAAGGAACTCATCGAGAAGCGCTATGCCGTCGCCGGTAAGCAACTCGTCCAGCGCGTGAAGACGTGGCTGCAGTTCCCGCAGTGGTTCTACAACGACAGCCCGCCCAACCAGATGGTGCCGCCCAGGCTTACCCCGGGCGGCCTTGCGACGCAGTACTCGTCGGCCGGTCAATTCGATCTCACCGAGGATCAGGCGTTGGTCATCACGCTGCCAGTCAGCGACGCCCCCTATCTCGGATTCCAGCTCGGTAGCCTGTGGTACATCTCGCTCGATTACATCAACCATCAGACGTCACTGAACGGCACTCAAGCTCAAGCGGACCCGGACGGGAAGATCCGCATCGTCGTCTCCGACCAGAACCCCGGCGTGACCAACTGGGTGGAAACCCTGGGGCACCGCAAGGGTTTCCTGCAGTTCCGTTGGCAGCGGGTGTCTCGCGAGATGACGGCCGCAGACGGACCCACGGTGGAGCTGGTTGACGTCGACAAGGTCAGCGCCGCGTTGCCGTACTACGAAATGAACAAGATCTCCGAAGAAGACTGGCGCGCGCGGATCGCGCTGCGTCAGAAGCAGATCGGCGAAAGAATGGTGGGATAGCGTGGCGGGTTCCGAAGGTCTTCTCGACGGCAAGGTCGTCGTCATCAGCGGGGTCGGGCCCGCGTTGGGTACCACACTCGCCCGGCGTTGCGCCGAGGCCGGTGCTGACCTGGTGCTCGCGGCGCGCACCGTCGAACGTCTCGACGACGTCGCCAAACACATCACCGATCTGGGCAGGCGTGCCGTGTCGGTGGGCACGGACATCACCGACGAAGCGCAGGTGAACCATCTCGTCGACGAATCGCTCAAGGCCTACGGAAAAGTCGACGTCCTCATCAACAATGCCTTTCGCGTTCCGTCGATGAAGCCGTTCGCCAACACCACCTTCGAGCACATGCGCGACGCGATCGAGCTGACGGTCTTCGGCGCCCTGCGCATGGTGCAGGCTTTCACTCCGGCCCTGGCCGAGTCGAAAGGCTCTGTCGTCAATGTGAACTCGATGGTCGTGCGACATTCGCAGGCCAAGTACGGCGCCTACAAGATGGCGAAGTCGGCGCTGCTGGCGATGTCGCAGACACTGGCCACCGAGCTCGGTGATCAGGGCATCAGGGTGAATTCGATTCTGCCCGGATATATCTGGGGTGGCACGTTGGAGTCCTACTTCAAACACCAGGCCGGAAAGTACGGCACCACCGTCGAAGAGATCTACAAGGCCACCGCGGCGGCATCGGATCTCAAGAGACTGCCCACCGAGGACGAGGTCGCATCGGCGATCCTGTTCATGGCCAGCGATCTGTCCAGCGGCATCACCGGCCAGGCGCTCGATGTGAACTGCGGGGAGTACAAAGCCTGATGAGCGGACGGACCAACGTAGGTACCGTCGAGGACCTGCACGCGTCGGCTGTCAAAGCGTGCGGCCTTGATGATTTCGGTTCCGACGACGACAACTACCGTGAGGCGCTGGCTGTCCTGCTGGAAGCCTTCCAGCGCGAGGCCGACCTCACCGAACTCGGCAGCAAGATGCATCGATTCTTCATCCGTAATGCTCTTGTCGCCCGGCTTGTTTCGGAGGCGGCGTTCAAGCAGTACCCCGAGCACGCCGACGTGCCCATCGAACGACCGATCTTCGTGACGGGGCTGCCCCGCACCGGTACCACTGCCGTGCACCGGTTGTTGGCGGGGGACCCCCGGCATCAGGGCCTCGAACTCTGGTTGGCCGAGTTTCCGCAGCCTCGACCCCCGCGCGAAACATGGTCGCAGAACCCGGTGTTTCAGCAGATCGACGCACAGTTCACCAAGGCGCACGAAGAGAACCCGGACTACACGGGTCTGCACTTCATGACCGCCGACGAGGTGGAGGAATGCTGGCAGCTGCTGCGGCAGTCACTGCACTCGGTGTCCTACGAGACGCTGGCGCATGTGCCGACCTACGCGCAGTGGCTGGCGCGTCAGGACTGGACGAAGTCGTATCAGCGGCACCGTCGCAACCTGCAGCTCATCGGACTCAACGATCGCGAAAAGCGTTGGGTCCTCAAGAATCCGAGCCATTTGTTCGCGCTCGACGCATTGTTCGCGACGTACCCAGACGCGCTGGTGGTGCAGTGTCACCGTCCGGCCGAGACGATCATGGCGTCGATGTGCTCGCTCGCGCAGCACACCACCGAGGGTTGGTCGAACACGTTCACCGGTGACGTGATCGGCGCCGATTCGATGGAAACATGGTCGCGTGGACTGGAACTCTTCAACACCGAACGGGCCAAGCACGATCCGGCGCAGTTCTACGATCTCGACTATTTCAAGTTGATCAAGGACCCCGTCGGCGCTGTCGAGGACATCTACCGAGCCTTCGGCATCGAGTACACCGACGAAGCCCGCGAGTCGGTGCGCAACACCCACGAGGAGAGCAAGAAAGGGCCCCGGGCGCCGAAGCATACCTACTCGCTGGCCGACTACGGCCTTACCGACGAGCAGGTCAAGGAGCGCTTCAGGAATCTATGACGGCGCGCCGTCGTGGACCACGGTCGGCGTCGCCAGCACTCTCAGCCGTCGCCGGGTGACGGAGCACTTGAGTACTCCTCCAGGCAGCCCTCGGCGACGGCATGCCGGATGCTGTCGGCAAGGCGAGGGCAGGACCGCGAACGTGCGGGATCGCCGCCGGCATCCCGGATTTCGGAGAAGTGCGCGCAGCGTCTGGTGGCGTCGGCAGTCCACTGCACCGAGGTGTGCGCGGGTCCGAGT
>ERZ500977.172-NODE-172-length-12310-cov-7.106650_pt1 | contig 12310 bp, 17 predicted proteins | sample MGYA00248863_ERZ500977 | MGnify/ENA primary metagenome ERZ500977 (study PRJEB25958, sample SAMN03398581) | human skin metagenome | study: EMG produced TPA metagenomics assembly of the Human Skin Microbiome Metagenome (human skin metagenome) data set.
GCTCGACCGTGGTCGACCGCGCAGCGGCGGCACGGCCTTGACAGCCCCCACCACCACGTTCACCACAATTGGCGGCGAGGAAGGAGGGCACGTGCGGCTCTCAAGGCATGCGGTCGTTGTGGTCTGGCCTGGGGATTCCGGCGTCGTCGAGGTAGCTGTTGATGGCGTCGTCGACAGTGTCGGTGATGACGTACCCGCGGGCCTTGATCCATTCGAGCCGGGCGAGAGTTCCCGCGTGTAGCTGTGTGGCGAACGGGCTTTTCACCTTCCGTTGACGGGCTTTGAGTCGCGGCGCTTCGGCCGGCTGGGTCGGGGTCTCGCCGGGTGGGGTGACCACGGGGGCTGGCGGAGTTTCGCTGCTTGGTAGTTCGTGCTCGGTTGATGTTTCGGGCGCGTCGGGGGTTTCGTCGGCTGTGACCCGTGCGGCTTGTGCTCGTCGCTCTGCACGCGACAGCGGCCTTGTGGAGCCGACCTGCAATCCGGTGGGTTTCGCTGCGGCGTTCATGCGGCTTGCCGCCTTGCGGCGATGCGCTGCGCGACTTCGCGGTAGGCCACTGCTGCGGTGCAGGTTGGGGCGTGCACGTTGACCGGTACACGTTTGCCTTTGGCCTCCACCACCCGGACCGTGTGTGGAATCTCGCCCAGGTAGGCCCCGCCGTCAGCCCATTCCCCCCAGTCGGCGCGTAGCTGCCTGCGCACGTCCTTGCTGGCTTTCGGATTGCCGTCGAAATCGGCCAGCAGTACGTACCGGATTTCCACGTCAGGGTTCAGGGTCTCCTGAACATCGAGGATTGAGTTGCCCAGTTCCACCAGGCCGTCGACTTCGTCGGGGCCGGCTTTGAGGACGGCCAAAACGTAGTCGGCGGCCGCCAGCGCTGCGGTGGTCAACTCCCCCAGTGCCGGCGGGCAGTCCAGCAGCACGAAGTCGTAGCCCTCGATGTCGTCGAGTTGACGTGCTAACCGCAATTGGCCCCCGGACCCGAGTCCTGTTCGCTCGAGCTCTTTGAGCGCGAGATGGCCGGGGGCGACGTCGATACCGAATTGGCTCGCCACGATGACCTTGGCTAGCGGGACGCGCATCGTCCTGTCCGGGTGCAGGACCTCGTACATCGACGCGTCCTCGGCGTCGAGCTCGATTCCCAGCCCCTTGGTGCTGTGCGCTTGCTGATCCATGTCAATCACGAGAACGCGGTGACCCATCGCGGCGAGGTTGGCGCCGAGGTTGATGGTGGTGGTGGTCTTGCCGACACCGCCCTTTTGCAGCGCCACGGCCAGAATTTCGCACTGCTTATCTGCGGAAACAGTCATGACAGGAAGCATACTAACTTACATACAAACATGTCTACATGCAGACTTACATGTAAGAAAACATGTGATGCTGATAGGGCTATGTCAGTGCTTGGGCTGATACTTGCCCCTGAATGGTGGGGGCCGGGCCGGGTTGGGGATATACGGATGTGCCAGTACGACTCGCGATGCCGCGTAGGACGGCATCGCCCCGGCACGGTATGCCCATATGCCACCAGAGGGAGCTACGGCTGGAGCGCGGCGCCGCCAACACCCCGCGTGGCTCCGAGCGCTCCGAGTGACGCTGGCCGCGCGGGCAGCGCGGGGCGAACTGTCGATTGGGCTCCGCACGTGGGGGCTGGTGGCAGCGGTATCGACCTACTGGCGTGGATGCTTGTCCTGCATTGGTGGGATGGAACGACGCTCACCGCGTGGGGGATTGCGCTAGGGACGCTTCTGCTGGCGGCACCATTCGTGATCGGCGGGGAGCTGTTGAGCAAGTGCCGGGCCTGGATCAACGATGGGAGCCGCCGCTGCGAGCAGCCCCGACATGGTTTCCTGCGACGGTGCGCTGATCACAGGTCCCAGGCCTTGACCCTGTACGACGTGGCGGGCGGGCTATCGATCCTGCTCGGCGTGCTGAACGTCCTAGTGCTGATGAACGTCGTGCTGGGTGGAGCGCCGTGACAGAGCCCGGCGACCCGCAGCGGGTGTAGCACCAGTGACCACATCCTGTGTCGGCCGGGGAAGATCGTCAGTTGGTGTCTCAGCGCGGTAAACCGTAGCGAGCACGGATGTCTTCCTCGCTGAACGTACGGCCGGCCGCGAGGTCGGCCTCCGACTCCAGCAGCGACTTATGTAGGGCTGCCACGTCGATGGACGGGTCGTCAAAGGGCCAGTCGTCGAGGTCGTCGATGGGCCACTCTTCTTTGAGTGCACCGCTGTCCGCTGGGGAGGCTGGGTCGTCGGGCGTTTCCCAAGCTTCAATTTCGTCCGGTAGTAGCGGCTCATCGAAGTCATCCGTGATAGCGAGGTCGGGCAGTTGGCCGAAGCGGCGCGGGGGAGTGCGCTTCGGCCCGGTGTCACCGTCCTCACTCGTCACGCCCTCAGGATAGATAAGGGGGCCTCGTCGTAGTACGCGGCCTACGAACCGAGCGGGTACAGCGGCGGTCACTCCAGCAGGTTGATCAGGTAGCGGCCGTGCTTTTCTGCGGCGTCGATCTTGCGGAGGAGGGCGTCTTCGAGTGCGATGTTTCCTTCGAAGATGATCGCGAGGTCCTGGCCGGTCATGTAGATGACGTTGCGTTTTCCGCTGACGTTGGCGAAGTACTGCAACACTTCCTCGTCGAAGCCGGCCATGGAGATGAACAGTCCGCGAGTGCTTTCGAGCTTGCCGTCGACCTTCAGTTTGAATCCGGCAAGGTCTTCTTTGTCGGGTGGCTGGTTGCGCCAGCGTGCTTCAACGAGATAGGTGAAGCCGCGGAAGTGGAAGGATCCGTCGACCTGCTCGTGGGGCTGCCGGGTCGATCCGGTGTATTCCAGTTCGTTGGCTCGGAAGAGGTCGGCGAGGAGCTTTTCAAGCTGGTAGCCGCGTGCTTGGCGTTCGGCGTTTGTGCTCGGCTTGCTGCGGGCCAGGGTGGCGAACTCAGTCCGGAGACGGTCTAGGGTCTGCTGTTGCTCGGTGATGTGCTGTTGGCGCTTGGCGGCTCGTGTGGCCCGGTCATTTCTGGCGGCCTGTTCGGTGTCGACGATGACGCCTTCGTGGGCGGCGGTTCGGCGCAGCGCATCGAGAGCATTGCGGCCAGCGGTGAGGTCTTCGACACCGTTGGCGGGTCGTTGCATGCCGCACAGTTCGGTGACGATGCGGCGTTGGACTGCCCACCCGTTGGGTCCTAGTTCTTGCAGCTCGTCAAGGATGCTGCGGGCAATCTTGACCTTGGTGTTTTCCAGGTGGTCATAGCGGTTGTAGACCGCGGCGGGGACACCGGCGCCGAGCATGAGCGATTTCAGGTCGCCGCGGTAGTGCAGGGCGGTTCGGCACGCAGCGAGCACTTCGTTGCGGATGGCCGTCGACAGGGGACGCGGTGTGGTCATCGTGCTAGTTCCAGGCATCGGTAGACGCTGGATCGGGATATGCCCAGGGTGCGGGCGATCTGAGCTCGGGGAGTGCCTGCTTTGTCGAGCGCGTGGGCGGCGGCGATGGTGTCGGTGCTCAGACCGGGGCGGCCGGGGTGGCGGCCGGCGGCACGGGCGGTGGCTACCCCTGCCGCGGTGCGTTCGGCTGCGATGGCTCGTTCGAACTCTGCGACAGCGCCGAAGACGTGAAAGATCAGCCGCCCGCCCGCAGTGGTGGTGTCCACCGATTCGGTGAGGGAACGCAGTTCGACGCCGCGGTCGTGCAGGTCCGTGGCGACGGCGAGCAGGTGGGGTAGGGAACGGCCGAGGCGGTCCAGCCGCCACACCATGAGGACATCGCCGCGGCGGACGTAATCCAGGAGGCTGGCCAACTCAGGTCGGTCGTCGCGGGTTCCCGACATCTGGTCTATCCAGATACGTTCTGCACCAGCCTCTCTGAGGGCTGCGATCTGCATCTCTGGTGACTGGTGCAGCGTGGAGACGCGGGCGTATCCCAGCAGTGCCATCGATGCGCGCCTTTCCAGGTGTGTTTTTAACCCTGTCCACGTTAGAGCCGTAGTGGGACAGATTTCTGGGACACACCGACACGGTGTTCACGCTGGTCACCGTGGGTCCGCGCAAGGTGCCTATTTTTCGGTCGTCTTTTTGGGCTGTCAGACCACTTCCTCTACGCCTGAAGGGTTGGCAGTTCGGCGGCGGTGGGCGGCGAGGAAGTCGTCGACGATGTCCGCGCAGTCGTGGTGGGTGATGGTGCGAATTCCGGTCATGCGGGCGAAGGCGAGTGGGCCGACGAGTTGGCACAGTGCCAGTTCGAGGTCGAAGTCGTTGATTTCGGTTCGGGCTTCATCGCTGTGCAGTAGCGCGTCGAATGGTTGTCGGTATTGGTCGACGACACGGGCTCGCAGTGCTCTGGATGCGTGGCGGTCGTCGGTGTCGTCTTTGGCGCCGGTAGGTCCGAGCGAAAGCCATGCCAGGGTGGTGACGTGCAGCGGAGCGTCGTTGAACAGGGTGGCTTGGCGGCTGAGTAATTCGATGAGTTGATCGCGCAGGGATCCGCTGGTCGGCGCCGGTGTGGTCACCTGCGGAAGGAGTCGCTCGAATGTGGCTGCAAGCAGATGCGATGAACTCTGGAAATGCCGATACAGCGTGGTGCGGGCCACCTTGGAGGCTTTGGTGACCGCATCGATGGTGACGGCTTCGACCCCTCCTGTGCTGAGAAGTGTTGCGGCAGCATCCAGTAGCCGGTTGCGTGAGCGGATTCTTCGCGGGTCGATGTCGTCATCGGGGGGTAGCGCTGATTGGCTCCCACGCCGGCGGCATCCCCGCGGTGATGAAGTCCATCGAGACCCTGCTGCACACAGACGCGCTGACCGTCAGCGGCAAGACCGTCGCCGACAACCTGCCCTCCGGCATCTCCACCGCCGCAGACGTCATCGCCACCATCGATGCCCCGTTCCAGCCGCCGCAGGGCCTGGCCGTGGTGCGCGGCAACCTGGCGCCCACCGGCGCAGTGATCAAGTGCAGCGCGGCCACCCCTGCCCTGCTGGTGCACCAGGGGCCCGCCGTGGTGTTCGACGACATGCGCGACATGATGGCCCGCTTCGACGACCCCGACCTGGACGTCACCGCGGATTCCGTGCTGGTGCTGCGTAATGCCGGCCCGCGCGGTGCCCCCGGCATGCCTGAGTGGGGCCAGCTGCCCATCCCCAGCAAGCTGCTGCGCCAGGGCGTCACCGACATGGTGCGGATCTCCGATGCCCGGATGAGCGGAACCGCCTACGGCACGTGTGTTCTGCACGTCAGCCCCGAGTCGGCCGCGGGCGGTCCGCTGGGCCTGGTCCGCGACGGCGACATCATCGCGCTGAACGCCCACGCCGGCACGCTGGACCTACTGGTTCCCGACGACGAACTGGCCACCCGCCAGGCGCCACCCCCGCGCCATCGACAGCGTCGTGGCTACGCGGCCATGTACGTCGACCGTGTCCTGCAGGCCGACCGGGGGTGCGATTTCGACTTTCTGGTCGGCCGCTCCGAGCAGCCCGAAAACGAGCCGGACGCCATTTTCGACGGCTGGGTGGGGGGCTGGTGAGTTAGCGGCTTCTTGGCGATCCCGCCCTGGTCAACGGCCTGATCGACGCTTTCCCAACGCGGACCCAACAGCCTCGCGTGTACCGTCGACACCATGACCCAGGCACCTGCCTCACCTCCGCTGCACATGCAGCGTGTCGACTTCGACCCCATCCCCACCCTCGGCGAGATCCGCGAGACCGAGGGGGTGCGCACCGTCATCAACGCTTTCGGCATGCCGGTGTACCTGGTGACCCGCCACGACGACATCAAGACGGTGCTCTCCGATCCGGAACGGTTCTCCAACGAGCGCCCGCCAGGGTTCTTCGTCCCCGGGGCACCCGAGATGTCCGAGGAAGAGCAACGCGCAGCCCAGTCCGGCAACCTGCTGGGCCTGGACCCACCCAGGCACACCCGGTTACGCCGCATGCTCACCGGCGAATTCACCGGCCGCCGGATGAAGCGCCTGGAGCCGCGGATCACCGACATCGTGACCCAGCATCTGGACGCCATGGAAAAAGCCGGTCCACCGAGTGATCTCGTGACCGATTTCGCTTTACCCATCCCGTCACTGGTGATCTGCGAGTTGCTGGGCGTGCCGTATGACGACCGCGACGATTTCCAGCACCGCACCAGCCGCCAGCTCGACCTGTCGATCCCGATCGAGGAACGCTTCGAACTCCAGCGCGCCGGGCGTGCTTACATGCACGCACTGGTGGGCGGCGCACGGCGTTCCCCCGGCGACGACATGCTCGGAATGCTGGTGCGCGAGCACGGGTCCGAGCTCACCGATGACGAGCTGGTGGGCATCTGCAACCTGCTACTGGTGGCCGGCCATGAGACAACCTCCAACATGCTCAGCCTCGGCACCTTGGCGTTGCTGCAGCACCCGGATCAGCTGGCCCTGGTGCGTGATGACCCCGATGCGGTGAGTCCGGCGGTGGAGGAGCTGCTGCGCTGGCTGTCGATCGTGCACTCCGGCATCCCCCGCATCACCACCAGCGAGGTGGAGATCGCCGGGGTGCAGATTCCCGCGCACCAGCTGGTGGTCGTCTCGCTACCGTCGGGCAACCGCGATCCGAGTTTCATCGACAATCCGGAGGTGTTCGACGTCCGCCGCGGCGCCATGGGGCATCTGGCGTTCGGCCACGGCGTCCATCACTGCCTGGGCGCACCGCTGGCCCGGATGGAGATGAAGATCGCGTTTCCGGCTCTGTTGCAACGCTTTCCGACCCTGCGCCTCGACGAATCCTTCGACGACGTGGCCTTCCGGTCCTTCCACTTCATCTACGGGCTGCAGTCGCTGCAGGTGGCCTGGTGAGGGTACAGGCCGACCGCGACGTCTGCATCGGCGCCGGGGTCTGTGTGATGAACAGCGAGGCGGTCTTCGACCAGGACGACGACGGCATCGTGGTGCTGCTGGTCGATGACGTGCCCTCGGCCGAGCAGGACAACGCACGGAAAGCCGTGCAGCTCTGCCCCTCCGGAGCGCTGAACATCGTCGAGTGAACGGGCGTTGACACTGCACCCACCGTGACAAAGTGCGAGTGACAGTCACGCTGGTTGCAGTCTCGATGAAGTACCAAAAACCCTGTGTCACTTGGGCATCTGACGTCACATGGCGCGGATTTTTGTCGGTGGTCGCACGTATGTTCGAGGCATGGGTAGCTCAGCCGTCGCAGACCGGGAGGCGATGCTGGCTGCCCTGGCGCAGATCGAAACCCTGACCGCGCAGATGAATCGCCTGTCGATCGACGCGTTCACCGATGTCGAGTTGTTGGATGTGCAGCAGCGTCTTGAAGCTATCGCCCGCGCGCAGCCGGTCCTCGATCATCGGGTGTATCAGCGGATCACCTCCCAGAGCTCACCGATATCCCTGGGCGCCAAGAATTACTCGGCAGTGCTGTCGCAGCGGCTGCGGATCTCCAGCTCGGAGGCGCGTCGGCGGTTGGACGAGGCGGCGTTGTTGGGGCCGCGGACCTCGCTGACCGGTGAACCGCTGGCGCCCTCCATGCCCACGTTCGCGCGTGGTCAGGCCCAGGGGTTGATCGGCGCCGAGCGCATCAAGCATGTGCGGTGGTTCTTTCGTGAGCTGCCCGGGTTCGTGGATTTTCAGACCCGGGAGAACGCCGAAGTCCAGTTGGCCCAGCATGCCTGCGAACTCGGACCCGCCGAGTTCCGCACCGCCGCCGCGCACATGCTCTACCTGCTGAACCAGGACGGCGAGCTCTCCGATGAGGACCGCCAAGCCCTGGCTTATATCCGGGTCGGCAAGCAACGCCCCGATGGGATGCGGCCCTTCGAAGGACTCCTGACTCCGGAGGCGTGGGCCACCTTAGAGCCGTTGATGGAGCGCAACGCCGCCCCGGGGATGTGCAACCCCGCTGACGAGCACCCCTGCCTCGACGGCGAACCCACCGACGAGCAGATACGCAACGACACCCGCACCACGGGCAAACGCAACCACGACGCGCTGCTGGCCCTGTGCAAACGCATGCTCACCACGCAGCCGACGGGGACCATCAACGGCCTGCCCGCGAATGTCGTGATCACGGTGAGTCTGACTGATCTGGAGAAGGGCACCGGCCACGGCCTGACCGCCGGCGGCACGAGGCTGCCGATCGCCGACGTGCTCAAGTTCGCCGCCCACTCCCGCCCGTGGCTGGCGCTGTTCGACGGCAAGGGCCTGCCCCTGCACCTGGGCCGGGCCCGCCGGACCGCCACCCTGGCTCAGCGGCTGATGCTGCTGGCCAAACACCGCGGCTGCACCATGCCCGGCTGCAGCGCGAGTGCCTACCGCTCCCAGGTGCATCACGCCAACCAAGACTGGAAGGACGGCGGGCGCACCGACATCGAGGACCTGACGTTGGCGTGCGGGCCGAACAATCGCATGGTGGAGACCGCCGGCTGGACCACAAGGAACCGCCCCACAGACGGCGTCACCGAATGGATTCCGCCCCCCGAGCTGGACTGCGGCCAGTCCCGCACCAACAACCTCCACCACCCCGAACGGATCATCGACCACGACGATCCGTAGGCGGACAAGACCCAAACCTGCTCGCCGACAGCGGGAATCAGTCGCCGTCGCGGTGCAGGTCGATCAGCCCGGCCTTGCTCAGCGCGAGCACGCTGACGATCAGCACCCAGACCGGGAACGCGAGCGTCAGCCAGACCGACACGTCACTGGCCACCAACAGCGTCAGCGCCACCACATAGGTGAAGATCACCAGCCCCCGCGACACCAGGCCGGTCTTGAGCCAGATGGTGGCCAGCGACATCATGAACACCGCTGCCATTCGCAGGGCGTAGGTCTTCGACAGCGCGATCAGCAGTGCCTGACCGAACACGTGCACATCGGCTCCGTAGTCGGCGCCGCGGCTGGCCACCAACGCCACCCCCACGGTGATGGCGCTCATCGAAAGTCCCCAGGTGTGCTCGTTGAATTTCCTCACCTGTGAGCAGCGGTCAGTGTAGTGGTTGGTGGGTTCCGGTGGTGGTGCGGCGCAGGGTTTCGGCGGCGTCGTGGTGATCGCGGAGGCGGTAGGACTGGCCGTCGAGGTTGATGACCACCGAGCGGTGCAGCAGGCGGTCGAGCATGGCGGCGGCCACGGTGGTGTCTCCGAGGATGTCGCCCCATGCGCCGACGCCGCGGTTGGTGGTGATGACGATGCTGGTTTTCAAATATCGTTGGGAGACAACCTGAAACAGCGCTGAGGCAGCCTCAGCCGGTAGTGGCAGGTAGCCAAGTTCGTCGATCACGAGCAGTGTCGGTCCGGCGTAGAACCGCATGGTGGTGGCCCAGCGTCCTTCTATCGCGGCGCGGTGGCAGCGGGCGGCGAGGTCGGCGGCGGTGGTGAAGTAGGTCCGGTAGCCGGCGTGCGCTGCTGCTCGTGCGAGCCCGACCGACAGGTGGGTTTTGCCGGTGCCGGGTGGGCCGATGAGCAGGATGTTGGTCGCTGATTCGAGGTAGCGGCAGGTGCCCAGTTCGTTGATGAGCTTGCGGTCGATGCCGGATGCGGCGTCGACGTCGAAGTCATCGAGTGTGGCCGGGGTGGGCAGGCAGGCGAACCGTAGCCGCCCGGCCAGCCGGCGGGCGGTGCTGGCCTGGACTTCGACGGCCAGCAGCCGCTCCAAGGCCACGGTGAGTGAGAGTCCTTCGGTGCTGGCCTGGTCGAGTACCGCGGGCAGGGCTTCAGCGGCGGCAGCGAGTTTGAGTTCGGCCAGATGCGAACGCAGCTGTTGGTAGCGGCTTGCCGCTGCCGATGGTGAGTGCGCGGCGGCGGTCGTGGTGGTGGCGGTCTTCTTGGTGCGTGGGGTGGGGGTCATTGGATGGTCCTGTTCTGGGCGGCCCGCTCGTAGGCGGACAGGTCGATGACGGTGGAATCTGTTGCGGGGATGGTGGATTCGTTGACGTTGGATTCGGTATTGCGCTGCCGGAGTAGTTGTGCGGCAGCGGCTTTGGCGGCTGGCCCGGGTGGGATGCGTTCCTTGCGGCGGTGCGGTCGCCCCGTCGTGGCGGTGGCTATCGCCGCGGCGTCCAATGCGATGACGTGGCCGCTGTCGCGCACCATGACACCGAGCCCATCGGCGGCGATGCGGTGCCGGGCGATGATGATTCCGCTGCTGGTGGCGATGTTGCACAACTGGCCACCGACCGGATGTGACACCACGACTTGGGCGCCGGCCAATTCCGGAGGTACCGAATAGCGGTTGCCGCGGTAGGACACCAGCGCTTGGCGCGACGCAGTGCGGGTCTCGGTCACGATCACCGGATACGGCTGTGCCGGCGCCGGGATCAGCGGCTCGTCCTTGGCCGCGACAGCGACCGTGGCGCGCCCGTCGGCGGTGGCGCGCAGCCGGGTGTCGCCACGCACGGCTGCGAAGCGATCCACACTGACCTGAGCCGCCTCGACGGTGAGGTCGTCGGCCAGAGTGCGCCACCAGCGTTGCGCGGCGGTGTGATTGACCTTCTCCACCACACCCTTGCGGTTGCCGCGCCGCGCCGGGCAGATCGCTACCGAGACGCCGTAATGCTTGGCTACCCCGGCGAACGAGGCGCTGAGCCGGCCGCTGCCCGGGTCGCACACCGTGGCCATCCGGTCAAAGCGCCACGCCCGCGTGCACCCGCCCAGGCCGCGGACCACCCGGTCAAGTGCAGCGACCAGGTGCGGCTGATCCTGCGAAGCCGACAACGCCGCGCGCCACTTGCCCGAATAGGCCAGCGACCCGACCAGCAGATTGGCGGTCTTACCCCACCCCCACGACACGGGTGGATTCGGCAATTCGAGCCAGTCCCATTGGGTTTCATCACCGGGTTCATGCGGGATCACCGAGTTCGGGCGATCGGTGGCGGTGCGGCAGACCTCGCATACCGGCCGCAAATTGCGGGCACGGATGTTGCGGGTCAGGCTCTGATACGACAGCCCGAATCCCAGCTGCTCGAGTTCGTCGAACAGGGTGCGGGCCCACAGGTGTGGGTCCTCGGTCAGCCTCGCGGTGACGTAATCGACGAACGGCTCGAACGGATCCGGACCGGATCGGGACCGCACACCGGGCCTGCCGTCACCGGCCAGATACTTGCGAACCGTCTTGCGGTCAAAACCGGTGTGGCGGGCGATCGCTGATATCGACCAACCACGACGGCGTAGGGCATGTACTTCCACATCGTCCTCCCATGTGAGCATGAGAAAGCGGGCCTCCTTCAATGAAGCAACTGGCGTCAGACACCAGCAGCTTCGAGGGAGGCCCGCCCTTCTCGGCGGAGCCACACGGGTGGGGAATTTCGATGAGCGTCAGTGGGGAATTTCAGTGAGCGCCGTCAACGGCAGACGACACGAAGATCATCGCGAGGAACAGCAGCCCACTGCCCAGGAAGACCGAGGCGAAGAACTTGTCCTCGAACCTGCCCAATCCGTCGCGCACCACTCCGATGAACCACAGGAAGCAGATGCCGGCGAACGGCATCAGCACCGCCGCCGCGCGCACCTTGCCCTCCGAACCCTCCACCCACTGCGCGCCCGGCTGGGCGCCTTCGGGAAGCGCGGTGTGGATCAGCGCGATCGCGACGCCGAACAGCACGGCGAACAACACGCCGGCCAGGCCAGCCGCGCGTGGGGTGGACAGCCGGCGCACATCGCGCTCGGGACGTTCGGTGGTCACGTGATCATGGTGCCGCCGAAACTGCACGGGGTGCGGGATTTCAGAGCAAAACGCCGCACTGCGTGCAGTCTCGGCGTCGACCCGTCAGGGCTGGCCGGCGAGCAGACGCACCATCAACCCGTTGGCCTCGGCGAGCACATTGCCGTCGGGGTCGCGCAGCTCGGCGTTGACGAACGCCTTACGGCCGTCGGTCTCCCGGATCCAGCCGCGCGCGGTCAGCGTGGTGTCGATGGGCGTGACCTTGCGGTAGTCGACGTGCAGGAAGGCGGTGCGGCTGATCGGCCGGCCCGCGGCGTGGATCACCATGCCGAACACCGAATCGAACAGCAGCGGCACCATGGTGAAGTTCGACAACCAGAAACTCATCGAATACACCCGAGCCGCCGGCTGCCGCGACACCCTGCACTACGAGCACAAACGCCCCCACGCTGACGCGCTGCTGGCCATCCCCGACGCCATCGCCTGGTGCTGGGCCAAAGGCGGGCACTGGCGCAAGCTCATCAACCCCGCCGTCACGGTCACCCGCGACGTGTGACCAGGCCCCAAAAATCGCGAAGCCCGAGCGCCACGGTCGTCCGGCCGGGTCTCGGGCTCACTTCCTGAAGCTCAACGCAACAGGCACCACCTATGATAGCCCACACTGCGCTGCCCTGATACCCAC
>ERZ500977.173-NODE-173-length-12301-cov-4.632941_pt1 | contig 12301 bp, 14 predicted proteins | sample MGYA00248863_ERZ500977 | MGnify/ENA primary metagenome ERZ500977 (study PRJEB25958, sample SAMN03398581) | human skin metagenome | study: EMG produced TPA metagenomics assembly of the Human Skin Microbiome Metagenome (human skin metagenome) data set.
CGGTGACATCGACGGAGCCCGCGGCCTGCTGCCCTCGCTGTGCGGTCGCGATCCGTCCGTGCTCGACGCGCCTGGGTTGACTCGTGCGGCGCTGGAATCCATCGCGGAGAACACCTCCGATGCCCAGATCGGACCCCTGATGTGGGCGGCAGTCGGCGGCACGCCCGCGGTGCTGGTGTACCGCGTCGCCAACACCCTCGACGCGATGATCGGCAGCCGCTCGCCGCGTTACGCCCGGTTCGGCTGGGCGGCCGCCAGATTCGACGACCTGGTCAACCTGGCGCCGGCGCGGGTCACGGGGCTTCTGGTGATGGCCGCCGCGCCGCTTGTGGGAGGGTCGCCTGCCAGCGCCTGCCGCGCGTGGCGACGGGACGCGGCCAAACACCCCAGCCCGAACGCCGGAGTCGCGGAGGCATCGTTCGCCGGAGCGTTGGGGATACGCCTCGGCGGGCCCACCCAGTACGCCCACGAGCTGGAGATCCGACCGACGCTCGGCGACGGGCGGGTGCCCGATGTCGAGGACCTGGCGCGTGCCGTCCGATTGTCGCGGGCCGTTCAGGCGCTGGGTGCTCTCATCGCGGTCAGCGCCGCTTGCCGTAGCGGTCGGCGAGCTTCTGCTCGGTGGTGAGTGGCGCGGGGGCGTCATCGGTTTCGGCGGACAGGGCTTCTGCCGCCGCCTTCTCGCGTCTGCGGATGCGGATCTCGGAGTACACGAAGTAGCCGACGCCGATCGGGGCGATGATCCCGAAGGCGATCCACTGAATGCCGTACGACAGGAACGGGCCCGCGTCGAGATGCGGCAGCGGGATGACGCCGAGCCCGCCGGGCTGGCCGTCGACCAGTTGCAGGTATGAACCCGCCAGCGGCACACCGGTCAGCGCCGAGATCTGCTCGATGTTGATCGAGTAAACCTGGGTGCCCCCTTCGGCCTCGAACGGTGCTTTGTCCCTCGCCAGCCCCTCGGAGTCGCGTAACCGCGCAGTGATCGTCACGGTGCCTGTCGGAGGTGTGTCGATCGGCGGCACCGCCGAACCCGCGACCGGCCGCACATAGCCGCGGTCGACGAGGACGGTCGGGCCGCCGTCCACTGCGAACGGCACGAGGACCTCGAACGCGGGGTCGCCGTCGATGAGGCGCAGGCGTGCGAGCACCTGCGCTTCGGGCAGGTACCGGCCCGTCGCCGTCACCCGCCGCCACTGCTCGTCGGGGGCTGCCGAATCCTGTTGCGGCAGAAATGTCGTCACCGGCACCGGTTCGGCGTCCAGCGACCGGGAGATCTGGGCGTTCTCCCGTGAGGTCTTGGTGTTCTTACCGAGTTGCCACGGTGCGAGCACCGTGAAGCAGAGGTACGCGAACGCGAGGACCACGACGAACAACGCGAGCCATTGCGGCCGCAGCAGGAAAGCCCACCGCCGCATCTCAGCCGGCCTGCTCTCGCTGTGCGAGTCGGTCGTCGACCCAGCTGTGCAGCCCCGGCAGCGCGGCGTCGATGACGGCGAATGTCTCCTCGAAGTCGTCCTGTGTGCCGTAGTAGGGGTCCTCGACATCCAACGCGTGCACGCCCGATCGCGGATCGAAGGACCGCAGCATCCGCAGTCGCTCGGCGGGCACGCCGGCGTGTTGCAGCATCCGCAGGTGGTTGCGCCCCAATGCGACGACGAGGTCCGCGGCGAGATGGTCGTCGGTCATCTGGGCGGCACGGTGCGCCGTCGGGTATCCGTGCTCGCGCAGCGTGTGGCCCGTGCGCCGGTCGGCCGGTTCGCCTTCGTGCCAGTGACCGGTGCCGGCACTGGTGACTCTGACGAGCTCGGCGAGTCCGCGCTCGCCGATCTGGTGGGCGAACATCTTCTCGGCCATCGGGCTGCGGCAGATGTTGCCGGAGCAGATGAACGTGACATGCAGCAGCTCAGACACCGAGCACCTCCCGCAGGTCGTCGACGCTGGCGACGTGGGCGAGCGCGCCACTGTCGCCGTCGGCGAAGTCACGGTGCCCGTAGCCCCAGCCGACCACGATCGTCCCGATGCCGTGCACGGCGGCGCCTTCGACATCATGCGACCGGTCGCCGATCATCACGACCCGATCGGGAAGCGGCGCCAGCTGCCGGAGCGCGTGGGCGACCACGTCGGCCTTGGTCGAGCGGACACCGTCGGGGCTGGCGCCTGCGATGACCTCGAAGTACGTGTCGAGCTCGAAGTGGGCGAGGATGCGCGCCGCGGTGGGCTCTGCTTTCGACGTCGCGACCGCAAGCCTGACGCCGACGGCCTGCAGGTCGGTCAGTAGCCCGGCCACGCCGTCGAACGGCCGGTTCATCGACCAACCGCGGGACATGTAGTCGGCCCGGTAGGCGGCGATCGCGGCATCGGCGAACTCTCCCAGACCCATCTGCTGCAGCGTGACATGCATCGGCGGCCCGACGATGCGGCTCACCAGGTCGCCGTCGGGGACGGTCGCGCCGACGGAATGCAGGGCGTGCCGGAAGCTGGCGACGATGCCTTCGGCGGAGTCGGTGAGGGTGCCGTCGAGATCGAAGATCACCAGATCGCCCCGGCCCACCGGGGTGGCGCTGCGGGGGCTGTCCAGCATGTCTGTCACATGGCCATTGTCCCTGAGACGGGTGGCTGCCGGGATCGTGGGCCCGTGCGCACTACTGTCGTGATGTGGCAAGTGTCCGGCTGGTCGACGTCATCGACGTGCTTGAGGCTGCTTACCCGCCTCGCCTGGCGCAGAGCTGGGACTCCGTCGGGCTGGTCTGCGGGGATCCCTCGGAGCGGGTCGAGTCGGTGACCATCGCCGTAGACGCGACCGCCGACGTCGTCGCGCAGGTGCCTGACGGCGGCCTGCTGCTCGCCCACCACCCGCTGTTGCTGCGCGGTGTGGACACCGTGGCCGTGGGGACCGCCAAGGGCGCCCTCATCCACTCGCTGATCCGTACGGGTCGGTCGCTGTTCACCGCTCACACCAATGCAGACAGTGCGTCGCCGGGCGTCTCGGATGCGCTGGCCGACACCTTGGGGCTGGAGGTTGTCGAGGTGCTCTCGCCGGTGCCGTCCGGTCCCGCTCTCGACAAGTGGGCGGTGTTCGTCCCCGCCGCCAACGCCGACGCTGTCCGGGCGGCCATGTTCGCCGCCGGGGCGGGCCGCATCGGCGACTACTCGCAATGCAGCTGGAGTGTGCCCGGCACGGGGCAGTTTCTGCCCGGCGACGGTGCGACACCGGCGATCGGTGAAGTCGGTGTTGTCGAGCGCGTTGCGGAGGACCGGGTGGAGATGGTTGCACCCGCCTCGCGGAGGGGTGCGATCATCGCAGCCTTGCGGGCCGCCCATCCGTACGAGGAGCCGGCCTTCGACCTCATCGAGTTGCAGACCCCCCCGGGAGACGTCGGCCTCGGCCGGATCGCTACGCTGCCCAGTCCGGAACCGTTGTCGGCGTTCGTGTCTCGCGTTCGTACCGCACTACCCGCGACCTCATGGGGAGTGCGCGCATCCGGTGACCCGGACGCGACGGTGTCCCGCGTGGCCGTATGCGGAGGCGCCGGGGATTCGCTGCTGGCCGAGGTCGCCACCGCAGGCGTGCAGGCGTACGTGACGGCCGATCTACGACACCATCCCGCCGACGAACACCGACGGTCCTCCGACGTCGCACTGGTCGACGTCGCGCACTGGGCCAGTGAGTTCCCGTGGTGTCAGCAGGCCGCCGCGTTGCTGCGCACGCACTTCGGTGCGTCAATGCCGGTCACGGTTTCGGATGCGCGCACAGATCCATGGAATGTTGAGGGGTCCCCTTATGAAAGCTGATGTTTTTCAACAGAATTCGCTGCTGCAGCTAGCAGAATTGGACGCCGAAGTCAGCCGGGCCGAGCATCGGACGAAGAACCTTCCCGAGCAGAAGGCGGTGGAGGAAGCTCAGGCGTCGCACCGCGAGGCGAGCGACCGACTCGCCGCACTGCAACTCGCGCTGGCCGACATCGACGCGCAGGTCGCAAAGTTGGAAACCGAGATCGACGGGGTGCGGCAGCGAGAGGACCGCGACCGCGCACTCATGGCCGGTGGCTCGGTGGACCCCAAGCAGCTCAACGACTTACAACACGAGCTCGAAACCCTGGAGCGGCGACAGTCCAGCCTGGAGGACGCCCAGCTGGAGCTGATGGAGAAACGCGAGGAGTTGTCCGCGGATCAGGAACGAGAACTGGCGGGCCTCGAGGATTTGCAGAGGGCACTGGCGGATGCACAGCGCTTACGCGACGATGCCCGCGCCGAACTGAGTCAGCTCATCGAGAAATCCGCGGTCCGGCGTGCCGAGTTGGTCGCACATATCGACGAAGCGCTCGTGACGCTCTACGAGCGGCAGCGGTCACGCACGGGTGTCGGAGCGGCGCCGTTGCAGGGCCGGCGGTGCGGTGCGTGCCGGATCGAGATCGACCAGGGGGAGTCGGCGCGGATCGCCGCGGCCGCTGACGATGACGTGGTGCGCTGCCCAGAATGTGCGGCGATCCTGTTGCGGGTGACTGGTTTCCGCAAGTGAAAGTGATCGTCGAGGTCGACGGCGGTTCCCGCGGCAACCCGGGGCCCGCCGGCTACGGCGCGGTCGTATGGTCCGCTGACCGGGAATCCCTCCTCGTCGAGGCGAAGGCGTCGATCGGCACGGCGACCAACAATGTCGCCGAGTATCGAGGGCTGATCGCGGGCCTTCAGGCCGCAGCGGAGGTCGGCGCCTCCGAGGTCGAGGTCCTCATGGATTCCCAGCTCGTCGTGGAGCAGATGTGCAACCGCTGGAAGGTCAAACATCCCGACCTCATCCCGCTGAACCAGCAGGCGCGCCAGCTCGCTGGCGGGTTCTCGTCCGTCAGCTACGCGTGGATCGCCCGAGAGCGCAACAGCCACGCCGACAGGCTCGCCAACGAGGCGATGGATGCGGCGGGCGCGGAAGAACATTCGGCGACCACAGCGGTGACCACCAACCCGGCGGGATGGACAGGTGCCAGAGGGGCGCCGACCAGGCTGCTGCTACTGCGACACGGGCAGACAGCGCTGTCGGTGGAGCGTCGCTATTCGGGTCGCGGAAACCCGGAGCTCACCGAGCTCGGCACTCGCCAGGCGGGCGCCGCCGCGCGCTACCTCGGGGACAGGGGTGGCGTCGATGCCGTCCTCGCGTCACCGTTGCAGCGGGCGTATGACACCGCGGCGGCAGCGGCGAAAGCTCTCAGTCTCGACGTCACCGTCGACCACGACCTGATCGAGACGGATTTCGGGGCCTGGGAAGGCATGACGTTTCAGGAGGCTTCCGAGTACGACCCCGATCTGCATCGCCGCTGGCTGCGCGACACGTCGGTTCGGCCGCCGGGCGGCGAGAGCTTCGACGACGTCGCGGCACGGGTTCTGCGCGCCCAGAAACGCATCATCGCCGAAAATCCGGGCCAGACGGTGCTGGTGGTTTCGCACGTGACGCCGATCAAGACCCTGTTGAGGATGGCGCTCGCGGCCGGACCGTCGATTCTGTATCGGCTGCATCTGGATCTGGCGTCCCTGTCGATCGCGGAGTTTTACCCCGACGGCGCAGCATCCGTGCGCCTGGTCAACCAGACGGCCTACCTGTGATCGGTGTGCAGATGCACCCGCTCGCCGTGCAATCCGAATAGCGCGATCGCTTCGACCGGGCCGTCGACGGCGCCGAACCAGTGGGGAGTCCACGTCGAGAACTCCACGGCCTCACCGGGTTTGATGGTGAAGTCGCGGTCGCCGAGGATGAGTCGGAGCCGACCCGAGAGCACGTACATCCAGTCGTGCCCCTCGTGGACGGGAAGTTCCGCGGGTGGGGTGCGCCTGCGGGCGCTGATCCGGATCTTGTGGGCGTGAAGCCCTCCGGCGGGACCTTGACCGGTCAACGGCCAGAACGTGATCTGGTTGTGCGTGTGGGACTGTCCGCGAATGCGCGGGTCTTCGACCTCAGGTGTGCGCAACAGTTCGTCGGTGCTGACCGACAATGCGGCGGCCAGCCGCGGCAGGTGATCGAGAGCGAGGCGCCGCTTCCCGGACTCCAGACGGCTCAGTGTCGAGATGTCGATGCTGGACCGCCTGGCGACGTCTTCGAGGGTCATGCCACGCTGGACTCGAAGGTCCCGCAGCCGCCGCCGCACACGGGCATCAACGCTTTCCTCGCCCTCATTTGCCTTCATGGCAAATCAGCTTGGCAGATCGCTCCTAGCACGGGCAAGGTCGTGGCATGGACAAGATCTGGGATTGCCTGATCGTCGGCGGAGGCGCCGCCGGGTTGAGTGCGGCGCTGGTCCTGGGCAGGGCGCGTCGAGAAACGCTGCTGATCGACGCCGGAGCGCAGAGCAACCTAGCCGCCCACGGCATCGGTGGGTTGTTGGGCTTCGACGGCGTCCCGCCTGCGCAGTTGTATGCCCAGGGTCGGCACGAGTTGACGGCCTACCCGAGTATCGAGATTCGCTCCGGCGAGGTCATCACTGCGGACGGGGCCGTTGGCGATTTCGCCGTGGAGTTGGCCGATGACAGCGTGGTGCGGACTCGTCGGGTGCTGTTGGCCATGGGGATGCGGTACGAGTCGCCCGACGTGCCGGGTTTGACAGAGCTGTGGGGCAATTCGGTCTTCCACTGCCCGTTCTGTCACGGATGGGAAGTGCGTGACAAGCCACTTGCCGTACTTGCCGACGGGGATCGGGCGGTGCACATGGCGACGCTGCTGCGCGGGTGGAGTGATGATGTCGTCCTGCTGACAGGCGGGCCCGCCGAGCTCACCGCCGACCATCGGTCGCGCCTGGCGCATGTGGGAGTCGATGTCGATGAGCGAGTGGTGAGCGAATTGCACTCATTGGCAGGCGAATTGCAGGCCGTGATGTTCACCGACGGCGCCAGTCTGGCGCGCAATGGCCTGCTCGTTGCGACGACCCTGCGCCAACGTGGCGCGCTGGCCGAAAAGTTGGGAGTCGCGTTCGCTGCGACCAACCCGATATCGCCGGAGGCGATCGAGACCGATGCGATGTATCGCACCTCGGTGCCGGGTGTCTTCGCTGCGGGTGATGTAAGCGCACAACTGCCGCAAGTAGCGGCGGCGATCGCGGCTGGTTCTGCCGCGGCCGCATCGATGGTGGCGAGTTTCATGGAGGAGCACAATGTCTGAGGTCAAACAACATTGGGAGGATAGGTACTCCGAGCGGGACCGGATCTGGAGCGGCAAGGTCAACCGGTGGCTGGCCGAGGTTGCCACGCCTCTGGCGCCGGGACGGGCGCTGGATCTCGGGTGCGGGGAAGGCGGCGACTCGCTGTGGCTGGCCGAAAACGGCTGGGAGGTCGTCGGTGTGGACATCTCGGACACTGCGATCTGCCGTGCCGCCGAGGAGGCGGCCCGGCGAGGGTTGACCGACCGCGTGCGGCTGGTGCAGATGAACCTTTCGGAGTCGTTCCCGGCTGGCAGGTTCGACCTCGTGTCGGCGCAGTTCCTGCAGTCGATGGTGCATCTCGACCGGGAACGCATCTTCGCCTCCGCCGCGCGCGCGGTGGCGCCGGGCGGTCTGCTGGTCGTCGTCGACCATGGCGCGGCGCCGCCATGGGCCAAGCACATCAAAGACCACGTATTCCCGACGGTCGACGAGGTCCTCGGAACGATCGACCTCGGTGCGGGGCAGTGGGAGCACGTCCGTGTCGGCACCGTCGAACGCGACGCCGTCGGGCCGGACGGCCAGGCCGGAGTGCTGATCGACAACCTGATCGTGCTGCGCCGGTTGTCCGAAGGTTAGTTGTCGGGGGGTGGGCGTAGCGTCGGTCTTATGATCGAACGTTTGTTCGAAGTAGATCCGGAGGCGTCCGAGAAGGACCTGCGGATCCTCGTCGAGCGCTTTGAGGAGCTGAAGTCGAAGGCTGCGGCCGCGCAGGCCCGTGCGACGGCGTTGTGGGCTCGGAAGCGCACGGCGGCCGAGCGGGCTGCCGGGATACCGGCACGCCGACGCGGGAAAGGCTTGGCCTCGGAGATCGCGCTGGCCCGCCGCGATGCCCCGGCCTGCGGGAACACCCACCTCGGGATGGCTAGGGCGTTGGTCGAGGAGATGCCGTACACGATGGCCGCATTGGAGGCCGGGGCCCTCTCGGAGTATCGAGCGTTGCTGATCGTGCGGGAATCGGCGTGCCTGACAGTCGAGGATCGCCGCCGGTTGGACGAAGAACTGCACGAGCAGGCCCAAGGCTTCCACGGATGGGGCAACAAACGGGTCGCCGCCGAAGCCAAGGCGATCACCGCCCGCCTGGACGCCGCCGCGGTGGTCGAACGCACCAACAAAGCCGTCGCCGATCGCTGCGTGACGACCCGGCCGGCGCCCAATGGCATGGTCTACGTGACGTTCCTGATGCCGCTGGCGCACGGGATCGGCATGTATGCCGCCCTTAAACGTGACGCCGACCTGTGTGGTGATGGCCGCTCACAAGGGCAGGTGATGACCGACACCGCTTACGCACGGGTGACGGGACGCTCGGTGACCCAGCCCGTCGACGTGACGCTGAATCTGGTGCTGGCCGACACCACCTTGTTCGGCCGCGATGACAGCCCCGGATTCATGACCGGCTACGGGCCGGTCCCGGCCGCGGTGGCACGCCACCTCGTCAATGACGCCGTCGCCGACGAGGACGCGAAAGCCACGTTGCGGCGGCTCTACCGCCACCCCACCTCGGGGCAGCTGGTGGCGATGGAATCTCGGGCGCGGATCTTCCCCAGAGGGCTGGCGGCATTCATCGGCCTGCGAGATCAGACGTGCCGGACCCCCTACTGCAACGCCGCGATCCGCCATACCGACCACGCCACCCCGGATCGTGACGGCGGAACAACCAGTGCACTGAACGGACTGGGGATGTGCGAGGCCTGCAACTACGCCAAAGAAGCCCCCGGATGGCAGGTGCACACCGGAAACGACAACGGCACCCACACCGCCCAGTTCCGCACCCCCACCAACGCGGTCTACCACTCCATCGCCCCACCACCACCAGGCACCCGAATCATCCGCCGCACCATCGACCTCGTCACCTTCGAAGCCGCTTGACCGCGAATGGGCTTAGCGCACACCCAGTTTCGCGGCGAGGTCGAGCACAGCTTCGGCGCGCGCCCTGGTGGGACCTGCACTGCCGTCGTATGGACCGCCCGGTTCATCCAGCCGGGCAAGGGTCTGCCGCGCTTCGGCGATCTCCAGCGCGGACGGGCTCAGCAGAGTGTTGATGGTCTCTGCGTGGGCGGCATCCAGACACAACCGGCCGGTCATACCGGCGGCCTTGGCGACTTCGGTCTCGCGAGCCAGGTGACGTGACTGGTCCCGCAAAGTGGGACCGTCGATGGGCGCGGGCAGTCCAGCGGCCCGGCTCGCGATCACGAGTCGCGCACGCGGATAGGCCAGCACCGCCGGATCGGCCGACATTCCAGTGTCGCGGCGAAAGTCACCGAGGCCGAACGCAATTCGCGAGCACCGCCGTGCGATGTCGAGGGCGTACTCGATGCCCAGAGCGGACTCGATCAACGCCACTATCGGGGTGCCCGCCGGCAACCGCGCGGCCGTCGCAGCGACATCGTCGGCGGATTCGGCTTTGGCGAGCATCACCCCGGCCAGTCCCGGTGCCGAAGCCAATGCAGCCAGGTCGACGTTCCACTGCGGTGAGGTGGCGCTGTTGATCCGCACCCATGCGCTGCCGCCGCCGTGTAACCACTCGGCGACGGCGCGACGCCCGTCTGCTTTGCGCGCATCGGGTAGGCCGTCCTCGATATCGAGAACGACGACGTCGACGTCGGTGTTCTCGGCCGCCACGAAGCCGGGAAGGCCGGGCTGCAGCAGCCAGGTCCGGGCCAGCGACCAGTGCGGCTTGCAGGTGCGTTCGTCGGGTGGTGAGACCGTCACAACTCCATCGTCGCGACCGCCGGCGATAACCGCCAGATTGCGCACATTTTGTTCACGCAACTACAGGGAACGCGACAGCACCCGGCCGAACTGCAGCAGCCTCTGCATCTGCGCCAGCCCGCCGTTGTCGACGGACTTCACGAAACGAAACGACTCGCAATAGATGTCGGTCTCGGTGGCGGTCCGTTGCCGCGACCTGGTGACCAGCTGCGTATACATCCGCAGCTTGACCTCAGCCAGTCGACGAGTGCCGTCGCTGAGCACGTCGTATTCGGTCGACAACACCTGATCGGTGATGGTCGACAGCAGGATCGACCGCACCGAGGCCATCAGGATCCGGTGCGGTTCGCCGTCATCTCCGGGGTTGGACATGTCATCGTCAGCGCGCCAGATGATCAGCCGATGGCCGTCGGTGACGAGCACTTCCTGCCACAGCGCCTCACCCCAGGACTCCTCGGTGAAGCCGCGGGACATCACGAACGACGTGATCGCCGACGGCTCCACGACAGACCGGATCTGGTCTAGTGCGAGGTCGGGATCACGGAGATAGACGCGCGCCGCGTCCTGCACGCTGGAATACGGGGCCCAGTCCTGCGGCGCGCCCATCTACGTTCCGCTACCGCCGTCGTTGCCAGCCTGCACCGCGGCTGCCGCGGCGCGGATCTGCGGCGTCACCAGCATCACCTGGCCGAGCACCCCGTTGACGAATCCGGGTGAGTCGTCGGTGGACAACTGCTTGGCCAGCTCGACGGCCTCGTCCACCGCCACCGGCTCGGGCACGTCGTCGGCATGCAGCAGTTCCCACACCGCAACCCGCAGGATGGCGCGGTCCACTGCCGGCAGCCGGTCGAGCGTCCACCCCTGCAGATGGGCCGAGATCAAATCGTCGATGTGCTCGGCGTGGTCGGTCACCCCACGCGCCACGGTAACCGTGTAGGGATTCAATGGAGCGATATCGTCGGCCTGCTTGTCCGCCAGCGCATTTCGCGCGTCGGCCACCTCCGCGGCGGTGATACCCCGCGCTTCGGCCTCGAACAGAAGGTCCACGGCGCGCTTACGTGCCTGATGCCGTCCCCTGTCACCCTTGCGGTCAGCCATCCCGTCGCTCCGCTGCGCTCCGCTCGCCGGGACCAATTCCCGTCGCTGCGCTCGCCGAGGTGTCAGCCATTGACCCTTCCCAGGTAGCTGCCGTCCCGGCTGTCCACCTTCAGCTTGTCCCCGGTATTGATGAACAGCGGCACCTGGATCTCCGCACCGGTCTCCATCGTGGCCGGCTTGGTGCCCGCGCTGGAGCGGTCGCCCTGCAGGCCCGGCTCGGTGTGCGCGACCTCGAGCTCGACGGTCACGGGCAGTTCGAGATAGAGCGGGGTGCCGTCGTGGAAGGCGATCTGTACGGGCATGCTCTCCAGCAGGAAGCCGGCCAGGCGACCCACCAGCGCCTCGGGCAACGGGTGCTGCTCGAAATCCTCGGAGTCCATGAACACGAAATCGGTGCCGTCGCGGTAAAGGAAGGTCGCGTCGCGACGGTCCACCGTGGCGGTCTCGACCTTCACGCCCGCGTTGTAGGTCTTGTCGACGACCTTGCCGGACACCACGTTCTTCAGCTTGGTCCGCACGAAGGCCGGGCCCTTACCAGGCTTGACGTGCTGGAACTCGACGATCTGCCACAGCTGGCCGTCGATCTGAAGGACAAGCCCGTTCTTGAAGTCGGCGGTCGATGCCACGGTGAGTTGTACTCCTAGCTTTCTAGATGATCACCAGTTCCTTGGGGAACCGGGTGAGTAGTTCGGGGCGCTGGGCGACCACGAGCGTGTCCTCGATGCGGACACCGCCGCGGTCGGGCAGGTAGACACCGGGCTCCACGGTCACCGCGGAGCCAGCAAGCAGTGTACCGGCGGCGGACGCGTTGATTCCCGGCGCTTCGTGGATCTGCAGCCCGACCCCGTGGCCGAGGCCGTGGCCAAAGTTATCCGCATAGCCCGCATCCGCGATGACCTGCCTCGATGCCCCGTCAACGTCCTTGAGAGCGACGCCGGGCGCCAGCGCCTCACGGCCTGCGCGCTGCGAGTCGGCGACCAGCGTGTAGATGTCGCGCTGCCAGTCAGCGATCGGGGCCAGCACGAAGGTGCGTGTCATGTCCGAGTGATAGCCGGCGACCAGCGCACCGAAGTCGATCTTGACGAAGTCACCCGCGGAGAGCACAGCGTCGGTGGGCCGGTGATGAGGGACGGCCGAGTTCGCGCCCGTGGCGACGATGGTCTCGAACGACGCTCCGTCGGCGCCATGGGTGAGCATCAATGCCTCAAGCTCGTTGCGGACCGCCTTCTCGGTCCGCCCGACTCGCAAGCCGCCGCCCTCGACGAGGTCCTTCAGTGCCGCGTCGGCGGCCTCGCAGGCCAGCCGCAGCAGCG
>ERZ500977.174-NODE-174-length-12295-cov-6.114624_pt1 | contig 12295 bp, 8 predicted proteins | sample MGYA00248863_ERZ500977 | MGnify/ENA primary metagenome ERZ500977 (study PRJEB25958, sample SAMN03398581) | human skin metagenome | study: EMG produced TPA metagenomics assembly of the Human Skin Microbiome Metagenome (human skin metagenome) data set.
GGCCGAGACTCCGGCGCCCGCCCCGGCATCGGGCGAGGCGGCATCGGACGCGGCATCGGTCCCGGACGGCCCGCCCCCCTCCGCGGCGCGGGCCGAGGCCGCGGTGGCCGAGGTGCAGGACGCGATCCTGCGCCTCTCCCGCGAGGTCTGGGCCACGCCCGAACTGTCGCTGCACGAGGAAAAGTCCCACCGCATCCACCTGCGCGAGCTGGAGGCCGAGGGCTTCCGCATCACCAGCCGCGGCACCTCCGGCATTCCCACCGCCTTCGTCGCGGAATGGAGCCAGGGCAGGGGTGGTCCGGTGATCGGCTACCTGCCCGAATATGACGCCCTGCCCGGACTCGGCAACGCCGCCGAGCCGCGCCAGACCCCCGGCCCCACCGGGGCCGAGGTCGGCCATGGCTGTGGCCACAACATGCTGGGGGCGGGCTGCACCGGGGCCGCCTTCGCCCTCAGGCGGATGATGGCGGCCGATGGCACGCCCGGCACGATCCGCGTCTATGGCTGCGCCGCCGAGGAGGTCGAGGGGGCCAAGGTCTACATGGCCCGGGACGGGCTCTGCGATGACCTCGACGCCGCGCTCGCCTGGCACCCGGCCCCCTTCGCCGGCGCGGGGCTGGTGCGGACCGCCGCTCTCGACAAGGCAAAGGTGCGCTTCCGCGGCCGCAGCGCCCATGCGGGCAACAGCCCCTGGGAGGGCCGCAGCGCCCTCAAGGGCGCCGAGATGTTCGGCATCGGCGTGCAGATGATGCGCGAGCACCTGCCGCCCACCGCGCGCGTCCACTATGTCTACGAGGCAGCCGGGGTCGCGCCGAATGTCGTGCCCGATTTCGCGGAGATCTGGATCGTCTGCCGCGACGTGGACCGCGCCGGGGTCGAGGCGATCAGCCGCTGGCTGGCCGAGATCGCCGAGGGGGCGGCCCGCGCCACCCAGACCACGGCGGAGTTCGAGATCTTCATCGGTGTCTACGACCTGCTGCCGAACGCCCCGCTCGCGCGGCTGCTGCACCGGCACCTCAGCGCGGTGCCGCTCGACTGGACGGCGGAGGAACAGGCCTTCGCCCGGGCCTGCCAGCGGGAGGGCGGGCTGCCCGAGGCCGGCCTCGCCGGCAGGCCGCTGCCCTTCATGGACGACGTGACCGCCGGCGGCTCGACCGACGTGGGCGACGTCAGCTATTGCGCGCCGGCCGGGGTCTTCGCCTGGCCCACCTTTCCGCTGGGCTTCGGGCTGCACACCTGGGCGGTGACCGCCTGTGGCGGGATGTCGATCGGGGACAGCGCCGCGCTTGCCACGGCGCGGGTCCTCGCCGCCGCCGGGCATGACCTGATGACGGACCCCGATCTGCGCGCGGCAGCACGGGAGGATTTCCTCAAGCGCCGCGGCGACAAGCCCTTCGTCTCGGCCCTCCCCCCCGACCGCAAGCTGCCCCTCGGCCTGGAGCTGCGCTTCGTCAAGACCGCCGGCGAGGAGATCTTCGACACGACCGGCGCGGCGCCCTGAGGCAGGGGCGGCCGCTCCTCTCCTCGAGACGGACCTCGTGCCGCTGGGGCAGAGGTCCGACGGGGGGGGGGGGGGGGGAGGCGGCCACGGATCCCGGCTCAGGGCCGGACTCCGGCCTTGGGTACGCGCGGAAATGCATCCGGGCCGCTTCCCCTCCGCGCGCGTCCCGGCCAAGGTCGTGCCTCAGTCAGTATGCGCGGACCTCGCAGGCCCGGGCCAATCCCGACCGAACCGACCGCGCGAGCGCCACCGCTGTCAGACGATTTCCGGCTGCATCCTTCGGAAGCCGCCCTTTCCGGTCCGGCCCCAGAGGCTGGACCTGTCCCTGACCCCGCCGGAAAGATCCCCCGAACCGGCCCTGAACGAGGCATTGCCGCGCGCCGGTTCGTCGGCTGGAGCGCGTGAGCGCGCAGGCCGAGGGAGTCTCCGCAGGCTCTGCGACTGGGGTAATCGGGGGGCGGATGGGACAGCGCCCTTGTGCGGGACAGCGGCCGGGAGATCCGAACCATTCCCCCGTCCCCCGGAAGTCGTATCAGACGGCCCCGCGCGAGGCCTTCTCGGCGATGCCGGAGCGTCCCTCGCGCCGCTCCAGTTCGGCCAGAACGGCGGCCCAGGGCACCCCGGCGGCGGCCAGCATCACCTGCAGGTGATAGAGCACGTCCGCCGCCTCGTGCGTCAGGTTCGCCGTGTCGCCCGAGGCGGCGGCAACGATGGCCTCCACCGCCTCCTCCCCGAATTTCTCGGCGCATTTGCCCGGGCCGCGCGCGAGCATCGCCGCGGTGTGGGAACTGGCCGGATCGGCGCCGCGGCGGGCCTCGATCGTGGCGGCGAGGCGGATGAGGGTGTCGGACATGGGCGGCGCCTCAGCAGCGGACGGGGATGCCGGCATCGGCCATGGCGGCCTTGGCCTCGGCGATCGAATGGTGGCCGAAATGGAAGATGGAGGCGGCGAGCACCGCCGAGGCATGGCCCTCGGTCACGCCCTCGACCAGATGCTGGAGCGTGCCGACGCCGCCCGAGGCGATGACCGGGATGCCGACGGCGTCGGACACAGCGCGGGTCAGCGGCAGGTTGTACCCCGCACGGGTGCCGTCGCGGTCCATCGAGGTCAGCAGGATCTCGCCGGCGCCGCGCCGCTCCATGTCCCGGGCGAAGGCGACGGCGTCGATGCCGGTCGCGCGCGATCCGCCATGCGTGAAGATCTCCCAGCGCCCGTCGCCGACCGCCTTGGCGTCGATGGCGACGACGATGCACTGGTTGCCGAACTTGTTCGCCGCCTCGGCCACCACGTCGGGATTGGCGACCGCGGCGGTGTTGAAGCTCACCTTGTCGGCCCCGGCGAGGAGCAGCGCGCGCACGTCCTCGGGCGTCCGCACGCCGCCGCCGATCGTCAGCGGCATGAAGCACTGCTCGGCGGTGCGGCTGGCGAGATCGAGCAGGGTGCCGCGATTCTCGAGGCTGGCGGCGATGTCGAGGAAACAGAGCTCGTCCGCCCCGGCCGCGTCATAGGCCCGCGCCGCCTCGACCGGGTCGCCGGCATCGATGAGGTCGACGAAGTTCACGCCCTTGACGACGCGGCCTTCCTTGACGTCGAGGCAGGGGATGACACGGACCTTGAGCAACGCTTCCTCCCTCGGGCTGCGGCGCCCCTGAGCTAGCCGCCGGCAGACCGCGACGCCAGCGGAAAAACGGCGCCCGGGTCAGGCGGGGGGCTCAGGCGGGGGGCTCTACCGCGCCGGTGCGGGACAGCAGGACCGCCACGGGTCGGGTCGCCTCGAACTGCGCGAGGGTGAGCAGGATCATCGCCGTCAGCGGCAGCGCCACGAACATGCCGGTGACGCCCCAGAGCGCCCCCCAGAAGAACAGCGAGAAGATCGTCACGAACAGGCTGATGTTGAGGCTCTTGCCCGCCATCCGCGGCAGCACGATGTTGCCCACCACGACCTGCACGCTCCCGATTCCGAGCAGGGCCAGCAGCACCGGACCGAGAGCCTGGAACTGCAGCGCGGCGAAGGCGACCGGCAGGACTGTGCCGAGGATCGAGCCGACGGTGGGGATGAAGTTCAGGAAGAAGATCGTCACCGCCCAGAAGGCCGCCTGCTCCATCCCCACAAGCCGCATCACGAGATAGCCGAGCCCGGCAGTCAGCAGGCTGACCTGCGTCATCACCCAGAGATACGACCGGATGCTGCCCCCGATCCGGTGAAACAGCGCCTCGAGGCGCGCGCGGCGCACCGGGTCGGGCACCAGCGCGCGGAGCTTGTCGGGGAAGAAGGCCTGGTCGACGAGGAGAAACAGCACATAGACGGAGACGAGCCCCGCCTGCGCCACCGTGGCGGCCGTCACCGCCACCACCGCCCGCACCGCGGCCTCCAGCCCGACGCCCTCGGCCGCGCGCGATGCCAGCGTCTCGGCCGGGATGCCGAAAGACCGCTCGGCGAAGGCACCGAGATGCTCCACCAGCCCCGCAAGGCCCGCCACCTGCCCGCCGAGGCCGGCCGCACCGCCCGCGACCGCCCCGACGACGAGCCCGCCCGCCAGCAGGATCGCGACGAAGGCGAGCAGCAGGGCGACCGCCCGCGGCAGGGGCGGCGCCAGCCGCTGCAGCCCGTCCGCGAGGGCGTTCAGCACGAACCAGACGACGATCGCCTCGACCACCGGCACCACCAGCGATGCCCCGAGCGCGAGAATCGCGCCGAGGATCCCGACGAGACCCACGGCGAGGAAGGCCGTCAGCAGTCCGGACGGCGGGGAGGAGGAGCCCGCCATCGCCTCGGGACTCCCTCTGGCCGGCACCGCCGCTCAGGCCGCCACTGGCACGGCGGTGCGGACCTTCCAGGCGATGGCCGCGATCGCCGCGCCCTCCAGGATCAGCTGCAGCCCGATGAAGAACCCGAGCATCAGCAGGCTGAGGATCGGGTTGAAGATCAGGTAGATGCCGAGGAGCAGGCCGAGCACGCCGCTCGCCAGCACCCAGCCCCAGTTGGGCAGCGGCCGCACGCTCAGCGAGAAGATGATCTTGGCGATCCCCTCGACCACGAAGAAAATCACGAGCAGCAGGGCCAGCGTGGTCACCGCCACGCCCGGATTGCGCAGGATGATGACGCCCGTGACGAGGTGGAGCACCGCCGAGATGATCTGCGGCCAGACGTGGTGCGCCCGCCCCGCGATCACGGTGATGGCCTGCACGATCCCGCCGAAGATCAGGATCCAGCCAAGCAGGAGCGTCACGGCAAGCGAGGTCAGCAGCGGGTAGACGATGGCGACCACCCCCGCAACCGCCATCAGGACCCCCTGGATGATGTAGAGGAGGGCGTTGCGTCGCACGCTGCCGCGAACGGCCTCCGGGTCGAAATACGTGGGGTCCAACGCCATGGGGCTTCTCCAGCTTGGGCAGTGCCGCACTAAGGCCGCCAGCGCCGCGCGAAGTCAACGGACAAGCCGGCCCGGACATGCGGAATTGCGCGCCCGGCTCCTGCCATTTCCCGCGGTCCACTCCCGGCCGAAGCCACGGGATTGATCGGGTCCCCCGGGGGGGCTATCGCAGAGGGCGAAACGCAATGGCGGGGACAGCGGAACCAGGATGACACAGCCCTACAGCACGTCCGGCCCGCGACCCGGGGCGCTCCGTGCCTTCCGCGACTCCTTTTCCGGCCTCGGGCTGCTGATCGGGGCGTTGCTGCTGGCGGCCTCGCTCACGCCGTCGCTCATTCCCCGGGCGCCGGCGCTGCAGGGGGTCCTGGCCGGCACCTGCATGGCGATCGGCTATCTTGCGGGCGTCGTGCTCGAATGGCTGTGGCGCTTCCTCGGCCTGCCGCTCCCCCGGGCGCAGACCGTCCGCATCGCGAACTGGATCGCGGCCGTCGCCGCGGCCGCGGTCGTGGTCAGCTATCTCTGGCGCGCGGCCGGCTGGCAGAATTCGATCCGCGTGCTGATGGACATGCCGCCCGTCACGTCCTCCGAGCCGCTGCTGGTCGGGGCGGTGACGGGGGTGGTCTTCCTCGTGCTGCTGCTGCTCGGCCGCGGCTTCGTCAAGGTGGTCGACATCGCCGAGCACCGGGCCGCGCGGATCATGCCGGTGCGGGCCGCCCGCGCCATCGGCCTCGCGATCGCGGTCGTCCTCTTCACGCTGCTGATCGACGGGGTGCTGATCCGGTCCTTCCTCGACTTCTCCGACCGCTCCTTCGCGGCACTCGACGCGCTGATCGAGCCGGACACCGCGCCGCCGCCCGACGGGCCGGGCAGCCCGCAGTCGCTGCTGAGCTGGGAGGGGCTGGGCCGGGCGGGGCGCAACTTCGTCGCCGGCGGCCCGACCCGCGCGGAAATCGCCGCCTTCACCGGCCGCCCGGCCCTGGCGCCGATCCGGGTCTATGCCGGCCTGAACACGGCCGAAACCGTCGAGGACCGCGCGCAGCTGGCGCTCCGGGAGCTGATCCGCACCGGAGCCTTCGACCGCTCGGTCCTCGTCGTCGTCACCCCGACCGGAACCGGCTGGATGGACCCGGAGGCGACCGACACGCTCGAATACCTGCATGGCGGCGACACCGCGCTGGTCGCGCAGCAGTATTCCTACCTGACGAGCTGGATCTCGCTGCTCGTCGAGCCCGGCTATGCGCAGGAAACCGGGCGGGCGCTGTTCCGGGCCATCTACGGCTACTGGACGACCCTGCCGAAGGACGCCCGGCCGCGGCTCTACCTGCACGGCCTCAGCCTCGGCGCCTACGGCTCCGAACAGTCCTTCCGCCTGCACGAGGTCCTGGCCGATCCCTTCCAGGGCGCGGTCTGGAGCGGGCCGCCCTTCTCGACCCCCGGCTGGCGCTCGGCGACGCTGGAACGCCACCCCGACAGTCCCGAATGGCTGCCCCGCTATGGCGACGGCTCGGCGATCCGCTTCTCGGTGCAGTCCGGGGGCCTGGACCTTCCCGGCGCGACCTGGGGTCCGATGCGCATCGCCTACCTGCAGCACGCCAGCGACCCGGTGACGTTCTTCTCGCCCGACATCCTGTGGCGCAAGCCGGACTGGATGAAGGCCCCGGTCGGCCCGGACGTGTCGCCGGAGCTGCGCTGGTATCCGGTGGTGACCTTTCTGCAGATCGGGCTCGACATGGCGATCGGCCTCTGGGTGCCGATGGGCTACGGGCATCTGTTCGGTCCCGTCCAGTACATCGACGGCTGGCGCGAAGTGACGCAGCCCGAGGGCTGGACCGACGCGGACATCGCCCGGCTGAAGGCGTATTTCGTCGCCCGCCAGGACGCCGCCGGAACGGATGGATGAGCTGCCGCGCCGACGGTGGCGGTGGCGGGGCGTTATGATCGGGGTGGCGGTGGCCGCGGTGCTGGCCGTCGCGCTGCTGGCGCTCAACACCGGCGGGCATTACTCCGGCCTGACCGTTCCCCGGCTGGAGCCGGAGGCGCTGGCCGAAAGCCTGCGCCCCCATTACCGGATCGCCCGCCCGCCGGGCGCGGGGCCCTTCCCCGTCGCCCTGCTCTTCTCCGGCTGCGACGGCCCGCGCGACAACCTCGACCGCTGGGCTGCGGCCCTCGGCGCGCGCGGCTGGGCGACGATGATCGTCGACAGCCACGCGCCCCGCGGGCTCGACGCGGGCGAGGTCTGGCGGCTGGTCTGCGCGGGGCAGGTGCTCATGGGCTCCGAGCGCGCCGGCGACATCCTCGTCGCTCTGAACGACGCCCGCCACCTGCCCTTCGCCGACCCGGACCGGCTGCTGCTGGTCGGGGCCTCGCACGGGGGCTGGTCGATCATGGACCTGCTCGCCCTCGATCCCCCGGCCGCCCTGCCCCACAATCTCGCCCGCCTGCCCGCCACGGCGCCGGCCGACCCGCTGGCGGGCCTCGCCGGGGCGATCCTGCTCTATCCCTACTGCGGCCCGGCCAACCTTGCGCGCGGAACCGGCTGGCGCCGCCCGGTGCCGGTCCTGATGATCCTCGCCGGCGCGGACCGCATCGCGCCCCCGGGCGCCTGCCGCGACATCGCCGAGCGGCTCGCCGCCCGCGGCCTGCCGGTCACGAGCCGGACGCTGCCCGGCATCGACCATGGCTTCGACCAGTCCGAACGCTCGGCCCTGAGCCCGCTCGACTACGATCCCGCCGCAACGGCCACGGCCATCGCCCTCGCCGACAGCTTCCTCGACGCGCTTCCCTGACGCGGGCGGCCTCGCAGGTCGGCCCCGCCCTCACCGGGCCGGTCGCGGGGCAATCGCCGGCGGCTCGGCGCGCGCGAACCGGCGGGCACCGGCCACTGAGCCGATGACCGCCATGCACACCACCACCATGCCCGGCGTTACCGGCTCGCCCAGCAGGACGGCGGCAAGGGCAAGGCCGAAGAAGGGCTGGACGAGCTGGAGCTGGCCCACGGAGGCGATGCCGCCCTGCGCGAGGCCGCGATACCAGAAGACGAAGCCGATCAGCATGCTGAAGAGCGACACATAGCCGAGCGCGACCCATTCCGCCGGGGTGACGGCCGCGAGAGACGCCGGCCAGAGGCCGAGGCAGAGCGGGATCATGAGCGGCAGCGACAGCACCAGCGCCCAGGAGATCACCTGCCAGCCCCCGAGCCTGCGCGACAGCCGGCCCCCCTCGGCATAGCCGAGGCCACAGAGCACGATCGCCGCCACCATCAGCGCATCCCCGGTCCGGGTGCCGCCCCCGCCCTGATGCACCGCAGAGCCGGCCACCAGCCCGCTGCCCAGTGCGGCGAAGACCCAGAAGGCGGGCCGCGGCCGCTCGCCGGCCCGGATCACCGCGAAGATTGCCGTCGCCAGCGGCAGGAGGCCGATGAAGACGATCGCATGCGCCGAGGTCACATGGCGCAGTGCCATCGCGGTGAGGAGGGGGAAGCCGATGACGACGCCCAGCGCGACGATGGCGAGCGGCGGCAGGTCTTCGCGGGCCGGACGCCGCCCCCCGATCGCGCGCAGCAGCCCGAGACCGACCAGCCCGGCGATGGTGGCCCGGGCGACGCTCAGGAAGACCGGATCGAATCCCTGCACCGCCACCCGGGTCGCCGGCAGGGACCCGCTGAAGATGAGAACCCCGATCAGCCCGTTGATCCAGCCGCGCGTCGCCTGCCGCATTCCGCCCTCCCTGCTGCCTCGGCTTGTGCACCGTCGCGGGCGGGTGCACCAGCCACACATCCGGTGCAGGCCACGACGCCCGTCATTCCCGAAGGGACCCTGTGGCCAGCCCGATCGGGCGCGCGGGATGTGCCGGGGCAGCCGGCCCTCCACGGTTCAACGGGGCGCGACACGGGCTTCAGGGTTGCCCCGCGGCAGAATGCGGCCTTCCCGGCCCGGGGGCGACAACCGATGGCTCCACCCCGGGCGGAGGGACGGGCCCTCCCCGCCCTACCCGCAGGCGCCGGTGTGGCCGCAGGCGGTGCAGAAGTCGCAGCCGTCGCGGCGGATGAGCGCGGGGTGGCCGCATTCCGGGCAGGCCCGCCCCGCCACGGGGCGCAGGTCCGGCGCCGGGGCGTCGGTCCAGAGCCGGGTCGTGCCCGCCACCGGATAGCCCTCGGCGTCGAGCACGCCCAGCATCCCGTAGCGGTGGATCAGGAGCCGCGCGACATAGGCGAGCGTCGAGGGCTGCACGGCCTGCTTCTCGCTGCCCGGGACCCGGGCGAAGAAATCGCCCTGCGCCTCGGGCAGGTCCTTGAGGCCGCGCAGCTTCTTGCCGATCCACGCCGGGTCGATCACCCGCATGTCGAGGCTGAGGCTCTTGGTCAGGCCGTTGAATTCCTGGGGATAGGAGCCCGACAACCAGACCGAGAAGGGCCGCTTCGCGCCGTCCGGTAGCACGCATTCCTTGACGAACATGGCAAAGTCGTCGCCCGTCGCCGGGTTCAGGATGTCCACTGTCCAGCTGAGCGTCCCGTCCGCCCCCGACTTCGGCTCCTTGCGCGAGAAGAGCGCGTCGACGAGCGGCGTGCCGCGGTCGGGCCCGTCGAAGACGCCGAGCGCGGCACAGCGGTATTCCACCACCCGGGCGAAGGCGCTGACATTGCCCGGCACCGGCACCATGCGCCCGTCCGGGGGCATCGCCAGGCTGAACGGCGCCCCGGGCGTCTTCGCCAGGCTGTCGAGCTTCAGCTTCAGCCAGGCGCGATCCTGCGCGCGCATGTCCATCGAGAGGTTCTTCGCCAGCGCCCCGAGGCCGCGCGGCGTCTGCTCGCCGTTCACCCAGACCTCGAAGGGCGTCGTCACCCCGTTCTCCACATGCCCGACGAAGACCGCGAAGCGGTTTCCCGGCGCCTCGATCATGTAGGTCCAGCTGGGCGAGCCGGCGGTCAGCTTCGGCCGGTGCGGCCAGCGGAGCGCCGCCAGCGCCACCTGCGGCGCATCCGAGATGCGGATCCGCCGGTCCGGCTCGCTCTGGTCGAGGTCCTGCGGCGCCTCGGCCTTGTCCACGGACAGGACCGCGCCGAGCACCGAATTCGGCCGATAGGTGGTGATGCCCTTCAGCCCCGCCCGCCAGGCCTCGAGATACAGGCTCTCGAATGCCGCGAAGGGATAGTCCTCGGGCACGTTCACGGTCTTCGAGATGGCGGCGTCGACGAAGGGCTGGATCGCCGCCTGCATCGCCATGTGGTCCTGCGCGGAAATCTCGAGCGCATTGACGAAGGCGGGCGGCAGCTCGGCGGTGTTGCCGCCCCGCGCCCGCCACCGCCGCCAGGCGTGGTCCTCGACCGGATAGGCGCGGGTGGAGCCGTCCGCCTCGCGCTTCCGGCGGGTGTAGGTCCAGGAATAGGCGGGCTCGATCCCGTTCGAGGCATTGTCGGCGAAGGCGAGGCTGATCGTGCCCGTCGGCGCGATCGAGAGCAGGTGGCTGTTGCGCAGGCCATGCGCGGCGATCTCGGTCCGGATCTCCTCCGGCAGGCGCCGCGCCATCCCGGAGTCGAGCAGCCGCAGCTCGAAGAGCGGGAAGGCCCCCTTTTCCTGCGCCAGCGCCACGCTGGCGCGATAGGCGGCATCGCGCAGGGCCCCGGCCCAGCCGGCGGCCACCGCACGGGCCTCGGGGCTGTCATAGCGCAGCCCCATCAGGATGAGCGCGTCGCCGAGCCCGGTGAAGCCGAGCCCGATCCGCCGCTTGGACGCGGCCTCCGCCGCCTGCTGCGGCAGCGGCCAGACCGTGGCGGTCAGCACGTTGTCGAGCATGCGCACCGCCACGGCCACCACCGCCTCGAAGCCCGCGCGGTCGAAGGTGGGGGCCTCCGTGAAGGGCTCGGCCACGAAGCGCGTCAGGTCGATCGAGCCGAGGCAGCAGCAGCCGTGGTCGGGGATCGGGATCTCGCCGCAGGGGTTGGTCGCCTCGATCCGCTCGGCATAGTGGAGGTTGTTCTCGGCATTGATCCGGTCGAGGAACAGCACCCCGGGCTCGGCCGCCTCGTAGGTGTTGCGCATGATTTCCCGCCAGAGGTCGCGCGCGCGGATCGTCGCATAGACCCAGAGCCCGTCGGCGCGCCGGTGCGCGCCCGCCGCCACCTGCGCGGGCCCCGGCTCGGCGGGATGCACGAGATCGAAGCTGCCGTCCCCCTCCACCGCCTGCATCAGCGCGTCGGTGACGCCGACCGAGATGTTGAAGTTGTTGAGCCGCCCCGCCTGGCGCTTGGCGCCGACGAATTCCATGATGTCGGGGTGGTCGCAGCGCAGCACCCCCATCTGCGCCCCGCGCCGGGCGCCGGCGCTCTCGACCGTGGCGCAGGACTGGTCGAAGACATGCATGTAGCTGATCGGGCCGGAGGCGGCGCTGGCGGTGCCGTGCACCCGGGCGCCGCGGGGCCGGATCGCCGAGAAGTCGTAGCCGACCCCCCCGCCGCGGCGCATGGTTTCCGCCGCCTCGCGCAGCGCATGGTAGATGCCGGGCTTGCCCCCGACCGTCTCGGAGACCGAATCACCCACCGGTTGCACGAAACAGTTGATGAGCGTCGCCTCGCGGATGCCCGCCCCCGCGGCGGCATTGACGCGGCCGCCGGGGATGAAGCCCGCCTCCAGCGCCTCCAGGAAGCGCGGCTCCCACTCTGCGGGCGCGGTCTCGACCGCGGCCAGCGCCCGGGCCACGCGGCGGCGCACGGCGCGGGCCATGTCGGGGCCGTCGAAGTCGCGCTCGTCCCCCTTCGCGTATTTCTCGCGCAGGACGTCGAGGCTGACCTCCTGCCACGGGAGCGCCTCGACAGGGCGGAGAGTCCCGGGGGCGGGCTTGTTCATGGCACCGGACCTTGGCAGGGGAACGAAGGGAAAGGATAGGCATCCCACCCCGCCCGGTCAATTCCGCGGGATCGCCGATATTCCCGTGGACCTGTCCGACACAGGCGGTATCTTGTGGACCGCTTCCCGAGACCACCCCAGCCATTGCGGTTCATGACCCTTCACCTCCTCAAGCTCTGCGTCGGCGCCGAGAGCGTGGCCGACCTCGCCGACTGGCAGGCCGCCCGCAGCGCCGAGCGCCGCGCCGCCGGGCTGGACCCGTCGCCGTCGCACGTCACGCGGATGTGGCCGAAGCGGGCCGAGGCCGTGCTGGCGGGGGGCTCGCTCTACTGGGTGATCAAGGGCCTCGTCCTGGTCCGCCAGCGCATCCTGGGACTGGAGCAGGTCACCGGCGCCGACGGCATCGCCCGCTGCGCGCTGCGTCTCGACCCCACGCTGGTCCGGACGACGCCCCAGCCGCGCCGCCCCTTCCAGGGCTGGCGCTATCTCGACCCGGCCGAGGCGCCCGGCGAGGTGTTCGGATCGAACGTGTTCACCAAGGCGGAGATGCAGCTGCGCCTGCCCAAGTCGGTGTACA
>ERZ500977.175-NODE-175-length-12218-cov-5.815013_pt1 | contig 12218 bp, 8 predicted proteins | sample MGYA00248863_ERZ500977 | MGnify/ENA primary metagenome ERZ500977 (study PRJEB25958, sample SAMN03398581) | human skin metagenome | study: EMG produced TPA metagenomics assembly of the Human Skin Microbiome Metagenome (human skin metagenome) data set.
GCGGGGTCAGGCGCATCGGGTGCCCCGGGGCCGGGCGGCACGACGGGCGGGTCGGGGGGGCGAGGCGGTCATCTGCAGGGGCTGTCTCCGGGCCGGGCGGCAGGACCGTGCCCGGAGTGCCGCATGCGTCGGCCGCGATGCTAGCGCGGCGCCCGGGGCACGGCCAGCCGCATTTCGGCCGCGCGACGCTCAGCGGCTCGGGGTTTCCACGATCCATCCGACGATGCGGCGGACGAGCGGCATGACCACGAGCGCGGTCGGGAAGGCGATGGCATAGGAGAGCGCCCAGGCGGACAGGATGCGCGCCGGCAGGTCCGGGGCGAGGCCGACGGCCTGGATCGTGGCGATGGCCGTGACGATGCCGGACATCAGGAACGACAGCACCGCCGGGAAGACGATGTGCTGCGCCCGGGCAGGCAGCTTGCGGCGGGCGGGGGAGGCGAGGGCGGTCATGGCGGTTTCCTTTGCGCGGACTGGCGGCAGGGGCGGGCGTGCCCTTGCAGGGGAATATGCAGCCGGATCGCCTTGTGCGAAATTCCACGGGATCACCCAACGGATGTGCGGAAATCGCTGATGCTTGCCTGGGACGACCTGAGACATTTCGCCGCCCTGGCCGAGGAGGGCACGCTCACCCGCGCCGCGCGCCGGCTTGGCGTCGAGCATGCGACCGTGGCGCGGCGGATCGCGGCGCTGGAGGCGGCGGCCGGGGCACGGCTCGTCGACCGCCGGTCGGGGCGCTACCTGCTGACGCCAACGGGGGAGCGGGTGGCCGCCCACGCCCGGCGGATCGGGGCCGAGGCGCTGGCCCTGGAGCGGACATTGCTCGGCGACCGCGAGGATCTCGATGCGGAGGTCTCGGTCACGGCCGCGCCGCTCCTGCTGGCGCGGGTGGTGGCGCCGCGCCTGCCCGGCTTTCTCGCCGCCCATCCGCGGTTGCGCCTGCGGCTGGTGGCCGAGGCGCGGAACCTGTCGCTGCCACGGCGCGAGGCGGATCTCGCGCTCCGGTTGTCGCGGCCGGAGGACATGAGCCTGATCGCCCGGCGGGTGGGGGCCATCGAATACGGGCTCTATGCCGCGCCCGGCTATGCGGCGGGGCGCGACCCGGCGGACTGGCGCTTCGTCGGTTTCGACGACAGCCTCGGGTCGGCGCCGCACCAGCTGTGGCTGGAGGCGCAGGCCGGCGACCGGCCGATCGTGCTGCGCTCGAACGACCTTCAGGTGCAATGGGCGGCCGCCCGGGCCGGGGTGGGCGTGATCGGGCTCCCGGTCTTTGCCGCCGAGGGGCTGGTGCGCCTCCAGCCCGGGACCGCGCTGCTGCGCGACCTGTGGCTTGCCTATCACCGGGACCTGCGCGGCAGCCTCGCGATCGGCACCGTGGGCGACTTTCTCGCAACCTGCGTGCGAACCTTGGCGGATTGAAGGGCAGGGGCCGGGAGGGGCACCCGCGCCTTGCCGCATGACGACAGCGCCGCTACCCTCGCGTCGTGGGCGGCGGCGTGACACGCCCAGGCAATCAGGCGGGAGGATCGAAATGGGCCGGATCAGGAAACTCTTGGCGGGCCTCGCGCTTGCCGCCCTTGCCGCGGCGCCGCTGCGGGCCGCCGAACCCGACTGGCCGAATGCGATCACGGTCGTCACCGGCTCCCCGGGGGGCACCTATTACGCCTATGGCAATGCGCTCGGCAGCCTGCTCAGCCGGACGCTCGGCATCCGCGTGACGACCCAGCCGACCAACGGCCCGAGCGAGAACATCCGCCTGCTGGAGGAGGGCAAGGCGGATGTGGGCTTCGTCACCCTCGGCGTGGCGGCGCAGGCCTGGGATGGCAGCGCGCCCTGGACGCAGGGCAAGGAGATGCGCGATTTCCGCGCCATCTTCCCGATGTACGACACGCCCTTCCATTTCATCGTGCGCAAGGGCTCTGCGGCGCAGGGCCTGACGGACCTCGCCGGGCTGCGAATCGGCGTCGGTCCCGAGGGCGGGACGGGGGCGACCTATGCGCCGCAGCTGCTGCGGACGCTCCAGGTCGAGGCACAGTATACGGAAGGCGACTGGGACGACCTCGAGGCGAAGCTGGAGGCGGGCGAGCTCGATGCGCTGGCCGTGGCGGCGGGCGCCCCCTTCCCGGCAGTGTCGGCGCTGGAAGCGCGCGGCGACGCCCGCTACCTGCCCGTGACGCCGGACCAGGTGCTGGCGCTGCGGCTCGCCTTCCCCGAACTCGGCGCCTCGACGATCCCGGCCGGCACCTATGCCTCGCTGATGCACGGCTACGACACGGTCGGGCTCTACAATTTCGCCGTCGCCCGCCCCGAGCTGCCGGCCAGCCTGGTGCAGGCGATCCTGAAGGTGGTCTTCGACAACAACGACGTGCTGCTGGACGCCCACCCGGCCGCCGCGGCGACGATCCCGGCGAATTTCACCCGCAACACCTTCCTGCCCTATCACCTCGGCGCGACGCGCTACTACGGGGCGCGGGTCACGCCGGGCGTGATGGTCAGCGACTGACCGGGGCGCGACCGGGTCCGGGCGGCCGGATCTCCGCCGCCCGACCGCGACCTCACACCGTGCCGGTCAGCCTGTCGTAGAAGGCCGAGCTGCGACGATCGAGGCCGGTGAGGGTCACCTCGGAGCCGTGCAGGCGGAAGCGCTCGATGATCGAATCGAGCGCGGCGACGCTGGAGGCGTCCCAGATCTGCGACTGGCTGAGGTCGATCGTGACGTGGCGCGGGTCGGCCGCATAGGCGAAATGCTCGAAGAGGTCGTTGCTGCTGCCGAAGAACAGCGGCCCGTGGATCTCGTATTGCACCGACTGGCCGTCCGGGCTCGGGCTGCGCCGCACGGCGATCACATGGGCGACCCGGCGGGCGAAGAGCACCATGGCGAGCAGCACGCCGCCGCCGACGCCGATCGCGAGATTGCCGGTGACGACGGTGAGCGCCACGGTCGTCAGCATCACCCCGGTCTCGGGCAGGGGCATCCGGCGCAGGGTGGCCGGGGCGACGCTGTGCCAGTTGAGCGTGCTGACCGCCACGATCATCATGACCGCCGCCAGCGCCACGATCGGGATCCGGGCCATGACGCCCGAGAGGATCGTCACCAGCAGCAGCATGGCGATGCCGGCGACGAAGGTGGAGAGCCGGGTGCGCGCCCGGCCGATCTTCACGTTGACGACCGTCTGGCCGATCATCGCGCAGCCGGCGACGCCGCCCCAGAGGCCGGCAAGGATGTTCGCCACCCCGAGCGCCCAGGATTCGCGGCCCTTGGACGAGCGGGTGTCGGTGATCTCGTCGACGAGCTTCGCGGTCAGGATCGATTCGAGCAGGCCGACGAGGGCGATGCTGACCGCGCTCGGCCAGACGATGGCGAGGGTCTCGAGGGTCGGCGGCACGAGAAGCGGCGTCAGGCCGGGCAGGCCGGGGGCCATGTCCCCCTCCCCGCCCACGGTCGGCACCGCGAGGCCGCCGAGCACGGCGAGGAGCGTGACGGCGATGATCGCGACGAGCGGCGCGGGGACGGCGGTGGTGATGCGCGGCGTCGCCAGCACGATGGCGACGGTCAGCGCGAAGAGCCCCCAGACCGCCGGGCTGCCGCCCAGCACATGCGGCACCTGCGCGAGGAAGATCAGGATGCCGAGGGCGTTGACGAAGCCGATCATCACCGACCGCGGGATGAAGCGGGCGAGCCGCGCCGTGCCCGTCACCCCGAGCAGGATCTGGAGCCCGCCGGCGAGCAGCACCGCCGGCAGGATGTACCCCGGGCCATGGACCTGCACCATCGGCCCGACGACCAGGGCGATGGAGCCCGCGGCGGCCGTCACCATCGCCGGGCGGCCGCCGATCGCGGACATGACGAGGCAGAGCATGATCGAGGCGACCAGCGCCGACTTCGGGTCCACCCCGGAGATGAAGGAGAAGGAGATGACCTCCGGCACCAGTGCGAGGGCGGTGACGATCCCGGCGAGGCTCTCGCGCAGGAAGAGGCCGGGCCGGGTCAGGGCCTCCGCGAGGCTGGGCTGCTCGCCGCCGGGCAGGTCGGGATCGGGCTGGGACATGGCAGCGGAAGCCTCGAGGCGGGGGGAGAGTGGGGGAGGCCCGGGAGCGGCGGCGCCCCCTGGGCAGGTGGCTTGTGACCCCGCCCGCGCCGGACCGGCGGGCGGGGCGGGCCCTCAGAGCGCGGCGAGGCGCCCGGCGGCGGCGCGGAGGATGCCGAGTTCCTCGTCCATCTCCTCCAGCCGGGCGCGCTGCTCGTCCACGACCTCCTCCGGCGCCCGGGCGACGAAGGCGTCGTTGGCGAGCTTCGCGCGGATGCCGGCCGCCTCCTTGTCGCGCTTGGTGATGGCGGCGGCGAGGCGCTTGCGCTCGGCCTCGATGTCGATGACCCCGGCCAGCGGCAGGCAGAAGGTGCTGCCCTGGACGGCGAGCACGACCGCGCCCTTCGGCGCCTCGGCCGCCTCGCTGATGCCGTCGAGCCGGGCAAGGCGGGTGACGAGCGCCGTGTTCTTCTCCAGCGCGGCGGCCTGCGGCCCGGCGAGGTCCAGCACGACGAGCGGGATCTTTGCCCCGGCCGGCACGCCCATCTGGGCGCGGACCGAGCGGATGTCCTCGATCAGCCCGACGACGAAGCCCATTTCCGCATCCGCCGCCGCATCGACCAGCTCGGCGCCATAGGTGGGCCATGGCGCAAGGACGAGCAGGGTCTCGCGCGCGTGCTGGCGCCACAGGGCCTCGGTGACGAAGGGCATGAAGGGATGGAGCAGGATCAGGCACTGGTCCAGCACCCAGGCCATGGTGGCCCGCGTCTCGGGGGCGCTCGCCGGATCCTGCAGGAGCGGCTTCGCGAGTTCGACGTACCAGTCGCAGACCTTGCCCCAGACATGGGCATAGAGCGCCAGCGCGGCATCGTTGAAGCGATAGGCGTCGAGGGCGGCATCGAGCGCCGCGCGCACCCGGCCGGTCTCGCCGATGATCCAGGCATTCGCCGCCAGCGTCGCCGATCGCGGGTCGAAGGCCGGGTCGGGCACGCAGCCGTTCATCTCGGCGAAGCGCGCGGCATTCCAGAGCTTCGTCCCGAAGTTGCGGTTGCCGGCGATGCGGTCGCGCGAGAGCTTGAGGTCGCGGCCCATCGCGGCCATCGAGGCGAGCGTGAAGCGCACGGCATCGGCGCCGAATTCGTCGATGAGCTCGATCGGGTCGAGGATGTTGCCGAGCGACTTCGACATCTTCTTGCCCCTCTCGTCGCGGACGAGGGCATGGATGTAGACGTCGCGGAACGGCACCTCGTTGGTCAGCTCCAGCTGCATCATCATCATCCGGGCGACCCAGAAGAACAGGATGTCGAAGCCGGTGACGAGGACCGAGGAGGGGAAATAGCGGTGCAGGTCCGCGGTATCCTCGGGCCAGCCCATCGTCCCGATCGGCCAGATGCCGGAGGAGAACCAGGTGTCGAGGACATCGGGGTCGCGCGAGATTGTCTCGATCCTGACCGGGGTCTTTAAGTCTTCAGTTTCAGGGTCGATGAAACCGGCCGTGGTCGATCGGGGAAGCGCGACGGCAGGGAGACCGCTTTCACTTTCAAGGCCGTCGGTCGCCCGAACCGTGATGCCGGGCCCATAATACTCCTGCGCTTTGGCAATGGCCCCGGCCTCGTCGACGGCGCAGAACTGCTTCGGTCCTTGGCCGAGATCGTCCGACCTCCTGTTTCCGAACCACACCGGAATCTGATGGCCCCACCAGAGCTGGCGGCTGATGCACCAGGGCTCGATATTCTCGAGCCAGTGGAAATAGATCTTCTCCTGGTTCTCCGGGAGGATGCGGGTGCGGCCGGCGCGGACGGCGGCCATGGCCTTCTCGGCCAGCGGCTTCGCGTCGAGGAACCACTGGTCGGTCAGGAGCGGCTCGATCGCGACCTTCGAGCGGTCGCCGTGCGGGACCATGTGGGTTTCCGCGTCGGCGCCGTCGAACCAGCCCTCGGCCTCGGCCAGCGCCAGGATGCGCTTGCGGGCGTCGTAACGGTCGAGGCCGTCGAGTTCGCCGAGTGCGTCCGAGCCGGGGGCGTCCTGCCAGAAATCGGCATTGTCCTTGAGCGCGATCCGGGCGCGGGTGTCCATGATGTTGATGACGCGCAGCCCGGTGCGCTGGCCGACCTCCCAGTCGTTGAAGTCATGCGCGGGCGTGATCTTGACCGCGCCGGTGCCCTTATCGGGGTCGGCATAGGTGTCGGCGACGATCGGGATCGAGCGCCCGACCAGCGGCAGGCGCACGGTCCTGCCGATCAGATGGGCATAGCGCGGGTCGTCGGGGTGGACCGCGACGCCGGTGTCGCCCAGCATCGTCTCGGGCCGGGTGGTGGCGACGACGAGATAGTCGCGCGTCTCCCAGGCGGTGGCCTTGCCCTCCGCGTCGAACTCGGTCGGGTGCTCGTAGGTGGCGCCGTCCTCCAGCGGATAGCGCAGGCGCCAGAGGTGGCCCTTGGTCTCGACCTGCTCGACCTCGAGGTCGCTGATCGCCGTCTCGAACTGCGGGTCCCAGTTCACCAGCCGCTTGCCGCGGCGGATGAGGTCGCGCTGGTGCAGGGTGACGAAGGCCTTCAGCACCGCGTCGTGGAAATTGCCCTCCTCGCCGGCCGGAGCGTCGGGGGCGCCGGACATGGTGAAGGCGTTGCGCGACAGGTCGAAGCTGTCGCCGAGGCGCCGCGACTGTTCCAGGATGGTGCCGCCCGACTGCGCCTTCCACTCCCAGACCTTGGCGGTGAAGGCTGCGCGGCCCATCTCGCGGCGGCCGGGGTTGCCCGCGGCGGCGAGCTGGCGCTCGACGACCATCTGCGTCGCGATGCCGGCATGGTCAAGGCCGGGCTGCCACAGCGTGTCGAAGCCGCGCATCCGGTGCCAGCGCGTCAGGATGTCCATCAGCGTGTGGTTGAAGGCATGGCCCATGTGCAGGCTGCCGGTCACGTTCGGCGGCGGCAGCAGGATGGTGAAGGGCTCGGGCGGCAGCCCGTCCTCGCCGGGCCTTGCGCCGGCGCCGGCACGGAAGGCACCCGCACTTTCCCAGGCGGCACTGATCTCGGGCTCGACGCTCGCGGCGTCGAAGGTCTTTTCCATGGGCATCGGACTGTCTCGCGCGGTTCGGGGGCTTTCTAGCGGCGGGTGGGGCCGAGGGAAAGGGTTCGGGGCTCGCGGTCGGCGTGGCCCCGGGGTAGAGGACGGGAAGGATCGGGACGGGAGGGGGGCGGATGAGCCGGCCTGAGGTGCTGTTTCCCCTGTTTGCGGAGCTGACGGTGCTCGACGGTGTCGGGCCCAAGCTCGCGCGCGTCTTCGCCCGGATGGAGATCACCCGGCCGGTCGACCTGCTGCTGACCCTGCCGGCCGGCGGGATCGACCGGCGGCTCCGGCCGAGCATCCGCGACGCGCAGTTTCCCGAGGTGGTGACGGTCGAGGTCGAGGTCGGGCTGCACCGTCCGGGGGCGAGCCCGAGCCGGCCCTATCGCGTCACCGTGCGCGATTCCGGGGCGGAGTTCCAGCTCGTCTTCTTCCGGACCTTCGGGGACCATCTGCGCCGGCAGCTGCCCCCGGGCGAGCGGCGGGTGGTGTCGGGCCGGGTCGAGCTCTTCGAGGGCCTCGCCCAGATGGTGCATCCGGATCACATCCTGCTTCCCGGCGAGGCGCCGCCGGCGTTCGAGCCGGTCTATCCGCTGACCGAGGGATTGACCCAGAAGACCTTCGCCCGCGCCGTGCAGTCGGCGCTGCCGCGGGTGCCGGACCTGCCCGAATGGATCGAGCCCGGCCTGAAGGCGCGGCGGGGCTGGCCGGATTTCCGCCCGGCGCTCCTGGCCGCGCATGGGCCGCGCAGTGCCGCGGACCTGCTGCCCGGGGCCCCGGCGCGCGAGCGGCTCGCCTATGACGAGCTGCTCGCCCATCAGGCGACGCTCGGCATCGCGCGGGCGCGGCGGCGGCGCAAGCGCGGGCTCGTGACCCGGGGGGACGGGCGGCTCGCGGCGCGGGTGCTGGCGGCGCTGCCCTTCGCGCCGACCGCCGCCCAGACCCGGTCGGTGGCCGAGATCACGGCCGACATGGCCTCCGGCCAGCGGATGAACCGGCTGCTGCAGGGGGACGTGGGCTCGGGCAAGACGCTCGTCGCGCTCCTCGCCATGCTGGCGGCGGTCGAGGCCGGCGGGCAGGCCGCGCTGATGGCCCCGACGGAGATCCTCGCGCGGCAGCATCACGCGAGCCTCGCGCCGCTGGCCGAGGCGGCGGGGGTGCGGCTCGCGCTCCTCACCGGGCGGGACCGCGGGGCGGAGCGGGCCGGGCGGCTGCAGGCGCTGGCCGAGGGCGGGATCGACCTCGCCGTCGGCACCCATGCGCTCTTCCAGAAGGACGTCGCCTTCCGCGACCTGCGCCTCGCGGTGGTCGACGAGCAGCACCGCTTCGGGGTGCGCCAGCGGATGGATCTCGGCGCCAAGGGCGAGGCGGTCGACATCCTGGTGATGACCGCGACGCCGATCCCGCGCAGCCTGTCGCTCGCCCAGTATGGCGACATGGACCTCTCGGTGCTGGACGAGAAGCCGCCCGGACGCCAGCCGGTCGAGACCGCGGTCCTGCCCGCGGGGCGGGTGCCGGAGGTGATCGAGCACCTGCGCGGGGCGCTCGCCGAGGGGCGGCAGGCCTACTGGGTCTGCCCGCTGGTGGCCGAGAGCGAGACCGAGGGCCGCGGGGCCGAGCTCGGCGCCGCGGAGGCCCGTTTCGCCGGCCTGAGGCTGGCGCTGGGCGAGGACAGGGTCGGTCTCGTCCATGGCCAGCTGCCGCCGGCCGAGAAGGATGCGGCGATGGCGGATTTCGTGGCCGGCCGGACGCGGCTTCTCGTCGCGACGGTGGTGATCGAGGTGGGCGTGAACGTGCCGAATGCCACGATCATGGTGATCGAGGATGCGCAGTCCTTCGGGCTCGCGCAGCTCCACCAGCTGCGCGGCCGGGTGGGGCGGGGGGCGGGCCGGTCGAGCTGCCTGCTCGTCTACGAGCCGCCGCTCGGCGAGACGGCGCGGGCGCGGCTGGAGATCCTGCGCCAGACCGAGGACGGCTTCGTCATCGCCGAGGAAGACCTGCGGCTGCGCGGGGCCGGCGACCTCATCGGGCTGCAGCAGTCCGGCCTGCCACGGTTCCGCATCGCCGACCTGGAGGCGCAGGGCCCGCTGCTGCAGGTGGCGCAGGACGATTCCCGCCTGCTGCTCGACCGCGACGCCGACCTCGCCACCAGTCGGGGCGCGGCGCTGCGCACCCTGCTGTGGCTCCTGGAGCGCGACCGGGCGATCGGGATGCTCGGCGTCGGCTGAGGGACTGTCTGGAGGCGGGGGCGGGTGGGTCGGCGCGGCAATCCATCCTGCCGGGACCCCGAAAGTCCCGCGGCGGCCCTCAGTTCATGGTGCCATCCGGCGTCACCCGCAGCAGGCGGCCGTCCTCGGCATCGACCAGCAGCAGGAGCGCCCCGTCCGGCGCCACCGCCACGTCGCGGATACGCCCCTGGTCGGTCAGCAGCCGCTCCTCGGAGGCGACGAGCCCGGAGCTGTCGATGCGCAACCGCACCAGCGCGCCGGGGTTCATCGCCCCGATCAGCAGGTCGCCCTCCCAGTCGACGAACATGCCGCCGGGGTAGAAGGCCATGCCGCCGGGGGCGATGACCGGATCCCAGTAGTAGACCGGCTGCTCCATCCCCGTGGCGGCGGTCAGCCCGTCGCCGACCGGGCTGCCGTCGTAGTTCACGCCATAGCTGATGACGGGCCAGCCATAGTTGCCGCCGGCCAGCGGCATGTTGAGCTCGTCGCCCCCCTGCGGCCCGTGCTCGATCGTCCAGAGCGCGCCGGTGGCCGGGTGGATGGCGGCGCCCTGGATGTTGCGGTGGCCGGACGACCAGATCGTCGGCACCGCCCCGGCCTGGCCGACGAAGGGATTGTCCGGCGGGGGGCTGCCGTCGGGACGGATGCGGATGACCTTGCCATAGGTCTTGTCGAGATCCTGCGCGAAGACCCGCTCGGCCTCGGAGGAATGCTCGCCCGTGGTCACATAGGCGATGCCGGAGGGATCGAAGAGGATCCGCGACCCATAATGCATCGCGGTCGGCGAAGGCGGGTCCTGGACGAAGATGTCCTCGGCCCCCGTCACCTCGGTCAGGTCCTCGGACAGCCGGCCCCGGGCGGCAGCGGTGGCGGAGAGGCCGTCGCCCATGGGCTTGGCATAGGTCCAGTAGATCATCCGGTCGGTGGCGAAATCCGGCCCGAGCGTCACGTCGAGCAGGCCGCCCTGGCCCCGGGCGCGGATGTCGGGCAGGCCCGCGACCGGATCAGACAGCGTCCCGTCTTCCGCCACGACCCGCAGCCGGCCCGGGCGCTCGGTGACGAGATAGCCGCCTTCGGGCAGGAGCGCGACACCCCAGGGATGCACGAGCCCCCCCGCGATCTCGGAGACCTGCAGCCGCAGGTTCGACAGCGCCTCGGGCGCCCGGGTCTGGCCCTCGAAGGCCGGGCGGAAGTCCGGGACATTCGGGGGGCCCTGTTCCACCGGGGCTCCCGTCTCGGCCCCTGCCGGCAGGGCGAGGGCAAGAAGGAGGGCGGCTGGCGCCGCCGGCTTGAAAATCGCACGCATGACCAAACTCTCCTTTCGCCCGGAGCGCGGCGGATGCCGGTCCAACGGGCAGCGGGCAGGGCCGGTTCCCTCGGCGCCGGGCCGGACATGGGGTGGCGCGGGGATTTCGAGATCCCGCATGATCGGTGTTCCGGGGCGCGACAGACCTTCAGGTCGGATGGCGGGCGGTGGCGGGGGCGTCCGGCACCAGGCGGGTCAGCGCGAGGGCAAGGCCCGCCGCGCCGGCGATCACGAAGACCATCGGCCGCGCGGTGCCGTCGAAGGCGAGGCTGACGAGCGCGATCGCCACGGCGCCGAGCAGCATCTGCAGGGTGCCGCCGAGGGCCGAGGCCATCCCGGCGATCGGGCCGTGCTCCTCCAGCGCCAGCATCATCGCGGTCGGAATGACGAGGCCGAGGCAGGCGAAGGTCGCGAAGAGCAGCCCCATGAGGAGCGGCAGGCTGTCCGCGCCGGCCAGCGTCACGCCGAGCAGCAGGGCGGCGCCGGCGGCATAGCCCGCGACCGCGCGCCGGATCACCCGCGGGATGCCGTAGCGCGCGCCGAGCCGGGCCGCGAACTGCGAGGCCGCGAAGAAGCCGATAGCGTTGAAGGAGAAGGCGAGGCTGAACTGGGTCGGCGTCAGGCCGAAATGCTCGATGTAGAGGAAGGAGGAGGAGGAGAGAAAGGCGAAGAAGCTCGCCATCCCGAGGCCGCCGATCCCGGACAGCGCGAGAAAGACCGGATCGGTGCAGAGGATGCGCAGGGAGGCGAGCAGGTCCGCCGCGCGGAAGGGAATGCGATGCTCCGGCGGCCGCGTCTCGGGCAGGATGCGCAGCACGAGCACGATGCCGACGAGTGCGACGAGGCCGATCGCCGCGAAGACCGCCCGCCAGCCGAAGGGGGCGATCAGCAGGCTGCCGAAGAAGGGTGCCAGCATCGGGCCGACGCTGATGACCAGCATCACCAGGGCCATCATCCGCGTCGCCTCGATGCCGGAATAGAGGTCGCGCACCACCGCACGGGGGATGACCATGACCGCCGAGGCGCCGATGCCCTGCAGCAACCGGAAGGCGATCAGGACCTCGATGGAGGGGGCCAGCATGCAGCCGATCGAGGCCGCCGCAAAGAGGCAGAGCCCGAACAGCAGCGGCCGGCGCCGGCCGACCATGTCCGAGATCGGGCCATAGCCGAGTTGGCAGAGGCCGAAGGCCAGGAAGAAGGCCATCAGCGTCATCTGGACCGCGGCGGTCGAGGCGTCGAGGTCGGCGGCGATCGCCGGCAGCGCCGGGAGATACATGTCGATCGCGAAGGGGCCGACCGCGCCGAGAAGGCCGAGGACGATGGCGTGGCGCAGGAAGGAACGGGTCATGGGGAGCCTCGCGGGCCGGCGGGCCGGGGTGCGCGCCAGGATCCCGCAAGTCCTAAGCGATCCGGCGGCTCGTCTTCAACCCGTGCGGCCGGTCCGACAGCCGGCCTCGCGCCTCAGGGGACGAGGGGATCGAGCCTGGGCCGGTCGGCGGGGGCGATCACCGGGCCGTCGAGGGCGGCCGCGCGGGCCCGCAGCCCGGCCGCCCGGGACGCGAGGGCGGTGCCGCCCGAGGAGAGCGCGGC
>ERZ500977.176-NODE-176-length-12209-cov-4.409083_pt1 | contig 12209 bp, 9 predicted proteins | sample MGYA00248863_ERZ500977 | MGnify/ENA primary metagenome ERZ500977 (study PRJEB25958, sample SAMN03398581) | human skin metagenome | study: EMG produced TPA metagenomics assembly of the Human Skin Microbiome Metagenome (human skin metagenome) data set.
GGGCCGAGCCTAGCCAGTGGCCGATCGCCGGTTACGGTGCCCGCATGAGCGAGCTCCCTCCGGAGGAATCCAAGACCCCTTCCCCCGGCGACTTCCCCGCCGCGGTGCGCAACCCGCGCGAGGTCCTGCTCTTCGGCATCACCCCACCCCGCGCCGAGACCGCGCCCGATCGGATCAGCGAGATCGCCGCGCGGACCCTCGCCCGCGTCGAGGCCCTGCCGGTCGACGCCCTCGTCCTCTACGACATCACCGACGAGGCTGCCGAAATCGCGGACACGATGATCACGAACGCCGCGAACTGACGTCAGCTTGCGGTGGCGAGTGCTTCGGGGTGGTCGGCCGACGAGGAACCGCTCGCGACCGCGACGGTCCCGCTATACAGGCGCGTTCGCCGGTTGGAACACACCCGAGCTGTCGGCTTCCTCCTCGGCGCGGATCACATGGACGACGGCGTTGATCAAAGCCAGGTGGGTGAACGCCTGCGGGAAGTTGCCCAGGTGACGTCCGGTGCGCGGCTCGATCTCCTCGGCGTAGAGGTGCAGGGGGCTGGCGAACGACAACAACCGCTCGCACAGGTGCCGGGCCCGGTGGATCTCGCCGATCTCGACCAGGGCAGACACCAGCCAGAAGGAGCAGATGGTGAAGGTGCCCTCTTCGCCGGACAGACCGTCATCGGTCTCCTCGGTTCGGTAGCGCAGCACCAGGCCTTCTTCTGTCAGTTCATCGGCGATCGCCAGCACCGTCGCCCGGATGCGCGGATCGTCGGGCGGCAGGAACCGGGTCAGCACCGCCAGCAACAGGGAGGCGTCCAGTGCCGGGTCGCCGTACCTCTGGGTCAGCACGCCACGCTCGTCCACACCGTGCTTGAGAATGTCGGCCTTGATCTCCTCGGCGATCGCACGCCATTGCTGGGCGTAGGACTTCTCGCCCTCCAGGTCGGCCAGTTTGGCGCCGCGATCAAGGGCTACCCAGCACATGATCTTGCTGGAGGTGAAGTGCTGCGGTTCGCCGCGCACCTCCCAGATGCCGCGGTCGGGCTCCTTCCAGTGTTTGATCGCTTCCTCGACCTGCTCCTTGAGAACGGGCCACAACGTCTCGGGGATCTGCTCACGCGACTTCGTGTGCAGATAAACCGAATCGAGCATCGTCCCCCAGATATCGTGCTGCCTCTGGTCGAAGGCGCCGTTGCCGATACGCACCGGGCGGGCGTTGTCGTAGCCGGAAAGGTGGTTGAGCTCTTCCTCGACCAGCGTGCGTTCCCCGCCGACGCCGTACATCACCTGCAGCGGATGACGTTCACCGTTGTTGGCGCCGGATACGTCGGCGATGAACGCGAAGAAGTCGTCGGCCTCGCGGTCCAGCCCGAGCGTGTAGAGACCCCACAGTGCGAAGGTCGAATCCCGGACCCAGGCGTACCTGTAATCCCAATTGCGTTCACCCTGAGGCGTTTCCGGCAAGGATGTGGTCGGCGCGGCCAGCAGCGCACCGGTCGGGGAGTAGGTCAGGCCCTTTAGCGTCAGCGCGCTGCGCTGCAGATACGCCCGCCACGGATGGTCGGGGAAGTCGCCCACGTTGATCCACTGCCGCCAGCACTCGCTGGTCTGCCACATCTTGTCGGCGGCCTCGTCGAACGTCTGTGGCGCGGGGTGACCCGACCAGCTGAGCGCGACGAAGACGTTGTCGCCCTCCTTGAGCCGGGTGCGCGCGCGAGCCTCACGGCCCTCCAGCCCGATGCGCAGATTGGTCGTGAGCCGCAGCGTCGGATGTGAATCGGGGTCCTTCGTGGCGCGCGCGATCGCCTCGCCGTAAGCCTGCGCCGAGTACTCCCATTGCGCGCTGGTGCGGTGGTAGTCGAATGACGGCTCGCAGCTCATCACCAGCTCGACGGTGCCGCTGACGCACCGCACCGTGCGCAGCAGGATGTGCTCGGCGTCCCAGTCCATCGGGGTGCGGCGGTGCGTGCGCGAGCGGCGCTCGAGGTCGTGCCACGGGCCCATCACCAGCGCGTCCCGCACGATCACCCAGCCGGTGTGGGTCTGCCAGGTGGTTTCCAGGATCAGGCTGCCGGGCAGATAGCGCCGGGCGGCCGGCACCGACACCCCGTAGGGCCCCAGCCGGAAGTGGCCGGCGCCCCGGTCGAGGATCGCGCCGAACACGCTCGGGGAGTCCGGACGCGGCACGCACAACCACTCCACCGACCCGGCTGAGGAGATCAGGCACTGAGTCTCGCAGTCGGACAGGAACGCGTAATCCGCGATGGGCGGGAACGGGTTCCGCAGGGGGCCGGCGGTGGCATACGGCGTGGGCGAGGGCAGGGTCAACGCCGTCGACTCCCCGTTGGAGGACACCCCGCGGGAGGTTTCGGGCTGCTGCAAGACCATGGGCACATCATCGACTGTCGGATACCCCGGCGTCTACCGGAACACCCGGCGGGTCGGGCTTTGCCGCGGCGCATAGGCTGGCCGGGTGGACGGCTTCCTCAACTGGTGGGACGGCGTGGAGTTGTGGCTGTCCGGGCTGCCGTTCGTCGCGCAGACGGTTGTCGTCATGCCGGTGGTGTTGGCGCTGGCCTACGTCACTGCCGTGGTCCTCGACGGTCTTCTCGGCAACGGCATCAGGATTCTGCACCGCATTCGCCACACCGAGGACGACGCAGAGGAGCGGGAGTCGACCCGATGAGCGCGAAGAGGAGATTGCCCCGATGAGCGCCTGCGCGAAGAGGAGATTGCCCCGATGAGCGCCTGCGCGAAGAGGAGATTGCCCCGATGAGCGGTATGCCGCGCTCGCGCGTGACGCTGGCGCTCGTCGCGCTGATCCTTCTCGTCCTTGTGATGTGGCTGCTCACCCGCTGACAAATCCGTCGGCTCTGTTATTCTTCGCGCCATGCAACCGGCGTCCGGCAACAAGGGTGGTCATATCGTGGCCCTCATTGCCGTGGGTTTCTCTGCCGTTGCTGATGTGTGTTGTTGTCGCTGACACCCTGCCCGTTCGTGGCTCGGCGTCGGTGATGGCTGTGGCATGACTGCTTTCGGCAAAGCCCCGCCTTCCCGCAACGGGTCCATCCTCGGAATCCCGAAACCGGAAAGGTCATTCATGCAGAAAATCCTGCGAAACACCAGGCGGTGGCGCATTGCCGCCGCGCTCGCGACCACGGCGACCGTGCTCGCGGCGTGCGGCGGCGGTGCCAGCGACGTGGCCGGGGGCGAGGGCGGCAGCGGTGATGCCGAAACCACGCTGACCTTGGTCGCATTCGCCGTGCCGGAGCCGGGCTGGTCGAAGGCCGCCCCTGCGTTCGCCGCGACGGAGGAAGGAAAGGGTGTCGAGGTCACCGCCTCCTACGGCGCCTCGGGTGACCAGTCCCGCAGCGTGGAGTCGGGCAAGCCGGCCGACATCGTCAACTTCTCGGTGGAACCGGACATCACTCGGCTCGTCAAGGCCGGGAAGGTCGACCAGGACTGGAACGCGGGCCCCAACAAGGGCATCGCGTTCGGCTCGATCGTCACGTTCGCGGTTCGGCCCGGGAACCCGAAGAACATCCGTACGTGGGACGACCTGCTGAAGCCCGGTATCGAGGTCATCACCCCGAGCCCGCTGAGCTCCGGCGCGGCCAAGTGGAACCTGTTGGCGCCCTACGCCTACGCCAGCAACGGCGGGCAGAACCCGCAGGCTGGCATCGAATTCGTGAACAAGCTCGTCACCGAGCATGTGAGGCTGCGTCCCGGCTCAGGCCGTGAGGCCACCGACGTGTTCCGGCAGGGCAGCGGCGACGTGCTGCTCGCCTATGAGAACGAGGCGCTGAACTTCGACCTGGAGCACATCAACCCGGCGCAGACATTCAAGATCGAGAATCCGACCGCGGTGGTCAACACGAGCCAGCACCCCGACAAGGCGCAGGCCTTCGTCGACTTCCAGTTCACCCCCGAGGGTCAGAAGGTGTGGGCCGAGGCCGGTTTTCGGCCGGTCGATCCCGCGGTCGCCGAGGAGTACAAGGACAAGTTCCCCGCGCCCGAGAAGCTGTGGACGATCGACGACCTGGGTGGCTGGACAGCCGTTGATACCCAGCTGTTCGATAAAGACAACGGCACCATCACCAAGATCTACAAGCAGGCGACTGGATGACTTCTGTTGTCGATCCGAATCCCGAGGCCGTCCGCCCGGAGCTGCCCCCAGCCCCGGGCGGACAGTCCGGATTCGGCCGGCCTGGCGGCGCCACTCTTCAGGTGGGCGTCGCAGTGGTCTGGCTGTCCCTGATCGTGCTGCTGCCGCTGGCCGCGATCGTTTGGATTTCCGCCAAAGGCGGCTGGGACGCGTTCCTCTCGGCGGTGACCTCGCCGTCGGCCGTCGCATCGTTCACGGTCACATTGACGATCTCGGTGATCGTCACGGCGGTGAACCTGGTGTTCGGCCTGTTGATCGCATGGGTGCTGGTGCGCGACGACTTCCCGTTCAAGCGGATCATCGACGCGATCATCGATCTGCCATTCGCGCTGCCCACGATTGTGGCAAGCCTGGTGCTGCTCGCCCTCTACGGCCCGTCCAGCCCGGTGGGAATTCATATCCAGCACACCCCGTGGGGCGTCGGCGTCGCCCTGGCATTCGTCACGCTGCCCTTCGTCGTCCGCGCGGTGCAGCCTGTGCTGCTCGAGCTGGATCGCGAGGTCGAGGAGGCAGCGGCTTCGCTGGGCGCCAACAATCTGACGATCTTCGTCTCGGTCATCCTGCCTGCGCTGGCGCCGTCGCTGCTGTCGGGAGCCGGCCTGGCGTTCTCCAGGGCGATCGGTGAGTTCGGGTCGATAGTGCTCATCGGCGGAGCGATCCCCGGGGAGACGGAAGTGTCCTCCCAGTGGATCAGGACCTTGATCGAGAACGACGACCCAGCTGGCGCAGCCGCAATTTCGATTGTGCTGTTGGCGATTTCGTTCGTCGTCCTGTTCATCCTGCGCTACCTCGGGGCGCGCGCGGCCAAACGCGAACAGGCGGCGCGATGACCCTCTCGATACCGACGCGGCTCATCCTGCGGCTCATCGCGATCGTCTACATCTTCGCCCTGCTGATCGTGCCGCTGGGCGCGATCCTGTGGCAGACGTTCGCGCCCGGCCTCGGTGAGTTCTGGGCGTCCATCACCACCCCGGCGGCTCAATCGGCATTGTCGCTATCGCTGCTCGTCGTGGCGATCGTGGTACCGCTCAATGTGGTGTTCGGCGTATCGACCGCGCTGGTGTTGGCGCGCAGGAAGTTTCGCGGCAAGAACGCGTTGCAGGCGGTGATCGATCTGCCTTTCGCGGTGTCGCCCGTCGTGGTCGGCGTCGCGTTGATCGCGCTGTGGGGGACGGCGGGACTGTTCGGCTTCGTCCAGAATGATCTCGGTATCCGAATTATCTTCGGCTTCCCCGGGATCGTGCTGGCCAGCATCTTCGTGACGCTGCCGTTCGTGATCCGGGAAGTCGAGCCTGTGCTGCACGAGATCGGCACAGATCAGGAGGAAGCCTCGGCCACCCTCGGTGCCAGTGCGTGGCAGACATTCTGGCGGGTGACGCTCCCCTCCATCCGCTGGGGCCTGACCTATGGCGTGGTCCTCACCGTCGCCCGCACGCTCGGCGAGTTCGGCGCCGTCCTCGTGGTGTCGTCGAATCTTCCCGGCCAGTCGCAGACGCTCACGCTGCTGGTACACGACCGCTACCTCCGCGGCGACGACTACGGCGCCTACACCATCTCGACGGTGCTGATGGCCGTCGCCGTGACCGTACTGATCGCGCAGATCGTGTTCGATGCGCAACGCAAACGCACGAGAACCGAAGACTGAGCAGGGGAGTCGGAATCATGACTGAAGACGCGATCGTCGTCCGCGGCGCGAACAAACACTTCGGTGATTTCGCGGCGCTCGACAACGTCGATTTCACCGTCCCCAAGGGGTCGCTGACGTCGCTGCTCGGACCGAGCGGGTCCGGAAAGTCGACGCTGCTGCGGGCTATCGCCGGCTTGGACGACCCGGACACGGGAACCGTGGTGATCAACGGACGCGATGTCACCAACATCCCGCCGCAACGCCGCGGTATCGGGTTCGTCTTTCAGCACTACGCCGCGTTCAAGCACTTGACCGTCCGCGACAACGTCGCGTTTGGGCTCAAGATCCGGAAGAAGCCGAAGTCGGAGATCAAGGAGAAGGTCGACAACCTGCTCGAGGTTGTCGGGCTCGCAGGCTTCCAGAGTCGGTACCCCAACCAGCTTTCCGGTGGACAACGTCAGCGGATGGCCTTGGCGCGTGCGCTAGCCGTCGACCCGGAGGTCCTCCTGCTCGACGAACCCTTCGGGGCGCTGGACGCCAAGGTCAGGGAAGACCTGCGCGCGTGGTTGCGGCGACTGCACGACGAAGTCCACGTCACCACCGTGCTGGTCACCCACGACCAGTCCGAGGCGCTCGACATCTCCGACCGGATCGCCGTCCTGAACAAGGGGCGGATCGAGCAGGTCGGCTCGCCCAGCGACGTGTACGACTCACCCGCCAACGCTTTCGTGATGTCGTTCCTCGGCGCGGTCTCGTCCCTCAACGGAGTTCTGGTGCGCCCGCACGATATTCGGGTCGGCCGTAACCCGGAGATGGCGATCGCGACGAGCGACACCTCGATCCAGTCGACCGGAGTTACCCGTGCGGTGATCGAGCGCGTCGTCATGCTCGGCTTCGAGGTCAGGGTGGAACTGCTCAATGCGGCCACCCAGCAACCGTTTACGGCGCAGATCACCCGCGGTGACGCCGAGGCGTTGGGCCTCAAGGAAGGTGACACGGTGTATGTGCGCGCCACCCGCGTGCCGTCCCTGCCGACCGACCACGCCGCTGTGGTGTCCTGACTCAGGCCGCCTCGGTCGGCAGCAGTCGATAGAGCAGATCGGTCAGCGTCAGCAGTCCCTGCCCGGACGGTCCGTCGACGACCACCAGGTGGTTGCGCGTATCCCGCATCAGTGCGAGTGCTTCGTAGACCGGTGTCGTCTCCGGCAACGTCAGGACGGGTCGCATCAAGTCGCGGGCGGTGACGTCTCCGGTCAGGCTGTCGCGCACGTGAACGACCCCGACGATCGCCTCGCCGTCGCGGACCAGCAGCCGCAGGTGCCCGGTGGTGCGGGCTTTCTGCTTCATCTGGGCCGGCGGTGCGTCGACCGGAACGTCGCTGTAGACCCCGCCGCGGCGCGCGACCTGACCGACGGTCAGTGCTTCGAGTTCCAGCGCGCTGGCCAGATTGGCGCGATAGCGCTCATCGAGGGTGCCCACCGTCGCCGAGTGCTCGACGAGTTGGCGCAGCGCATCGGGATTCTGGGTCTCGGTGAGCTCGTCGACCGGCGTCACCCCGACCCGGTGCAGGCACCAGTTCGCCGCGCTGTTGAGCGCGCGCAGCAGAGGCCGCATCACGAACATGAAGCCGCGCATGGGAAGTGCCAACATCGTCGCCGACCTCTCCGGGTGCGCAATCGCCCATGACTTGGGCGCCATCTCGCCGACCACCAGGTGAAGGAATGTCACGATCGCCAGCGCCAGGACGAATGAGCCGACATCGGCGATCAGCTTCGGCGCCCCGAGATCATTGATCAGCGGTGTGATCGCTTTCTGGACCGCAGGTTTGGTGATCGCACCGAGCAGCAGCGTGCAGGCCGTGATGCCGAGTTGGGCACCGGCCAGCAGCAGCGACAGCTCGCTGGCACTGCGCAGTGCCGCCCGAGCAGAGGCGCTGGTGGCCGCGGCATCCTCGAGCCGGTTGCGGCGCGCGGCGATCAACGCGAACTCGACGGCCACGAAGAACGCGCTCGACGCGATGAGCGCGACAGTCACGGCGACCACCACCCACGGGTTACTCATGGTCGGCCTCCCTGCGGGTGTCCAGGGTCACGTACACCGTGGCCGGGACCCGGCGTTCGATGGAGCGGACTTGAGCCGAGAGCGTGTGGATCGGTGGCTTCACGTCCTCGACGAGGTCTGCCGGATCGGCAGGAAGCTCGATGACGACCGAGTCGCCGATCGAGGGCAGCCCGACCGCATGGGCGATGACCATTCCTGCGACGGTTTCGTAATCGCCGGGCGGCAGAACAAGATCGAGCATGCGTTCTGCCTCATCGAGCGGGAGGTCGCCGGCGAGCAACCATCCGTCCCCGTCGGCGACGATGTCGGCGTCGGTGTCGATGTCGTGCTCGTCGTCGATCTCGCCGACCAGTTCCTCGGCCAGATCCTCGATCGTGACGATGCCGGTGAAGCCGCCGTATTCATCGATGACGATGGCCATTTCGTCGCGACGACTCTCCAGCTCACGGACGACGTTGGGGAGTGGCAGCGTCTCAGGAACGAAGACGGCGGGCCGACAGTGGTGGCCGGCCGTGTCGGTCGGTGAAACCGCGTCCAGCAGATCGTGCAGGTGGATCACGCCGACCACATCGTCTCGGTCTACGGCCGTGACGGGGTAGCGGGTATGCCCGGACGCCATCCGCTGCAGCACCGCGGACAGCGGCTCGTCGGCGGGCACGGCATCCACCCGGGAGCGCGGGATCATCGCGTGTTCGGCTGTGCTGGTGGGGAAGTCGAGGATGCGGTCCAGCAGGGCGGACAGCTCACGCGGAATCTCCCCGGCGTCGCGGGAGGCTGCCACGATGTGCTCAAGGTCGCGCGGTGTGGCGGAGTGCTCGACGTCGTGCACGGGTTCGATGCGCAGGGCGCGCAGCAGCAGGTTCGACGACTGGTCGAACAGCCAGATCAGCCATCCGAACAGTTTCAGATAGATCGTCGTCGACATCGCCAGCCAGCGGGCGAGAGGTTCGGGCCGCGCGATGGCCAGGTTCTTCGGGAACAGCTCTCCGAACAGCATCTGCACGATCGTCGACACGCCGATGGCGACCACGCCTCCGACGCCGATCGCGACGGCGGTCGGGATGCCGGTGTCACCGAGGATCACCTCGAACCCGCGACCGATCAGCGGCTCGGCGACGTAGCCGACGAGCAGACCGGTGACGGTGATGCCGAGTTGGGCACCCGAGAGCATGAACGAGGTGCGACGGGTGACGGTCAAAGCACGGGCGGAGGCGGAGTCACCCGCTTCGGCGCGCGCTTTGAGCCGGGACCGGTCGACGGCCATGTAGGCGAATTCCTGCGCGACGAAGTATCCCGTCAGCACGGTGATCAAAAAGACGACGATAAAGCCAGCGAGAATTCCGAGAACGGCGGTCAGCATGTGACCGCCTCGGGTCTATGAGGTTGCATCGAATCCTTGTTCGCAGATGAAGCCGTCGTCCAACACTGTACCGATGCGGCCAAAGTGCTCGACTACAGTGCCGGTACGCGGTCCATCCAGGGCACCGCTTCTTCGAGCTGGCCGGCCAGTCGGAGCAGGAGGGCTTCGCCCGACAACGGTGCCACGAACTGGACCCCGAGTGGCAGGCCGGCCGACGTCTGATGCAGCGGCAGCGAGATCGCCGGGCGCCCAGTCAAATTCGCCAGCTGGGTGTATGGAACCCACCCGAGATTGTCGTCGACCATGTCGTCGACGATCTTCGTGTAGCGCAGGAAACGCGCGGTCCGCGTCTTGAGCAACACGTCGGAGCCGCGCTGCAGAAGCTCGGGCAGGTCGAACTCGCCGATCTTCGGCGGCGGCGTCGCCAACGTCGGCGTCAGCAAAAGGTCATAACTTTCGAAGAACGTCGTCAGCCTGCGCGTGTGCTCGTGCCGACGCGCAACGGCATCGATGTAGTCGACACTGGACGTCGCCCGGCCCAGCGCCGCCATGATGAGGGTGTCCCGCTCGAACCCGTCGTCACCTGCGCCCGAGATGCGCTTGGTCTCCTCGACCTGCCAGGCGAGGGTGGCGAACCAGGTGAGCAGGAAGTCCCGGGCGAGCGCCGCGTCGTCGAACGGCGCCTTCGGCAGTTCCTCGACGTGGTGGCCGAGCTCGGTCAACGCCTGGGTGGCCGCCTCCACCGCGGCGTACGCCTCGGGGTGCGGATTCGGGGTGATCGCCGACGGAACCCGTACCCCGATCCGCAACTTTCCGGGGTCCTGCCCGACGAACGAGGCGAACGCCGATTCGGGAAGCGCGGGAACATAGGGACCGCCGGGTTCGCCTCCGCACAGGACGTCGAGCATCGCCGCCGTATCGCGGACGGATCTCGACACGACGCCGTCGACTGCGGCACCGTGCATCGGCTCGCCGGCGGCAGGACCCGACGGGGTCAATCCGCGGCTCGGCTTCAGGCCGACGAGTCCGCAACAACCAGCCGGAATCCGGATGGAGCCGCCACCGTCGCTGGCCCCCGCGCACGGCACGATGCCTGCCGCCACAGCGGCTGCCGCACCGCCGGACGACCCGCCCGGCGAACGCGACAGATCCCACGGGTTTCGTGTCGGTCCCCAAACCGCCGGTTCGGTGATGCCCTTGGCGCCGAACTCCGGTGTGTTGGTCTTGCCGAAGATGACCAGACCGGCGTCGATCCAGCGCTGGACGACCGTCGCGTGCTCGGCGGCAGGCGTCGAGCTCAGCGCACGAGAACCCGATGAGGTGGGAAGCCCGGCGTAGTCCTGCCCGAGATCCTTGATCAGAAACGGCACACCGGCGAACGGGCCTGCAAGATCAGCTGTCGATGCCGGAACGTCGCGCACGATCGCGTTGATGCGGGGGTTCACTTCCTCTGCGCGTTCGCGCGCCACTGCGAGAAGCTCGTCTGCCGTCACCTCTTTGTCGGCGACCAGCTTGGCCAACGCGGTGGCATCGAAGGTGCGGTACTGCGCGAAATCCATCAGCTCACAGTAGGCGTGTTGTGTTCGGCGCCGAACCGGACATCCGATACCGCAGAATCAGCCCGGGGCGGCCCCCTAGGCTTGTCGCATGGATGTGCTGCTCGGCATTGATATGGGAACGGGGAGCACCAAGGGCGTCCTGGTTGATGCCACCGGCACCGTGCTCGCCACGGAGACGATCGCTCACAGCATGAGCCTGCCTCGCCCGGGCTGGGCGGAGGTCGATGCCGAAGATTTGTGGTGGCACGAGGTGTGCTCGATCAGCTCGACTCTGATGAGCCGGATGCCGGCGAACGCGTCGCTGGCTGCGATGTGCGTCAGCGGTGTCGGACCGTGTCTAGTGCTCTGCGACGACGACCTGCGACCGCTGCGTCCGGCCATCCTGTACGGCATCGACACGCGGGCCGCTGCCGAGATCGACTCTCTGACAGCCGAGTTCGGTGCGGAGAACATCAAGGATCAGGCCGGCACCGTGTTGTCGAGTCAGGCGGTGGGGCCCAAGATCGAGTGGGTACGCCGACATGAGCCGCACGTCTTCGAACGCGCGACGGGGTGGTACGGGTCGAATTCCTACATCACCGCGAAGCTCACGGGCGAATACGTGCTCGACCATCACACCGCCAGCCAGTGCGATCCGCTCTATCTGACTCGGGACTTCACCTGGAACGAGTCGTGGGCGCAGCGCGTCTGCGGTCACCTCCCACTTCCGCGGCTGGTGTGGCCCAGCGACATCGTGGGCACCGTCACCGCGGCCGCGGCTGCTTCGACCGGCGTGCCGGCGGGCACGCCAGTGGCGGCAGGCACCGTCGACGCATACTCGGAGGCGTTCTCGGTGGGTGTGCGCCAACCCGGCGATCAGATGCTGATGTACGGCTCGACGATGTTCCTGGTTCAGATCATCGACGACTACCACAGCGATCCGACGCTGTGGACGACTGCCGGTGTCGAGCGCGGCAGCCTGACGCTGGCCGCGGGGACGTCGACGGCGGGAAGCTTGATCGGCTGGCTGCAGGGCGTCACCGGCGACGCCTCCTTCGACGATCTGATGGCAGAGGCGCAGGGGGTGCCGCCGGGCAGCGAGGGGCTGCTGGTGGTGCCGTACCTCGCGGGGGAGCGCACGCCGGTTTTCGACCCGCAAGCCAGGGGCGTTGTGGCCGGATTGACGTTGCGGCACAGCAGAGGTCACCTGTTCCGCGCCGCCTACGAGGGGATTTCCTTCGGTATTCGTCAGATCCTGGAGCGCTTCGACGACGCACACTCGGGCAACCGCACTGTCGCCGTCGGCGGGGGGCTGCGAAGTCCTATCTGGGCGCAAGCCGTCAGCGACATCACCGGCCGAACTCAACTCGTGCCCGAACAGGCCATCGGCGCCAGCTACGGCGACGCGTTGCTGGCCGCCATCGGTGTGGGATTGGTGCCACCACAGACCGATTGGGCGCGCATC
>ERZ500977.177-NODE-177-length-12172-cov-5.217876_pt1 | contig 12172 bp, 13 predicted proteins | sample MGYA00248863_ERZ500977 | MGnify/ENA primary metagenome ERZ500977 (study PRJEB25958, sample SAMN03398581) | human skin metagenome | study: EMG produced TPA metagenomics assembly of the Human Skin Microbiome Metagenome (human skin metagenome) data set.
CACTTCCATTGGACGCGTTCACCGGTCGGCCCGCGGTAGGCGGGAACATTGGGTGGAGCTGCAGTCGGTGGCCGCGCCAGCGATCCGCGGCGCATCACCTCCCCGTCGCAGTCGGTGACCATCAGCCGATGGGCCGGACCGGTGATCGTGATCAGGCCGCGGTGATGGGCCCGGTGATGATATGGGCACACCAGAACGAGGTTGTCGAGCTCCGTCTGCCCACCGTGTTCCCAATGGACGAGGTGATGGGCATGTAGTCCGCGGGTGGCCCCGCAGCCGGGCACGACACACGTGCCGTGATCACGACGCTCCAGTGCCCGACGCAGCCTGCGGCCGATCGTGCGCGTGGACCGGCCTGAACCGATAGGCTGCCCGGACCGTTCGAACCACACTTCACATGTGGCATCACACAACAGGTACTGGCGATCAGCGTCAGCGAGCACCGGACCCAAATGCAGAGTGGAGACTGACTTTTCGATATCGAGATGCACCACGACTGTGGTGTGTTGCCCGTGCGGGCGCCGAGCGACGTCGGCGTCCCAGCCCGTCTCGATCAGGCTCATGAAGGCATCCGTGGTGGTCGGCATCGGCGGTGTCTGCGCACCCTCGCGGTCGGTGCCGTCATCAGGGTTGCGGTCGCTCTTCCAGTCCGCGATCAACCCGTCCCGATGCGAAGCCAGCGCGGCATCGACCTTGGCCGCTTCCAGGTTGTGCAGACGGATCCGATACGTCGTGTACTCACCCTTGACACTCTTGGTGACCGACGGACCCGGCTCCGGTCGTGGCGGCAGATCCGGCCGCGGCTCCGCCACGACCGCCGTACGCAGTTGTGCCACCGTCATGTTCTCCGCCATGGCCAGGTAATGACTGTCTGCACCCGGGCCCGACCGCTCGGCGATCACCCCGACCTGGTCCAGCGACAGTCGACCCTCCCGTAGCGCAGCCGTGCAACGCGGCAACTCATACGCCCTGTCCGCGATCGCCATCATCGTCTTGGCGTTGTGCGGCGACACTCCGGTCTTCCATGCGATCAACTCGCCCATCGACCGGCACCCCGTCGTTGACCACAACCCGTCCCGATCGATCTCCGCGGCGATCTCGACAATGCGACCGTCGATCGCATTGCGCTGCCCAGCCAGCTCCGACATCTCGTCGAACAACGCCTCCAACCGTGCCATCCGCGGAGGGCTCGGCTGGTAGGACGGTACCGACGGGGACATGACCTCATCATGCCCCCGGGCACCGACAAATCTCGGCGGTCTGCGCTACGGCGTGATGATGTTGAAGTCTGGGTCCGGTTTGTCGAGCACCGAGACCAAGGACGCCAAAACCTCAGCATCGCCTGCGATCTCGAGACCCGGTGATGAGTTGTCCCCCGCTGCGAGCGAGAGCAGCCGCAGCTTCGAGGCGAGCGTGATCGTCGCCTGCGCGGTCGCCGCGTCGGCTGCCGCCTTGCGGTACACCAGCACGCCGTTGCGCAGCGAGAGCCGGTAGTTGGTCGCCGCATCCAGGAACGTGACGTCGATGGCGAGGTCGAGATCCCAAGCGCGAGGACCGTTCACACTGATGGCCAATACGTCGAACATCTGCTCCGGGGACAGCTGCGACACCATCGTCGTCGACGTCGTCTGGGTCGGTGTGCCGAAATTGCCCTCCCGCAGCTCGGTGGCACCGGCCAGGTAGAAGTTGCGCCATGTTGCGGTCTCGGCGCCGTAGGCAAGCTGCTCCAGTGTGTCGGCGTAGAGTTTCCGCGCACTTTCGTGATTCTCGTCGGTGAAGATGGCGTGGTCGAGAAGAGTTGCCGCCCAGCGGAAATCACCGTCGTCGAACGCGTTCTGCGCCAGCTCGACAACGCGATCGAGCCCGCCCATGGCCGCGACGTAGCGGGGTCCGATCGCCTCGGGTGGGTGGGCCCACAGTCGTGCCGGGTTGCCGTCGAACCAGCCCATGTACCGCTGGTAGACCGCCTTGACGTTGTGGCTGACGGAGCCGTAGTAACCCCGCGCGTGCCAAGCCTGCTCCAGTGCGGGCGGCATGGCGAACGTCTCGGCGATCTCGATCCCGGTGAAGCCCTGGTTGAGCTGGCGCAGCGTCTGATCGTGCAGGTACGCGTACAGATCCCTTTGCAGAGAAAGGAATTCGACGATGCGGTCCTTGCCCCACGTCGGCCAGTGGTGCGAAGCGAAGACCACGTCGGCACGGTCGGCGAACGTGTCGATCGCCTCGGTGAGGTAGCCCGCCCAACCGTGCGGGTCGCGCACCAGTGCCCCGCGCAGCGTCAGCAGGTTATGCAGATTGTGGGTGGCGTTCTCGGCCATGCACAGTGCGCGGAATTGCGGGAAGTAGAAGTGCATCTCGGCCGGGGCCTCGGTGCCGGGGGCCATCTGGAACTCGATGTCGACGCCGTCGATGGTGTGCGCCTCGCCGGTTTCGCGAATGTCCACCGTCGGCACGATGATCGCGACCTCGCCCTGCGACGGTGTCTGTCCCAGCCCGCAGCCGACCTGGCCCCGCGCACCGCGTTGCAGCACGGTGCCGTACATGTACGCGGCGCGGCGGGTCATGGCCGTGCCCGCATAGACGTTCTCCTGCACGGCGTGTGCGGTGAAACCCTCCGGCGCGAGGACCGCGACCTTGCCCGCGTCGACATCGGCTTGCGAGGTCACGCCGAGGACTCCGCCGAAGTGGTCGACATGGCTGTGCGTGTAAATGACGGCCCTGACCGGGCGGTCACCGCGGTGCTGCCGGTAGAGGCCGAGCGCAGCCGCGGCAACCTCGGTGGACACCAGCGGGTCGATCACGATGATGCCGGTGTCGCCCTCGACGAACGTGATGTTGGACAGATCGAACCCACGCACCTGATAGATGCCCTGGGCATCTTCTCCCGTCGCTCCGCTCGCGGTGACCACTTCGTACAGCCCCTGCTTGGCGGCCAGCGTCGACTGCCGCCACAGGCTCGGGTGCACGCTCGTCGGCGCATCGCCGGTGAGGAAGGCGTAGACGTCGTTGTCCCACACCACCCGGCCGTCGGCGGCTCTGATGACACAGGGGTTCAGCGCTGCGATGAACCCACGGTCGGCGTCGGTGAAATCTCGGGTGTCGTCGAATGGCAGGGTGTCGAGATGACGGCGGTGGGCGTCTTCGATCGTCGGTGTGGGGGGCTTGCTGTCCATTCTTCGAAGCCTGCCACGTCCGGAACCGGCGCGGTGTTGACTGGTGCGATGTCAACTAACACAACAGGGGGCACTCGCAGAGTCGTCACCGGACACGATGCGTCCGGAAAATCCGTGTTCGCCAGCGACGAGATGGTCGAGCCGCGGAGGCCGGTGCTGCTGCCCGGTTCGGAATTCACGATGCTGTGGGGCGGTGACGAGACGCCGCACTTCCCCGACGACGGGTCGATGCCGAACTGGCGCACCTACTTTCCGCCCGTCGGCGGGTTCCGGTTCTCGATGTTCACCCTGCCGCCCGGCACCGCCACCGCGCGCACGGACGACCTCACCACCGAGGAGGCGATCGCCGACGGCGAGGAGAAGCTGCCGGGGCTGCTGGGGTACATGGAGCTCGACGATCCGGGCATGCACACCACCGACACCATCGACTTCGAAGTGGTGCTGGAGGGGACCGTCATCCTCGAACTCGACGACGGTGCCGAGGTGACGCTGCACCCCGGGGACACCGTGGTGCAGAACGGAACTCGGCACCGGTGGCGCAACCCCGGCGACGTCCCGGCGCGGCTCGCCCTGTTCGTGTGCGGCGCCGAGCACGACAAGGTCACCCGTCCCGGCTGAGCCACTGCTGAGCGCGACCTCCGACGGGGCGAAATTGGTGCACGGACCCCCTCCCGAGGGCCCATAGGCTGCTTGCCGTGGAGGGTTCGGTCGAGGTCGTGGTGGCGGAACTGCACGCGGCAGCCGAGCGACTGCGCGACGCCGGACAGCGGCTGCAGGACGGGCTGTCCGGCGTGGACTTGGAGACGCGGCAGCTGCTCGGTTCGGGCTGGAAGGGCGGCGCGGCCTCGGCGTACGCGCCCGCGTGGGACCAGTGGCATACCGGAGCCGGCCAGGTCGTGCGCGGCCTGCAGACCATGGCGGACCTGCTGAACCTCTCTGGCAAGGAGTACGCCAAGACCGACCAGCAGTCCGGCGACGCGCTCAACGCGACGATGCAGACCGGCGGCGGAGGCGCGCCCACCGGAGGCGGTGGTGGCGGGACTCTGGCTGCGGCTGCGTCGACTTCCGAGCCGCTGTCGGGGTTGGCCCAGATGATGGACCTCGAGCAGCTCGGATCGGTCGCGGAGTCCGCGCAGTCGGCTCCGCAGCAGCTCGGCGGCTTCCTGCAGCAAGGCGCCCAGATGGCCGGTGGATTCGTCGAGCAGGTGTCGTCGATGGTCGAGGGGGCCGCTGCCGGCGGGGACAGTCAAGGCGAGAAGGCACCGAACCCTGAACCCCAATCCGAAACCGATCGCGATGCGAAGCATAAGGATGAGCCGTGAGCGGCCTGGTGGTCGACTTCGACGCACTGCGCGCCGCGATCACGCACATGGAGGAGTTCGGTCGCGAGGTCACCGAATGCCTTGACGACATCTCGCACACGATGACGATGCTGCGCGGCTCCTGGGAGGGCGCCGCGTCGGATGCGCAGACGCAGGCGCAGAAGCAGTGGGAGACCGGCGCCGAGCAGATGAAGGAAGCGCTCACCGCGCTGCAGAAGGTCGTTGACACCGCGCACAAGAACTACACCGACGCCGTGGCCAAGAACGGTCAGATGTGGCAGGGATAACCATCGGGGGGCCACGGGGTGCGGATCGAGGTTGATCCGGAGGCGCTGATCGCCGCGGGTCAGCAGACCGGTGCGATCGGCGCGCAACTGGCTCAGCTGTCGGATGCGCTGGGCGCGGCGCTCGGCGGCGGCATCTCCTCGGGCATGGATCCGGCGGGGTTGAACTTCGGCCTGAAGTACGGCCACCAAGCCGGCGAATTCACCTCAGCGGTCGCGGACGCGGCCAACGCCTTCGCGTCGGTGGGCATGCTGTTGCAGGCAACCGGCTACAACTACCGCAACGCCGATGCCGCCGCGACGATCGGCGGTGCGGGACCCTCGGGCGGCCTCGGTGCCGAGCCCGGCAAGACATTGCCGGCGCACGTGCCCGCCGGCCCCAACGGCGTCACCGTCCCGCCGCCGGACAAGTGGTATCTGATCCAACCGTTTCTACAGGTGCTGCCGGGGATCGGCTTCCTCTCCGGGGCTGCGATGACCTGGCCGTCGGGCAACGCCTCGATCATGGGCGTGACCGCGGCGCAGTGGCGCAACTTCGCTACCGGGTTCGCGCTGATCGAGCCGCAGATGATCGGAATCAAGAGCGTCGTCGGTGCCCAGCAGATCCCCGAGGGTGCGGCGATGAAGACCGCGCTGGAGAGCCTGGGCACGGCGATCTCGTCGCTGGCCGAGGCGTCGAACTCTGTCGCACAGTCGATTACGGACTTCGCCTCGGGTGTGCAGGCGACCCAGGACGCGATCCGACGGATACTCGACCGGCTGTCGCTCGACGGCCTGTGGGACACCGTCAAGGGAGTCTTCACCGGGGAGGCCGACGACATCCTGCGCGAAGTCGCCCACGACGTCGGCGCGGTGCTGCACAACTTCCAGCAGCAGGTGAAGGGCATCGTCGGCTTGCTCGACGAACTCACCGGCCTGATCGGCGACGCGGCGACCGCCTTCCAGAAGTGGGTCCGCCCGATCCTGGTGGAGAACTTCGGCGAGGGTGTGGGCAACCGACTCGCCGACGCAGTGACGCTGTACACCGACATTCAGGTGGGCGCGGTCACGGGGTTGATCGGCACCGTGTCCGGGGTCGTGGCGATGGCCGACCCGGACACCTGGAAGGGAATGGCCGAGATGGCGCTGTCGGTGGCCAAGGACCCGTCGACGCTGCCCGGGGTGCTGGCCAACATGGGCAAGGAGTTTGTCGCCTGGGACAAATGGTCCGGCGATCATCCCGGCCGGGCTGCGGGTGAGGCGGCGTTCAACATCGGCTCGCTGTTCGTGCCCGGCGGTGCGCTGTCGAAGACGGGCAGCGTCGCCAAAGGTCTCAACCTCAGCAGGCACGTACTGCAAGAGGGGCGACTGCCCAAGCTCGGCGAGCTGGGCAGCTGGACCCGCGGGGCACCCAATACCATTGAGGCGCCGCATGTTCCGGAGTTCAATCCCGGAAGCGCGGGCGGTGTGCCGCCGCTGCGACCCGAGGGACTTCCTGGCGGCGCAGGCCCCGGTGCACCGGGGACGGGTGCGGCACCGAGCGGCCCCCGTCCTGGTGAGCCGTCTCCTCCGGCGGCTCGGCCTGGTGAGCCGTCTCCTCCGGCGGCTCGGCCGTCGGGTTCCGGCGCCGAGGGTGGCGCCGGACCGCGCGCACCGCTCGATGCGGGACGAGGCGGCGGTGGTCCGGCGGCTGCGCCATCGGCATCGCCGAATGGTGCGTCGGGCGGGGCAACAGCAGAAGCCCCCGCTCATTCGGCTCTAGCGCATACGCCGTCGCCCGAGGCAGCAAGCGCCGGCGGGCCGGAAGCGAGCCCGCACAGTGGCGGATTCGCCGATGATGGCGGAACCCACGATGCGGGCGAGGGGCATGAAAGTGGTGCCAGTCATGGTGCGCATCTGGGCGAATCCAACAGCGATTCATTCGACCAAACGCAACACGACTCTTCGCTCCATCATCACAGCGGTGACGGTGAACATCGAACTGACCATTTGGCGACGGACGATCCCGAGCACCATGATGGCCACGACGACAAACATCACGGGGAGGTTCGACCTGCCAGCGATGTCTTTCCCGATGCGAAGCCCTATGGCGATCTCAGCGAAGACCAGTTCAACGACCAATTCACCGACGAACGCGGACAGCTCATCTATCCGGATGACACTGATCCCGCGAAACCCTATGCAATCCCGGGAACGGTCAGGGTTCTGGGACTTGACGAACTGAAGTCCGAACTCGACGGCTTGGTACTCGACCGTCTGGGCCACCCTGGTGGCGGCTGGCTATCGCCTGACGGCACCAGCTATGAGGAGCGCGCCTTGCCACCGAGCAGTCTCGAAAAGGATTACTACAGGTATTTGGTGAACACCTCGGTACCCCTACCTGATGGATGGTCGATCGAAGCGTCCGAGGTTGCGCCGTGGTTTGGTCAGCCTGGCGGTGGCGTTCAATACAAGCTGATTGCACCAGAGGGCGACCGACCGAGCGTGCAGCGCCTGATAGACATTGGATTTCTAGAATGGTTGTGAGTCAGGGAGACAGCATGGGCGGGAGAGAAAACACCAGCGATGTTCCCGAGCCCTATTTGGGCATCGCATCGCGTTGGTACTTCTGGCAGGCCATCTACTTGTGGGCGCACAATCGGCAGCCCGGAAGCGAAACGCGGGCTCCAAAGAAGTGGGAGACGGAGGCCGAGGTTTTCTGGGGCGCGCGTCCACCAGAAATGGCAGACGATTCGACGCTCTCGTTCGCGCACCCGTCAGGGGAATTCATGTATTACCTGACCGAAGAATCTGACGTCTACTATCTCGCAGTCGAAGAACGGCGCGTGCAGAAACGCTATTGGATGTTTCGGCTCCTCGCAGACGCGCAAAAGTACATCGACTGCACGCTGAGCGACGCGACCCAATCTATTCGCCAAACCGATCGGCTTTGGCGGCGATGGACCCAACTCGGGCTCAATTCACTTGTCACATTGACGTATCCAGATATGAATAAGTACCCCGGCCGCGTTTCATTGACCGTCGATTGCGAACCTACGGATCGGGGTTGGATGGGCAAGAGTGACGCCGTACCTTTCTCACACGCCATAATCTTGTCGACCGCTGAACTCGAAGGTGTTCTCACTTCACAGTTTCCTAACGAAGCACTCGAAGTCGCGGCAAGACAAGCGGGGTTCCCACGACGCTAAAGTGCAGCCTCGGCGAGATGATGCGATGGGGAACAAACGTTTTCACCTAAGGCAGCCCATGCGCGTGAGCACGCTAGGCGCTGGTGCTGCGAGTACAAGCGCAGCAAGAATCGCAGTTGACGGGATCCGCTGTCACGATGCGTGACGGAGCTGAGATGTGGGAGGTACTCGACAGTGGTAATCAGAGGCTGGTGGCGGTGCTCCAGGGGGGTAAGTGGATACCGCAAGGTCAGCCGTGATTGACGTGCCAGTCTCCGGTCCTGTTGCCGTGTACCGCGGTCAGCGGGTGCCAATCGTGTTCAGCGGTCAAGAATGGGTAGCGCTACGCAGCGATCCCGGCGCAGTCCCGGACGGCTTCGAATCTGGGATGTCACCGGTCGGCCAGGGCCATTCGGGACCATGGGTGAAGGTCCCCCGATCTTGCATCGATGACATCCTGCTGATTCGGGTGACCGGAACGATCCGTGGTCATGAGGTGGCAGTCATTCGAAGAATGCCTGACGGACGCGTGAGGGTCACTTTCATCGGCCCTCCCGCCGTGGCTCGCGAACTGGGTCTGGACGGTGACCAATACATGGGATGGAGTGGATTGTTCGAGCCGGAAGACTCTGACAGCATCGAGGCGGAAGAGACGCGACGTGCCTGACCGTCTGATTCTGCAGAAGCTCCTCAACTCTGCCCTCGCAACCGCGATCGTAGAGACAGGCGGCGACCAAGTCCGCGGCTACGTTGCGGATGCCACGCGAGTTGCCAATTTGCGTACACCACAACGACTTCTGGCAGCCTACGGTGTCGAAGGCACACCGCAGTTCGTCGACGTCGTGAGGTTCGAACAGCCGCGTCTAGCGTCATTGCAGCCGCCCGATGGCGCACCGCGACCCTGGCCGACCCTTCCGAACGGGTTCCTGCGTGGCGACTCTCTCGCTCGGGTCTGGAGCATGAGTCGGACCCGATATCCCTACGGATCTGAATACTGGCGACTTCGATCCGACGGTGAGCAGAAGGTCCTGTCGCGTTATGAAGGGGTGGCCCGAGGCTGGCTCAACGCGAAGCAATGGCGCCCGCCCAGCCCGATGGTCGGCACACTTGCCCGGTGGCGCGGCAACGAGTACTTCGCCGACATCGTTTCCGACACAGTCCATCTGACAACGATCACCGCCGACCGCCCGACGGGGTTTCAGCCGGTCCGTGCCAATGTCTGGTCAGCGAGCGTGCCACTTGCCGAAACTGAAATCTTCGAGCGCATCTATAGCGCCGAACTCGACGGCGTGCCGGTCCACATCCTCCGGACATCAGGGAGAACCGCCGAATTACTGCTTCTCACCGACGATCCCGATCACGCGCAACGAATCGGCGCCGGCTTGATCGAACCCGGCGTCTACGAAATCGTCGTCGACACGGGACGACTCACCAATGCGCGCGGAATTGAGAATCAATGGGCACCTACGTGAGTGCACAAGGAGGCGCATCGTGCCGGTAGCAGAGCTGATCCAATTCCTTGCCCACACGCTGGCCGACCATGATCTCAGGTTTGAAACAGTCAATGACCAAGAGATTCACCGCGGCTGTCCAGCCTGCTTAATTGTGCACCGCGGCAGGGACTGCAAGATTCAGCAATGTTGGTCGGCGTACAACGACGCGATCGGCACCGAAATGATGTCGTGGCTTCGCGACCTCTCGCTTGAGTATTTCGATTCAGCACGAAGAGCATTGAAAACTGACGATTGGCCGATTACAGCGGAGGTGCCGCCGTGTCTTATCTGACCATCGACAGCATCGATTGGGACCAGTCGGGCGACGGTCTGCCTCACGCGATTCCTGAGTTGCAGGGCCAATTGCCTGAGAGCGGGAAGTTGGCGCGCCGACTACCCGGACCCGACAGAAGTGACTACTTCCTAGTCGTTCTGCAGAAGCCGCTCCGCTTCCATCCGCAGCCCGACTTCGATTGGACACGAGGCCAACCTGAGTTCCGCAGTCGAGACGACGCAGGTGAATTCCTGTGGATCTACGCTGTGATCGTTTGCAGTCTGGCAATGGGAACGCAGATACACCGCGGCATGAAGAGCTTCCCGGTACAGCTTGCACTGGTCATCGACAACACAGTTGGCCGTGACGAAACTTTAGCTTTTGAGAAGTGCGAGTACGCGGGTCAGGCCCTGGTGACCGACCTCCCTGAGATGCCGGAGTAGCGAACCAATGCAGAGTCGCATCGAAGTCAGACAGCTGGCCGGTTCTGCGTGGGATTGGGCGCTGTACACCACCGTCGACGGGGCAAACGTTCTCGGGGTGATGTTCAGTGTGGGACCGTACAAAGTCGACATAGAACGCTTCTTCGCCATGCCAGAGCATTGCCGAACTGACGATCCAGCCGAAATCGCCGCTCGCATTCGGCGCGAGTACCCGCGCACCAGTTACGTCGAGATCCCGAGAGCCAATATCCAAACGTGTTCTGCCAACACCGGAGCAACAGCTGGGGAATCAGACCTTCGGACAAGTGCTAGCACGACTTTCGCCGACAAGGTGAAGACGATCATCGGCCCGTCTCTGACACGTAGAGGGTTCACATTTGATCGAGTCCTCGAGATGGATGAGGGTGGCCGCATCGGGTTTGCCGCGTTCTTCCGCAACACAATCTGCAAAGTCCAGGTCTACTGGTCCGCGCGTGAGCGAGAGCTGAACTGCATGATCGCCGCACACAGTGCGCCGTACGTGCACGGCCTTTACGACAAGTCGGCGCAGTGGCATTACCTCAATGAATCTGTATCTGAGATTCCACTAGAGGAGCTCGTCGAGCAGACTCGTTCCGACAAAGCCCTCTTCAAAAACCGCGACACGTGGTTGACGTGGCTTGCCGCTCGAATAGACGAGTACTACGAGTCCGCAGTTGCCGGCATCCAAGGCGAAACAGATCTCAATGGTGACGATCATGAACATCACTGAGCTGCGTCGAGCACTCCGCGCGATCGGGATCTCAGACCGCGTCCTGGCGATCGGTGGTCGCGCCGAATACTCGTGGTGCGTCGAACCCAGCACTGACGGGATGTGGGAGGTGTTCTGGTACGAGCGCGGAAACAAGAACGGCTTGGTTCGACTGCCTTCTGAATCGGACGCGTGCTACCAGATCCTGGGGCGGCTTGCGTACAGCCAGGTGCTGGCCGGAACCGTGACTGCCAGGCAAGCCTTCAACTCGAGACCGTCGCCAGGAACATCGCAGTTGCTCGTCGAGTGGGCGCGATCAGCGGGATACGCCTACACAAGCAACGATCACTCGGGCGCAACAATCTTCTGGACCGATCCCGGCGGGGAAACTCGCTTCTACATCCGCAGGCGCTTCGACGACGGCTTCGTCCTCACGTCCACGCAGCGAGCGTCTAACGAGCAGTTCGAGCTGGCTGCGCCGGCCGTCGAGACCATAGAAAGGCACCTCGTCTCACGATTCGCCTGGGGGATTTCGGTCACGGAAGCGCCTCCCCCGCCTTCGCTTACCGAACGATCCAACCGAGGTGGCCGCCGGTTTCGATATCAGCGAAAAGGACGGTGATGGCTTCTGCACGCTGACCGATCATGCGCATCAAGTCATCGCAGTCGCCAGAGCTAGCGCCACCGGCGTCCCCGAACTTGTGACACTCTCTCACCTCGTGTCGCACCCTTTGGCCGACATCATCGCGTCCTACGAGCATCCCGAAGGCCGCCCACTGTTCGCGGTGTGACGCCAGCTATGAGCCCGTCACGAACCCCAGCACCATCAAGCCGAACACCCCGAACAGCAGCAGCGTGCCCGCCACGTCCGACACCGGATTCGACCCCACCGCCGCCGTCACCACGCCCAACAATACTGCCAGCGCCACAAATCCCAATCGCAGAACCAACAGAAAGCGTTGCCGCACAACAGCACCGAGCACCACACCCGGCACAGTACGCAAAACCCACACCAGCGGCACCACCAGCGCCGCACCCAGCACGCCCGCCGCAATCCGCGGCAGCACCGTCGGCATTCCGTCGTCGTGCGCGGCCATCACCACGATCAACGCCACCGCCGGGAACACCACCGACGCCGTCGCCATCCGCAGCACACGCACCAGCGCCAGCCCGACATTGTCAATCACCAACGGGCGCAACGCCGGATTTGCGCGATCGGCCGTCAGTAACCCCCGCACCGCCTGGGTGAGCGTCCCCCACCTCAGCCGGCTCACCGCGAGATTGTGATGTGCCACTGCGTGATCGGG
>ERZ500977.178-NODE-178-length-12171-cov-6.817019_pt1 | contig 12171 bp, 10 predicted proteins | sample MGYA00248863_ERZ500977 | MGnify/ENA primary metagenome ERZ500977 (study PRJEB25958, sample SAMN03398581) | human skin metagenome | study: EMG produced TPA metagenomics assembly of the Human Skin Microbiome Metagenome (human skin metagenome) data set.
GGGGGGAAGCGCCCGCCGCGGGATCCGGGGTTCCGCGGAATCGCCCGTTGGGGGTTGCGCCCGGACGGCGGCGTCCTAAGGGTGGCCGCGACGAACGGGGGGAGCGCATGCGCACGATACTTGTGGCCAACCGGAAGGGCGGGGTCGGCAAGACGGTCACGGCCGTCACGATCGCGACCGCACTCGCCAGCCGGGGTGCGGAGGTGGCGCTGGCCGATGCCGACGCGCAGAAATCCGCCCTGCGCTGGCTCCGGCAGCGTCCGGACACCGTCCGGCCCGTCACCGGCCTCGACTGGAGCCACAAGGGCGATGTCGGCGACGCGCCGAAGGGCATCGACTGGCTGGTCATCGATGCGCCCGGCGCGCTGAAGGGCGACCGGGCCGAGGCGCTGATCGCCGAGGCCGATGCGGTGGTGTCGCCGCTGATGCCCTCCTTCTTCGACCTCGACAGCACCCGCCGGTTCCTGAAGGAGATCGAGGGGGTGAAGCGGGTGCGCAAGGGCAAGGTCCCGGTGCACCTGCTCGCCAACCGCGTGCGGCCCCAGTCGAAGGGCGTCGCGCGGCTGGAGGCCTTCTTCGCCGAGCTCGGGCAGTCCCCGGTGGCCTGGATCAGCGAGCGCAGCGCCTATGCCGACCTGGCCGAACGCGGGCTCGGCATCTTCGACCAGCCGCAGCGGAGCTATGTCCCGCTGCGCGCGCAATGGGAGCCGCTGCTCGAAACCCTCGCCCCCTGAGGGACTGCGCGGGAGGGCTGCCTGCGGGCCGTCAGACGGGTTCCAGATCCCCGGCGGCCCGGATGGCATGGAACGCCGCCACGAAGGCCGCCAGCCGGCCCTCGGCGATGGCCGCGCGCAGGCCGGCCATCAGCTCCTGATAGTAATGCAGGTTGTGCCAGGTCAGCAGCATCGAGGCGATGATCTCGCCCGACTTGAAGACGTGGTGCAGATAGGCCCGGCTGTAGCCTTTGCAGGCCGGGCAGCTGCAGTCGGGGTCGAGCGGGCGCGGATCCTCGGCATGGCGGGCGTTCTTGATGTTGACCGCCCCGCGCCGGGTCAGCGCCTGCCCGGTGCGGCCCGACCGGCTCGGCAGCACGCAGTCGAACATGTCGACGCCGCGCAGCACCGCGCCGACGATGTCGTCGGGCTTGCCGACGCCCATCAGGTAGCGCGGCCGGTCCTCGGGCAGGAAGCCCGGCGCATAGGCGAGCACGCCGAACATCGCCTCCTGCCCCTCGCCGACCGCGAGGCCCCCGATCGCATAGCCGTCGAAGCCGATGGCGGTGAGCGCCGCCGCCGATTCCTCGCGCAGATCGCGGGTCACGCCGCCCTGCATGATGCCGAAGAGCAGGTATCCCGGCCGGTCGCCGAAGGCCGCCTTCGAGCGTTCCGCCCAGCGCATCGACAGGCGCATCGAGCTGGCCACGGCCGCGTCGGTCGCCGGCAGGGCCGGGCATTCGTCGAAGGCCATCACAATGTCCGAGCCGAGCAGCCGCTGGATCTCCATGCTCGTCTCGGGCGAGAGGTGATGCACCGAGCCATCCACATGGCTGCGGAAGGTCACGCCCGCCTCGGTCAGCTTGCGCAGATCGGCGAGGCTCATCACCTGGAAGCCGCCCGAATCGGTCAGGATCGGACGATCCCAGTTCATGAAGCGGTGCAGGCCGCCGAGCCGGGCCACCCGCTCGGCGCCGGGGCGCAGCATCAGGTGATAGGTGTTCCCGAGCAGGATGTCGGCGCCCGTCGCGCGCACGCTCTCGGGCAGCATCGCCTTGACGGTCGCGGCAGTGCCGACCGGCATGAAGGCGGGCGTGCGGATCTCGCCGCGCGGGGTCGCGATGACCCCGGTGCGGGCAAGACCGTCACGGGCAACAAGGGTGAAGGGATTCGCGGCCATGGCGCCTCCCCTAAACCGCCCGCCGCCCGGGCACAAATGGCGGGCTGGGACTCGCGCTGCCGGACCCTGACCGCCGCCCGATCATGCGGGCCGGATCGGAGACGAGGGCCGCGGCAGGCCCCCGCGCCCCGGGCTCCGAGTCTGTCCGGGACGGCGGCGGGCCGGCGCGGGAATGTCGCGATCCCGGAAGGAGAACCCTCCCGCCAGCACCGGGGATACTGGCGGGAGGGACCGACGCTCCGGGGCGCGAAAGACCGGCGGACCGGCCCGGCCGGGGTTCCGGACAGCCTTTCAGGCCCTACTGCGGCAGGCGGCTGCGCTCGGCCTGGCGCTGGACCTCCTGCGCGGCCTTGAGCTGGGACTTGGTGTACATGAGCGCATGGGAGGCGAGGTCGTGGCCATCTTCCCAGAGGTTGCGCCAGATGCCCAGGATCCCCTCCAGCGGCTGGCCGACCACGCGGCTGGAGAAGCTCTCGAAGGTGATCGGCCCCTGGTAGCCGGTGCTCACCAGCGCCCGGAAGGCCGATTGCAGGTCGATGCTGCCCGAACCGAGATAGCCGCGGTGGCTGTCGCCGGTGTGGAAATAGCCGATCAGGTCGCCGGTCTCCTCGATGGCCGCGGCCATGTCGGATTCCTCGATGTTCATGTGATAGACATCGAGATGCAGCTTGACGTTCGGCGCGCCGATGCGCCGGCACATCTCGACACCCTGCGCCGCGGTGTTGAGGATGTTGGTCTCGTAGCGGTTCACGACCTCGAGGCAGAGGGTGATGTCGCTCGCGGCGGCAACCTCGGCCACCTCGCGCAGGATGTCGACCGACTGGGCGACGCCGGCTGCGGTCGGCTGGGTGTAGTACTTGCCGAAGGCCGAATACAGGATGCCGCCGATGTAGTTGCCGCCGCAGTCGCGGCAGACGGAGATCGCGTCGAGGAGCTTGGCCTTTCCGAGACGGCCCTTCTCCGGGTCGCCGCTGGAAATGTCGGTGTCGAAGTCGAGGCCGAGCGAGAAGCTGATGCCGATTCCCGCCGATGCCAGCTGCCGCGACGTGTAATCCGCGTCGATCAGCGAGGGATCGAGCGCCGGCGCCTCGATGAAATCATAGCCGACCTCGGCCGTCTTCGCGATCGCGCGCGCGCATTCCTCGTGACTCCAGCCTGCTTCCCAGACCAGCGCATGTACGCCGAGCTTGTTCATCTCTTTCCCCCCAATGTCCTTCGGGATCTCTGTCCCTCCGGTGGCTCCGACACGGAGCCGGCTGCATGCAGCGCGCATGGAAGTTGCGCCCCGCACGGCAAGATTGACAATCCTGCGAGAGAAGTCTACCAAAAATGAAACGTTTCACCGTGGCAGATCCAGCCGGCACCGGTTAGAAGCGAAACATGGACTGCGGGGAGAGAGACGGGATGGCCAAGAGCACGCGACCCTCCATCCGCCTGGTGGCCGAACGCGCGCGGGTTTCCGTCGCCACCGTCTCGAACGTGCTCAACGACAAGCCCACCGTATCGCCCGAGATCGTCGCCCGTGTCCGGCAGACGGTCAAGGAACTCGGCTATGTGGTCGACATCTCCGCCTCGCGGCTGCGCTCGGGCCAGTCCCGGCTGGCGGCGGTGGTCGTGCCCGACCTGGCGAATCCGATGTTCGCCACCTTCGTCTCGACTCTGGAGAATGCCGCGCGCCTCGACGGCTTCGACCTCGTGGTGGTCTCCGCGCGCAACAGCACCGCAGAGGAGGCCGACCGGCTGCTCAACCTGCGCGCGTGGCGCCCGGCGGGTCTCATCATCATCCCCTGCGACGGCCGGCTGCTCTCGCGCCTGCCGGACTCCGGCCTCGGGCCGGTCGTGGTGGCAGACCGCATCCCGGACGATCCGGGCTTCGACCTGATCGCCGTCGACAACGGTCCCGCCTCGGCGGCGGTGGCGCAGGCGATCGAGGCCGCCGGTCATTCCGAGTGCCTCGTCCTCGGCACGAGCCTCGGCATCAGCAACATCCGCGAGCGGTGGGAGGGCGCCTGCTCGGGCTGCAGCCACATGGAGCTGGAGCTGATGGAGGTGGGCCTGAACGACACCGCGCGGATGGAGCAGCTGGAGGCCCGGCTGCGGTCCCCGGACCGGCCGCGGGCGCTGTTCTCGCTCGACCACGGCACGACACTCATCGTCTACCGCATGCTGGCCGAGATCGGCCTGCGCATCCCCGAGGACATCGCGCTCGCGAGCTTCGACGAGACCGACTGGATGGAACTCGTCAGCCCGGGCATCACCGCCGCGCGCCAGCCGGTCGCCGAGATGGCGGACTGTGCCTGGACGCTGCTCAAGCACCGGATCCGCGGCGATGCGATCACCGAGACGCAGCAGCACCGGCGGCTGCGCTGCATCATCACGACGCGCGGCTCGACCGCACGTCCGGATGCCCGCTCCGCGCCCTGCCCCGGCAACAGCTTCGACCCGGAACGACAAGAAAACCAAGTGGCGAACACGCCCATTAGTGGAGGAAGACCATAATGCAGATCTCACGTCGTGGCTTGCTGGCCTCAGCCGCGGGCCTTGCAGCGGCCGGCACGCTCTGGAGCGCGCTCGCGGCCCCCGTTCTGGCCGCGGGCGAGCCGCAGGTCGGGGTCGTCGTCAAGATCGGCGGCATCCCCTGGTTCAACGCCATGGAAGAGGGCATCAAGAAGGCCGCGCCCGAATACAAGATGGAGGCCTGGATGGTCGGTCCGACCCAGGCCGACGCCGCCCAGCAGGTGCGCGCCATCGAGGACCTGATCGCGCGCAAGGTTGCCGTGATCGGCATCGTCCCGAACGACTCGGCCGCCCTTGCCCCGGTGCTCGGCCGCGCACGGGACGCTGGCATCAAGGTGCTTGCCCACGAGGGTCCCGACCAGCAGAACATGGACTGGGACTTCGAACTGACCACGACCGAGGCCTATGGCAAGGCCCACATGGACCTGCTTGCCAAGGAGATGGGTGAGGAAGGCGAATACATCGTCTATGTCGGCTCGCTGACCGTGCCGCTGCACAATGCCTGGGCCGACGCCGCGATTGCCTACCAGAAGGAAGCCTATCCGAAGATGACGATGCTCGGCGACCGCTTCGGCGTGGCCGAGAGCGTCGACGAGACGATCAAGACCACGCAGGACCAGTTGCGCGCCCATCCGGAACTGAAGGGCATCCTGACCTTCGGGTCGCAGGGCCCGATCGGCGCCGCCCGCGTCCTGGAGGATCGCGAGGTTGCGGACAAGGTGGCGCTCGTGGGCGGCTTCTCCCCGGGTCAGGGCGTGAAATACGTCAAGAACGGTACTATCCGCGGCGGCTTCATCTGGAACCCGATGACTGCGGGCGAGGTCTTCGTGCAGCTCGCCTCGATGCTCGCCGCCGGCGAGGAGCCGAAGGACGGCATGGAACTGGCCGGCGTCGGCCCCGTGCAGGTCTTCCCGGACAAGAAGCTCATCCAGGCCCAGAAGCTCGAGGCGCTCGACAAGGCGAACATCGATCGGCTGGTCGAGCTCGGGCTCTAGCTGACGGCGGCGGCGCTGCATCCGCCCGGGTGCGGCGCCGCCGGATTTTCCCGGAGGGGGAGGCAAGGTGATGACGGAGAGCGCAGAGGCGCCGCCGTTCCTGCGCCTGCGTGCCATGTCGAAGCGGTTCGGCGGCGTGCAGGCGCTTTCGGAGGTGGACTGGGACGTGCGCCCGGGCGAGGTGCATTGCCTCGTGGGGGAGAACGGTTGCGGCAAGTCGACCCTGATCAAGGCCGTGGCAGGCGTGCACCCGCCGACCACCGGCGACATCGAGATCGACGGGACGTCGGTGCTGCCGCTCGATCCCGCCAAGGCCAAGGCGCTCGGAATCCAGGTGATCTTCCAGGACCTGTCGCTGTTCCCGAACCTGACCGTGGCCGAGAACATCGCCGTCGCGGATACGCTCGGCGCGCCGCTGCGGCTGGTGCGCCGGAGCCGGATGCGGGCCATCGCGGCGGCGGTCCTGAAGCGCCTCGATCTCGAACTCGATCTCGACGCCCCCCTCTCGGACCTCTCGGTCGCCGAGCGCCAGATCACCGCCATCGCCCGCGGCCTCGCCGCCGAGGCGCGGCTCATCTTCATGGACGAGCCCACCGCCTCGCTGACCCGCGCCGAGGTGAACCGCCTTCTGGCGATCGTGGCACGGCTGAAGGCCGATGGCATCGCCGTCGTCTTCGTCTCGCACCGGCTCGACGAGGTGGTGAAGATCGCCGAGCGGGTGACGGTCATCCGCGACGGGCGGAAGGTCGGGACCTGGCCGGTGGGCGAGGTGGACCAGAAGCGCATCGCCAAGCTGATGACCGGCCTCGACATCGACCATGACGTCGTCGCGCGCGACATGTCGTCCGCCCCGCCGCTGCTGGAGGTGACGGGCCTCGGCCGCCGCGGCGAATTCGCCGACGTGAGCTTCACCCTCCGCCGCGGCGAGGTGCTCGGCATCGTCGGCCTGCTCGGGGCCGGGCGCACCGAACTCGCGCTGTCGCTCTTCGGGATGAACCGGGCCGAGTCGGGCGCGATCCTGCTGGAGGGCAAGCCCCTGCAGCTTGCCTCCAACCGCGACGCGGTCAACGCCGGCATCGCCTATGTCTCGGAGGACCGGCTGTCGCTCGGGGTCATCCTGCCGCAGTCGATCGAGGACAACATCATCCTCGCGGTGATGAACCGCCTCGCGAACGGTCTCGGCCTGATGTCCGGCATCGACCGGCGCGCGCTCGGCCGGGACTGGGTGAAACGGCTTGCGATCAAGATCCCGAGCCTTGCCGCGCCGGTGCAGACCCTCTCCGGCGGCAACCAGCAGCGCGTGGTGCTGGCCAAGTGGCTGGCCACCCATCCGAAGGTGCTGATCCTCGACAGCCCGACGGTCGGCGTCGACATCAAGAACAAGCAGGGCATCTACGAGGTGGTCGCGGCCCTCGCGGCCGAGGGCGTCGGCGTCATCGTCATCTCCGACGAGGTGAGCGAGGTCTTCGCCACCTGCGACCGGGTCCTGCACATGCGCGGCGGCCGGATCGTCGGCGAGGTCGTGCCCGGCACCGTCTCCGAACATGCGCTCGAGGAGCGGATCTATGCGTGACCAGACCTCCCCCGGCCTCCGGGCGCTGCGCCGCCGCCCCGAAACCTGGCTGCTCCTCGTCATCCTGATCGTCGGCACGCTCTTCTCGCTGACCGCGCCGGGCTTTCTCAGCCTGCCGAACGTGATCGACCTGCTGGAGACCTATTCGGTGCAGGCGATCATGGCGATGGGGCTCTTCGTCGTGCTCGTCTCGGGTGGCATCGACATCTCCTTCGCGGCGACGGCCTCGGTCTCGCAATACTGCGCCGCCCTGCTGGCGGCCCGTCTCGGCCTGCCGGCGCCGGTGGTGATCCTCGCCGGGCTCGGCATCGGCGTGGGGCTCGGCTGCCTCAACGCGCTCCTCATCCACCAGCTGCGCATCACCTCGATCATCGCCACCATCTCGATGATGAGCATCTCCTTCTCCCTGCTCATGTATTTCTCCGGCGGGCGCTCGATCTACGACCTGCCCGACTGGTGGACGACCCGCGTCACCTTCTATCGCTCGGAACTGGAGAGCGGCGACATCGTGCGCATCACCCTGCCGATCGTGGTGATGGCGGGCGTCACGGTGCTGACCTGGATCCTCACCACGCGCATGGCCGTGGGGCGGCAGCTCTATGCCATGGGCGGCAATCCCGAGGCGGCGCGGCGGATCGGGGTCGACATCGGCCGGCTGAGCTTCGTCGCCTATGGCTATCTCGGCTTCTGCGCCGCCCTCGGGGGCATGGTGCAGGCCCACCGCGTCGGCGAGAGCGTCCCGAACGCCATGGTCAATACCGAACTCGCTGTGCTCTCGGCCGCTGTCCTCGGGGGGGCGAGCCTCACCGGCGGCATCGGCACCGTGCCCGGCGTGCTGCTCGGGATCGTGCTGCTCGCCATCCTCCAGAACGGGCTGAACCTGCTCGGCGTCTCCTCCTATTTCTTCCAGATCGTGATCGGCGTGACCATTCTCGTCTCGACTTCCGTCACCGTCCTCTCCGCCCGGCGCGGGCGGCGGCAGCGCACCCTCGACGCGGCGCCCGTGGCGCCGGGAGCGGCCCATGGCTGAGCGCCTCCTCGACCGCCTCCGTGCCGGCGTGCCGCATTCCGGCCTGCTCGGCCTGCTCCTCGGCCTGCTCGTCGTCTTCGCGCTGGCGGTGCCGGGCTTCCTGTCCATGGGGACGCTCTCGTCCTTCATGTACCAGATGCCGCTCCTCGGGCTGCTGTCGCTCGCGATGATCGTGCCGCTGCTGACCGGCGGGCTCAATCTCGCGATCATCGCCACCACCAACCAGTGCGCGCTGCTGATGGTCTTCATCCTGCGCAGCCTCACCCCGGCCGAGGCCGGGGGCGCGACGGTCTTCGGCGTGGTGCTGCTCGCCCTTGCCGCGGGCTTCCTGCTCTGCCTCGTGATCGGGATCGTGACCGGCGCGCTCATCGCCTATACCGGCGTCCACCCGATCCTCGTGACCCTCGGCACCAAGTCCCTGATCGACGGGATCAGCATCTACCTCACCCGCGGCATGGCGCTCTCCGGCATCCCGGAGGGAGTCTCGCTGGTGGCGAACGGCAGCCTCTATGGCGTGCCCTACATCTTCCTGCTGATGATCGCCGTCGCGCTGCTCGTCGGCGTGATCCTGCGCCGGACCCCCTTCGGCGTCGCCTGCGCGATGATCGGCTCGAACATCGAGGCCACGCGCTATTCGGCCATCGACACGCGGCGGGTGCTGGTCGGGGTCTATGTGCTGTCGAGCGTCACCTGCTTTTTCGCCGCGCTCGTCATGATCGCCACCTTCAACTCGGCCAGCGCCGACTATGCCCAGTCCTACCTGCTCGTCACCATCCTCGCGGCGGTGCTCGGCGGGGTCGATCCCTTCGGCGGCTTCGGCACCGTGGGCGGGCTGATGATCGCGCTCGCCATCCTCCAGGTGATCTCCTCGGGGCTCAACCAGTTCGGCCTGTCGAACTACCTGACCGTGGCCCTCTGGGGCGGCACGCTGATCCTCGTCGTCCTTGCCCAGACCTTCCGCCACCTGCTGCCCATCGGGAGGCGCGGCAGGTGACAGCCGTCGTCGCAGTCTTCGATGTCGGCAAGACGAATGCCAAGCTCCTCGCCCTGACCGGGGCGGGCGAGCCGCTGGAGGTCATCACCACCCCGAACCGGGTGATCGAGGGGCCGCCCTACCGGCACCACGACCTCGCCGGCATGGAGACCTGGCTGCTGGACGGGCTGCGCGCCCTCGGCGAACGCCACCCGATCGACGCGGTCGTCCCCTGCACCCATGGCGGCAGCGGTGTGCTGGTGGGGGCGGAGGCCGCCGCCCTGCCGCTCATCGACTACGAACAGACCCCGCCTCTAGAGGTCGATGCCGCCTATCGCGCCGCCGCCGGCAGCTTTCGCGAGCGGGGCAGCGTCATCATGCTCGCCTCCGCCCATCCGGCCCGGCAGCTCCTGTGGCTGGAAACGGGCTGGCCGGCGGCGGTCGCCGGTGCGCAGGCCTTCCTGAACGTGCCGCAATACTGGGCCTGGCGCCTGTCGGGCGTGGCGGCGAGCGAGGTGACGAGCCTCGGCGCCCAGTCGCATCTCTGGTGCGTGCCGGAACGGCGGCCCTCGGCCCTCGTCGAGCGCCGTGGCTGGGGGCGCCTCCTGCCCCCGCTCCGCCCGGCCTGGGCGAGCCTCGGCCCGCTGACGCCCGCGGTACAGGCCCGCACCGGCCTCGGGCCGGAGGTCCGGGTCCTGAACGGGATCCACGACTCCTCGGCGAACTTCTACCGCTACCTCGCGGCGGGGCTGTCGGATTTCGCCGTCATCTCCACCGGCACCTGGATCGTGGCGATGACCGACCGCCCCGGCGCGGATCTCGACACCGAGCGGGCGGGCTTCTCCTGCAATGCCGATGTCCATGGCAATCCGGTGGCCGGCATGCTGACCATGGGCGGGCGGGAATTCTCGGCCGTGGCGGACGGCGCGACCGGCCCGGCGACGCGGGCGGCGCTCGCCCGGCTGGTCACGGCCGGCACCGTCGCCCTGCCCTTCTTCGGCTCGGATGCCGGGCTCTTCCCGCACCGTGCCGGCGCGGGCCGCATCCTCGGCCCGGCGCCGGAGGGAGACGCCGGGCGCTTCACCCTCGCCGTGCTCTACACCGCGATGCTGGCCGCCGAATGCCTGGAGCGCCTGCCCCCCGCGGCGCTCGTGATCCTCGACGGGAATTTCGTGAAGGACCCGCTCTTCGCCGCCGTGGTGCAGGCGCTGCTGCCCGGCCGCGCCGTGCGGGTGAACCGCGACAGCCTCGGCACCCAGGCCGGCGCAGCCCTGCTCGCCACGCATGAGACGCGCACCGCCCCGGCGCCGCTCCGGCTCGAGCCGCCCGACGCCGGCGGCCTGCCCGACCTCCTCGCCTATCGCGCCCGATGGCGCGCTCTCGCCCAGACCCCGGAGACAGCATCGTGACCGTGACCGACACCGACGACCTCGCGCAGCGCCGCCGCATGGTGGACACCTGCCGCCGCATGACCGCATCCGGCATCAACCAGGGAACGGCGGGCAACCTGTCGCTCCGCAACGCGGCCGGCTTCCTGCTGACCCCGACCTCGCTGCCCTATGACATCATGCAGCCCGAGGATCTGGTGCAGATGTATTTCGACGGCACATATGACGGCCCCCGCCGGCCCTCGTCGGAATGGCGGTTCCATCGCGACATCCTCGCCGCCCGGCCGGATGTGAACGTGGTGCTGCACTGCCATTCGATCTATGCGACCACGCTCGCCTGCCACCACAAGCCGATCCCGTCCTTCCACTACATGGTCGGCCTTGCCGGCGGCACCGACATCCGCTGCGCGCGCTATGCGACCTTCGGCACGCAGGGCCTGTCCGACGCGGCGATCGAGGCGCTGGAGAACCGCATGGCCTGCCTGCTCGGCCAGCACGGGCAGATCTCGCTCGGCAAGAGCCTCGACGGTGCGCTGGCGCTCGCCTGCGAGGTCGAGACCCTCTCGCGGATGTATGTGCAGGCGCTGGTGCTCGGTGAGCCGCCCGTGCTGCCGGACGACGAGATGGAGCGGGTCATCCGCCAGATGACCAACATGAGCTATGGCCAGGCGCCGGACCTCGAGGGCGTGAACGACGCCGCCCGCGCCCGCGCCCAGGCCTGAAGGCCCCCGCCCCGCCCGCGGCAACGTGACCCGGGCGGGGATGCGCAGGGCGGACGGAGGGGGTATGGTCGCAGCATGAACCGACGCAGCCTCCTCGCCGCCCTCGCCCTCGTTCCCCTCGCCCTGCCCGCCCGGGCGCAGGCGGTGGACGTGACCGCCGTCAACCAGTATCTCGTCGGCCTGCAATCGGCCACGGGCCGGTTCCGGCAGGAAAACCCGAACGGCTCGGTGCAGACGGGCAGCTTCTGGTTGCAGAAGCCCGGGCGCATCCGGTTCGAATACGATGCCCCCAAGGGCGCGATGGTGATCGCCGATGGCGCCTGGGTCGGCGTCTTCGATCCGAAGTCGAACCGCGGCCCGACGCGCTATCCGCTGTCGAAGACGCCGCTGTCGATCCTGCTGCGCGACAATGTCAGCCTCCGCGAGCCCGGCATGGTCCTGGGTGCCACCAAGGATGCCGAGGGCATCCACGTCACCGTCGTCGACCCGCGCGCGCCGCAGGAGGGGCGGATGACCATGTCCTTCACCGATGCGCCGATCACGCTCCGCGCCTGGGAGATCACGACCAAGGCCGGCCAGCGCACCCGGGTCGTGCTCAGCGACATGACGACCGGCGGCAGCTTCGCGCGCACGCTCTTCAACATCGAGCTCGCCGGCCGGATCTGATCCCGGCGGGTCCGCTGGCTGCCGACCCCGTTCCCGCGCCCGTCGCAGGCGCCGCCATCCCGGACAAGGCCGTGCCCCGGCTTCGGCGGGCCTTGAGTCTGGCCGAACAGGGGCGCGGCGCCCGGCAGGTCGCCCGGACCTGCGCGCCGTCCCCTATCCTCCCCCGGCGGCCCGCCAGGCGGCCCAGGCTTCCGGCGTGTCGAGGTCGGTGACGGCGGCCCGTCCGGCGGTCGGGACCTCGGTCACGAAATCCGGCGCGGCGCGCACAATCTCGCGGGCGCCGGCATCGCCGGACAGGGCGGCGAGGCTCTCGAAGAAGCGGCGGCCGAACAGGACCGGGTGGCCGGGCGTGCCATCCTCGGCCGTCGCGCGCACGATCTCGCGCCCCTCCTCCGGGTCGAAGCCCCCAACCCG
>ERZ500977.179-NODE-179-length-12167-cov-4.130367_pt1 | contig 12167 bp, 11 predicted proteins | sample MGYA00248863_ERZ500977 | MGnify/ENA primary metagenome ERZ500977 (study PRJEB25958, sample SAMN03398581) | human skin metagenome | study: EMG produced TPA metagenomics assembly of the Human Skin Microbiome Metagenome (human skin metagenome) data set.
AGCTGCGAGCCGTGCCCGCGATCCCCGAAGCCGCACAGCCCCAACGACAGTGCGCGCTCCACGGCCAGTTGGGGGTCGACATCGTCGGAGCGGGATCGCATCGGCGCCCGGTACACGAACGTCACACTGGTTCCCGCGCGAGCGCGCGTCTCCGCACACGAATGGCGGCGTGTCGCTGTGCAAACGCGCGCGCTCGCGGTGCCAACCCGTCCAACACAAACGTCATGTGAAGGGGCGGCGCTCGTCGATCCTTCGCGACAGCGTGCCCGCGCCGCGCCACACTCGGGCGACCAGATCCTCGTCCTCGTCGGTCACGAAGTTCCCCATCACCCGGACGGCGATCTTCATCAACGCAGACGAGCGCATCGCCACGGGCCCCGTCAGTGGCAGGAATCGCGGATAGGTCAGCAGCAGCGCCAAGCGGCGGGCGACCGAGAAGCCCCGCGCGTAATGCGAGTGCAACACCGATGGCCAGGCGTCGGTATAGGCGCCGGAACCCAGCAGCGACACCGCCAGCCGGCCCGTCTCCAACCCGTAGTCGATACCTTCCCCGTTCAGCGGGTTCACACAGGCCGCGGCATCGCCGATCAGCATCCAGTTCGGGCCGGCCACCCCCGACGCGGCGCCACCCATCGGCAGTAGCGCCGACAACCCTGCCCGCGGATCGCCCGAGAAGTCCCACTCGGCGCGGCGCAGATCGGTGTAGTAGTTCATCAGCGGCCGTAGCCCCGCGTCCGCCGGGCGCTTCGCCGTGGCCAGCGCGCCGACGCCGATGTTCACTTCGCCGTTGCCCAACGGGAAAATCCAGCCGTAGCCCGGCAGCACCTCACCCGAGGGGGACCGCAGCTCGAGGTGCGACGTGATCCACGGTTCGTTGGCCCGCGGCGTCGCGATATACCCGCGAATCGCCACGCCGTAGACCGTCTCCTTGTGCCATTCGCGGCCCAGCGCCCGGCCCAGCGTCGACCGCGCCCCGTCGGCCACGATCAACGACGAACACGTCACGACCTCGCCGGAGTCGAGCACCACCCCGGACACGCGACCCCGCGAATCCTTTTCCACCGAAACAGCTTTGGCGCCCAGCATCATCTTCGCGCCGTCGTCGACGGCGACCAGCCGGATGCGCTCGTCGAGCTCGGTGCGGGGGACGGCGCTGCTGAACGACGGGAACGACGGACCCGGCCATGTCACCTCGACGTCCGCACCGAAGCCCGACATCCGCAATCCCCGATGCGCGATCCGGCCGTCCAGCCAGTCGCCCAGCCCGAGGCGCCGCAACTCGGACACCGCCCGCGGCGTCAGCCCGTCGCCGCACGCCTTGTCGCGGGGGAACTGAGCGGAATCGATGACCAACACGTCGTGGCCTGCCCGAGCCGCCCATGCTGCAGCCGAGGAGCCCGCAGGTCCCGCTCCGACGACCACGACCTCGGCGCTCGACGATCCCCGGATTGCTCCGCCCGCCGGTGAGTGCATGCTTCCCAGTATGTTGGCTGTGTGAGGACACCGGCGAATGTGGTGGCGGGAGTGGACTTCGGCGATGCCCAATTCGCCCAGGACGTCCGCGACGGGGTTGCCCGTATCGAGGCGTTGATGTCCGAAGAGCTGGGCAAGGCCGACGTGCTGATGTCCGAGGCCGTCCAGCACCTCTTCCAGGCAGGCGGCAAGCGATTCCGGCCCCTGTTCACGGTGCTGTCGGCCCAACTGGGGCCCGAACCCGACGCCTGGCAGGTCACCGTCGCCGGCGCCGTCATCGAGCTGGTGCACCTGGCGACGCTCTATCACGACGACGTCATGGACGAGGCACAGGTCCGCCGCGGTGCCCCGAGCGCCAACGCCCGATGGGGCAACAACATCGCGATCCTGGCGGGCGACTACCTGTTCGCGACCGCATCCCGCCTGGTCAGCAGGCTCGGTCCCGACGCGGTGCGCATCATCGCCGACACGTTCGCGCTCCTGGTCACCGGCCAGATGCGCGAGACGCGCGGCAGCGCCGACCACGTCGATTCCGTCGACCACTACCTGAAGGTCGTCTACGAGAAGACCGCCTGTCTGATCGCGGCGTCGGGCCGGTTCGGGGCGACGTTCTCCGGTGCCGACGAGGAGCAGATCGAACGGTTGAGCCGCCTCGGCGGCATCGTCGGCACGGCGTTCCAGATCTCCGACGACATCATCGACATCGACAGCGACCCCGACGAGTCGGGGAAGGTGCCGGGAACGGACCTGCGCGAGGGCGTGCATACGCTGCCTGTGCTCTACGCGCTGCGCGAAACGGGCGCGGACGCCGACCGGCTCCGCGAGCTGCTCAAAGGCCCCGTCACCGACGACGCCGACCTGGCCGAGGCGCTGCGGTTGCTACGCGCCTCCGACGGCATCAAGAAGGCCAAAGAAACCGTCGCCGCCTACGCCGCGGAAGCCGAAGCCGAACTCTCCCAACTCCCCGACCTTCCCGGTCGGCAGGCGCTCGCCAGCCTGGTCCAGTACACGATCAATCGCGACGGTTGACCGGTCCGGAACCGAGAGGGGTCGCCCGGTCGTTGCCTTTGCGATGACTCACGCAGGTTTCCGGAGGAGGAGCCCACAATGACTTGGCATCCGCACGCGAACAGGGCGAAGACCTTCCTGTTGCTGGTGGTGTTCTCAGGTCTCATCGTCGGGGTCGGCGCCATGTTCGGGCGCAACATCATGTTCCTGGCGGTGCTGTTCGCGCTCGGCATGAACGCCTACGTGTACTTCAACAGCGACAAGCTGGCTCTGCGCGCCATGCACGCCCAGCCGGTGAACGAGATGCAGGCACCGGTGATGTACCGGATCGTGCGTGAACTGGCCACGACGGCGCGCCAGCCCATGCCTCGGCTCTACATCAGCGACACCGCCGCGCCCAACGCGTTCGCGACCGGACGCAACCCTCGCAACGCCGCCGTGTGCTGCACGACGGGCATCCTGCAGATCCTCAACGAGCGCGAGTTGCGCGCCGTCCTCGGCCACGAGCTGTCCCACGTCTACAACCGCGACATCCTCATCTCGTGTGTGGCCGGTGCCATGGCGACGGTGATCACCGCTCTGGCCAACCTCGCGTTCTTCGCCAGCATGTTCGGCGGAAACCGCGACGGCGGCACGAATCCCTTTGCAATACTTCTGGTTTCGCTTCTCGGCCCGATCGCTGCGACGGTCATCCGGCTGGCGGTGTCGCGGTCGCGCGAGTACCAGGCCGACCAGTCCGGCGCCGAGCTGACCGGTGATCCGCTGGCTCTGGCCAGTGCGCTGCGCAAGATCAGCGCCGGGGTGGAGCGTGCCCCGCTGCCGCCGGAGCCGCAGCTGGCCGATCAGGCGCACCTGATGATCGCCAACCCGTTCCGGGCAGGCGAGAAGATCGGCAAGCTCTTCTCCACCCATCCGCCGATCGCCGACCGCATCGCGCGCCTGGAAGCGATGGCCGGACGTGGGTATGGCGGCCCCGGTCAGGGGCCGGGCCTGTACTGAGCAAATCCGGTTGCCGGAATCGGCTAAACGGCCAGTTCAACGGGCGTCCGGCTCTGCGGTGAGTGATTGCGCCGCCGTGGCGTTCACCGGTGGCGCGACCGCCTGCTTCTTCCTCGCCGGGACACCGGCGCAGGCGTCCGCCGACGCCGGTGCCGAATCCGATTCGAGCGACGCAGATGGCCGTGGCGTGGGCACGGCAGTACTCGCTGAGCCAGATCACGTGAGCTGACGGCGCCGTCAGACTTTCGGGCCGGGACCTGCACCGCTCCCCCCGCCGATTTAGGGTGTGGTCCGTGCTGAGCAGATTGATGAGCATGGCTGCCGCCTTCGGGGTGGCGATCTTCGGAGCGTCGGGTCTTGCATCGGCGCAGCCGGCGCCCAACGTCAACGCGATGGCGCTGGCGAACCCGAAGGACTACTCCGCCAACGACGGCAACTGGTATGTCTTCAGCGCCCTCGACGGTGTGACGTGCGTGCTGGATCGCGGGTCGGGCAGCTACGGCTGCAGCGGTCCGCTGCCCGCCGCACCCGGCGGTGCGAACATGGTTTCCGGAAATGCCGGCGGCGGGGTCGGCTTCGCCAACTCGGCTCAGCCGATGTACGGCTTCGTCGAGAACGCTCCGGCGCTCCCGCCCAACAGCAGGCTGAGCTTCAAGACCGTCAGCTGCGGCAACGACGGATTCGCGACGTCGTGCGTCAACACGTTCAACCAGTCCGGGTTCGTCATCAGCCCGGCCGGCTCGTACGCGTTCTGAAACACTGCCGGCCCCAGTGACGACACTTAGGCTGTGATGGTGTCGAGCCGATCTGTCTTTGCTGCCGTGTGCGTCGCCGCGGCTGGTGTGTTCGGCGCGTCCGGCGTGGCCGCGGCGCAGCCGGCGCCTCCGCCTCCACCGCCGCCACCCCCGAACGTCAACGCCTATGCGCCGGCCAACCCGCAGGATTTCGCGGTGTACGGCGGCTCGTCGTACGCCTTCACCACGGCCGGGCTGACGTGCATGGTGCAGCGGTCCGGCCCGTATGGATGCAGCGGCGTCCTTCCCGGCGCGCCCAACGGCGCCAACCTGGTCAGTGGCCGGTCCGGCGTCGTACCCGGATTCGGTTCGGTCGGCGGACCGATCGTGACCGAACCGGTCAACGCCCTGCCGCCGAACACGCGGATCAGCTTCGGCACGGTCAGCTGCGGCGGAGACGGCACGACCACGGCCTGCGTCGACTCGGTCAATCAGTCCGGTTTTGTGGTCAGCCCCGGCGCCACCTGGGTCGTCAACCAGGTCAACCCGCTCGTCGCGCGCCCCGAAGGCACCAACCCCTACTTCAACTGAGGCTCAGAAGCCTGAGCCGTGCACCTCGTGCCCGGGCTTTTCGACCATGAGCCCCCGGTAGGCCTGTTCGACCGACGAGCCGTGGTTCACGACACCATCCACTTCGCGGGCGATCGGCATCGAGATGCCGTACTTGTCAGCGAACTCCATGATCACGCTGGCGGCTTTGACGCCTTCGGCGACCTGGTTCATCGCGGCGATGATCTCCTCGACCGTCTTACCCTTGCCGAGCTGCTCGCCGACATGCCGGTTGCGGCTGCGCTGCGAGGTGCACGTCACGATCAGATCGCCCATGCCCGCCAGGCCGGCGAACGTGTCCCGGTTGCCGCCCATCGCGACGCCGAGCTTTGACATCTCGGCCACGGCACGGGCCATCACCATCGCGCGGGTGTTCTCGCCGATCCCGAGGGCGAAGCCCATGCCCACGGCGATGGCGTAGACGTTCTTCAGCGCCCCCGCCATCTCCACGCCGCACACGTCGTCGGTGGTGTAGGTGCGAAAACGCTTGGTGCGGAACAACCCTGCGAGATTCGCGGCGAGGTGCTGGTCCGGCATCGCCAGCACCGCGGCGGCGGCATACCCGTCGGCCACCTCGCGGGCGATGTTCGGTCCGGCGAGAATGCCGGCCGGGTGGCCCGGCAGGATTTCGTCGACGATCTGGCTCATCCGGTAATTGGTGCCCTGCTCGAGGCCCTTCACCAGCGAGACGACCGGGACCCACGGCCGCAGCTGCGTGGCCAGTTCGGTCAGCACGCCGCGGAACCCGTGGGACGGCACACCCATGACGATGACGTCGGCGCACTCGGCGGCTTCGGTGAAGTCGGTGGTGGCGCGCAGCGTATCGGCCAACTCGACCTCGTCCCCGAGGTACTTGGAGTTGCGGTGGTTGGTGTTGATGTCGTCGGCGGTCTCCTGCGAGCGGACCCATTGCAGTGTCGGACCGCGCCTGGCGCAGATGGACGCGACGGTGGTTCCCCACGAGCCGCCCCCGAGAACAACGACTTTGGGTTCACGTTGCGCAGGTGCCATGCCGATCACCCTAGGGCGGGTTTGCTCGGCTGCGCTGGCAGTTGCGTAACGCCACGGCGGAAAAAGCGCCCGAAATTCGCCGTAGCGTTACGGAACTAGCGGTAGTTGACGAACTGCAGCGCGATATCGAGGTCGGCGCCCTTGAGTAGAGCGATGACGGCCTGCAGATCGTCGCGCTTCTTGGAGCTGACGCGGATCTCGTCGCCCTGGATCTGGGCCTTGACGCCCTTGGGACCCTCGTCGCGGATGATCTTGGTGACCTTCTTGGCGTCCTCGCTGCTGATGCCCTGTTTGATGCTGCCGATGACCTTGTAGGTCTTGCCCGAGGGCTGCGGGTCGCCGGCGTCGAACGCCTTCATCGAGATGTCGCGACGGATCAGCTTTTCCTTGAAGACGTCGACGGCGGCCTTGGCTCGCTCTTCGGTGGACGAGACGATGATGATGCCCTCTTCGCCCTGCCACTCGATCGTGGTGTCGGTGCCGCGGAAGTCGAACCGCGTCGCCAATTCCTTGGCAGCTTGGTTGAGCGCGTTGTCGACCTCTTGGCGGTCGACCTTACTGACGACGTCGAACGATGAATCCGCCATTGGACCGTCCCTCCCTCGTGGTGTTGTGCTTGCGTCCATCTTGGTCGCAGGCCGCAGTGAGGGCCAAACCACCCTGGCGATTTGTGTCGGGGTGCGGTGCTCGTTATATCCTGCTGTGCGCGCTCAAGCGCGTGTAGCACCCAGGCAGGTTGCCCGAGTGGCCAATGGGAGCGGACTGTAAATCCGTCGGCTTACGCCTACACTGGTTCGAATCCAGTACCTGCCACGCTGATCAGGCCCCCTTTCGAGGGGGCCTGTTTGCGTTGGACGGCAACCGCAGCGCCGCCAAGCAGTACCGCGGCCCCGACTCCTGCCGATACGGCCAGCCCGGCGACCCATCCGACATGTTCGTGCGCGACCACGGGGACCCCCTCCCACTGAGCCTGAGGGTAGCCCTGGCGTCAGTCCGGCAACGCCGAACGCCTGAATTTCCGACGACCCCACGGTGATGACTGCCGGAGTCGGCCCCTTAACATGTGTCGACCTGCGATCGTCGTTGATGGAGGACCATGCCGAGCTGGATTGCCGACCTGGTACGCCTCGACGGCAGCGGCGAGAGTTTCCACAGCACAGCGTCATTCGGAGCTGGTAACCGGCTGTTCGGCGGCTTGATCGCCGCCCAGGCGCTGGCCGCGGCCGGTGCGACCGTCGATCCCGGCCGATTTCCGCAGTCACTGCACGCCTACTTCATCAAGGGCGGCCGGGTCGGCGTCGACGTTCAGTACGTCGTCGAAATCACCCGCGACGGCAAGTCGTTCAACACCCGCCGGATCACCGCCAGCCAGGACGGTGTGCCCATCTTCGAGATGCTGGCCTCCTTCCACCGCGCCGAAACCACGACCGACTGGCAGCGTCCAAGAGGACCAGGCGTCGACTTAAGGGCGACCACGCTGGCGAACCCTTTACCCGAGCAATGGGCCGATCACTTCGAGATCCGCACCACTGGCAGTGGCATGGACGAATGGCCGGTCCAACCGATGTGGTTCCGCAGCCGCGACCCCATCGAAGACGACCCGCTGCTGCAGGCGTGTGCGCTGACCTTCATCTCTGACGTGGGTTTGGTGTCTATTGCCCGGCCGCCCGGGGAGCAGTTGCCCCGCGGCGGCGCGGCCAGCCTCGACCACGCGCTGTGGCTACACCGCCCTTTCGACCCTCAGCGATGGCACCTCTACGAGGCCGAGGCCATCAGCCACAGCGACGCCCGCGGACTGGCACGCGGATCGATCGTCGACGAGGACGGAACCCTGGTGGCCAGCGTCGCGCAGGAGTCGCTGTGGCGGCTGTGATCGACTGGCTCGCACCAACTCGAATCCAGTACCTGCCACGCTGATCAGGCCCCCTTGGAGGGGCCTGATTCATTGGGCGGGCACCGGTGACAGCGGCTTGCCCTGCTCGGCTGCCCACACCATGTCGACGCAGAACTTCGCCCCGATCGGAAGCTCGTCGGGCGCCGAGTAGTGCTGCCAGTACACGCGCTCACCGAGCAGGCCGACGGTGTCGACCTGCACCCTCTTCTCGACGCCGGCGACCCGCACAGTCACAGACTCGTCTTCCACGTCCATCTCGAAACGGTAGGTGCCGTTGACCGCCAGCGGCGGGTCGAACGAGGCCTTGCCCACCGCCTCGGAGGAGTCGCCGTCGGGATGTTTGCGCAACTCCCATCCGGCCGGCGTGATGACGAGTTGGAGCTGGTTTCCGTTCAGGCTGTCGTCGGCCGCGATTCCCATGATGAGGGTCTCGTAGCCCCCGTTTCCGATTTTTGTCCAGCGGCCCTCCGCGCCGACGCGGCGAACGACGTCGCGCAGTGTCTGGACGGCGTAGGTGTTGCTGTCGTCGGAGGACACGTAGTGACCGTCTCGGATGAAGGCGCCTTTCTGCACCGGCAGCGCGGGTTTGCCGGGGTCGGCTCCGCGCAACTCCCAGTCCTGGTCGAGGCCCGCGGGGGTCTCGGCTCGTTCGAAGTCGTCGACGAAGGACGCTCCCGGTGCCATCGGAGGAGGCGGGGGAGCGGTGGGAGCCGGTGGCGTGTAACGGGATTCGTACGGGGGCGGTTCCGGAGTGCAGGCACTGACAATTGTCATCAGCAACGCCGCGGCGAGAAGCCGCCTCGTCCCGTCCATGCGAGCGAAGTGTAGCCACTTTGTTGTTTGCGGGGGCCGATTGTGCCAATACAGTGCGCGCCGTGGCCCAGACGCGCGCTCGGCATGGCGGGAATAGACGTCCAGGCTCGCAGGTAGATAGGAGTCAGGACCTATTCGACCGAGGGAGCAGTCATGGACAAAGCAGCGTTCGACGAGATGAACCGCACGGTGATCGACGAGTTCCGCGCCAACGGCGGCAAGGCCGGCGGCATCTTCGAAGGCAAGCCGCTTGTCCTTCTCCACCACATCGGGGCGAAGTCGGGCACCGAACGCATCGCGCCGCTGGTCTATCTGCCCGACAACGGACGCGTCTACATCTTCGCCAGCAAGGGCGGCGCCGACACCAACCCCGACTGGTACCACAACCTGGTCGCCAACCCGGAGGTCACCGTCGAGATCGGCACCGAGACCTACCCGGCGACGGCGCGTGTCCTCGAGGGCGCCGAACGCGACGAGGTCTACGCCAGGCAGGTCGAAGCCGAACCGCAGTTCGGCGAGTACCAGGCCAAGACCGAGCGCGTCATCCCGGTCGTCGAATTGGTCAGGGCCTCAAGCTGACTCGACGTCAGACGTCGATGTCCTGCAGGTCGATGCGCACCAGCGCGCCGGGTTGGTAGAGCAGCTGGTACAGCGCTCCGTCGGGTCCCTCGGACAGCACCACGGTGGCGCCGGCATCCGGATCGAAGGTCTGCACATCGGTGCAAGCCGTGTACGCCGGGGTGCAGGTCAGCACGTTGATCCAGCCCTTGACGAGATCGGCGATGAACACCTTGCCCTGGTGGACGGCGACCGATGTGATCGCCGCGCCGCCGTCGCGGGCGTAGGTGAAGATCGGGTCGGTCTTGCCCGCGCAGTTGCTCGTGCAGACGCCTTCCGAGCTCGGCCAGCCGTAGTTGCCGCCGGCGACGACCTTGTTGACCTCCTCGTAGGCGGCGTTGCCCACGTCGGCGACCAGCAGCTCGCCGGTCGGGGTGAAGGTCAACCGGAACGGGTTGCGCAGACCGTAGGCGTAGATCGCGCTCCGCGCGCCGAGGATCAACGGGTTGTCGCCCGGGACGCTGCCATCGGTGTTGAGCCGCAGGATCTTTCCGTGGATGTTGTCGGTCAGGTCCTGGGCGTTGGATCCGGCGGCGTTGTCGCCGACACCCCAGTACAGCTTGCCGTCGGGGCCGAAATCGAGCGCCCCACCGTGGTGGTTGACCGCGGCTGACTGGTTGGACTCCACCAGGATCTGGTCGAACGCTGCGGTGTTGCCGGTGACGACGAAGCGCGACAACGTGTTTCGGGTCGTCGCCGCCGAGACGTAGGCGACGTAGATCCGGCCGTTGTTCTCGAACGCGGGATCGACGGCCAGACCGGCGATGCCGCGTTCGACCTCCGTGCGCACGGACAGCGTGATGAGGGGATCGGCCAGCAGCTCCCCGTCCTCGACGACGCGGATCGCGCCGGCCTTCTCGGCGACCAGGATCCGGCCGTCGGGCAGGAAACGGAAGTCGACCGGTGAGCTCAGGCCTTCGACGACGGTGGCCCGCTCGTGGCCGATGAACACGGTCTTGGTGTCGCGGTGTCCGCTGCTGCCGAGAAGGCCGAACGTGAACAGGTTCAGCAGCCCGGCCGCGCCGTGGATGTGGAAGCCGTCGCGGGCGTCGCTGATGGTCACCTGGAAGCTGTCCTGTCCGGCGTAGCTGTCGCCGGGCGAGTAGACGAAGGTGCCGTCGGAGCCGATGACGACGGTGCCGTGCTCGGGCCGGGTCGCGGTGTAGGTCAGCCGGGTCGAGTCGGGATCTTCGGGGTTCAGGGTGCCGACGACGTTGCCGTCGATGACGGTGTTCTCGGCGGGGTTGGGGTTGATCGTCGGCGACTCGTTGTCGAACAGCTTCTCCAGCCAGCTGCGCTCGTCGGCTGCGGCCTGGTCTTCGGCGTCGACGGCGGCGAGCGCTCGGGTCGGCGCGTCCTCCTCGTCGTCGGCAACCGTCGCGTCGTCGTCGGCAACCGTCGCGTCGTCGGCAACGTCGTCGTCGGCAACGTCGACGTCCTCGTCGCCGGCCTCGGGTTCCGTGTCGGTGTCGTCAGACTCGGCGTCCTCGGATTCGTCGCCGGAGCTTTGCGCAGCGGCCCGCTCCGACGGGGACTTTCCGGCGGAGGCCTTCGTCGTACCCCGTGTGTTCTCTGACGAGGAGCCGCTTTCCGACGAGCTCGACGATGTCGATTTCGAATCGGTGGTCTCCGCAGACGCGACCGCCGTGCCGGTCAGCAGTGCGGCGCCGATGCCCAGCGCAGCCGCCAACCCTCCGACTCGGCCGACGTAGCGGGCGTAGCCCGGTGATCCCCCCATGGTGCCTCCTTGGTCGATGCGCACAGCTAGCGAGACTGTATGCCGCGGAGTTTGCCGAGCAGAGTGTTTTCGCTGGGAGGGTCAGAAATGCGTAATGGCTGAAGGCTTCGCCTGAGCTGGGGATCCGGCAGCTTCGACGGTTTTTGGAGACCGTGCGCGTAGCTGTTTACCACCGTTTGCAGGGAAGGCGCCGCGTACGCACTGCGCCTGTCGCCACCGGGTGGTAGCCGCTGAGGCTGAATCTGTGCAGACGAAGTGCGAGAAGGGCCCTGCACGGTTTCAGTCTCGGCGATCGGCGTGGCGCCGGGGCCCGTCGAGATGTGGTGTTTGTTACTTCCAGAGGCGGCGATCGCCCGGCGGCGGGCAAAGTCGAGTCAGCGCGGAGGGGTGCGCGGCCGCAGAAGGAGCTGTCATGACCGAATGTCGACGGTGTGGTGCAAAACGGCCATCGTGGCTGGGTGAGCCGCATCGGTGCGTCGGGGACGCGAACCTGTCGTGGCTGACGTTTCACGACATGACCGCGCACGCGGCGATGGCCTGGCGGCGGCGCCTGCTCGAGGAGCCGTCGTGAGCCGGCATGTGACCGACTGTGCGGCTGCGATCGCTCGCGGTAATGTCGAGGGCCAGCCGCTGGGAGATTGGTAGCGAATTCATGGACGTTGTGCTCGGTCTGTCGATGACCTCGTCATCGGTGCGCTGGGTCCTCGTCGACGCTGCCACGGGCGCGGAAAATCTGACTGTCGATCTCGGCTCCGTCCCCCGTCTTGAGGATTTCGATGCCGGAGCGTTCCTCGCCGAGCTGCTGGACCGGGCCGCCCCGCGCCGAGTGGACGCCATCGGGCTCAGCTGGTCCACGGAAGCCGAGTACACCGCGAGCTCTGTGTGGCAGGCCCTGACCGACCTGGAGGTCGAGAACGTCATCGCGGTGTCCGATGTCGAGGCCGCCGAGGCGCTGGCCTGCGGCATCGCCGACATCGCAGGATGTGAGCGGCTGGTCGTCTGTGTGGCCGAGCCTTGCGAGTCCGTTGTCGTGGCGGTGACGCACGACGGGGTCACCGCCGATCGGGTCGACAACTCGGCGCTCACCGATGTCGAGGGTTACGCGCCCGATGCGATCTTCGTTCTCGGGTCGGGTGATGTCGCCGGCGCGAAGTCTGAGCTGGAGCGGCGCCTCGAGGTGCCGGTGCTGTCCGCCGACGAAAGCGATCTGGCCCTGGCCAGGGGAGCAGCGCTGGCGGCGGCGTCGGCGGTGTCGATCCTCGATGCCCAG
>ERZ500977.180-NODE-180-length-12154-cov-7.443756_pt1 | contig 12154 bp, 10 predicted proteins | sample MGYA00248863_ERZ500977 | MGnify/ENA primary metagenome ERZ500977 (study PRJEB25958, sample SAMN03398581) | human skin metagenome | study: EMG produced TPA metagenomics assembly of the Human Skin Microbiome Metagenome (human skin metagenome) data set.
CTCGGCCGCCGCCGCCACTTTGCCGCCGCCGGCGAGCGGCTGGCCGCGGCCGGCCAGCCGCTGCTGGCGCTCGTCATCGACCTCGACGGTTTCAAGCAGGTCAACGACCGGCTGGGCCACCGGGTCGGGGACCAGTTGCTGATCGAGGCGGGCCGCCGGATCGCTGATGCCCTGCCCGAGGGGGCCGTCCTGGGACGGCTCGGAGGAGACGAGTTCGGTGTCCTGACCGAGGGGCCGGCCGCCGGGGCATTCGAGCTTGCGCAGGATGTCCTGTGGTCATTGGCGGCGCCCTTTGCCTTCGGCGCGGATCTCCGCGGAATCCAGGCAAGCGTCGGCGTGGCCGAGAGCGACGGGGCGCTCAGCTTCGAGGAACTCATGCGCCGCGCCGATGTGGCGATGTATGCGGCCAAGGCCGAGGGCGACGGGCAGCCCCGCGCCTATCGCGAGGCCCTCGACCAGGAGGAGCGCCTGAACTCGACCATCGACGAGGAGATGCGCGCCGGCCTGAAGCGGGGCGAATTCTCGGTTGCCTACCAGCCGATCGTCTCGGCGCAGGACGGCCGGATCGTGGCCGTCGAGGCCCTGCTGCGCTGGACCAGTCCCGAACGCGGGCCGGTCTCGCCCAATCTCTTCATCCCGATCGCCGAGCGGAGCCGCTTTGTCATCACCCTGGGCGAATTCGTGCTGGAAACCGCCTGCCGGGATCTGGCCGCAAGCGGTCTCGACATCTCGGTGTCGGTCAACCTGTCGCCGGTGCAGCTGCTGGAGCAGGATCTGGTGGACCGCGTCTGCATGATCCTCGCCCGCTCCGGGCTTCCCGCCCGGCAGCTGTCGCTGGAGGTGACGGAGACCTTTCTCGTCGAGAGCGAGCAGGTCGCGACCGGCATGCTGCAGCGCCTGCTCGCGAACGGCATCACGATCAGCCTCGACGATTTCGGATGCGGCTATTCGAGCATCGGCTACCTGCGCGCCCTGCCTCTGGACAACGTCAAGATCGACCGCTCCTTCATCACGCCGATCGAGACGGATGCCTCGGCCCGGCGGGTGCTCCGGGCCGTCATCGACCTCTGCCGCTCGTTCAACATGCTGATCACCGCCGAGGGGGTCGAGACGGCCTTCCAGGCGGAGTTCCTGCGCGAGGCGAACTGCGACCGCCTCCAGGGCTATTACTTCGCCCGGCCCGGCGCCCTGCCCACGGATGTCGACATGTACCGGCGCCCGATCCCGGGCGCTGCCGCGGGCGGCAGCGGCGCCTGATCCGGCCGCCGGGGCGGATCCCTTCCCCGCGCTACTGCGCCGGGGCAGCCTCCGGGGCCGGCTCGGCCTCCTGCGCGGCCCGGGCCCGATCCGCCTCGATGCGCCGCCAGGCGGCGACATTCGCGTTATGCTCCTGCAGGCTCTTCGCGAAGGCATGGCCGCCGGAGCCGTCCGCCACGAAATAGAGGTCGTCGGTCCGGGGAGGGTTTGCCGCCGCCGCGATCGCATCCTTGCCGGGATTGGCGATCGGGGTCGGGGGCAGGCCGGTGATGACATAGGTGTTGTAGGGCGTGCGGGCCGCAAGCTCGCTCGCCCGCAGGCCGCGCCCGAGGACCTCGCGGCCGCCGGTGACGCCATAGATCACCGTCGGGTCGGTCTGCAGGCGCATGCCGCGCTCCAGCCGGTTGACGAAGACCGCCGCCACCTGGGGGCGCTCCTCCGGGATGCCGGTTTCCTTCTCGACGATCGAGGCAAGGGTCAGCAGGTCCTCGGGCGTGCGCAGCGGCAGGTCCGGCGACCGGCCGGCCCAGGCGGCGGCGAGGATTGCCTGCTGCTCGGCCTGCATCCGGCCAAGGAGGGCGTTGCGGTCGTCGCCGCGCTGGAAGTCGTAGCCCGCCGGGGCGAGCGAGCCCTCCGGCGGGATGTCGGCGATGTCACCGGTGAGGTCGGGATTGGCCTTCAGCGTCTCGACCACCTGCCAGCTCGTCCAGCCTTCGGGCACGACCACCTGGCGGACCACATTCGCCCCCTCGTTGAGCAGGGCGAGGATCTGCTCCATCGAGGCGCCGGCCGGGATCTGGTATTCGCCGAACTTCAGCCCCGCTTCGGCGCCGGTATAGCGGGCGGCGATGCGGAACAGGGACTCGCTGGAGATCGCCCCCTTGTCGGCCAGTTCGCGGCTGACGCTGGCGAGCCCGGCGCCGCGCGGCACCTCGAAGACCAGCGGCGCGGACAGCGGACCCGGGGCGCTGTAGCGCGACTGGCCCCAGCCCACCAGCCCGAAGAGGACGACCAGCGCGAGGATGAGGAGCGTCAGTCCGTTGGCCGCGACGTGGCGCATCATCGGCCGTCAGCCTGCGGCCGGTTCGGGGCGGCGCAGCACCAGCGAGGCGTTTGTGCCGCCGAAGCCGAAGGAATTCGACAGGGCGACGTCGATCCTGCGCTTGACCGCGGTTTTCGGGGCAAGGTCGAGCGGGGTCGCGACCGAGGGGTTGTCGAGGTTCAGCGTCGGCGGGGCCACCTGGTCGCGGATCGCCAGCACGCAGAAGACCGCCTCGATCGCCCCGGCCGCACCCAGCAGGTGGCCGGTCGCGGATTTCGTCGATGACATGGTGACACTGCCCGCCGCCTCGCCGAGCAGGCGGGTGACGGCACCGAGTTCGATCTCGTCGCCAAGCGGCGTCGAGGTGCCATGCGCGTTCACATAGTCGATGTCGGCCGGGGAGATGCCGGCGCGGGCGATGGCTGCGGACATGGAGCGGAACCCGCCGTCGCCGTTCGGGGCGGGCGAGGTGATGTGATAGGCGTCGCCCGACAGGCCATAGCCCGCCACCTCGGCATAGATCTTCGCGCCCCGGGCCTTGGCGTGCTCGTATTCCTCCAGGACGACCACACCGGCTCCCTCGCCCATGACGAAGCCGTCGCGGTCGCGGTCATAGGGGCGGCTCGCGCGTTCGGGCGTGTCGTTGAAGCCGGTCGAGAGCGCCTTGCAGGCCGCGAAGCCGGCGATCCCGAGTTCGCAGATCGCCGCCTCGGCGCCGCCGGCGATCATCACGTCGGCATCGCCGAACTGGATCAGCCGGGCGCCGTCGCCGATGGCATGGGCGCCGGTCGAGCAGGCGGTGACGACGGCGTGGTTCGGCCCCTTGAAGCCGTAGCGGATCGAGACCTGCCCCGAGCAGAGGTTGATGAGGCTGCCCGGGATGAAGAAGGGAGACACCCGCCGGGGCCCCTTGTCGCGCAGCACGAGGGTGGTCTCGGCGATCGTCTGCAGCCCGCCGATGCCGGAGCCGATGATGACGCCGGTCCGCAGCCGGTCCTCCTCGGCCTCGGGGGTCCAGCCGGCATCCTCCACCGCCTGCTGGGCGGCGGCCATCGCATAGAGGATGAAGGTGTCGACCTTGCGGGCCTCCTTCGGGGACATCCAGTCGTCGGGATTGAAGGTCCCGTCGCTGCCGTCGCCGAGCGGCACCTCGCAGGCGACCCGGCAGGGCAGGGCGCTGGCATCGAAGCGGGTGATCGGCCCCGCACCGGACTGGCCGGCCAGAAGCCGCGACCAGGTCTCCTCGACCCCGCAGGCCAGCGGAGTGACGAGGCCCAGCCCGGTGATCACGACACGCCTCATGACTGCCCTTCTCCCTAAATCAAGGCCATCGGGCCTTCTATCCGACCCGACCCGTGCCGGCAAGCATGTGCAAGATGTCTGAAATGACTGGAATTAATCTGGATTGATGCTGCGCCTGCGTCCGGGGCGGCCCTCGGCCCGACCCTTGCGCGCCCGGTGCGCGGGCAGGCGCCGGGTCCCTGCCGGCTTGAAGTCGGGCGGTCGGGTGGAGTAAGAGGCCCGCCAGCCTCTTCCAATTGCAGAAAATCCGGAGCGCGCCATGGCGGGCCATTCCAAATGGGCCAATATCCAGCATCGCAAGGGCCGGCAGGATGCCGCGCGCTCGAAGCTGTTCTCCAAGTTCTCCAAGGAGATCACCGTCGCCGCCAAGATGGGCGACCCCGACCCGGACAAGAACCCCCGCCTGCGCCTGGCCGTGAAGGAAGCGCGGGCCAATTCGATGCCCAAGGACAACATCGACCGGGCGATCAAGAAGGCCGTCGGCGGCGAGGGTGAGGATTACCAGGAGATCCGCTACGAGGGCTATGGCCCGAACGGCGTCGCGATCATCGTCGAGGCGATGACCGACAACCGCAACCGCACGGCCTCGAACATCCGCTCGACCTTCTCGAAGCGCGGCGGCAACCTCGGGGAGACGGGCTCCGTCGCCTTCATGTTCGACCGCAAGGGCCAGATCGTCTATCCCGCCTCGGCCGGCGACGAGGATGCGATCATGGAGGCCGCGGTTGACGCGGGCGCCGAGGATGTCGAAAGCTCCGAGGAGGGGCATGTCGTCTGGTGCGCCGACACCGACCTCGCCGAGGTGTCGACCGCGCTGGAGAAGGTGCTGGGCGAAGCGGAGTCGACGAAGCTCGTCTGGCGGCCGCAGACGACGACCGAGCTGGATCTCGAGGCGGCACAGAGCCTGATGAAGCTCATCGAGGCGCTGGAAGACGACGACGACGTGCAGTCGGTGACCGCGAATTTCGAGGTCTCCGAAGAGGTGATGTCCCAGCTCTGAGCCAGGACCAAGGCAGCGTCACTCTTGCGGGAGCACCGGCGCCAGTCCGCGCAAATGGATTGGACTGCCGGTCTTTAGCTGTCAGATTGGCGAAAAGCGTGAGGCAAGGTCAGAGCGGATGATTCGGATACTCGGCTTTGCGGGGCTCGCTTCGATCCTCGCGTTGTCGGCGATGGGCGATGATGGCCGGCTGACGGGCACCGCCACCTATCGCGAACGGATGGCGCTGCCCCCCGGCGCCGTCTTCGAGGTGGTCCTGCAGGATGTGAGCCGGGCCGATGCGCCGGCGGCGAACCTCGGCGAGTACCGGCGCGTCGATCCCGGTGCCCCCCCGTTCCGTTTCGAGATCCCCTATGATCCGGCGCGGATCCGGCCCGAGGGCACCTATGCGGTGCAGGCGATGGTCTGGGTGGACGGGTCGCTGCGCTTCATCACCGATACGGTCGAGCCGGTGCTGACCCGGGGTGGTGGCACCGATGTCGACGTGCTGATGGTGGGTGTCGGGCGCGACGGGGCCACCGCGGGGCCGCTGCGGCCCCGCGCGCGCGCCGCGAGCAGCCCGGCGAGCGGCCAGATCCGGGGCTATGTCACCTATGCCGATGGCGGGCCGCAGTTCACCGACTGCGCCTCCGGGCAGCAGATGCGCCTGTCGGAGGGCGGCGACTATCCGGCGCTGGAACATGCCTTCCTCGCAGCGGGGGCCGAGCCCGGCGGGCGGCTGATGGCGAGTTTCCTCGGGCGCGTTCCCGGGGATGGCGGCGATGCCGGCGAAGTGACGGTGGAGCGGTTCCTCGGCGTCTGGCCCGAGGAGGGCTGCGACCGGGCCGCGACCGGCGGCAAGAGCCTCGAGAAGAGCAGCTGGAAGATCTTGCAGATCGGCGAGCTGGACCTCAGCGGTGCAGAGCCGGCGCGGATGCCGCTGATCCGTTTCCTTGCGGAAGATCGGCTGCGCTACGCGGCCGGGGTCGGGTGCAACCAGCTCGTCGGCCCGGTCGAGATCAACGGCAGCGCCGTGAAGTTCGGCCTGGCGGCCAGCACGATGATGGCCTGCCCGCCGCCGCTCGACGCCTGGGAGAAGGCCCTCGGCAGCACCTTGGAACGGGCGGTTTCGTGGCGCGGCGGCAGTGAGACGCTGGAGTTGCTGGATGCGACCGGCACCATCGTGATGCGCCTCGCCGCCGCGCCGCAGAGCTGACCCCGGCGTCCGGCTGTCAGGGGCGCCAGGCGAGGAAGTTCGCGATCAGGCGCAGGCCGGTCGCCTGACTCTTTTCCGGGTGGAACTGCGTCCCCGCGAGATTGTCCCGCGCCACCATCGCCGTGACCGGGCCGCCATGGTCGGTGGTGGCGATGACCTCGCCCGGATTCTCGGCCGCCAGGTGGTAGGAGTGGACGAAATAGGCGTGATCCCCGTCCGCGATCCCGGCAAGGAGCGGGTGCGGCGCGCCGAGGGTCAGGGCGTTCCAGCCCATGTGCGGGATCTTGAGCGCGGGGTCGGCCGGGCGGATGCGGTCGACGGTCCCGGGGATCCAGCCGAAGCCGGGCGTGTCGAGGCCGTGTTCCAGCCCGCGGCTCGCCATCAGCTGCATTCCGACGCAGATGCCGAGAAAGGGCGCGCCCTCGCCGATCACCCGCTCGGCGATCGCCTCGAACAGGCCCGGGCGGGCGAGGAGCCCGGCCCGGCAGTCGGCATAGGCCCCGACCCCGGGCAGGACGATGCGGTCGGCCCGGCGGACGGCGTCGGGATCGTCGGTAACGGCAACCGGCCCGGTCCCGATCTCGGCCGCCATGCGCTGGAAGCTCTTCTCGGCGGAATGCAGGTTGCCGCTGGCATAGTCGATGATGACGCAGGTCATGCCGAGAGCGTGCCCTTGGTGGAGGGAATGCCGGTGGCGCGCGGGTCCGGCTCCACCGCCTCGCGCAGGGCTCGGGAGACGGCCTTGAAGGTCGCCTCGGCGATGTGGTGGCTGTTGGCGCCGTCGAGGCAGGCGATGTTGAGCGTGACCCCGCCGTTCATGGCAAAGGCCGTCCAGAACTCGCGCACCAGCTCGGTATCGAAGCTGCCGATCTTCGGGGTCGGGAAGTCCACCTTCCAGACGAGGAACGGCCGCCCCGACAGGTCGAGCGCGGCGCGCACCAGCGTCTCGTCCATCGGCAGCAGGCAGGCGCCATAGCGGCGGATGCCGCGCTTGTCGCCGAGCGCCTGCGCGAGGCAGCGCCCGAGCGCGATGCCCACGTCCTCGACCGTATGGTGGTCGTCGATATGCAGGTCGCCTGTCGCCTCCACCTCGAGGTCGACGAGGGTATGGCGTGCGATCTGCTCAAGCATGTGGTCGAAGAAGCCGATCCCGGTCGCGATCCGGGCGGTTCCGCTGCCGTCGAGGACGAGGCGGACACGGATGGCGGTCTCGGTGGTTTCGCGGCGGATCTCGGCCTCACGCACGGGCGGCCTCCTTGAGACAGTGAGAGCAGACCCGGCGGCTTATAGTCGCCCCGATGCCGTCGCGAAAGCCCGTCTCCCGGGATCGTCCGCGAGTTTGATGCAGGTCAAGGTTGCGCAGGAGTCCTCGGAGCAGGGTGCGCCTGCAGGACGACAATGGAGGGAATCATGAGAGCCTTGTCCGCACTGGCGCTGGGCGGCGCTCTGATCATCGCAGCCGCAGCACCGGGCCTTGCGCAGAGCCGCGGGGATTTCACACTGGGCGTCGGTGTTGCCGGCGTGCTCCCGAAGTCCGACAACGGCACGCTCGCCAACGGCACGCTCGACCTCAAGATCGACGACAGCATCCGTCCGACGATCACGTTCGAATATTTCGTCGCCGACAACATCGGCGTGGAGGTGCTGGGGGCCTGGCCATTCAAGCATGATTTCGACCTGAACGGCGACAGTGCGGGCAGCACCGAGCAGCTGCCGCCGGTGATCTCGGTCCAGTATCATTTCCCGACGCAGACGGCCTTCACGCCCTTCCTGGGCGTCGGCCTCAACTATACCACGTTCTTCAGCGAGAAGTCGCGCGGGGTACTGTCCGGCGCCGACGTGAGCCTCGACGACAGCTGGGGCATCGCGCTCCATGCCGGCACCGACTACAAGATCGACGCGAAGAGCGCCGCGCGCTTCGACGTCCGCTGGATCGACATCGACAGCGATGTCCGGGTGAACGGCACCCGCGTCGGCACGGCAGAAATCGATCCCTGGGTGGTGGGCGTGTCCTACGTCTACAACTTCTGATCCCCGGGGATTGCCGGACGCAAGTCCGGGATGGGGGGCCGCAGCTGGGGAGATGCGGCCCCCTCTTCTGACAGGACCGGCGCCCATGCGGGCCAGTCCTATTTATGATCGTCATACGATCTTCTTAGGTCTGAACATCCGGCTGGACCGTGGCGCACAAGTCGCAGCCGCATCTGCCGCCTCCGATTCGCCCCACGGCGCGTCCTCCCCCGCCAGAACCGGACGGATTTTCCACCAGTTGGACGATGCGCCGCAGCAAGATCCTGCCCGGGACGCTCAGTTCCTCAAGGCATGCCCTGCGAATGCAGGACTTGTTGATGCGACATCAACTTTCGCGCCGCGGCACGCCAGCCTCATACGAAAGTCTGGGATTCTACCAAGAGTTGCTGTATCGTCCGTTGGGAAAGACCACCTCAATCAAATCGGGAGGACGTGACATGCATGATCGCATTTTCGTGGTCTTGGCGACCGATGCCCGCATCAACGAACGCCTTGTCGCCCGCGGCATGGAGCCCATGCAGGGCCCGCGCCTGACGGAGGTCCTGCACGAGGCGACCGGGGTCCGCATGTCGTCCAAGGACGCCCTGCGGGACTGGCAGCCCGACCGTCTCGCCGGCGATCCGCGGGTGCGGGCCGTCCTGCGCCGCTATTCCGACGGCGTGGCCGCCACGGCGTTCTGACCGACGCCGGGGAGGCAATCCGCCCCGGCTCGCCTGCCGCAGACGTTTCCTCCGCCTCGACGCCGTCCATGGGGTTTCCCGCGCGCCCCGGGTCCGGCTTGCCTGTCAGCTTCCCTCTGGCGGGGTCTGCCGGCGTCCGGGCAGGGCATGGGCCTGCAGCGCCTCGAGGGGGATGATCTTCAGCGTTGCGCGGTGGGTGCTGGCCAGCACCACCTGCGGCGCCGCGCCCGCCTCGAAGGCTTCGCGCCAGCGCAGCGCGCAGAGGCACCAGCGGTCGCCCGGCCTGAGGCCCGGAAACCCGAATTCCGGCCGCGGGCTGCTGAGGTCATTCCCGCGCGCCCGGCTGAAGTCGAGGAATTCCTGCGTCATCCGGGCACAGACGGTGTGGCGCCCCCGGTCCTCGGGGCCGGTGTTGCAGCATCCGTCCCGGAAAAAGCCCGTCATGGGGTCGAAGGCGCAGGGCTTCAGCCGCTCGCCCAGCACGTTGACGGCCTCGTCGATGTCCGCATCCATCACTCGTACCCCGTCATCTCGAGATAGCCGCGCCCGGCGTGGCTGCCGCTGATCCGGATCGGTCCCTCCCAGTAGGGGACGGACGTGCCCATCCAGCTTTGCGCGTTCAGGGGCGCGGTATCCACCGCCAGCCCCCGGCCGGGCACCTCGACCCGCCACGCGACCGGCAGCCGGCGCCCCGCCACCGACGCCGTGCGGCCGGGGAGCAGCCGGATGTCCGCGGGGCCGAGCGGGGTCGGGGTGCCGTCCGCCGCGATCCAGGTGCCCGAGACGAAGCCGCCCCCGCGGGCATCGCGCAGCCGGAAGGCCATCAGCCGCGGGCCGGCATCGAACATCAGCGAGAACCAGTCCCACCCCTTCTGGTCGGCGGCCAGCGGCTGGCTCGACCATTCGCGGTCGAGCCAGCCCGCGCCCGTCACCTCGGCCTGCCGTCCGCCCGCGTCGATCCGGCCCGTCACCCGGTAGAAGGGCTGGCTGTAGTAGTAGGACGCCTGCCCGCCGGCCGATTTCACGCTGAAGCCGTCCAGGCCCTGCGCCACGAGCGGGCCGAGCGCCTCGGCCGCGAGGTCGAAGCCGAAACCGTCGCCCCGCGCGCGGATGGCGATGTGGTCGAGCGCGTCCTGCCGCGCCGCGCCGGTGCCGCGGATCTCCCAGTCGTCGATGAAGGCCCGGAAGGGCGTGGCGGCGACCCCCGCCTGGCCGATGCCGCCCCGGGCGCGGGTTTCCGCGAACAGGTGGCGGTCGGCGCCGGTCAGGGCGGCATGGCCGAGCCAGAGCTGCGGGCTCGCCCAGCCGCCGGCGTCCGTCCCCGCGTCCTGTCCGGGGGTGAGGGCGTTGCGGAACAGCGTCCACTGGATGCCATGCTCGGTGCCGTCCGCCTCGCGCAGGGTGGCGGTCAGGTACCACCATTCGATGCGGAAGCCCGGATGCGGGCCGTGGTCGCGGGGGAAGGCCAGCCGGGCGGGTGCCGTGACCGGCGTGAAATCCGTCGCCGTTTCGCCAAGGCCGGCAAAGCCCTGCGCCCGGAGCGCGGCCGCGGGGAGGACGGCCAGCGCACCGGCCAGGAGCGCGCGGCGCCTAGCGTTCATTGCTGAACCGCCGGAGCAGGATGGCGGGCGACAGGCGGTGGAGGGTCCATGCCGGCCAGGCGGCGGCGAGCACGGCCGTCCCCAGCGCGAGGGCGAGCAGCATCGCCCACTGGCCGGGCAGCAGCAGCACCGGCAGCCGCCAGCCGAAGGCGCGGACATTGACGATCGCGGTCAGCACCCAGGCGACGGCGAGGCCGAGCGGCAGGGCCGCCGCCGCGGTGAGGCCGGCGAGGGCGAGGGTCTTGCCGAGCTCCAGCGTGGCGAGGCGCCGGCGGGTGAGGCCGAGCGCCCAGGCCGGGGCGACCTGTGCGAGCCGGGCCTCGGCCAGGGCGAGCTGGCTCGTGAAAAGCGCGATCCCGGCGACGCCGAGGGTGAGGGCGTTGAGCGCGACGGTGATCGCGAAGGTTTCCTCGAAGACCCGCCGCGAGGTCGCCTTCAGCGCGCGCTGGTCGATCACCGCCTCGTCGGGCAGGGCAAAGGCCGCCCGGATGTCCGCGGCCAGCGCCGGCACCGCGCCCGGGTCCGTCCGGAGCGCGAGGCTGCGGGTCTCGGCGCCGGGCCAGTGGGGGGCGAGCGTGCCGAGCGGCAGCATCACCTGTCCCTCGGGGTTGCCGTAGTCGGCATAGACCGCGAGCACGCGGGAGGCGAAGGGGCCATCCGGCGCCGGCAGGGTCAGGGCATCCCCGGGCGCGAGGCCGAGGCGGCGGGCGAGCTGCTCCGAGACGAGCAGTCCCCCGCCGCGCGCGGCCAGGTCCCAGGCGTCCGGCAGGGCGGCGATCAGCGGCCAGGCGTCGCGGTAGGTGGCGTGATCGCGATAGCCATAGACCTCCACCGGCCAGCCGTCGGCGGTGCGGGTGGCGGCGCGGGTGATGGGCAGCACCGCAGCGACATCGGGGCGGCGCTCCAGCCATCCCGCGATCTCCGGCGCGCGGCTGGCATCGGGCAGCGTCACGTAGAGTTCCGAGGCGAGGCGCCGGTCGAGATAGGTGAGGAAGGTCGCGCGGAAGCTCTCGACCATCGTGCCGACGCCGATGTTGGTGGCGAGCGCCAGCAGCAGCGCCATCAGCGCCAGCGACAGGCCCGGCAGCTGCATCCGGGCATCGGCCCAGGCCCAGTGCAGGACCGGGTCGCGGGCGCCGCTCTGACCGAGGCGGAGCCCCGCGGCGAGCAGGCTCGGCAGCAGGAGCGCCGCCCCGGTCAGGAGCGCCCCCATCACCGCGAAGCCGGCGGCGAGGCCATGGCCGAGCCCGAGCGCGACAAGCCCCGCGGCCCCGATGGCAAGGGCGAGGCGGCGCTGGCGCCGCTGGCCGCGCCCCTCGGCCGCGAGCCAGGCCTGCGGCGCGGCGGGGGCGAGGACCGGCAGGCGCGCCGCCTGCAGGAGGCTCGTGCCCGTCCCCGCAAGGGCGCCCGCGAGGCTGACGCCGAGGCCCGAGAGCCACCATGCGGGCCCGAGGGTCAGCTGGCCGGGGACGCTCGCGCCATAGAGCCCGCGCAGCGAGGCGGCGACATCGGGCAGCAGGGCGGCGGCGGTCAGATAGCCGAGCGCGGTGCCGACGAGCCCGGCGACGGCGGCGAAGAGCAGCGTCTCGGCCAGCAGTGCCGCCGTCAGCTGCCGCAGCGACACCCCGCAGGCCCGCAGGGTGCGCAGGATCGGCCGCCGCTGCTCGAAGGCAAGGCCGGTCGCGGCATGCACGATGAAGAGCCCGACGACGAAGCTGAGGAAGCCGAAGGCGGTGAGGTTGAGGTGAAAGCTCGCGGTCAGCCGGTCGAGGTCGCTGTCCTCTCCCGGCACCGGATGCGAGAGGACGAGCCGCCCCGCGAGCTCCGGCGGCAGGGCCGCCGGTGCCCCGGCAGCGTCCAGCACCAGCCGGGAGACCCGCCCCGCTGCGCCGGGCCCGAGCAGGGACTCGGCGACGCCGATGTCGGTCACGAGCGTGTCGGGCGGCAGGCCGGGGGCCGCCTCGACCGGCGGCAGCCCCGCCGCTCCGGCGAGCCGCGCGGCGGTTTCCGGCGCGGCCCAGGCGAGGGGCGGCGGTCGCAGCCAGG
>ERZ500977.181-NODE-181-length-12144-cov-4.736372_pt1 | contig 12144 bp, 14 predicted proteins | sample MGYA00248863_ERZ500977 | MGnify/ENA primary metagenome ERZ500977 (study PRJEB25958, sample SAMN03398581) | human skin metagenome | study: EMG produced TPA metagenomics assembly of the Human Skin Microbiome Metagenome (human skin metagenome) data set.
ATTGGGCGGGTGTGGCCGAGACTGTGGGAGTCGACGGCGCCGCGCTTGTCGACGGGGTCACGGTGACGGTCGAGGCGGGGGGATCGGCGGGGTCCTGCGAGCATCCCGCGAGCAGTAATGCGGCAAGCACAGGGATGGAGAGTTTCGCGAACCCCGCGGGGGAGCGTCCGAGCATGGGTGGTCCTTCCAGGTTGGTTCCCGACCGCACCAGTTGACGTGGTTGGAGTGTCTACCGATCTCAAGTTGTGAGAAGGACGCGTCGGGCAGTTATCCCGCGCGCAGGTGTGCGAGATCGCCGTCGCGCGGCCCTGTCTGTCCGGGATGGTGATGTCCGCGTCCTCGACGCCGCTCTTGTTAGCGTGGTTCATGCCACGGAAACTCAGTGACGAACAGATTGAGACGCTTCTCGACGAGCGGCCGGGCTGGGCCATCCTGACCACGATCGACGGAGATGGGTTCCCCCACACCGTGCCCCTCGGCTATTTCCGATCGGGGCGCAACATCGTCATGGGCGTCCGAGACGGCACTCACAAAGTCGCCAACGTCGAGTCCAACTCGAAGGCGAGTGTCATGGTCGAGGCCGGCTCCACGATGGCGGACATCCGGGGAGTGATGGTGCAGGGTCACGCCCGCATCGTTCGCGAACCGAGTGAAACCCTGCAGCTTGCCCGTGAAGGAGCACGTTCCAGGGGTGTGGCCGAATCCGAATGGCCCACCGAACCCAGGCCGGGCGTTGTCTACATCTGCGTAGCACCTGTGAGGACCCGGTCCTGGGACTATTCGGACTAGACGCCGTCCGGCGTAGGCGATTCAGGCGAGCGCATCGTCGATGCGCTGCACTTTCGCGGTGAGCTGCCCGGTGAAGCCGGGCCGGATGTCGGCCTTGAGCACCAGGCTGACCCGGGGAGATGCGGCGGCCACAGCGTCGACCGCCTGCTTGACGACGACCATGATCTCGTCCCATTCACCCTCGATGTTGGTGAACATCGCGTTCGTCTCGTTGGGCAGCCCTGACGCCCGCACGATGCGGACCGCTTGGGCGACGGCATCACCGACCCCGCCGGTCTCATCTGCGCCGGATGGACTGATGCTGAAGGCGACGATCATGCGTCCAGTCTCACCTTCTAAGGTGGCCGACGTAACGCCTGAGTCCCCTCAAACGATGATCAGTGCAGGTCAAGGCCCTCGGTACAGAGGGCGCCGGGGTCCGGCGGATGCGTTCGCCAGCAGGAACGATCTTGGTGCTGTGCCACACTGGGGTCAGTCGCTGGACTGGAGGTAAACGCATGCGGCAGCGAAACAGGAGACGGCTCATCGCCTTGCTGATGACGGCGGGTGTGGTCGCGGGACTGACGATCGGGGCGCCGTCGGCGCTTGCGCAGCCCGCACCAGCCCCTGCTCCGGCACCCGTCCCCGCACCGGCGCCGCCGCCGGCGAACCCGTTCGTCTTCCCGAACCCGTTCGCACCCCCGGCCCCCGTGGTACCGACGGCCGACGATCCGTTCCCGACGATCCCCGGCCAGCCGATGGCGATCCCGGAGGGCACCCCCGCCGGACAGAACCCGACCCCGTTCGTCGGTCAGCCGCCGTTCGTGCCGCCGTCGTTCAACCCGACCAACGGGTCGATCGTCGGCGCCGCCAAGCCGATCTACATCAACTTCCAGCGCCCCATCGCGAACCGGCAGATGGCCGAGGACGCGATCCACATCTCGTCCGTCCCGCCGGTTCCGGGCCGGTTCTACTGGACCAGCGACACCCAGGTGCGCTGGCGCCCGCAGGACTTCTGGCCGGCCGGCACCGTCGTCAACATCGACGCCGCGGGCACCAAGTCCAGCTTCAGCGTGCCTGAACAGCTCGTCGCGACCATCGACAACGACACCAAGCAGATGGAGGTCATGCGCGACGGTGTCTTGGAGAAGACGTTCCCCGTCTCGATGGGCAAGCCCGGGTACGACACCAAGAACGGCACCTATTACGTGCTGGAGAAGTTCGACACCATCGTCATGGATTCCTCTACCTACGGTGTCCCGGTCGACGACCCGTCCGGCGAGGGCTACAAGCTGAAGGTCAAGGACGCCGTCCGCATCGACAACAGCGGCATCTTCGTCCACGGTGCGCCGTGGTCGGAGGGTTCGCAGGGCTACAGCAACGTCAGCCACGGCTGCATCAACCTCAGCGCCGAGGACGCTGCCTGGTTCCGGCAGAACTTCGGCAGCGGCGACGCGGTGGTGATCAAGAACACCGACGGCGGCATCTACAACCAGCCCGACGGCGCTTCCGACTGGCAAATGTTCTGACGGGGTAACCCTTTCGCGCCACGCGGCGCGCCTCCCGTGCCACGATGGCACCGAGAGGGGCGATGACAGGCGACGACAGGGCAGTGGGACGCACGATCGCGGTGATCGTGCTCATGACACTGGCCACCATCGCCCTGCGCGGCTACCTGCCCGGCGCGCAGCGACCGCCCGATCCTGTGGATCCCGGCGCCGGCTCCGGCAGCGTCGTCGCGGTCGTCGTCATGCTGGCCGTGTCGATCGCCGTCATCGCGATCTCGATTCTGTCCCAAGCGCTTCGGCGCGCGGCGCGGCCCAGTCAGGGCGAACCTCAACGGCAGTGGCGCGGCGCCCGTGGCCGGCTGCCCTGGCGGTCGCTGGCGATCGCCACGATCGTGTTGCTCGCTTGGTCGCTGCTGTTGCTTCTGCTGATGCGGTGGGTGTCGCCCACCGTCCTAGATGATGCTCCGACCGCCGATCCCGGGGCACCCGCGCCGGGACCCCCGGACGACGCCGGCGGGGAGCAGCGCCCGCCTCCGGCAGATGACGGCGGCAACATGTTCGCGGTCCTTGCGACGGCGACGATCGTGTTGGTTCTGCTGTCGATCGGCGCGACGGTGTTCGGCCGCCGACGTATCGCCATCTCCCCACCGCCTGCTGCCTCCGCGACACCCAGGCCGCCGCTGGCTGCCGAACCCGACCTCGCCCGCGCCGCCGAACTCGGTCTGGCCGAGATGGACGACCCCGACCGCGACCCGCGTGAGGCGATCATCGCGTGCTATCTGGCGATGGAGCGCGAACTGGAGAAGTCTCCGGGCACCACGCCACAAGCTTCCGACACCCCGTCCGAGGTGCTGGCCCGTGCCATCGAACGTCATGCCTTGCAGGCCGGCAGCGCCACCGAACTGGTCGACCTGTTCGAAGAGGCCCGGTTCAGCCCGCACGTGATGAACGAATCGCATCGTGCTCATGCGGTACGCGCTCTGCGCGCGGTGCAGCGCGAACTGCAGGCAGTGCCATGACGAAAGTGATTGCCGCAGGCGTACTTCTGATCGTCGGCGTGCAGGCGTTCGCGTTCACGCAGCTGGAGCGCGAAGTCGTCGTCGCCGTCACCGGCGGCGCTCTGGCCTGCGTGCTGGTCGCGGTCCTGGCGCGGATGGACCGCGAGGCGGCGTTGGAGGAGGACGCTGTCGCCGATGACGCCGCAGCCGCGGTGCGTCGCTGGCTGTCACGCACCGAAACGCTGATCTCGTGGTCGGAATCCACTCGCGCCGACTGGGACCGCCGGCTGCGCCCGATGCTCGCGCGCCAATTCGAGCTCGCCGCCGGACGGCGTAAAGGCAAGGACGTCAGATCCTTTGAGGCGACCGGCCGGATGGTGTTCGGCGACGAGCTGTGGCAGTGGGTGGACCCCGACAACATCGCCCGCTCGGGCGGACAGGAGCCCGGACCGGGTCGCCGCACGCTCGACGACATCCTCGCGCGGCTGGAGCGGCTGTGAGCACACCTGCGGTCACCACCGAGCGCTGCGAATCGGTGCTCGACGAGATCGGCAGGGCTGTCGTCGGCAAGCGCGGCGCGCTCAACCTAATCCTGATGACGGTGCTGGCCCGCGGCCACGTGCTGGTCGAGGACCTCCCGGGCCTGGGAAAGACGTTGATCGCCAAGTCTTTCGCCGCAGCGCTAGGCCTGGAGTTCACCCGCGTCCAGTTCACCCCGGACCTGCTGCCCGCCGACCTGCTCGGGTCGACGATCTATGACATGCAGTCGGGCCGCTTCGAGTTCCGTCGCGGCCCCATCTTCACCAACCTGCTGCTCGGTGACGAGATCAACCGCACCCCGCCCAAGACCCAGGCCGCACTGCTGGAGGCGATGGCCGAACGACAGGTCAGCGTCGACGGCGTCACCCACCGGTTGCCCGAGCCGTTTCTCGTTCTCGCGACCGACAATCCGATCGAGTACGAGGGCACCTACCCGCTGCCCGAAGCGCAGCTCGACCGGTTCGCCATCCGGTTGGAGTTGAAATATCTGTCCGAACCCGAAGAAGCCACGATGCTGCGGCGCAGGCTCGACCGCGGCTCGGCGCCGGCGACGGTGCGCCAGGTCGTCGACGCGGCCGACCTGCTGCACATGCAGGAGTCGGTGGAGCAGGTGAGCGTGCACGACGATGTTGTGCAGTACGTGGTCTCACTGGCCGCCGCGAGTAGGCAGCACCCGCAGGTCGCGGTCGGGGCCAGTCCCCGGGCCGAGCTCGACCTCGTCCAGCTCGCACGGGCGCGTGCACTGCTGCTCGGCCGCGACTATGTGATCCCCGAAGACGTCAAAGCCCTTGCCGTGCCGACGATGGCGCACCGCATCAGCCTCCGACCGGAGATGTGGGTGCGCAAGGTCCAGGGTGCCGATGTCGTCGAGGAACTGCTGCGACGCACACCGGTGCCCAGGGCGCGCTGAGTATGGCCGCCGTCGAGTTGCGTTGGCGTGCTTCTAGTCTGACCAGGTCTGTGGCCTCCTGTGCAGCCGTCGCCATCACCGCCGCGCTGGTTACCGGCAGGTGGGAGCTGGTCGCGTTCGCGGTGCCACTGGTCGGGGTGCTGTGCTCCACCGGTTGGCAGCGCCAGGTGCCGTCTGTCGTCGTCGACGGAAACCCGGCGTTCCAACGGTGTTTCGAGGACGAGCAGTCGCAGGTGAGGGTGACGGCGAGTGCCGACGACGGCACGCCCGTGTCGTTGGCGTGCACGGCGGTTACCGGCATGGAACTGCGCGACGACGCCGCAACCGTCACCGTGCGGACGGCCCGCTGGGGGCGCTACCCGATCAGGGCGACGGTGCGGGTCAGCGGCAGGGGCGGGCTCCTTGAGGGGACGGGCACCGCCGATGCCGCGGAGATCTGCGTGTTTCCCGTCGCACCACCGCAATCCACCGGAATCCCGCGAACCGATCTGCTCGACCGGCTCGGCACCCACCTCACCCGGCACACCGGTCCCGGTGTGGAGTTCGCCGATATCCGGCCCTACGTTCCCGGTGACCAGTTGCGCACGGTCAACTGGCCGGTCAGCGCGCGACGCGGCGCGCTGCACGTCACCGAGCGAATCACCGACCGGGCCGCCGACGTCGTCGTGCTCGTCGACACCTATCCGCAGCCGCCGGGGCCGGCCACCGCGGCGACCGAGCGGACAGCCAGAGGTGCGGCGCAGGTGGTCCAGAGCGCGCTGCGCTACGGCGACCGGGCGGGCCTCGTCGCCCTCGGTAGCCGCAACACCCGGTGGCTGGGCGCCGATATCGGGCAGCGGCAGTTCTATCGAATCCTCGACACGATGCTCGGTGCGGCAGACACTTACGAGACCGCGACGGGCACCCTCGCGCCCCGCCCCGCCGTGCCCACCGGGGCCATCGTCATCGCGTTCTCCACCATGCTCGACACCGAATTCGCGCTGGCGCTCATCGATCTGCGCAAGCGGGGGCACCCGGTGGTCGCGGTCGACGTCCTCGTGGGCAGTCCGGTCGAAGGCGACCACGACCCGCTGGTGCACCGCATGTGGTCGATGCAGCGATCGTTCATGTACCGCGACATGGCAACCGTCGGCGTCGACATCGTGGCCTGGCCGGGTGACGCCACCTTGGATCAGGCGATGGCGCTGGTGCCCGTCCACAGGTCGCGCCGATGACCAGGATGCTGCTGCCGTCGGCCTTCGGGTTCCTGATGGTCGGAGCCGCGGCGTTCCGTGCTGACGGTCCCGCGGTCGTGGTCGCCGTTGTGGCGGTGGCGGCCGTGGTCGCGTCGGCATGGTGGCGGCCTGCGGCCACCGTCGCGGTACTGCTGGCGGTCGCGACGGTGGTGCTCGCCGATTCCGCGCCGATGCACACGCTGCTCGCCGGCCTGGCCGCGGCGGTGTATCTGGTGTTGCGCCATACCGATCCGACCGTCCCGACGATGGCGTTCGCTGTCGGCTTCGCGGTGGTGGTGGCCGTCGCCGTCGCGTTGCCCGTGCAGGTGGCGTGGCTGCCGCTGGCCGCCCCGTTGGCTCTGCTGGCCGGATACCTGCTGGCGTTGCGGCCGTTCCTGCGCTCGCGCTGACGCGGCGTTCCGTCGGTCACAGTAGGCATCTTTACCGGCACCGGGGGAACCCCGTGACTGGTACAAGGAGGTACACATGAGCCACCCGAAGATCGACGTGAAAACCCAGGCCGCGCCCGTACTTCTCTACGACGGCATCTGCGGTGTCTGTAACAGCGCAGTGCAGACCATCCTTCGACTCGACCCACACGGCAGCCTGCGCTTCGCCGCACTGGACAGCGATTTCGCCCGCGGCGTGATCGATCGGCACCCGTTCCTGGCCGGGGTGGACTCTGTGGTGTTCGTCGAGAGGCCGGGTCAGTTCGACGAAGAGGTGGCGGTCAAATCGGATGCCGCGCTCTGTGTCGCCGGCTACCTCGGTGGCCCGTGGCGGGTGCTGCGGGTGGCAGGTGTCGTCCCTGCCGCCGTGCGGGACGCTCTCTACGACGGCTTCGCGCGGGTGCGCTACCGGATCTTCGGCACTCACGACACGTGCCCCATTCCGGCACCGGAAGTCCGCGCGCGGTTCCTGGACTGATCTACTTCCTGCCGGCGTGATCTCCGGCGCTCAGCGCATCAATTCCAGATGTGCACGCGACGATCCGGCTCCAAGTACAGCTCGTCGTCGGCGCTGACCCCGAACGCATCGTAGAACGCGTCCATGTTGCGGACCACCCCGTTGCAGCGGAACTCCGCAGGTGAGTGCGGGTCTACCGCGAGGCGCCGAATCGCTTCGGCCTCACGGGATTTCGTACGCCACACCTGCGCCCAGCCGAAGAACACCCGCTGCTCGCCGGTCAACCCGTCGATCACCGGCGCCTCCGCGCCGTCGAGCGAAAGCTTGTAGGCCAGCAACGCAATCGACAGCCCGCCCAGATCTCCGATGTTCTCGCCGACCGTGAAGGCCCCGTTCACATGATGGGCAGGATCGAGTCCGCGCGGCGTGAACTGCTCGTACTGTTCGATCAAAGCCTTTGTTCGCAAACCGAACTCGGCCCGGTCGTCGTCGGTCCACCAGTCCACCAAGTTGCCGTCACCGTCGTACTTGGCGCCCTGATCGTCGAAACCGTGGCCGATCTCGTGACCGATGACCGCACCGATGCCGCCGTAGTTCGCGGCGTCGTCGGCGTCGGCGTCGAAGAACGGAGGCTGCAGGATCGCGGCGGGGAACACGATCTCGTTCATGCCCGGGTTGTAGTAGGCGTTGACCGTCTGCGGCGTCATGAACCACTCGTCACGGTCCACCGGTCCGCCCAACTTGGCGAGATCGCGGTCGTACTCCAATTCATAGCCGCGCCGGTAGTTTCCGTACAGGTCGTCACGCTTGATCACCAGCGACGAATAGTCCCGCCACTTGTTCGGATAGCCGATCTTCGGCGTGAACTTGTCGAGCTTGGCCAGCGCCTTCTCGCGCGTCTGCGGGGTCATCCAATCCAGCGTGTTGATGCTGACGCGGTACGCCTCACGCAGGTTGGCGACCAGTTCGTCCATCCGGGCCTTGGCCTGCGGCGGGAAGTGGCGCTCCACGTAGAGCCGTCCCAGCGCCTCGCCCATCAGGCTTTCGGTGACCGAGACGCCGCGCTTCCAGCGCTCGCGGATCTCCTCCGTGCCCGACAGTAACTTGCCGTAGAACGCGAAGTCCTCGGCGATGAGCTCGTCGGTCAGCAGGAACGTCCTGCCGTGAATGACGCGCCATCGCAGCCAGTTCTTCCAGTCCTCCAGGTCTTCGTCGGCCCACAGGGCGGCAAAGGAGGTCAGGTAGTCGGGCTGGCGCACAACGACTTCGGACGGCCCGCTCCGGCCCCCGGAGAGGTCAGCACCGAGCCCGCCCAGCCAGCCCTGCCAGTTGAAGCCCGGTGCCTCGTCGACTACCTCGACGAACGTCCGCAGGTTGTAGGTCAGATCGGCGTCGCGGCGCTTCACGACATCCCAGTGTGCGGCCGCGATCTTGGTCTCCAGCGCGACGATCTTCGTCGCTGTCTGCGCGTGATCGCCGCCGTACACCAGCGCGAACATCGCCGCGATGTGCCCGGGGTAGGCGGCCAGGATCTCGGCGTGCTGCTCGTCGCGGAAGTAGGACTCGTCGGGAAGACCGATCCCCGACTGACTCAGGTGCAACAGGTAGCGCGTCGAGTCCTTCGAGTCGGTGTCGACGTAGAGGCCGGTGCCGCCGCCGATACCGCTGCGCTGGAGCGAGCCGAGCACCCCGGCTAGGGCGTCGCGCGAGTCGGCGGCGTCGATCGCGGCCAGTTCGTCGAGCAGTGGCTGCAGGCCACGCGCGCGCACCGTCTGCTCGTCCATGAAGCTCGCATACAGATCGCCGATGCGCTGCTCGTCGGTACCTTCAGCAGCGTTGGCGTCAGCCGCTTCGGTGATCAGGTCGCGGATCTGCTCCTCGGCGCGGTCGTAGAGCGTGCGGAAGGCACCGTCGGTGGCCCGGTCGCCGGGGATCTGGTATTCGCGCAGCCAGCGGCCGTTGACGTGACCGAACAGGTCGTCCTGTGGGCGGACATCGGCGTCGACGTAGCGCAGGTCGATGCCGGACTGGAGATTCGGGGAAGCTTCTAACGTCACCCCACCAGCGTGCCAGAAACGTCCAGGTACCCTCACGCGCATGCCCGACGACGAGCAGGTCCCCGAGCACGAACCGCGTGGTGGCGGCGTCCACGGGGTCTTCACAGGCTTCGGCGTCGCTTCGGCCGTGCTGGGGGTGGTGGCGCTCATCGCCGTCGTGCTGGCGGCCATGGTGTGGTCCGGGCATCGCGACAAAACCGCCGAACTCCGATACCGCACCCAGGTGCTGCAGGCGGCCGCGGACTGGACGGGCGTCCTGATCAACATGAACAAAGACACCGTCGACGCCGACATGACCAAGCTCCACGAGGGCACCGTCGGGCAGCTCAACGCGGACTTCGAGACCAGCGTGGAGCCCTTCCGCAGGCTGGTTCAGACCCTGCAGTCGACGACCACCGGCCAGGTCGACTCCGTGGCGATCGAGACCATCCACCACGACCAGCCCGGCGCTCAACCGCCGCCCGAGGCGGATCTGGCCGGCTTCTCGTCGCGCACCGACACCGTCATGGTGATCGCGACCTCCCTGAGCGAGAACTCCGGCACCGAAGAGCCTCAGACGGTGCGCTGGACGCTGCGGTTGGACGTCACCGACGTCGACGGCAAGCTGCTCATTTCGCGGTTGGAGCCCATCCGATGAGGAATCGGCTGCGCGTCCTCGCATTCGATGTGCTGGCGCCCCTCGCGGCGGTGCTGGCGCTGGTGTACATCGGCATCGCCCTGGCCTGGCCGCTGTGGTGGGTGTCGGTCTGCTCGGTGCTCTGCGTCCTCGTCGTCGAAGGCGTCGTGGTGAACTTCGCGCTCGCACGTCGCGACGCCGTCACGGTCGGCACCGACGACGACGGACCCGGGCTGCGGCTGGCGGTCGTCGGGACGGCCACGGCTGCGCTGGTGGCTGCGGCGGTCGTCGGCTACGTGAAGTGGACGGTCCCCGACCGCACGCTCAACGCCGACAGCGCCGAGGTGACCGGCATCGCGAGCAGCGTCGCGGAGGCCTCCGCGACGTTCACGCCGCAAAACCCGACCTCGTCGATCGACCGCGCCGCGGGCATGATGTCGCCTGCCAGCGCCGAGCGGTTCAAGAATGAGTTCGCGGCGGTGGCAAAGGATTTGGGCAGCCGAAACGTATCGGCCCAGGCCAGCACGGTATCGGCGGGCGTCGAGGCCATCGGTCCCGACGCGGCCAGTGTGGCGGTCATCCTGCGCGGCACGCAGTCTTCGCCCGGGAAGCAGCCCGACACCGCGGTGCTCGCGCTGCGGGTCGCGCTGTCGAAGACCGACGGCCGCTGGGTTGTCGAGGACGTCTCGCCGATCCACTCCCGCTGACCACCCAGCCACGCTCCGGCCCGCCGGGACTAATCCGGCCGGGAGTGGGAACACCCTTGGGCCAGACGTTGGAGGGAAGGGGCGCTGCCTTGACGCAGGTTTCCGAGCTGGACTGCCCGAAGCGCATGCAGTTCGGCCCGTGCGGTGGGGTTCGACCCGACGGGCAATGTGAGATGCGGGCCGGGCCGTGCGTGTTCCCCGACGTCGTCCCCTGGGAAGGTCTGGTCCCCGAGCCGCGCGCCGTGAGCGCCCCGTTGGTCCTCACCGACTTCAGTAGCCTCCCTTTCGACCTGGACGACATGACCGCGACGGCCGCGGCCCTCTCCGGAACGTGCGACGCGGTGCTGGTCGGCGAACATCAGAACCGCCCCGACTTCCCACCGGTCCTGACGGCGAGCACGCTGCTCGACAGCGGTGTCGAACCGTGGATCACGCTGTCGTGCCGGGACCGCAACCGGGTGGTGCTCGAACAGGAATTGCGCGGACTGCAACTCGTCGGGGTACAGACGGTGCTGTGCGTGACCGGCGACGGGCGCGCCTACGACGTGCGCCCCGACGTGACGCAGACTTTCGACCTCGACGGGCCACGACTGGTGTCGCTGGCCGCGTCACTGGCGATGACGACCGCGGTTCCCGAAACCCCCACGGCCCCGCCGGTTTCGCAGCGACCGCAGCGACTGGTGCACAAGCAGCGGGCAGGCGCCGGCGTGGCCGTCCTGAACCATGTGTCGACCCCGGCGATGGTCGCGCAGTTCATGGCTGCCGCCCGCGAGGCCGGTCTGACGATTCCGGTGCTCGCGGCGGTCGCGGTGCTGACCGACGAGGCCTCCGCCGCGGCACTGCAGGGACTTCCGGGCCTGGCCCTCGATGACGCGGTGGTGCGCTCGATCCTGACCGCACCCGATCCGCGCGAGGCCGGCATCTCGGCGGCGGTGGACGAAGCCCGGGCCCTGCTCGGCATCGACGGGGTGGTCGGCGTCAACATTTCCGGTCTGGCCTCGGGTGCGGGCACCCGGGTCGGGGCGGAGATCAAGGCCGAAGTGGGACAACGTATTCGAGAGTGGGTGCGAAGCAATGGGTGAGGCGATGTCGGCCGAGTTCGACACCGTCGCCGAATGGACCGCGGAGGTGGCCCGAGACCTCGGCCCGGACTTCTACACCCCGGCGGGCTGTCGCGGCAGCGGCAACCCGGCCGCACTTGACTGGCTCGTCGACGAACTCGCACTCGGGGCCGGGGAGTCGTTCCTGGACTGCGGCGCCGGGGTCGGCGGTCCTGCGGCGTACGCCGTCCAGCAGCGCGCTGTCGAACCCGTGCTGGTCGACCCCGAGGGCGGCGCGTGCCGGGCGGCCCGATCACTGTTCGGGTGGCCCGCGGCGCAGGCCAGCGCGTCGAAGCTGCCGTTCGGCGACGACATCTTCGACGCCGCATGGTCTCTCGGCGTGCTGTGCACCGTGCCGGATCAGTCGGGTCTGCTCACCGAGTTGCGGCGCGTGGTGCGGGCTCCCGGGCGTATCGGGCTCCTCGTGTTCCTCGCCGAGGAGCAGCTGTCACCGCAGGATCAGCCCGAGGGCAACCGCTTCCCGACCGAGGCTTCGCTGCAGCAGCTTCTCTTCGACGCCGGGCTGACCATCGCGAGCAGGGTGAAAACCGCCGACGTGCCGGAAATCCCCGAACAGTGGCAGTCGAAGATGGACGCCGTCGAGGAAGCTCTGCAACGCAGGCACGGGCACAAGCGGCCGTGGCAACTGGCCGAGGAACAATCCGACGAGATGGGCCGACTGCTCGGCGACGGGCTCGTGACCGGGCACGTGCTCAGCCTGCGTTTTCACGAGTGAGAAGCCAGGGCTGTGATCGATGGGCGGCGGCTAGTTGTACTGACCACGGACGTTGGTGACGGCGTGGTGAGGTGACAAGACGAA
>ERZ500977.182-NODE-182-length-12083-cov-6.400067_pt1 | contig 12083 bp, 9 predicted proteins | sample MGYA00248863_ERZ500977 | MGnify/ENA primary metagenome ERZ500977 (study PRJEB25958, sample SAMN03398581) | human skin metagenome | study: EMG produced TPA metagenomics assembly of the Human Skin Microbiome Metagenome (human skin metagenome) data set.
CTCAAGGGCAAGCAGGGCCGGTTCCGCCAGAACCTGCTCGGCAAGCGCGTCGACTTCTCCGGCCGCTCGGTGATCGTGACCGGTCCGGAGCTGAAGCTGCACCAGTGCGGCCTGCCGAAGAAGATGGCACTCGAGCTCTTCAAGCCGTTCATCTACTCGCGCCTCGACGCGAAGGGCCTCTCCTCGACCGTCAAGCAGGCGAAGAAGGTGGTGGAGAAGGAGCGTCCCGAGGTCTGGGACATCCTCGACGAGGTGATCCGCGAGCACCCGGTGCTCCTCAACCGCGCGCCCACCCTGCACCGCCTCGGCATCCAGGCCTTCGAGCCGGTGCTGATCGAGGGCAAGGCGATCCAGCTGCATCCGCTCGTCTGCTCAGCCTTCAACGCCGACTTCGACGGCGACCAGATGGCCGTGCACGTCCCCCTCTCGCTGGAAGCCCAGCTTGAGGCGCGCGTCCTGATGATGTCCACGAACAACGTGCTGTCGCCGGCCAACGGCAAGCCGATCATCGTGCCGTCGCAGGACATGATCCTCGGGCTCTACTATCTCTCGATCATGCGCGAGGGACAGCCGGGCGAGGGGATGATCTTCGGCACCCTGGAGGAAGTCGATCACGCGCTGCACGCGGGGCTCGTCAACCTGCACACGAAGATCACCGCCCGTGTCGAGCAGATCGACGGGAATGGCGAGGCCTTCCTGAAGCGGTTCGAGACCACGCCGGGCCGCCTGCGGCTCGGGGCGCTGCTCCCGAAGAACTTCAAGACCCCGTTCGATCTCGTCAACCGACTCCTGCGCAAGAAGGAGGTCGGCGAGGTCATCGACAACGTCTACCGCCACTGCGGCCAGAAGGAATCGGTGATCTTCTGCGATCAGATCATGGGGCTCGGCTTCACCGAGGCCTTCAAGGCGGGCATCTCCTTCGGCAAGGACGACATGGTCGTCCCGGAGACCAAGTGGGAGATCGTCAACCAGACCCGCGATCAGGTGAAGGAGTTCGAGCAGCAGTACATGGACGGCCTGATCACCCAGGGTGAGAAGTACAACAAGGTCGTCGATGTCTGGTCCCGCTGCTCCGACCTCGTTGCCGAGGCGATGATGGGCGAGATCTCGGCCATGCGCCGCGACGACGCCGGAGCGGAGATGGAGCCGAACTCGGTCTACATGATGTCGCACTCGGGCGCCCGTGGTTCGCCCCAGCAGATGAAGCAGCTGGGCGGCATGCGCGGCCTGATGACCAAGCCCTCGGGCGAGATCATCGAGACGCCGATCGTGTCGAACTTCAAGGAAGGCCTGACCGTGCTCGAGTATTTCAACTCGACCCACGGTGCCCGCAAGGGTCTGGCCGACACCGCGCTCAAGACCGCGAACTCCGGGTATCTCACCCGGCGTCTGGTGGACGTCGCCCAGGACTGCATCGTCAAGATGGACGATTGCGGCACCGAACGCTGCATCACCGCGCGGGCTGCGATCAAGGACGGCGAGATCGTCTCCTCGCTCAGCGAGCGGATCCTCGGCCGCGTCGCGGCGGAGGACGTGCTCGACCCGAAGACCCAGGCCGTGATCTTCCGGCGCGGCGATCTGATCGAGGAGCGCGACGCCGACATGATCGAGGCGTCGGGCGTTCTCGACATCAAGATCCGCTCGCCGCTGACCTGCGAGGCCGATGACGGCATCTGCGCCCAGTGCTACGGGCGCGATCTCGCCCGCGGCACCAAGGTGAACCCCGGCGAAGCCGTGGGCATCATCGCGGCGCAGTCGATCGGCGAGCCGGGCACGCAGCTGACGATGCGCACCTTCCACATCGGCGGCATCGCGCAGGGCGGTTCGCAGTCCTTCCTCGAGGCGAGCCAGGAAGGCGCGCTGTCCATGCGCAACGGCACGACGATCACCAACGTCGATGGCGAGCAGATCGTCATGGCCCGCAACATGGAGCTCGTCATCACCGACGAGAACGGCGTCGAGCGCGCGGTGCACAAGCTCAGCTTCGGCACCAAGCTGCTGGCCAAGGCCGGCGCCGACGTGAAGCGCGGCGACAAGCTGGCGGAATGGGATCCCTACACCCTTCCGATCATCGCCGAGAAGGCAGGTGTCGCGAAATTCGTCGACCTCACCCCGGGCCTGTCGGTCCGCGAGGAGACCGACGACGCGACCGGCATCAGCCAGAAGATCGTGACCGACTGGCGCGCGGCCCCGCGCGGCAATGATCTCAAGCCCGAGATCATCGTCATGGACCCCGAGACCGGCGAGCCCGTGCGGCTCGACAACGGCAACCCCGAGGTCCACGCGATGTCGGTCGACGCGATCCTCTCGATCGAGGACGGCCAGTCGGTGCGGCCCGGCGACGTGCTCGCGCGTATCCCGCGCGAGGGCGCGAAGACCAAGGACATCACCGGCGGTCTGCCGCGTGTGGCCGAGCTCTTCGAGGCGCGCCGCCCGAAGGACCACGCGATCATCTCCGAGATCTCGGGCAACGTGCGGTTCGGCAAGGACTTCAAGAACAAGCGGCGGATCACCATCGTGCCCGTCGAGGACGGCGCCGAGCCGATCGAATACATGGTGCCGAAGGGCAAGCACATCCCCGTGCAGGAAGGCGACTTCATCCAGAAGGGCGAGTACATCATGGACGGCAACCCTGCCCCCCATGACATCCTCGCCATCATGGGCATCGAGGCGCTGGCCGACTACCTGATCGAGGAAGTGCAGGAGGTCTACCGGCTGCAGGGCGTGAAGATCAACGACAAGCACATCGAGGTGATCGTCCGCCAGATGCTGCAGAAGTGGGAGATCGCGGAATCCGGCGGCACGACGCTCCTCAAGGGCGAACAGGTCGACAAGATCGAGTTCGACGAGGAGAACGAGAAGGCCATCGCGGCCGGCCGCGAGCCCGCCCGGGGGGCGCCGATCCTGCTCGGCATCACCAAGGCGAGCCTGCAGACCCGCAGCTTCATCTCGGCGGCCTCGTTCCAGGAAACGACGCGCGTGCTGACCGAGGCGGCGACCCAGGGCAAGCGCGACAAGCTCGTGGGGCTGAAGGAGAACGTCATCGTCGGCCGGCTGATCCCGGCGGGCACCGGTGGCGCGACCCAGATGATCAAGAAGATCGCGGTCGACCGCGACACCGCGATCATCGCCCAGCGCCGGGACGAAGCGGCTGCGGCCCTGCCGGTGGAAGAGCCGGCCGAGCCCGCCGAGCCGATGGGCTTCGACGCCGAGTAAATAATCCAAGGGCTCCGAGCCCTTGGCTGCACAGGCTTCGGGAGGGGGCGCCGCAGGGCGCCCCCTTTCGCGTTTCCACGGGCGAAACTGTCTTCAAATCGCCAGATACTCGTCATGAGAGCGACACACTGGCCGCCTATCCCGACCGGAGACAGCCCGCGCCGCCCCCGCCCTTCGCCAGCGGGGAGCGGCCTCCCGTACCGGAGCCATCCAGATGACCGAGCCCCTGCCCCACCGCCCGTTCCGCACCAGCCGCCTCGAGGATGCGGACGGTCCCGGCCTGAACCCGACCGCCGCGCCGACCATGGGCGAGGTGATCGCGGAACGCTTCTCGCGCCGGGGCTTCCTGCGCGGGGCGCTGGCGACGACGGCGATCGCCGCGACCGTCAGCCCGCTCGCGCTCATCACCGCCGACCGCGCCGCCGCGGCCGCCGGGACCAGCTCGCGCTTCGACTTCCCCGAGGTGGAGGCCGGCATCGACGAGACCCACCACGTCGCCGAAGGCTATGACGCCGATGTCCTGCTGCGCTGGGGCGATCCGATCTTCGCGGATGCCCCGGCCTTCGACATCAAGAACCAGACCCCCGAGACCCAGGCCCGGCAGTTCGGTTACAACAACGACTTCGTCGGCTTCATCCCGCTCGAGGGTGCCGCCGACCGGGGCCTGCTCGTGGTGAACCACGAATATACCGACTCGCATCTCATGTTCCCCGGCATCGTCAAGGTTGCGGCCAAGGAAGGCGGCGAGACCGAGCTGGAGCTTGCGCCCGCCGACCGGAACCGCGTCGATGTCGAGATGGCGGCCCATGGCGGCAGCATCGTCGAGATCCGCCGCGTGAACGGCAAGTGGCAGCCGGTCCTCGACGGCGCGCTCAACCGGCGCATCACCGTCACGACCGAGATGCGGCTCCACGGCCCCGCGGCCGGCAGCCCGCGTCTCGCGACCACGGCCGATCCCACCGGCACGACGGTCTTCGGCACGTTCAACAATTGCGCCGGCGGCGTGACGCCCTGGGGCACCTACATCATGGCCGAGGAGAACATCCACGGCTACTTCCTCGGCGACCTGCCGAAGGACCACCGCGAAACCGCGAATTACGAACGGCTCGGCATCCCCGAGGGCACCTATGAATGGGGCCGCTTCCACGACCGGTTCGACCTGTCGAAGGAGCCGAACGAGGCGAACCGCTTCGGCTGGGTGGTGGAGGTCGATGTCCTCGATCCCAGCTCCACGCCGAAGAAGCGGACCGCCCTTGGCCGCTTCAAGCACGAGGGCGCGGAGAACATCGTCGCGCTGGGCGGTCAGGTCGTCTTCTACCTCGGCGACGACGAGCGGTTCGACTATGTCTACAAGTTCGTGACCGCCGGGCGCTTCAACCCGGACGACCGTGCCGCCAACATGGACCTGCTCGACGAGGGCACCCTCTATGTCGCCCGCTTCGAGCCGGATGGCCGGATGCTCTGGCTGCCGCTCGTCCATGGCGAGGGCCCGCTGACCGCCGCGAACGGCTTCGAAAGCCAGGCGGACGTGCTCATCGAGACCCGGCGCGCCGCCGACCTGCTCGGCGCCACGCCGATGGACCGCCCCGAGGACATCGAGCCGAACCCGACCAACGGTCATGTCTACGTGATGCTGACCAACAACGTGAAGCGCAAGGCGGATGGCACCGACGCCGCCAACCCCCGCGCCGAGAATGCCTTCGGCCATATCATCGAGATCGCCGAAGCCGAGGGCGACTTCGCGGCCACCAGCGGCCGCTGGGAGATCCTGCTCAAATGCGGCGATCCGCGGGTGGCCGAGGTGGGGGCGAGCTTCTCGACCGACACCACGGTCAACGGCTGGTTCGGCATGCCCGACAACTGCTCGGTCGACAGCGAGGGCCGGCTCTGGGTGGCGACGGACGGCAACAGCGCGGGCAAGACCGGCCGCACCGATGGCGTCTGGGCCGTGGACACCGACGGCAGCGCCCGTGGCACCTCGCGCCTGTTCTTCCGCGTGCCGGTCGGGGCCGAGATGTGCGGCCCGCGGATGCTCTCCGACCTCGAGACGATGTTCGTCGCCGTCCAGCACCCCGGCGACGGCGGCGATGACTGGGCGCCCTTCGGCCGCCTGTCCTATTTCGAGGATCCCTCGACCCGCTGGCCCGACTTCGCCGACGGCATCCCGCCGCGCCCGGCCGTGGTGCAGATCACCCGTCAGGGCGGCGGCCGGATCGGCTGAGCGCCATCGGGTAGGCAACGGGCCCTGCGCCCCAGACCACCGCGCCGGGAAGACCGGCGCGGTGGTCAGCGTATTGTCAGGTCGGCTGTGCCAGGATCAGCCGCCATGATCCCGCGCCTCCTTCTCACCGCCCTTCTCCTCGCCGCGCCGACCCGGGCGGACGAAATGGACTACGAACGCGCCCGGCAGGCAGTCGAGCGGCACGAGGTCCTGCCTCTCGTCGATCTCCTTGACACGGTGGAGCGCACTACCCGCGCCCGGATGATCGAGGTAGAATTCGAGGAAGAGGACGGACGGTATATCTATGAATTCGAGCTGGTCGCCGCGGACGGACGGCTGATCGAGACGGTCATGGATGCCCGGACCGGGCAGATCCTGTCGATCGGCGAGGAGGATGACGACTGATGCGCGCACTCGCGGTCGAGGATGATCCGCGCATTCGGCGGGATGTCTCTGCGGCCCTCGCCGCGGCGGGATTCCGCGTCGAGGTGGCCGAGACGGGCGAGGAAGCCTGGTTCCTCGGCGATACCGAGGATTATGACCTCGTCATCCTCGACCTCGGCCTGCCCCGGCTCGACGGTCTCACGGTGCTGAAGCGCTGGCGGGCGAACGGCCGGACCATGCCCGTGCTGGTGCTGACCGCGCGGGGCGCCTGGACCGAACGGGTGGAGGGGATCGACGCCGGGGCGGACGACTATCTGGCCAAGCCCTTCCACATCCCGGAACTGGTGGCACGGGCGCGCGGACTGGTGCGGCGGGCCGCCGGCCATGCCACCCCGACGCTGCAGATCGGCGCGCTGGTCATCGACCCGGTGCGGATGGCCGTGACGCTGAACGGTCTGCCCGTGGCGCTCTCGCCGCTCGAATAGCGCCTCCTCGCCTATCTCGGGCACCAGCGCGACCGGACGGTGTCCCCCGGCGAACTCCTCGAACATCTCTACGGGGACGAGGACCGCGAGGCCAATGCGCTGGAGGCGGTGGTCGCCCGGCTGCGGCGCAAGCTCGGCGGCGGCATCCTCGGGACACGCCGCGGCTTCGGCTATTTCCTGGAGGGGACGGCGTCGTGACGCCGGCAGCCGCCGCGCGCCCTCCCCGGGTCCAGCCGGGCGGTTGAGGTGATACCGGATCGGGGTGACGGCTTCGCGTTCTGCCCCACGCACCGACGCCCCGTCCGTCTGCCCTGCACCGGCCCGGCCGGGCGAACCGATCAGCCGGAGCCGGCATGAGCCTGAGCTCGCTCCGCCTCCGGCTCCTGGCCGCCGGCACCGCGGCGGTGCTGGTGTCGCTCGCCGTCGCGGCCCTCGGCCTCGGCCCGCTCTTCGAGCGCCACGTCCGGCGGCTGGCGATCGCGGAGCTGAGCTTCGACCTGAACCAGCTCGCGGCGGCACTCGCCCGCGGCCCGGGCGGCACCGTGGTGCTGCGCAGGACCCCGACCGACCCGCGCTTCGACCAGCCGCTGTCCGGGCGCTACTGGCAGGTCGAGACGGAGGGCGCCGTTCACCGGTCGCGCTCGCTGTGGGACGGGCAGCTTGCCCTGCCGCCCCCGCCGCCCGACGGCAGCCCGCGCGAGATCGAGGTCGTCGGGCCCCACAGCACGACCCTCCTCGTCCAGCAGCGCGCGCTGCGCCTCGGCACCCGCACCGCGCGGGCGGCCGTCGCGATCGATCTTTCCGAACTGCGCGCCGCCTCGCGGTCCTTCATGGGCGATGCGGTGCCGTATTTCCTGCTGCTCGCCGCGGTGCTGATCGCCGCCGGCTGGGTCCAGGTGACGGTGGGGCTCCGGCCGCTCGCCCGGGTCGGCAGCCGGGTGGCCGAGGTCCGCTCCGGCGCGGCGCCGCGGCTCGGGCAGGACTTTCCCGACGAGGTGCAGCCCCTGGCCGCCGAGGTGGATGCGCTGATCGCCGCGCGCGAGGAGGAAACGGCCCGTGCCCGCGCCCGGGCGGCAGACCTCGCCCATGGCCTGAAGACCCCGCTGCAGGCGCTGGTCGGCGAGGCCGACCGCCTGCGGGCCGCCGGTGCCGCCCCGGCAGCGGATGGCCTCGACGAGATCGCCAGCGCCATGGGCCGCCACATCGACCGCGAACTGGCCCGGGCGCGCATCGCCCTCGCCAGCCCGGGCGTCGCCTGCGATCCGGCCCTGGTCGCGACGCGGCTCCTTGGCGTCCTGCGGCGCACCGGGGCGGGCGAGCGCCTCGCCTGGCAGACGGAGTTCGCGCCGGGCCTGCGGCTTCGGATCGACGCCGACGACCTGACGGAGGCGCTGGGGGCCGTGCTGGAGAATGCCGCGCGCCATGCGCGGTCCGCCGTCACGGTCACGGCAGCCGCAGCGACGCCCCCGGGACGGGCCGCGATCCTCATCCGCGACGACGGCCCCGGAATCCCGGAGGAATATCTCGAGACGCTGACCGAGCGCGGGCTGCGCCTCGACCAGGCGGACTTCGCGCCGGGCGGCACCGGCCTCGGCCTCGCCATCGCCCGCGAGATCACCGAGGCCGCGGGGGGCACGCTCAGCCTGCACAACCGCAACCCGGGTCTGGAAGTGAGGCTCGAATTTTCGCTGGCAGCGCCCCGCCGCAACCTGACGTCCAGCTGACGGCCAGCATCAGGCCCACGTCAGCACCGCCCCCGTATTGATGTCCCGTCGCCGCTGCACGGCAAGCGGACGGAAGCAACATCAGGAGACGGACATGGCTACCATCAACGGCACCTCGCGCAGCAACGAGCTGGTCGGCACCAACGGCAATGACATCATCCGGGGCTATGGCGGCAACGACGAGATCGAGGGGCGCGGCGGCAACGACTTCCTCTATGGCGGCAACGGCAACGACGAGATCGACGGCGACTCGGGCCGGGATCTTCTCTATGGCGGCAGCGGGCACGATGAGCTCGACGGCGACTCGGGGAATGACCGGCTCTTCGGCGGCTCCGGGAACGACGAACTCGACGGCGGCTCGGGCAAGGACCGGCTGTTCGGGGGCGCCGGCAATGACGAGATGGACGGTGGCTCCGGCAACGACTACCTGCGCGGCGGCGCGGGCAACGACCGTTTCGTCTTCGACGATGACGACGCAGGCCGGGACCGGATCGTCGACTTCACCTTCGGCGAGGACCGGATCGACCTCGACGATTTCGACGACATCGGCTTCCAGCAGGTGATCTCCGGCGCCCAGCAGGTGGGCGACGACGTGCTCTTCACCTTCGAGCCCGGCCATAGGGTGCTGGTCGACAACACCACCGTGTCGCAGTTCGATTCCGGCGACTTCCTGTTCGGATAATACAGTCCGGAACGGCCGGCGGGGGCAGGGTCCCTCGCCGCCGCAGCGGCATGCCCGGCCTCAGCCGACGGCCGCCTCCAGCTGCTCGACCAGGCCCTCGAGCACCTTGATCCGCGAATACCGCTTGTGGTTCGACTCGACCAGCGTCCAGGGCGCCTTGGCCGTCGAGGTGAGCGCCACCATGTCCTCGACCGCAGCGGCATAGTGATCCCACTTGTCGCGGTTGCGCCAGTCGTCGTCGGTGATCTTGAACCGCTTGTAGGGCGTCTGCTTCCGGGCTTCGAACCGCGCGAGCTGCTCGTCCTTGTCGATCGCCAGCCAGAACTTGGCGACGAGATACCCGGCGTCGGTCAGTTCCTCCTCGAAGGCGTTGATCTCGTCATAGGCGCGGCGCCAGTCGGCCGGGGCCGCGAAGCCCTCCACCCGCTCGACCAGCACCCGCCCGTACCAGCTGCGATCGAAGATCGCGACATGGCCCCGCGCCGGCACCCGCCGCCAGAACCGCCAGAGATAGGGGCGCGCCAGTTCCTCGTCGGTCGGGGCGGCGATCGGGTGCACCTGGCTGGTGATCGGGTTGAGCGCACCGCGCAGGCGGCGGATCACCCCGCCCTTGCCGGCCGCGTCATTGCCCTCGAAGACCGCGACGAGCGCGCGCTTCTTGCGGAAGGCCCGGCTCTGGGTCAGCTCGAAGATGCGGCTGCGGGCCTCGGACAGGGCCGTCTCATAGGCCCCGGCGTCGATGTCGCGGGTGAGGTCCAGCGCCTTGAGGAGATCGGGGCCCTTGGTGATCCGGCGGGCGGTCCGCGCCGGCGGGCTCCGCCGGGCCGGCTTGTCCGCCACCGCGGCCAGCAACGCGTCCTTGACCAGCCGCCCCACCTCGAGGTCGCGCCGGTGGGGAAAGGTGGCATCCACGAAATGCCAGGGCGCGGCCGTCTCGCCCGTCGCCTCCAGCAGCTCCTGCGCCGCCGAGACCAGCGCCTTCCTCTCCTTGCGGGTGTTGATTTCGGTCCATTCCCGCGTGAGCGGGTTGCGCAGCGAGCCGGGCTGCTCCCGCGGACCGGCAGCCGGCGGATCGAAATCGCCGGCCTGCAGCCAGATCTTGAGGACGCCGACGCCCTCGGCCGCGAGCATCGCCTCGTCCCGGTTGATGTCGGCGATCTCTTCCAGGAAGGTGCGGCGCCGCATCTCGCCCGTTGCACGGTCGAGCAGCACCTGATGATACCACGAGCCGAGCACGATCCCGATGCGCCCGCGCGCCGGCATCTCGTTCCAGTAGCGCCACGGCAGGGGCCGGAACGGCTTCTCGGGGCGGGCAATGTCGAAGGCGAGGGTTTTCAGCGTCCGCGGGTCGAGCCATTCGTGCAGGCGGTTCAGCACCTTGCCCTTGCCGGAACCGTCCGGGCCGTTCAGCAGGATGAGCAGCGTCCGCCGACCCTGTTCGGCGAGGTCGAACTGGGCGTCGAGCAGCGCCTCGCGGAGCGGCGTCACGCCCGCATCGAAGACCTCGGGCGAAATGTCCCTGCCGCCCGCCTCGGCCGAACCGTCCTGCATCGCCCGCCTCCGCCGCATCTTTGTCGGGGACCATATTCGCAGAGGATGCGGCGATGGCAACATCGGAGCAGGGACCGGCCATGCGCCGGGTCAGGGAGCATCAGGTGATGGAACAGGCCGGGAGGACCAGGACCGCATCCTCCCCCCGTCCCCTGACATCACCCACCCGCACCGGGCTGCTCATGTCACCGGGGCTGACGCCATGCGTCGACGCCGGTTCCCACCGCCTCGGCGAGCGTGGCGAAGCCGTCCCGGGCGAGCAGCGCGTCGAGCCCGGCGAGAATGCGCGGAACGAGCGACATCCCCTCGTAGACGAGCGCGCTGTAGAGCTGGAGCGCGCTCGCCCCGGCCCGGATCTTGGCATAGGCCGCCTCGGCCGAGTCGATGCCGCCCACCCCGACCAGCGCCACCCGCCCCTGCGACAGGGCGTAGACCTCGGCGAGGACCGCCGTGGAGCGTGCGAAGAGCGGCGCACCGGACAGGCCCCCCGCCTCGTCGCGCTGGCGGTCGGCAAGGCCGTCGCGGGCGAGGGTGGTGTTGGTGGCGACGATGGCCGCCACCCGGCGCTCGAGCGCCACGGCAACGAGCTCGGCCAGGTCGCCCCGGTCGAGATCGGGCGCGATCTTGAGGAAGATCGGCAGCGGCCGGGGAAGGGCGGCATTGGCGGCCATCACCCCGGCCAGCAGGCCGTCGAGCGCGGCCGGTCCCTGCAGGTCGCGCAGCTTCTCGGTGTTGGGCGAGGAGACGTTGACCGTGGCGAAGTCGAGGAAGGGCCCGGCATGGGCCAGCACCTCGGCGAAATCCGCCGCGCGGTCGGCGCTCGTCTTGTTGGCCCCGAGGTTGAGGCCCACCACGGCACCGGCGGGACGGCGGGCGAGCCGCTCGGCGATCGCCTGCATCCCGTCGTTGTTGAAGCCGAAGCGGTTGATGACCGCCCGGTCGTCGGTCAGCCGGAACAGCCGCGGACGCGGGTTGCCCGGCTGCGGCCGCGGCGTCGCCGCCCCCACCTCCAGAAAGCCGAACCCGACCCGGGCGAGCGGCGCCAGGGCGACGGCATTCTTGTCGAAACCGGCCGCGAGGCCGAGGGGATTGGGCAGGGACAGCCCGCCGAGGCTGGTCGCGAGCCGGGACGATCTGGCCGCCGCCGGGGCCGCCGGCAGCGGTGCGAGCCCGGTCCTGAGCGCCCGGAGCGCGAGCCCATGGGCGCGCTCGGGATCAAGGCGGCGCAGGAGGGACAGGCCGACTTGCTCCAGGCTCATGCCTCATCCTCCGGCAGGACCAGTCCGCCGTCCGCATCGCGCTCGAGCGGGCCGGCATGGACCACATCCGTGCGGCGCAGGGGCCGGTAGAGATGCGGGAACAGCGCCCCGCCCCGCGATGGCTCCCAGCGCAGGGCGGGGCCGAGCAGCTCCGCGTCGCAGGCGATCAGCCAGAGGCCGGTCTCTCCGGCGAAATGCCGGGCGAGGGTCTCGCCGGCCTGTCCGGCGGTCGAGAAATGCACGAAGCCATCGGCCACGTCGACCGGGGCGCCCGGGCTCACGCCATCGGCCGCCAGTTGCCGCCATTCCGCGTCCCGAAGGATCTTGTAGATCTGCATGGCCCTCAGCCCTGGGGGGTCACGGCGCCGCGCGACGCCGCCCGCTGCAGCCCGAGCTTGCGCTCGCGCCAGAGGATGAACAGTCCCGCCACCACGATCAGCCCGGCCCCGGCCAGCGTCTGCCGCGTCGGAATCTCGGTGAAGATAAGATAGCCGAAGACGATGGCGAACACGACCACCGCCAGCACACCGTCATCGGCCGCCGAGATCGGAAGAGCGTCGT